>OCTA010000021.1_pt1 | contig 182181 bp, 147 predicted proteins | sample 1538991 | NCBI WGS metagenome assembly OCTA01 (sample SAMEA3539302, study PRJEB22396) | soil metagenome | biome: tundra; feature: field; material: soil | place: USA | collected 2010-05 | depth 0.15 m
TGACGGGTTGAATGTTCAACGCGCCGGGGCCTTCGCCGCCGGGAGGAGGAGTGAGGGGAAGTTCAGGGTTTTGATCGTCAGCCATGGGTTAGCTCTTAGCTCTCAAGCTTCTAGCTGCTAGCTGCTAGCTAACAGCGTTGTGGTGTAAACACGCGTTTTTCGGTGTTGCGAAGATCTCGTAACTAGTTGTATTTACAGGATGTTATGTGCCCTGGGAACTCCATAAATTATACCACGGTTGCCGGTGGAAATTGGGCGTTGGTGTTGACATCGTTGAGGCTGGTGGGGAGGCGGTTCCGAGATGAACGGAGAACGCTGTCAGGCACTGTCGAGTCCGAAGAAATCACTCACCACAGAGGACACTGAGGACACAGAGTCGAACATTGTCTCCCGTCTCGGATTCAGCGCGACTTCTCGAAGGGTGAGTCGCTACGGGCGGACGATTACTTCGTTGGGGGATGTGGGGAGCTGGAATTTTACGCCGCGAGACAGGTTGGACTTGATGGTCTCGGGCACGTCTAGCGATGAGAGTTCGATCTTTCTGTTCCAGGATCCGGTGGTGTAGTAGTCGGCGCGCGTGTAGAGGACGCCGTCGGCGATGGTGTACTCGGATGCTTCTTCGCGGTGGCCATCGCGAAAGACTAGAACCGCTGGCGGCAGCTCCGGGATCGCAACGGCGTGGATCGGCGCGCTGGACGGGCGATCTGGCATGCGGTCGATCATCTCCGTTCCCGAGGTCTCTGGGCCGCTCACGCGGACGTAACGGTCACCTTGCAGTTCGATCATGAGCGGCTGGGCCGGGGGCGCGAAACGTTCCGGCTCCGGTGCTCTCGCTTGAGGAGATTGCAAGATGATCATGGGCGGCTGAGATGCTCCGGGGTATCCCGTGCTGGAGAGATAGTCTGCGTAGAACGGGTCGGAGTACGCGAGCGGGAAAAAGGACGAGCGCGGATGGCCTCCTCGGTTGAATCGGGAGGCGAAGTGAGGAGAAGCCGCGCCCATGCGCTGCGCGTTCACACATGGCGCTAGAGCGGCCAGCAGTGTGATGAGCAAGAATCGGCGCATGGTCAGTTGGCCTGTGCGGACGGCGGAAGTTGAAAGACGACGCCGCGATCGTCGTTCTGCTGGCGGGTGGCTTCGAGATCGAGGTCGGCTACGGCGACTCTGCGCGGGTGTCCGGGCGTCAGGTCGAAGAGCGTTGCGCCGACGATGGCGTAGTTTCCAACTTCCAGTTTGTGACCGTCTCTGAAGACGAGAAGCGTCGGCGGTTGAGGAGGCTCGGGTTCTGCAGCAGTGTCATCGGTATCTTGAACGGCGTGGGGCGTAGGGACATTCTTCACTGGCGGGACGTATGATGCGGCGCCAGACCCGCGGCGGTCGAAGATGGTGGGGCCTCCCTGGTATTCAGAGTCGGGATCATCCGCATTGGCGTCGTCATCCGTATCCGTTGCGCCGAGATCGACAGCGTAGGGAACCGGCACAGCGTAGATCACGGGGGGACGAGTGTATTCCACGTGGTGACGGTGATGATGTCCGTCGCCGTTGCGGGGTACGTTCGTGGAAAAAGTGACGCCGTGGTTGGGAGCGAAGCCACGAGGGCCAAGCGAGGTGACGCTCGGGGAAGTACCATTGACGGCGCGTCCACCGAATCCGGGAGAGGTCACGGAGGAGGGAGCACCGTTGATTTGAGCATCGCTGGTCGAGACAAAAAACAGCGGCAGCGTGAGCAGACTGAGAAGTGCGAGCGAGGCCGGAATCAAATGTCGCACGGAAATATGATACTCCAACGAGGAAGTCATGGCGCACCTCGACGGTAGAACGCTTGCAGTTTATTAGATTGCAGGCTGGAGGCGGCGGATGCCTTATGTTGGGTATGCCGTTCAGGGTCTTACGCTGTATCTTATTGAAAAAGCTGTGTTAGCAGTGTGCTGCAAGGCGCGGACTATAATTCTGCTGATTGAGTTTGGCGGGGCGACTTCCAGATATGAAATCTGCAATCCGATTTGCGATGCTGGCGCTGGTGCTGGTGATAGTGGCGATGGTGTCGGCATTGACCGCGATGCGGTTTGCCATTCATGGGCAGGAGGTCGCGGTGCCGCCGCTGGTGGGGCTGGCTCCGGCGGAAGCGGAGCGGGCAACGGCGGGACTCGGGTTGCAGATTTCGATCGAGCGCCAGTACTACAGTCCGCAGATTCCGGAGGGGCGAATCATGTCGCAACTGCCGCTGCCGGGAACAAAGGTGCGGCGCGGGTGGCAGGTGCGAGTGGCGCAGAGTCTGGGAAAGATGCGGGTGACGATTCCGGATGTTACGGGACAGAGCGAACATGCGGCGGAATTGAATATCCGGCGGCGCGGGCTGGATGTGGATTCGATGGCCGAGGTGCAGGAGCCCGGGATACCGGCGGATCAGGTGCTGGCGCAGAGTCCGACGGCGAAAGAGACGCAGGTGGCGGCGCCGAAGATCAGTTTTCTGGTGTCGGCGGCGCCGGAGCCTCCGGCGTTTGTGATGCCGAGCTTTGTCGGGCAGCCGCTGGGCAGTGCGAGCCGGAGCTTGCAGGATGCGGGGTTCAGGCTGGGGAATGTGAATGTGGTGGTGGCGGCGAATCCCGATGCTCAGGACGCGGCTAGTACCGCTGCTTCGACTGCGGCATCGGCGCCTGCGGCTCCAGCGCAGCCTTCACCGGCGAGCATTATTGTGACGCAGGTGCCGGTGGCGGGGCAGAAAGTGTTTGCGGGGGCCGCGGTGAATTTCGACGTGCGGTAAAACCTCGCCACGGATTTGCACGGATCTCCACGGATCAACCCGGGAACATTTCCTAAACTCTTTCCACGATTGCGGCGAAGAAGCCGTCGCAGGGGTGGACGCCTGGGATCGTGCGGAGACAAGAGCCTCTCGTGAGTGATGCCGGGTCGGGCCAGGTTAGTTCAGCGGCTAGTTGCAGCTGGGCTAGTTCTGATCGGCAGTCGAACACGCGGTAGGACTTGCTCTCAGACAGGGCTTGCTCGACGACAGATTCGTTTTCTTCTTTTTCCAGCGAACAAGTTGAGTAGATGAGGCGTCCTCCGGGTGCGACCTGGGCGAGGGCGGAGCGGAGGATTGCGAGTTGGCGCTGATGTAATTCTGCAAGATCGTCGAGCGTGAGGCGCCATTTGATTTCGGGATTGCGGGCGAGCGTGCCGGTGCCGGAGCAGGGGACGTCGGCGAGGACGCGGTCGAACCGCTCGGAGACCGGGAGATGCTGGGCGTCGGCGGTCACGATTTGGATTCGTGCAGACTCTGAGGGATGGGCGTGCAACAGTTTTTGCAGCAGGCGCGCGCGGTGGGGATGAAGTTCGACGGCGGTGATTGCGGCTGTGGGGTTTTGATCTGCGATGGCCAGCGTTTTGCCACCGGGAGCGGCGCAGCAGTCGAGGATTTGCGATCCGTGACCTATCAGGGCGGCGACTAACTGTGAGGCTTCGTCCTGGATTACGGCATCGCCATTGCGGAATGCTTGAGTTTTCGTGATGTCGCCGGCTTCAACTCGGCGGGCGGAAGCCAGGAGGCTTCCGGGGCGCAAGGTGATTCCTTCTTGATGGAGTTGCTGTTCGGCAGCTGTGGCGCGGAGGCGGATCGCGGTAGTGGGAACGGATTGATTGTGTTGGCAGATCTGGTGAGCGGCGGAGAGCGAGTATTCGCGGATCCAACGCTCGACCAGCCAAAGCGGATGAGCATAAGCGCGGGCCAGAGCTTCAGGCGAAGAGGCTTCGTCTTGGGCATCGTCGCCGCCTCGCGGCAGGGCGGAGAGTTTTCTCAGAACCGCATTCACGAATGGAGCGGCTGAGCGCTTGCGGGCGCGCTTTACCAGTTCGACACTTTCGTGGAGAGCGGCGCGCTGCGGGACGCGGTCGAGCCATTGGAATTGATAGAGGGCGAGGCGCAGGGCGATGAGAATTTCAAGATCGAGTTTGGAGAGAGGCTGCAAGGACGCGGTGGCGATGTCCGCGTCGAGGCGCGAACGCCAGCGGAGGACGCCCATGACGAGTTCTGTCGCGAGTGCGTGATCGGGGGTGGAGAGGCGGTCGTTGGCGGAAGAGTGGAGAAGTTCGGAGGCATAGGAGGATTCGCGCTCGACGCGGAGGAGAATGTCGAAAGCGGCGGCGCGGGCGGGAGAGACGGGCATTGTTCCAATTGTAGGCTCTGGCTGAGAAGGAAAAATGCTTAACCACAGAGGACACGGAGGACACAGAGGAGGATGAAGCTAACCCAGCTTTTCTCCGGGCTGGGGGCGATAGCCGTGGACGAAATCGCGGGCGGGGGTGCGCTTCTTTCCTTCCAGTTGGAGTTCCAGCAGTTCGAGGGATGTGTTGTGGCCGCAGCCTGCTAGCAGACGATCGGCGGTGACGCGCAGTTCAGCTTGAGGCACTGCGTCGGTTGCGAGGCGCGCTTTTGTGATCTGCAGAGTTTTGCCGCGGAATTTTGTGTAAACTCCCGGCCAGGGTTGGAAGCCGCGGATGCGGTTGAATATCTCGGCGGCGGAGCGGGAAAAGTCTACGAGGCCATCTTCTTTTTTCAGGATCGGGGCGAGGGTGGCTTGCGAGTTGTCCTGGGGGCGGGGGTGAATGGAACTCGCTTGCAGACCATGCAGGGTCTCGACCATGAGATCGGCGCCGATCGAGGCCAGGCGCGGAGCTGTCGTTTCAGAGGTGTCGTCGGATGCAATGGCGAGTTCCTGCTGTTGGAGGATGTCTCCAGTGTCGAGGCCGGCGTCGATGCGCATGGTGGTGACGCCGGTGACGGTTTCTCCGTTTGCGATTGCCCACTGGATGGGTGCGGCGCCGCGGTATTTCGGGAGCAGCGAGGCGTGCAGGTTGATGTTACCGAGCGGCGGGAGATCGAGCATCCACTGGGGAATGATGCGGCCGTAGCCGACGACGATGATGGCGTCGGGCTCGAATTTGGTGAGTTGGGCGCGGAATTCGTCGTTGGTCTTGATGCGTTCGGGCTGGGTGATAGGAAGATGCAGCTTCAACGCAGATTCTTTGACCGGTGACGGGACAAGTTCGAGGCCGCGTCCTTTGGGACGGTCGGGCTGAGTCACGACGAGATGGACGCGGAAGCCGGCGTCGACCAACTTCTCGAGCGTGGGGACGGCGAAGGGCGGCGTGCCGCAGAAAACGAGATTGAGGGATTGGGTCATTGAGCGATTGGTGATTGAGCGATTGGGCGACAAAACAAAGAGTATCGATTTTCAATGACTCAATCACCCAATCAGTCAATCTCTACCACTCTCCCGCCTTCATCATCTTGCGGATCTTGCGTTTCATCAGGTCGCGCTTGAGGGCACTGATGTGGCTGATGTAGAGCTTGCCGTTCAAGTGATCGGTTTCGTGGAGGAAGGCGCGGGCCAGCAACTCTTCTCCCGTTTTTTCGTAGACCGTGCCGTGAACATCTTGGGCGCGGATGGTGACTTTGTTCGGGCGAGTAACGTTCTCGCGGAAGTCGGGGATGCTAAGGCATCCTTCGCTCTGGGTGTGGCGGCCCTCGGTGTGAATGATTTCGGGATTGATCAGGACGAGTTTGCCGTCGGGATCTTCTTTGAAGGTGACGTCGATGACGGCGATGCGGCGGCCAATACCGATTTGCGGTGCGGCGAGGCCGACGCCGTGGGCAGCGTACATCGACTCGAACATGTCTTCGATGAGCTTCTTGAGTTCTTCGTCGAAGACGGTTACGGTCTGGCAAGGCTTCTCGAGAACCGGGTTGCCGAATTTTACGATGGGATAGATCATCAGAAATTAGATTGTCAGTAATTTTTCAATTGTTCGCAGTAGCCCTGGAAATTTCTTAGAGTCTCGATCATGGAATCGCCGCCGAATTTTTCCAGAGCACAGCGAGCGAGGGTTAGCGCCACCATGGCCTCGGCCGCGACGCCAGCAGCAGGAACGACACATACGTCGGACCGCTCGTAAGCGGCCTTGACCGGTTCGCGAGTCGAAAAGTCAACCGACTGTAATGGACGACGCAGCGTAGAGATCGGTTTCAGATAGCCGCGAACGCGGAGTTCCTGTCCGTTGGAGACGCCGCCTTCAATGCCTCCAGCGTTGTTGCGGGTGCGGGAGAACGCAGTGTAGCCAGAACTGGCGGTGTAGCCGATTTCGTCGTGCACGGCGGAGCCGGGAGCGAAAGCGGCTGTGACACCGGCGCCGATTTCCACGGCTTTGACCGCTTGCAGAGACATGACTGCGGCAGCCAGCAGGGCGTCGAGACGTTCATCCCACTGGACATAGGTGCCGAGGCCCGGCGGAACCTGGTGGGCCACGACCTCGAAGACTCCGCCGAGAGAATCTCCGGTCTTGAGGACTTTGTCGACTTCTTCTTTCATGCGCTGTTCGGCTTCGGGGTCAGCGCAATTGAGCAGAACTTCTTCGCGAGCGTGAAGGGCGCGAATCTTCTCCCAGGGGACCTGATCGGGCAGCGTGACGGCGCCGGTCGTGACGACGTGGCTGAGAACCTCGATGCCGAGTTCGCGCAGGAAAAGTTTGGCGATCGCGCCCAGGGCAACGCGAGCGGCTGACTCGCGGGCAGAGGCGCGCTCGAGGACGTAGCGGGCTTCCGGGAAGTTGTATTTCAGGGCTCCGGCGAGATCGGCATGGCCGGGGCGGGGTGAGGCAACTCGCTTGTGCTTGGAGGGATCGCCTTCGCCCACAGGCAAAGATTCCTGCCAGTTCTTCCAGTCCCGGTTTTCCAGTTGGACGGAGATGGGCGAGCCGATGGTCATCCCTTGACGCACGCCGGAAAGAATGTGGGCGGTGTCGCGCTCGATCTTCATGCGGCCGCCGCGGCCGTAGCCTTGTTGGCGGCGCCATAGTTCCCGGTCGAGGAAGATCTGGTCGATTTTCAGTCCGGCGGGCATGCCGGAAAGGAAAGCGACCAGAGCTTCGCCGTGGGACTCTCCGGCGGTGAAGTAACGCAGCATAAACGCTCGATTGTACCTGATCGCGAGGGCGGATCGGGGTTCCGAAGAGGGAATCAAGACGCTCGTATCCTGAAGAAAAGGAAGGGGAGGGACGATTTTCACGAGGAAAATGGAGGGGCCAGAGGGTACAATGAGGCAGCGCCCGCTCCGTCTGGGTTCGAACCGAACCCGCGCTGCATCGCAAATTTCTCTGGCCACGAAGAAGGAGTTGCCCCTGTGTGTCCCCCCGCACAGATACAACGCGAAGATTTTTTTGGCGATAAGGAAATTCGTTGTCTTCTGGTGCACGACCACGTCTTACTGCGCCAGGGATTGCGTCGATTGCTTGAGGACGAACCGGATATGGAAGTGGTGGCGGAGGCAGGGAATGCCGCCGAAGCGCTGCGCAAAGTATTCGAGCACCGTCCTGAGATCGTGATCACCGATGCGCACATCTTCGAGTGTACGGCCGATCAAGCCGAGTGGCTGATCCTGCAGGAATCTCCGTCGAGTAAGGTGCTGTTCCTGACGACCCACGAGGGCGACGACTTAGTGCGAAAAGCGCGAGCGGACGCGTCCAGTTGCGTGGTACGGCACACTTCCGCGGAAGAGCTGGTCGAGATGGTGAGAAGGACTCACGGCGCTCCGAAACTTGGGGTGATGGAAAGACGCGGGGCGGAATGGCCATCGGAGGAATTGCTTCCGCGCAGGCGGGTGCTGACGGCGCGAGAACGTGAGGTTTTGAAGTTGCTGGCCGAGGGCAGGACGGTGCGTTCAGCAGCCGACGTCCTGGGACTCAGCATGAAGACGGTGGATGCGCACAAGTTCAACCTGATGCGGAAGTTGGGGATCCACAATAAGGCGGAACTGGTGATGTGGGCGATTCAGAAGAGAGTGGTGAAGTTGCCGGCGAATTTCTAGACGGTTATCTGCTACCTGTGCCGTCCCTCCGGGACTCGTTGGTTTCTGCCTGCGCTATCCCGGCACTGCCGTGCCGGGCTTTCACATTCCGCCGCTTCGCGGCTGGAGTTTGGAAGATCTTACTCCATCTTGAATACACTTCCCCATCCTGCACACAACTGACACCTTGAACACAACTCACACCTTGAACACAACTCACGACCCTCACAATTCCACGACTCACCGTAGCGACACAAACGCACACGAACAGCGCCGCCAACGTCTATTCATTGACCGCTGCCGCGGCAAGTTCTGCGAGGCTTGAGACTGTGAGGTCGGGCTTGGCTTCCGCGGCTTTCACGGCGCCGACGCCGGGGCGGGCTGAAGGACGGTTCACCCGTACGGTGGCGAGGCCGAGGGCCTGCGCGGGAATTACGTCGTGGTAGATGCTTTGGCCCACGTGCAGGACGCGATGGGCGGGAGCGTTGATGCGGTTCAGGGCCAGCTCGAACAGCTTCAGTGAAGGTTTGTAGGCCCGGGCTTGCTGTGCGGTGATGACTTCATCGAATTCAACTTCCAGTTTGGGACGCGTGAGAGCGAAGAGATCGTCGTCCACGTTGGAGAGAATCGCCAGACGAAAACGCGTCTTAAGCTGGTGGAGAGCGGCGACAGTGTCAGGCCAGGGCTTCCAGGTGGAAAGAGAGTCAGGTAGCGAGTGTACTTCTTCCGCGGTTGGAGTGAACCGAAGGTCGGCTCCGAACTGGCGGACGACCGATTCCAGGACCTCGCGGTAGGGACGAAACGCGCCCTCTTCGGAACGCAGCTCAAAGTCTCCGTAGAGCTTCAGGAGGGTGGCATCATCGATTTGTTTCCCGTGAGCGGAGAGAATGCGGCGCAGTACAGGGATGATGCCGGCTTCCCAGTTGATCAGTGTGCCGTAGCAGTCGAAGGTCAGGATTTCGAAGCGCGTGAAGTCGAGCATGGTTGGGGCCGGTCCTGCCGGTTGAGTACTTTAGCGCCGAGGATCGATGCCGGGCAAGGTGGGAGTTGATTCGGGCAATTCGTCGAGTTCGGCGTCCCGAGGCGCGGCGGGATCTTCCGGCGGTGAAGCTTTTTTCGGAGCCAGAAACTTTTCGGTGTTGAGGAGCGGGCGGCCGAGGGAGGAGTTGTAGCTGGTCCAGGGAGTATCGAGGCCCGATTCGCGCTCGAACTGGGCGCGCATGGCTTCCATCTTGGAGTCGAGGTCGTCGAGATAGTGCAGCATGAGGGCTTCGGGGAACATGGGCAGTTTCGGAGAGCCGAAGTCATACTGGCCGTGATGGCTGATGATGAGGTGCTCGATCATGGTCTTGAGTTCCTCTGGGAACCCGGGTTGCAGGGCGAGCTTGGCCTGCAACATTTCCAGCTCGATGATCATGTGGCCGAGGAGTTGGCCCTTGGTGGTGTAGGAGAACGAGCGGTTGTAAGTGAGTTCGTGAATCTTGCCGATGTCGTGCAGAAATGCGCCGGTGAGAAGCAAGTCGCGGTTGATCTGGGGATAGTTCTGACACATCAGATCGCAGGAACGGAACAGAGAGACGACGTGATCGAGCAGGCCGCCGATGTAGGCGTGATGCAGCGTTTTGGCCGCGGGAGCATTGCGATAGGCGGCAGCGATTTCAGGGTCGGCCATGAAAGCCTGGACGAGCGACTTGAGGTGCGGATTCTGGAATGAAGAGATGAAGGTCGTCAGCGTCTGCCAGAGTTGGTCAACGTCTTTGGTGGTCTTGGGAAGGTAATCCGCGAAGTCGATTTCAGATTCGCCCAGCTTGCGCAGCTTGTGGACTGTGAGCTGAAAGCGGTTCTTGTACTTGTTGATGAGGCCCTTGATCTTGAGGAAGTCATCCTGCTCGAACGCGTCGAGGACCTCTTCGACGTTGTCCCACATTTTGGCTTCGAGCTGGCCGCTGCGGTCCCCGAGAGTGAGCGCCAGGTAGGGCTCCCCGGTTTTCTTGGGCTTGATCTGTTTGCCGACGACGACGAAGCTCGAGGTGATGACCTTGTTTTCGTGGCGCGCGCAATCGCCGATGTAGAAGTCTTTCATCGTCGTCTGAGTATGGCTGTCTGAGTATAAAGCACGCGCCCTAGGCAGGATCAGAGGATGCCCAACTTCTTATGTTTCTTCTTGCCGAGCTTCTTGGCAGCGGATTCCTTGGCATCGGCGGTTTCGATCGGCTGGGTCTGATTGGGGCTCATTCCAGTATCGATGTAGCCATCCGCGTATTTGATGTAGGCGTCTTCCCGCAGCTTGGTGAGGTAGGCGCGGAGCGCGGGCTGCAGTTTCTCGTAGTAGAGAGCGTCCTGAATATGTGGAAGAGCGTCCTTCAGCGGAGGGATGCCGGCTTGCTGGTGCTCCACGACTTTCAGGATCACGTATCCCTGCTTGGTCTGGATGACGTCGGTGACTTCGCCGGCCTTCAAGGCAAAGGTCTTGTCTTCGATGGGTTTGGCAAGTTTGCCGCGCTCGAAGGTGCCCAAGTTGCCGCCATCAGCGGCCGAGGGGCCGTCGGAATATTTCTTAGCGATGTCCTCGAAGGCAGCGCCGTCGTGAATCTGCTTGAGGAGATCGTTGGCCTTGGCTTCGGCAGCGCTTAGGGCGGCAGCCTCTGCGGCCTGACGAGCGGCGTCATCGGCGGGCAGAGCATTCGGCGTCGCGGCCGCGGGCGTATTAGCATCCGTGGGCGCGGCGGCGTTGGTTGCGGGAGGGGTGGTTGCGGGAGCCCCGGCAGGAGGAACTGCGGCCGCGGGAGCCGCAGCTGGCGCAGCGGTCTTAGGCGCGACCAGAATCTCACTGAGGCGGATGTATTCCGGCTGTTCCATCTCGGCCTTGTGGTCGTCGTAGAACTTCTGGATCTCTTCTTTGCTGACCGCAAGGTGGCTGCTGACTTCCTCGCCAATCACCTTCTGAGTGATGATCTGGTTGCGCTTGTTCTGCTTGAAGTCTTCCCAGGAGATGCCCTGCTTGACCGCTTCCTTTTCCAGATCCTCCATCGAATCGAGCTTCATCTCCTTGCGCATCTTGTCGAGGTCTTTGATCAGGTCGGTATCGCCGGTGATTTGGAGGTCTTTGCCTTTGTCGAGGAGAAGTTGCTGGTCGACGAGATCGCGAAGAATGTCTTTTTCGCGCTCGGCGTAGAGCTTGTCGGGATCTTTGGAATTCTGCTGCTTCACTTCGTCCCGGAGCTGATCCTTGCTGCGCTCAAACTCCGACTTTGTGATGATCTGGTTGTTGACGCGGGTGATGATTTCTTCGACGGTTTGTCCGGAAGATTGAACGGCTGGAGCGGGAGTCGGAGCGGGAGCCTTTTGTGCGGCTGGTGCGGCAGGCTGTCCGGCGGTTTGTCCGGCCGCCAGAGCGGGCAGACAAGCAGAAGCAATTAAAAGCAGGCAAAGTTTCTTCATAGGATGTACGGGGCCGTCACGCTTCCTGGGCTTGCGGGCAAAAGAGTGGGTTCAGGCCGATAGGGTATTTTACTCCTTCGGAGCGATCCCGTAGCACAGCCCTTTGATTGGACGCAGTACCGGAGAGGAAAGTTGGCCCGCGTATCAGGCATTCCGAACCAAAGCGAGGGCTGTTCGGTCGTCGCAGAGCGGCGAATCCCCGCTGAACTCGTCCACGGCCTTCAAGATAGAAGCGCAGAGTTCCTGGGCGCTACTGGCAGGGGCAGACAGGAAAAGCTGTTTAACGGCGGCCAAGCCGAATTCCTCACCGCGCTTTTCGTGGTGCCCCTCACATTCAATCACTCCGCGAGACACGAGCAGCAGAGCGGCGCCTTTCTCCAGGCCCACAGTGGGCGCGTCGGACGTGGCATGGGAAAAAAGTCCCAGCGGCAGCCCTCCGGAAGTGCGTTCAGTGATTCCCTTGCCGTCGCGGAGAAGCCCGGGAGTGTGTCCGGCATTGGTGTAGCAGAGAGTACCGAACTTCTCGTGGTAGCAGCCGATAAAGGCCGGACAGGAGCGAACGCCGCTGGAGGTCTCAATGATGGCGCGATTGATGCGAAGGCTGAGCTCGGTCATGGCCTCGGATTCGTTGATATCGGGGCGCGAGAAGAGCTCCGTGCCAAAGTTGCGGAGGATTTCCTGTGCTGCGGCCAGAATGCCGCGGTTATCCTCGCGGCGCCCGGCAACGTCGAGCAGACCAAACAGAACGCGCTCAGGGCTCACGCGGACGGAGTCATAGAAATCTCCAGCAACGCGTTTGCCCACAAAGACGGCGGCAATGTTAGCCCCCTCGATCTTGGGAAATACGGTCGGAACGGGCTCGACCGTGGCTGCAGCAGAGACGCGCGAGTGAAAGAGGGAACGCATGAAGAGCAGGCCCCAAGCGAAGCTAGCACAGGAACGAGAGGGGAGCAAACGGAAGGAACGAATTGGGGCAATCGGAACTACTCGCCGTACTTGTCGGCGAGATACCGGGCTAAGTCGGATTCAAACTGGCCGTAGTCGGAGTGGATCGTGGCGCGCAGGGCGGCCTCGGTGGAATTGCCCTGGCTGATGCGCTCGAGGATACGCTGGATGTCGCTCATGCCATAGGAGTCGTTGATGTAGGTCACTGCAGCCAGCGACTCGGCGTAGGCCACAGCGGCTTCGCCGCCGGAGAATCGCATAAAACTTCCCTCTAGGGCATTGAGCGGGATATTCCGTTGTGTCTTGAACAGGAGGGAGAGCTGGCGCCCCTCGCTTCCGAGGCTCCTGGGCTCGAGGAACTGGGCGATACCTTCGTGCAGCCAGGGCGGACAACGGCCGCCGGAGAGCCGCGCAATGAACGTGTGAGCCAGTTCATGCTTCAAAACGTGCGCCAGTTCCGACGTCATGGAAGTCAATCCGCTGATCGGGATGCGCAGCTTGCCGTCATTCAGCCCTCCAGACCAGCTGGGCGCGTGAGTGACATCAAAGAAGGCTTGTTCAGTGTAGAGGGTGACAAGGATGTTATCGCGAGGGGGATTGCCGAGATCGCGAACCAGGTCGTCATAGTCGGATTCGAGCGCAGCGAGGATTTGTCCGCGAAGAGCGTCGGAAGTTTGTTTGCCCTCGTAGTGCAGGACAAAATGACTGCTCTCGCCCTGAGAGAAGTCGGATTCGACCGTCTGCTCGCGCTGGGCTTTGGCCAGGAACTGCTGGACAGTGGCGTCGGGGCGCAACTCGAGGGACCGCTTCCAGGAGGCAACAGCCTCCTTGGTGTGGTCTGACGCGAACTGGGCGTAGCCGAGCATGGTGTAGGCGTCTGGCGAAGACGGAGCAGTTCGCACGGCGCGCTCGGCATAGGGCAGCGCCTGGGCGGCGTTTCCAGTGCGGACCAGCAACGCGGCGTAATAAACCAGAATGGTGGAATTGTCTGGCTGGAACCGGAGTGCGCTTTCGAAATACTGGCGCGACTGGGCGATGTTGCCGTGTTCGAATTCGAATTTCCCGGCGATGAAATCGGCCGTCGCACTCAACTCAGCGTTGCCTTTGCTTTCCAGGCTGGCGAGAACGTCGGCGTTAACCTTGCCTTCTTTGATGATGCGAGCGACGAGATCGCCCTCATTCGCAAGACTGTCGGCGGGAGTGAAGGCCGGAAGGTCGGCTGCCTTCAGGGCCGCCAATCCCGCATGAGCGGGCATGCCTCCGGCATCGATGTGATCGACGGAGGACTTTTGGATGGCGTAAGAGTCGTCGCCGATATCGTATTCGTAGCGATTTCCGTCTTCGCGGACGTGATCGGCCAGAATGGTGCGGCCATTTTTCAAATGGATGGTGTCAGCCCATGCACCAGTAAAGGCAGACGCGACTGCTATAAAGAGGATGGTGACACGTAGCCGCATTCAGGCGCATTCTAGCAACTGGAGAGAGCCTAACCACGTGACGAAAGTACTACGCAACATGCGAGGCTTGCGGGTCGCGGCGGCGATCTGGATGGCGGCCAGCGCGCTGTGTGCCGCGGCAGCCGAGAACCCTGCGAACAAGCCGGCGGAGGCGCTGTATCTGCAACTGGGGGAGGTGGGACTGGATCCGGCGCGGGTGTATCAGGTGAGGGGGGCATCGCTGGATCGAGCGGCGGTTCACATCACGTTGGAGGACGGCACGATTGGTTTCACGCAAGACGTGATGGGGCGGATCACGGGAGCGTTCTTCGAGGGCGAGGGTGAAGTGTTGCTGTCGCCACCGAATAGCGTCGAGCGCAGATCCATGAGCTTGTTTACGGGGATGGCAATTCTGGAAGAACACTTTGCCACGGCCTATTTTCGTTTTAACGACGACGCGGAGACTGAGATGCGGCCCGATTTGCGCGCGACGGACAACAAGCAGGAATTCGTGGACCGCTGGGACGCGACGGCGAAGAATCTTGCTGTTGGTGACGCGATGCGGTTGCTGATGACCTTTAGCCGGATGCTCCCAGTGAAAGGCAACACTGCTTCGGCCGAGCGAGCAGAGTCGCAAGGGCCCGGGAATGCTGGAGACCGATTCCTGCACGCGCGGTTACAAGGGACGAAGTTGGGCGTGTTTGACGTGGTCTTCGATTCAGCGGCGCCTGAGCAGGTTCAGGCTGGCCAGGCCAGAACGGCGGAACACGGGGATCTTTACTACGACGTCTGGGCATCATTTTCGACGACGAATCGGGAGACGGGTGCGGCGCGCGACGGGGCAGCGGCGGCGGAGGACGAAAAAGAGCATGACACGCGGGTCGCAGCTCGCCGGTACACCGTCACGACAGAGGTGCAGCCGCCGAAGCGGATTCATGCGAATGCCCGCGTGCAATTCGAAGTGAGAGCGGTTGGGGCGCGAACCTTGTTGTTTGAACTGTCCCGGTTCCTGCAAGTGGAAAGCGTCAAGCTTGGCGGCCAGCCGGTGGAGTTTATTCACAACCCGGCGGTCGAAGGGACGCAGCTTTCGCGCCGGGGCAATGATCTGGTGGCGGTGATACTCCCGGAGCCCACGCGGGCCGGGCAGAAGATCGACCTTGAATTTGTGTACGGCGGCGAAGTCTTAGCCGAAGCGGGCAACGGGTTGTTGTATGTCGGTGCGCGAGGCACCTGGTATCCGAATCGTGGGTTGGCGATGGCGGACTTCGACCTGGAGTTTGAGTATCCGCAGGGCTGGACGCTGGTAGCGACCGGCAAGCCAACTCCGGTTTCCTCGGCGGGAACAGCTGCCAAGGGCAATGGCGAGCAACAAGCGCGCTTTGTATCGGAGCGGCCGCTTCCGTTGGCGGGATTCAACTTGGGCAAGTACAAAGAAGCGACGGCGAAAGCTGGGGAAGTGATCGTGGAGACGTATGCCACGAAAGGAGTGGAGCGAGATTTCCCGACGCCGCGAGTGCAAGTGATCCAACCGGATCCTTCCGAGCCATCGACCCGGGCAACGCAGGTCATCGTGCCCAACAACCCGTCTCCCGTGCAGCACGAACAGGCGGTGGCGGACGCGGCGGCGCGAGCCATTCAGTATTACGCTGAGCGGTTCGGCCCCTATCCCTACAGTCATCTGGCTCTGACACAGATGCCGGGGCGTGACAGCCAGGGCTGGCCCGGGTTGGTGTTTCTTTCATCGTATGCGTTTCTCGATCAAGAGCAGCGCGAACAACTGCACTTCGAACCGTACCGCATCCTGCTTCAGCAATCGATTCCGGCTCACGAGGCGGCGCATCAATGGTGGGGAGATCTGATTAGCTGGAATAGCTATCGCGACCAGTGGTTTTCTGAAGGGCTGGCGAATTATTGCGCGCTGATGATGTTGCAAGAGAAGGATCCTGCAGGTTTTCGGGCGGTAATGGAGAAGTACCGGCAGGACTTGATCGCCAAGAATAAGGATGGGATGTCTCCGATGGAGGCAGGGCCAGTAACACTGGGCATGCGGCTGCTGTCGTCGCGGTTTCCGGAAGGATATGAGGCGATCCTCTACGGGCGCGGGACGTGGCTGTTCCACATGCTGCGGACCATGATGAAAGATGCTGCGGCACAAGATGGTGGGCGCAAGTCACAGGCTGGCATGGATGAGCCGTTTGTGCGGGCGCTGAGGAAGGTTCGGCAGCGGTATGAAGGAAGAGCGATCAGCACCAAAGAATTGATCGACGTTTTCGCGGAAGAGCTTCCGCCGTCGCTGCGCTATGAAGGCAAGAAATCGCTGGACTGGTTTCTGGAGGGGTGGATCAACGGCACGTCGCTGCCAAAGTTGGAACTCAAGGCAGTGAAATTCACTCCGAAGGGTACGGGTTCGGTAGTGAGTGGAACCATCTTGCAGAAAGAGGCACCAGCGGACTTGGTGACGTCGGTTCCTGTATATGCGGTGATGGCGGGGAAGCAGACGGTGCTGCTGGGACGCGTGTTCGCCGACGGCGAGGAATCCTCGTTCCATCTGCCGGCTCCGGCTGGGACGCACAAGATCGTGCTCGATCCCAATGAGACGATTTTGACGAGTCCTAAATAGAGGGTCCGCGGACGACCTGGGGCAAATTTGCGGTGCCGAATCGGTTCCTGGTTCTCGAAGCGATTCCCGAAATGGGCGAATGGGGAATCGTGCGGGTGATGGGTCGTCCCCACCTCCTCACTTAAGGGCTGCATTTCCTTCGGCCAATCCTGCGACTCGCCTGCGGGACGTTGTGGCAGCCCATCTGCTTATAGAAGAGTGCGGATAGGAACATGGCTCGTCGAGGGAACTTATGTACGTGCAAATGACAGAGACGCTAGAAGAGGCAAACGGGTGGTGTACAGGTGCGGATGAGAGCACCTTGGCGGAAGCGAAGACGATCCTTTTGGTGGAAGACGAAGCGTTCGTGCGGGAAGTGACCTGTGAAGTTCTTCGATCGGCGGGATATCGGGTTCTCGCCGCAAAGAATGCAGCGGAAGCGATGCGCATTTACGAAGCGCGGGGCGACGAAGTGGAATTGTTGATAAGCGATGTGGTTCTGCCGGGTGAGAGCGGGCGCGTATTGGCGGGGAAACTTCGGCGACAGAATCCATGGCTCAAGATTCTGCTGGTCACCGGATATGCAGAGCAGATGGGACTGCGGGACGCGATGCAGGAGGAATGCTTAGCAAAGCCGTTTTCCATGGAAGTGTTGCTGGGAAGAGTGAGGCAACTGCTGGATCGGGCGGAATTGCCGATTGGTTCTGAATCTGTGCTTACGCACGCCTGCGGTATTGCGTAGCCTGAAGGATTTGCGCGGGAATCTGGGAGAGCGGAACGACGCGGGTGAGGATGCCCAACTCGGCACAAGCCCGCGGCATGCCGTAGACGGTGCAGGTTGCTTCGTTCTGGCCGATGGTGAGGCCGCTTTGGCGGTAGATCGCTTGCATCCCCGCTGCACCGTCGGAGCCCATTCCCGTCATGATCACTCCAAGCGCGAGGTTTCTGAAGGACTCAGCCACCGAGGTCATGAGTACGTCAATCGAGGGAATGTGAAGATAGTCTTCCGGGTGCGTGTCGAGAAAGATGACGGCGCGAGAATCGGCCGAGCGCTCCACGCGCATGTGCAATCCTGCGGGCGCGATGTAAACCACGCCAGGCTGGGGGCATTCGCCATGAGTTGCCTCGCGAACAGTGACGGAGCATAACGTGTTAAGCCGCTGTGCAAAGGGAGCGGTAAAGCCCGGTGGCATGTGCTGCACGACCAAGATGGGGACCGCAAGGTCCCGAGGGAACAGAGGCAAGATCTCCTGCAGAGCTCTCGGGCCGCCGGTGGAAGTTCCCAGGGCAACAATCGCGGGTACGGAAGGAAAGGCTGCGGTAAAAGTTTCTGACCGTGCGGACCGCGGAGGTTTTTTGGACAAGAAGTCGCCTGGATGCGACTTCCGCGATTGCGCAGCGGCTCGGAGCTTCGCGATGAGGTCCGGCCTGATATGGAGGATGTCGAGTGAAGTGGGGGAGAGTTGTTTAGGAACGTAATCGAAGGCCCCTGCCGCAAGCGCGTCGAAAGTGTTGCCGGCGTCCTTCTCGGTCGTCGCACTGACCATGATCACTGGCCGCGGGAATTGACGCATGATGCAACGCAGAGTTTGCAGGCCGTCGAGCCCGGGCATTTCCACGTCGAGGGTGACGACATCGGGATCGAGAGAGGCAATTTTGTCGAGCGCGTCCGATCCGCTGCAGGCAGTGGCGGCGACTTCGAAGCCGGATTCGGAAGCGATCATCCGAGAAAGAGCGGTGCGCATGAAAGCGCTATCGTCGACCACGAGCACGCGGATCGGCGGGCGGGTTGCAGCGTCTTCGGTCATTTCCGGTAGATGGTGCGGACGAGCGCATGTACCTGTTCCATGTACGAATCCATTTCGAAGGTGAGGCGGGCCCAGTCAAAATCCTTGAGCCCCTGGCACTGCTGCGACAGGACGGAGAAGCCTGCCTGGTCGAGCAGGTTGACCTGACGGTTTTCCATGTAGCCGTAGTTCAGTCCGCTCATGCGGCAAAGCAGGTCGCTGATCTCGACCAGGGCCACTAATCCCGCGTGATCGTGCGACTCCTGGAGATTGTGGTGCAGAGACACGACCTCGCGAAGGTCGGGAGAAAGCTCCCATTTATCGGCCAGTAAGCGGCCGCTCTCGCAGTGCGTGAAACCCAGTACAGATTGCTCCGCTTCGTGAAGGGGGATTCCCTGGGCCCGAGCGAACTCGTAGGCTTCGCCGAATTCCTTTGGCAACACCCACAGATTGACGATGATGCCGAGATCGTGAAGCAGTCCAGCGAGGTAGGCCTTGCTGGGATCTGGATAAGAAATCGTGCGGGCAAAATGACGGCAGACGAGGGCGCATCCCAGGGAGTGTTCCCAGAAGACGACGGGGTCGATGCCGGCGCTGTCTTTGGGCATCAGGTTGAGCACACCGCACGACATTGCGATGTCACTGACCCGGTGGAATCCGAGGCCGACGATGGCGCCGCGTAGAGAGTCAATTTTCTGCCAGCGACCAAAGATGTAAACGTCCACCACGTTCGTGGTCGTATCAAACGTCAGATTCCAGACGTGCTCAATAATCATGGAGCGTGTCAAGTTGCGCCCGGTATTTAGCATCAGGTATTCCAGGAGCGAGAATTCTTTCCCGGTAAGCTCGATCCTGCGTCCGGCGCGTTCGACGATTCTCTGCACGCGGTCAAGCCTGAGGTCGCCAGCGACCAGCACAGATTCGGATGGCAAGTGGCTGCGGCGCACGAGCGCCCGAATGCGGGCGGACAGCTCGCTGAACGAAAATGGTTTGGCCAGATAATCGTCTGCGCCGGTGTCGAGGCACTGGACCCGGTCTTCCACCCGAGTCCGCTGGGTCAGCACCAGCACGGGCAGGCTCGGCTTCTTCGACCGTAAATAACGCAGGACGCTGACACCGTCAAGCTTCGGCAGGTTCAGGTCGAGGATGACGACGTCATACTCGAACTCCGTCGCTGCGGTTCGAGCCTGTTCGCCATCCGGCAAAACATCCACAGAGTAATGTTCGCCTTCGAGACCCTGGCGAACGAATCGGGCCAATGCTTCGTCATCTTCTGCAATAAGAATTCGCATAAAAGTGAACCATCCTTAATTCAACAGGCCAGTCTAGTTAGAAACTGCTCAGTTGCAGCCGAAACCGAGCCCACACGAATGGCTGTAGGTGCAAGAATGGCGCTCTATTTCAAAGCGGGAGATTCGGCGTGAGAATGCGCTCGAAGAGTTTCATTCTGGTACGAACCTCCGCGGCCAATTCCTTCATCCGGCTACACCAGCGATAATCCCGAAGGGAATTTTCCCGCCCGGAGTCATGCTGTGCGCGTGTGGAGCAAAACGACCCTGAAGTCCCTGTTCATCCCAGGCGGGACTCTGCTTTTGGGTGTCGCGGTGCTCGTGTATTCCGGCTGGCTGACGCTGGCTCTGCCCTCCCTCAGCTTTCTGTACTATTGCGCTCTGATTGGAGGGATGCTGCTGGCCTGGAGATTTCACTCCAGCCGCATCTTCTTCGCTTTGGTTGTGCTGTTTCTGGCCCAGGAGGCGATTGCAGCTTTCGGAAGCGGGCATGTCTCACCCGGAACGCCCGGGGGGATGGCGTTGCAAGCGGCGGCCGTGCTGGTGCCGCTGGATTTCGTTCTGATCGCACTGATGCACGAGCGCGGGTTTACCGTCGCTGCCGTTGGTCCGGTTGGATTGTTCTTGTTCGTTCAATCCGTGATCGTGGCGGTTCTGTGCCGCGCGGCTGAGGACTTGCCGGGGTCTACCGTCCGGGCGCATCACGTTGCGACCGCAGTCTCCTTGCCGGGCTACGCGCTGGTTGTATTTACTGCTGCCTGCGTTTTCCTGTTAGTCAGATTTCTGATCACCCGCAAGCCGGTCGACAGCGCCTTACTGTGGTCGCTGTCCGCCTTCATCTTGTGCTTGCGCTTTGCCGGCGTCGCACGCGTTTCGACCGTGTATTCGGCTACCGCTGCCTGCATTCTCGCCGCTTCGATCATCGAGAATTCGTACCTTCTTGCCTATCACGATGAGCTAACGACGCTTCCGTCGCGCCGCGCCTTCAACGACGCGCTCCTGCGACTGCAGTATCCGTATTCGATCGCGGTCGTCGACATCGATCACTTCAAGCGATTCAACGACACCTATGGTCATGACACCGGGGACCAAGTCCTCCGGCTGGTCGCGGCCGGCTTGTCACGCGTAACCGGCGGGGGGCATGCGTACCGTTGCGGCGGAGAGGAATTCAACATTCTCTTTCCGGGAAAAACCACTTCTGAAGTTGTGGATCACCTGGAACAGTTGCGGGCGGCCATTGAGGACTCGGAGTTTCGACTACGCGCTGGCGAACGCCGTCAAGCACCCAGGGGGCCAGATCGCCGTAACGAACGAGCTCGCGGCCGCGCGCGCAAAGGCCATGCGATTCGGGAGCTGGCGCAGGAGACTCCGTCGCCCCTCTCGGTGACAGTCAGCATCGGCGTCGCAACGTCCGAGGAGCAAGAGTCGGACCCCGATCTTGTCCTGCAGGCGGCCGATAAGGCGCTCTACCGCGCCAAAGCAAACGGCCGCAATCGGGTCGAAATAGCGTCTTCACACCGTCGCAAAACGCGGGTCAAGGCTGCTGGAATTGCCTGAACGCTCGATTCGGTCTGAAGCCAGCTCAAACTTAGGAGATCGCGGGGCGGAGTATTGCTTCGGAAACGTGCGGTCCGGACCGCCAACCGTAGGACGGGAAGTAAGACGGTCCGGTTCCGAACGTTTTCGCAAGCACCGCAGGCCGTGCGGTCAGCCGGCGGTCGAAGGTGGGATTGGGCGCTTCCGGCCGGTGCCCCCGCAGGCGGGACATTGCAAGCGGATAAAAGCGACACCCTCAGACTTACCGTTCAAGTCCACGGGCTTCGCAACGTATCCACTACCGCCGCAACTTGGGCAGTCGTTCGGAGCCACTCCTCTCCCCCTCAGGTTGAGGACATTGTCCATGACGCGAGCACCAAATTTTCCGCAGATTGTTTTGCGTTACGAATTACGAACAAGATTTCACGGGTCGGGAACCCCGAGATGTTCGCCAGTCGTGCCGTCGAGCCGAGAAAGGGAAAAGCTCACGACAACGGCCTTCGACGTGGGTGTATTGCTCCTCAACGCCACGCTGCCGATCGGCACGAGTACATTTGCCTCGGGGAAATAGGTGGCTACACAGCGTCGGGGAATCTCGTAAGGTACTAGGACGAAACGTGGGCGCGCCGCAATTCCTGTTTACCGTCGTTCCGAAAGTGGCTGGTGATATCCAAAGGCTGGCCTGCCTCCCAGCCATTTTCCTGCATGTCGTCAGGATTCATCAGCACAACCCGGCGGCCATGAAAGATGCCCCGATAGCGATCATCGAGGCCGTAAATGGTCGTGTTGTACTGGTCGTGACTGCGGAGCGTAGTCATCAAGAACTGTCCCGCCCCAAGAGGAATGGACGCGATGGTCGAGACCATAAAGTTCGCTTTTCCTGTCTTCGTCTTGTAATCATTGTTGCGCGCCGCATTTGGCAGGTAGAAACCGCCCTTACGACGAACCCGGCTGTTCATGTCTTCGCAACCCGGAACAACGCGCGCGATGAGTTCCCGAATGCGGTCGTAGTCTTCGATCAGATGCAACCAGTCGACCGTTGTCTTCGTTGCGAGCGTAGTCACGGCTAGGCGTGCCACGAGCGCCGGCTCGCTCAAAAGCTGAGCCGAGGGCGGTTCCAGATTTCCCCGTGACGTGTGCACGACGCCCATCGAATTTTCCACGCTGACGAATTGATCTCCATTCGCCTGCGAGTCGCGATCCGTCCGACCGAGACAAGGCAGGATCAGCGCTTGTTTTCCCGTGATCAAATGCGCCCGGTTGAGCTTGGTCGAGACGTGAACGGTCAGACAGCAGCGCGACAATGCTTCCGCGGTGAACTCCGTGTCCGGAGTCGCCGAAAGGAAATTGCCGCCCATGGCGAAGAAGACCTTGGCCTCACCGCTGTGCATGGCCTTGATCGAGTCCACGACATCCCAGCCATGCTTGCGTGGCGGCTCGAATCCGAACACATCCCGGAGCTTATCCAGAAAGCTTTCGGGCATCCGCTCCCAGATGCCCATGGTGCGGTCGCCCTGCACGTTGGAGTGCCCCCTTACCGGACAGACTCCCGCGCCCGGCCGACCGATGTGGCCGCCGAGCAACATCAGCTTCACGATTTCTTGAATCGTCGCGACCGCCTGTCGTTGCTGAGTTAATCCCATGGCCCAACAAGCGATCATGGACTTCGATCGCATCACGACTTCAGCAATCTCCCGAATCTGACGCCGCGAAATGCCGCTCTGCTCGACGATTTCGTTCCACGAAGTTGCGGCAATTGCGGCTCGAAACTCCTCGAAGCCGCTCGTCTTCTCGGCGATAAATGCGTGCTTGAGGATTTTTCCCGGCTGCCGCCCTTCTTCCTCCAGAATCTCCTTGCATAATCCCTTGAAGAAGGCGAGATCTCCGGTCAAACGAACTGGAACGAAATGCTGCGCGATCTTCGTGCCCGGCCCGAAAAGGTGCAGCACTTCCTTGGGATGCTTGAAGCGGGTCAGCCCCACCTCCGCGAGAGGATTCACGCTGACAATCGTTGCCCTGCGGCGAGCCGCCCGCTGCAGGGTCGCTAGCATCCGGGGATGATTCGTGCCTGGATTCTGCCCAGTAATAAGGATAGTGTCCGCGAGCTCGAAGTCCTCGAGGGTGACGGTTCCCTTGCCGACGCCGATCACTTCCTTCAGCGCCAGCCCAGACGATTCGTGACACATGTTCGAACAATCTGGCAGGTTATTGGTGCCGAACTGGCGCACAAACAGCTGATAGAGAAAAGCCGCTTCGTTACTGGTGCGGCCCGAGGTATAGAAGATTGCCTGATCAGGACTGCTCAACGCGTTCAATTCGCCCGCGATCATGGCGAACGCATCTTCCCACGAAATCGGTTCGTAGTGGTCGCCGCCGGTACGCAAGACCATGGGATGAGTCAGTCTTCCCTGATGGCCCAGCCAGTAGTCCGACTGCTGCGCCAGCTCAGAGAGACTCTGCGAACGGAAAAACTCAGGGGTGCAGCGCTTCGCTGTCGCTTCCTCTGCGATCGCCTTGACACCATTCTCACAGTGTTCGTTGAGGGAGCGATCCTGGTCAGGGTCGGGCCAGGCGCAACCCGGGCAATCGATTCCGTCAAATTGATTGAGGCGGGAGAGTGTGGCAATTCCGCGGACCAGCCCAGGTTCCTTGAGGGCGAACTCGGCTGCTTTGAGAACTGATTTCAACCCGGCGGCAACTCGGGCAGGCTGGGAGATCCGGATGCTGTCAGTCTCAACGGGCGGCTGGCCGCGCGGCACTTCGACGCCCAGCGCATGTTCAGTCGCACCGACAGCGCTGGCGTCGTTGACGCCGGATTGAGCTTCTGGCAAATCTCCCCCCACGCACGGCGAGCAGTTTACGACAGACCCCGTGGCCGCACATGATTACCGACGTTTACCTCAGGCCACTGGGTCAGGCCCAGAATTAAATAGAACCGAGTTTCTCTTCCGAATATCGAAGGTCTCAAGTCTTTAGGAAATCTAACCGGTCCACAACCCTCTCGTCCCGAAAGGAGCGCATCATGATTCTGGGGATGACTACATCGACATTCACGCTGTTCCATGTGCTGCTGAGCCTGGCAGGGATTGGCTCGGGGTTCATTGTGGTTTACGGACTGCTGACCGGAAGAAGGCTCGACGGCTGGACTGCAATCTTCTTAACGACGACCGTCTTAACCAGCCTCACCGGATTCCTCTTTCCGGTGGAGCATCTTCTGCCCTCCCACGTGGTCGGCATCATCTCATTGGTAGTGCTGGCGGTTGCGATCCTCGCCCGCTATGCGCTTCATCTGGCCCACGCTTGGCGGTGGATCTACGTGGTTTGCGCTGTTTTGGCGCTTTACTTGAACTCCTTCGTCGCAGTCGTTCAATCTTTCCTCAAGGTGCCGGCGTTGAAGGCGTTAGCTCCAACGCAGAAGGAACCGCCGTTCCTGATTGCGCAGCTGATCGTCATGGCGATTTTCATCGTGCTTGGCAGGTTTGGGGTCAAGAAGTTCCACGTCGAGCGGGTTGCTACAGCTTGATCAACGAAGAACCACTTTGTCCTATGGTCAGAAACCTCGGTCTAAAGCGTTAATTGAGGAGAGACCTCATGCCTGCAGAGGTTCATGAATCGGACCAGGGCACTAACGGGCGAAGGTCACCCGGGCTGTTGCGATGAAAATGCACGTGACGAGAGCACGGAAAAATGCCTGTCCCAGACGTGGTAAACTGTAGGTCCGCACGCCGGAGAGGTGGCAGAGTGGCCGAATGCGGCGGTTTGCTAAACCGTTGTACGGGCTAACACCTGTACCGAGGGTTCGAATCCCTCCCTCTCCGCCAATCCTTTTAGTTGCAAGGGTGGCGCGGCTTGGCAGGGCTGGGCTTGGCGGGGCCTCTGGTAATGCTTTTCCCTCTATAATGGCGGGTTTCCGTGCACATTCTTTCGATTTCTATAATGTTTACAGTGTTAACGTTCTAGTTTTGCAGCGCCTTTTCTATGCCTTTGGCTGCGCAACTGCCGCGCAACTGGCCCGTAATCGTGCGTAACTGGCCGCAACTGGCCGCAATGCCCGCTGCATCTACCCACGATCGATTGGGTAGCACAGCAACACCGGGCACGTGGTGGGAATCGTCTGGAACTCTGGCCTTGGCTTGGTGATTCCTGAAGATGCGCAGGACACAAGCGGTACACGTCACGATCCAAGGCACTAATGAACCCGATTCGCTATTGGCCAGCCTGTTGACCACCACAGGAAGGGCGACTGCTGTGCTGCTGGCCGGTTTTCAAAGACCTTCGGGCCTATGGCAGGCATGGCGGGGCGCGGCGTGGCTCGGCTTGGCGTGGCGTGGCACGGCAGGCGCGGCTGGGCCCGGCGTGGCTTGGCTCGGTATGGCTGGGCTCGGCGCGGCAGGCAGGGAAATGGGCTCGGGCTTCGGCTCGGGCCCTTTGCTTTGGGATACTGAGGATACTGAAAAATGAGAATCGAAGGTTAAAAGCACAGACTGTACAGACTGCAGCCTAAGTTATGAATGTGCGTTTAACCCCTGTAAACACTCGTGATATGCGTTATAGCCCCTATCCACGCCATTTAACCAATATCAGACCAGTAAAATCCCTCCCTCTCCGCCAGATGTTTTAAGTCCCGCAGTCATAATCGTTTACCTCACGCTTTCCTTCCGTCGGTTACATCAGCTGCTTTCTCTCGATACCCGAGAGGTGCATATTAGTGCATAGTCGAGTGATCGCTCAAATTGCTCCATCGCCCGCGACTTCGGAGTCCGCGGTCTTGGAGGGGCTGTCTTTTGAGGCTCAGGGCAGCCAGTGTTACATTTGTTGCGAACAAGGCTACGACTCGTTACGGTTAGCACAAGGCGAAGCATCCATGAAGACAAAGCGCACTCAAAGCATTCAGCCTCGCGAGACAATGAGTTTTGGAGAGCGAATCGGCCTGCTTAGTGTAAAACGGCAGGAACTGATACGGCCAATTCAGGAGCACCCTCGCGACTATGTCCTGTTGAGCATCCGCGACGTCGCTGCGAGACTGCAAAGCGACCCGGCTACGATCTTGCGAATTGTGCGGAGCATGGGATTTCACAGTTATCGCGAATTCAAGGCGTACCTGCACGAGTTATCCATCGCAAATGCTACATCGTTGGAAGGAATGAAAACCGACAGCCCCATCGACTCGGGCTTGGAGTCGCGAGGACGACAAGTCCTCGAACGCGACATCCACAACCTGCACGCTCTCCGTCATACTTTGGACATGGCTCGAATGGTGGCGCTCGCCAGAAGGATCTACGAGGCCCGCCGAATCATTATCTTAGGGGGAGATCTGGCAGTCAGTCTGGTGGAGTTTCTCGATTACAAACTTACGCTGCTCGGCCTTCCTGTCTTTACCGCCATGACCCCCGGCAAGACGCTCCATGCCGTTCGCGGATTGACGCGGAAGGATCTAGTCCTCGCGCTTAGTTTTCGCCGCGGCCTTCGGCAGACCGTCGAAGGCATGCAGGAAGCCAAAGCTCATGGCGCCTACTGTGTGGGAATTACCGACACCTTTGTCTCCCCGATCGCACGCTTCGCGGATGAATGTTTTCTTACGTCGGTCGAAGCCCCCTTCAGCAACTCCTATGCGGCTCCGATCAGCCTGATCAATGTGCTGTTTACGATCTGTGCCCACTACCGGCGCTCGCGCACCCTCGCACTGCTGGAACAGGTGGATCAGGAACAGCGGCACGGCTTCCGCTGGTACGAAGGCTGATCCAGAAACAAAAGTGGCGATTCCTCGCAAAACCTAGAGTGGAGTGGAGACGGGAGTATGCATTCCCGGTCGCTCCCATCTTCCACGCCTCTAGGCTACAGCCTACGGGGAGCTCTTTTTGCCCCACCCCTAAGACACGTCATATAGCAGAAACAAATGTTTCAATGCGAAGGATTTATGCTTGACACCTCCTATCTCTTGTCCGTATACAGGTCTGTCATAACGACGGGTCCGTCTGCAGAGAGGGAGGAAATCCATGAAGAAGCTCGCGAGTTTGGTCGTCTTTTGTTTGGGCATATACGCAACAGCGGCTTGGGGACAGGCCACAACCTCGCTTCGCGGAACCGTGACCGACTCTTCCGGCTCTGCCATTCACGACGCGCAAGTGACCGTGCTCAATGCCGCCACGAACTTTACCCGTTCCGCGGCCACCAGCGGCGAGGGGAACTACGTTTTCGTCGAGTTGCTTCCCGGCACCTATACCCTGACTGTGGAAGCGAAAGGCTTCAAGAAATATGTGCAAGTGGGAGTGCCGTTGCGCGTCGAACTTCCCGCGACGGTGAACGTTCGGATGCAGGTTGGAGCGGCCGCAGAAACAGTTTCGGTGACCGCCGAGGCTCCGGCCATCAACACAACCGACGCCAGCGTGGGCCAAACGATGGAGAAAGGCGTCATCGAGAACCTCCCGTTGCCCGCAGAGAATGCGGTCCTCCTGCTCAGTCTGCAACCCGGCGTTTCCTTCAACGGCGAGAACATTCTGACGGACAGCTATGACACCCGAGCCGGTATGGTCAACGGCGAGCGCAGTGATCAAAACAACATCTCTCTCGATGGCGTCAGCAACAACGACGAGTTCGCCGGATACGCGTTCACTGGCATCCTGCCGACTACTCCGTTCTCGGTGGAAGAGTTCCGCGTGACCACATCCAACTATGATTCGAGCCAAGGACGTTCGTCCGGTGCTCAGATCGCGCTGGTCACCAAGGGCGGTACGAACAAATTTCACGGCTCGCTTTATGAGTTCAATCGCAACGGCCTGGGCGAGGCGAACGACTTCTTCCTCAAAGGCAGTCAGCTGTCGAGCGGCTTGCCCAACCGGCCCACGCAATTGGTTTGGAACAACTATGGAGGAACGATCGGCGGGCCCATCTGGAAGAACCGTCTGTTTTTCTTTTTCAACTACGAAGGCCACCGGCAGAACGTGGGGACGAGCGTGGTGCGAAGCGTTCCGAGCCCAACCCTGCAGGATGGCGTGATCCTATACGATTGCGCGGCGATCAAAGACTCAAGTGGAAACGTGATTGAAACTTCTGTGCAGGTGTGTCCGGGCATGACTGTTCAGGGAGTCAATTCCTCCCATACGGTCTCGCCTGTCGTAACTTCTGACGGTACTTTTGGTGTGTACGGGTTGGGCCCGGCGCAGCTCGCCCAGATGGATGCGGCGGGTATTGGTCCCAGCGGCGGAGCGCTTGCATATTTCCAAACCTACCCGCTGGCGAACGATCTCAACTACGGCGACGCCCCGAACTTCGCGGGATATCGCTTTGCGGCGCCCACGACTCTGCGCGAGAACTGGTACATCGGGCGTCTCGATTACAAGATCACCCAAAACGGCAATCACACACTTTTCTTCCGCGGCACCGGCAGGGATGATCACTATGGCAATGCCCCGTTCCTTCCGGGCAGGCCGGCAATGACTACCGGGCTTAACCTCGCCAAGGGCTTTGTCGCCGGTTACACCAGTCTCTGGGGAGCGCACCTGGTGAACAACATCCGCTATGGCCTGACGCGGGGCAGTTATGGCATTAACGGCGATTCCACGCAACCATGGGTTTATATGCGCGATCTGGACCAGGATGTAGCCTATTCCAGTGGGAATACCTCCCCGGTGCACAACTTCGTGGACACCGTCGATTGGACCAAAGGTTCGCACAGCTTCCAATTTGGTTTCAATTTTCTGCTTTCACGGCTAAATACCTATGATTACGGCGCCGGCTTCAGCGACGCCCTCACCAACGCCGACTGGATTGCTGAAGGAGGTTTTGCCAATAAGAACGCTTTTCTCAACCCCGCATGTAACGCGCAGAATGCCGGATCCTCCAGTTGCACCAGCGGAGACGTCTATCCGGCGATTGACTCCGGCTTCAACCATGCGTACGACTTCCCGCTAGCCGCCTTGATGGGGATTGAGAGTGAGGTCGACGGAGTATTCAACTACCAGATTGGGGCTAGCAGCGGTACTCAGATTCGCCAGGGTTTGCCGATCGTCCGGCACTGGGCGGTTGACAACTACAACTTTTTCTTCCAGGACACCTGGAAGGTGCGTCGCAATCTCTCCCTCACGTACGGCCTGAATTATCAGCTCATGACCCCCATGACCGAGACCGCCGGTCAGGAGGTTACGCCAACAGTGAATATGGGCACATGGTTCAATGCGCGGCAAGCGGCGATGTACAAAGGAATTCCGGACAACCAAGTCATGGGAGGCGCGCCGATCGGCTTCGGTCCTGCCGGTTCCAAATACGGCAAGCCCGGTTTGTACAACAGCCAGAACAAGAATTTCGCTCCACGCCTGGGTATCGCTTGGACGCCGCATTCCGAGTCGGGCTGGTTGAGCAAACTTTTCGGCGAAGATAAGACCTCGATTCGAGCCGGCGCCGGGATGTACTACCAGAACTTCGGCCCTGAGTTGGCCCAGTCCTATAGCGCGTCGGGCGAGTTCGGCGTCTCCACCCAGGTCTCTAACCCATCTGCCACTTTACCGCTGGCCCAGGCGCCTCGCCTCGGCAGCAGTTTGTCGGACATGAACAACATACCGCTGGCGTTGTTAAGCACTTTGAACCTAACCCCTCCCTCCAGTATCACCTTCCCACAGATACCCCCGCTCAGCGGGTTTAGCATCGCCCACGGCATTGACCAGTCGCTCAAAACTCCTTACTCGTACGCCGTGGATTTGTCCATCCAGCGGCAGTTGCCCGGCAAGATGACTCTGGATGTGGCCTACGTGGGTCATTTTGCTCACCGCCTCCTGGTGCTCGACGACGTTGCTGCGCCCATGAACCTCATCGACAGCAAGTCCGGCATTGGTTATTTTGCTGCTGCCCGGCAGTTGTCGTCTTTGTGGCGCCAGAACACTCCCGAGAGCAGCATTAACTCTTCGACGATTGGACCGACGGCACAATATTGGCAGAACATGTTTGTGCCCCAGTCCTCCTACACTCTGTGCTCGACGGGTAACTCAACGACCAACATGCTGGAGGCCATTTACGACGTCTTCGGCCCCGGTTGCGGCAGCCTCTACAACGAGACGTCTGGGATCTTTCTGCTCGACGTGTACGGCTTCCCGGCTACTCCTGTAACCGGCAACTACAGTTACTACAACAGCCAGTACTCCTCTCTGTGGGATTGGCGCTCGATTGCATGGTCGAACTACAACTCCCTCCAGGTCAGCCTGAACAGGCAGATGTCCAACGGGTTGATGTTCGGCCTGAACTATACCTACTCCAAAGCTTTGGACATTGAGTCCACCTCGGAACGCGGCGTCCACTACTTGACCGACAGCGTGATCAACGCCTGGAACCCCCGCCAAATGTATGGCCCGGGTGACGCAGATTTGCGGCATCAGATCAACGGCTACTGGGTTGCGGAGTTGCCTTTCGGCCGCGGCAAGGCCTTGGGCAGCAATGTGCACGGCGCGGCCAATGCCATCATCAGTGGCTGGCGGGTTGGCGGCACCACTCGCTGGAGTTCCGGCTTCCCAGTCAGCGTCTTCCAAGGATACGTTTGGCCAACCAATTGGGATGAAATGGGATGGTCGGATTTGACCGGAGCACCCATCAAGACCGGTACCACCATCACCAACGGCGTTGCGAACATATTCAAGAATCCCGCCCAAGCGAGGGCAGGCTTCGATTATGCCTATCCGGGAGAAAGCGGGTCACGCAATGCCGTTCGCGGCGATGGTTATCTCGCTACGGACATAAATCTCTCCAAGCAGTGGAAGATTCCGCACACTGAGAGCAACTCGTTCGAGCTGCGTTGGAGCGTATTTAACGTGTTCAATAACACTCGCTTCGACGCTTTTTCCATGCAGGACGAGTGGGATGTGCCCTCTACGTTCGGCAACTACACTTCCACGCTCACCCAGCCGCGCAGAATGGAGTTCGCTGGAATCTATCGCTTCTGACAACACGAATTTTCTCCTTCAACGGCCCGGCGCGAACGCCGGGCACAGCCATCCTCCTGCGGTAACGCGTGGCTTTGCAACTTAGAAACTGAGCGGGCGTTGATAGAACAGGAAATGCAGCAATCCGCCTCAGATCGGAGTTCCTCATCATGCACCTCACTCGCACCCGCTTGGCATCGGTGTTCCTTGTCCTGGCTCTTCCGAGCGTAATAGCTGCTTCGCCTGCCGGAGGAAGCCCCCCAATCCCTGCGGACGATTGGGTAGTAGTTGTGCCTGTGGCTAACATGTACTCCGCTGCTTCCGAAGACTCCGACGTCGTCTCTCAGGCTCTCTATGGCAGCACTGTCACGGTGCTCGAGGACAAGCCCGGCTGGGCCAAAATCCAGACCCCGGACCATTATGCGGGCTGGTTGCCTCTCGATCAGGCTCGACGGCTTTCTGGTTCGAATCCCCACTACGCCAGCTCCGGCAAGATTCTTCAGGTGAGTGGCCTGTCCGCGAATCTTTACCGGGAACCCGATGTGACGGCTCACCGTCCCGTGCTCACTGTCCCTTATGAGACCCGCCTCGAATTTCTCTCCGAAAGCAAGGGAGACAGCGCCGGATGGTTCCAGGTACGGCTCGCGGATGGGCGGTCAGCCTGGATCGATCACGATGACGTGATTGTTGATCCCCGACCTCTGAGCATCGACGAATCCATCGAACTGGGGAAACGGTTCCTCGGAATCACCTACACATGGGGAGGTCGCTCCAGCTTTGGATTCGACTGCTCCGGTTTTACGCAAATGCTGGTGCGAAGCCGCGGCATCAACATGCCACGCGACGCCGATCAGCAAGCCGCGTGGGATGGCGTTGCCGCCGTCGACCGCAAACACCTGCGCCCCGGCGACCTGCTGTTCTTTGGCAGCGCTGCCGATCAGATTACTCATACCGGAATGTTCATTGGCCACGGCCAGTTCATCCATGACACGACGAACGGCCGCCCCGGAGTTAAGATCAGCCGGCTGAAGGATCAACCCTGGACACGCCTGCTGGTCGCTTGTCGGAGGATCAAATGAAACGCCGTGAATGGCTCGTAATTGCTGGCGGTGCTGCGGCGGGGCTTGCCATCCCTGCTTCGGTCTTCCGGGCCAGCGCCGTTACAAGTGACGCTCCGGACCTGCAGACTTCCATCACCCGCCTGAAGCTGCGCCATACCTGGACGACCACGATGTCGTCGAGTGATTACCGTGACACCTTGGCGGTGCGCTACTCCCGAGACGGCATCACCGGGGTGGGCGAAGGCGCGCCCATTGTTCGCTACCACGAAGATGCCGAGGGAGCACGTCAGGCGGTGGAGTCTGTCCGTTCGCTCGTCACTTCCGCCGACCCGTGGCAATTTCGCAAGTGCATGGCGGAAGTCTTTGGCAAGATCAAGGGTGAGTTTGCCGCCAAAGCGGCGATCGACATTGCGTTGATGGATTGGGTCGGCAAGAAACTGGGGATTCCCCTGTACCGGCACTTCGGTCTGGATCCCGCGGATGCTCCTCTCACGACGTTTTCCATTGGCATCGACACGCCCGAGATTACGCGGCAGAAGGTGAGAGAAGCGGAACCATTCCCAATCCTGAAGATAAAGGTCGGATTAAAAACGGACGAAGAGACCATCGCCGCTGTGCGCAGCGAAACCAAAAAGCCACTGCGGGTCGATGCCAACGAAGGATGGACCAATAAAGAAGAAGCAGTTCGGAAGATCAACTGGCTGGAATCCGAGGGAGTGGAGTTCGTGGAGCAGCCCATGCCCGCCGCTATGCTGGAAGAAACTCGCTGGGTCCGGAAGCGCGTGCATATTCCTCTGATTGCGGATGAAGCCTGTCTGGGCCCATCTGCTGTCCCCGCACTGATTGATGCCTATGACGGCGTGAACGTGAAATTGGACAAGTGCGGAGGTATCCAAGAAGCGCTGCGTACCATCGAAATCGCGAAGTCGCTGGGAATGAAAACAATGTTGGGCTGCATGGTCTCCAGTTCGGTGAGCGTAACCGCCGCAGCGCATCTTTCCCCTTTGGTGGACTATGCCGACCTCGATGGCAATCTCCTCATTGCGAACGATCCGTTTTAAGGGCGTCCAGGTGCGAGATGGCAAACTAGTTCTTCCGCATGAGCCGGGCCTGGGAGTCGTCTCCGTTTGAGAGGGCTTCCGACTCTGATTTCGTAGTGCTCTCGGTCACTTGTCAAAACGCCCAGTTGCATCCCAATCGGTCGCACCAGCAGGTGTTGGTAACCCCAAAAACCGCGACTGGATCGCGCCGGGTACAACTGATACCGTCTTGGAAGCCCACACGAGTATTGCGAGCTAACTATGGCAAAAAACATTGTGATCTGTTGCGACGGCACGGGCAACGAGTTCGGCGAAAGCAAGTCCAACGTCGTGAAACTCTACAAGATGCTGGTCCAGGATGCATCTCAGATCGCCTACTACCACCCCGGAGTGGGAACGATGGGCGCCCGGAATGCCCTGACCGGAATTAGCAGGTGGTGGACCAAGGTGATCGGCCTCGCATTTGGGTACGGCATTTCCGACAACATCGCGGATGCCTATCAGTTCCTGATGCGAAACTTCCAGCCCGATGACACCGTGTACGTTTTTGGTTTCAGTCGAGGAGCCTACACCGCCCGGGCGCTGTGCGGAATGCTGCACATCATTGGACTGCTACGCGAGGACAATGAGGGTTTGATTCCGTATTCGATTCGAATGATTAAGGAGAAGAAAATCGACTTCGGGGTCGCCGCCGACTTCAATAAGACCTTTTGCCGCGAGTGCAAAGCGCATTTCGTGGGACTGTGGGACACCGTTAGCTCTGTCGGCTGGGTATATAACGTTGCCCACTTCCCGGGGACGAAGGCAACGCACAACCCAGGCATGCGGGTCATTCGGCACGCGGTGTCCATTAATGAGCGCAGGGCGTTCTTCCGGCAAAATTTGTTCGGTCCGCCTCACGACCCAGAGCAAGACATCAAGGAGATTTGGTTCGCTGGCGTGCATTCCGATGTTGGCGGCAGCTATCCCGAGCCAGAGAGCCAACTCTCCAAGATCGCTTTGCAATGGATGGTTTGTGAGGCGGAACGTGCTGGACTTCGAGTAGATCAGGATCGAAAGGCTGACATTCTTGGAGGGAAACCTCCGTATGTGGCGCCTGACCCGCTTACAAAGAATCAACACGAATCGCTAAAGGGTGCGTGGTGGATTGCTGAACTTTGGCCGAAGGTATTCTCGTATCCGGTGTCGGTAGCGGGACAGGCGGAGCCCAACTGGAAGCGCGGCATCAGGCTTAACCTGGGATGCGCTAGGACGATCCCAAACGCCGTCCATATTCATCAAAGTGTTTTCGATCGCATCCGCGGCACACCGAATTACAAGCCGAAGAATCTGCCGCAGCAGTACGTTACGGAACCAGAAAGTCCCTGCGAACTGGCGCCGCGACCGGTGCATGAGCAGCCGATAATCGCACCGTCAAAGCGGCCTATGCTCCGGCGACCGAGCGTCATCAGTGCGCTGGCGTTGCTAGTAGTGTTGGGCGTCTGCGCAGCAGTCATTGCGGTTTTCACCATACACAACAGCCTGGAGGTGCCGAAGATCGAAAGGCCTAGCGATGTCGCCTGGCTTCCCCAAAATTGGACGGAAGATCAGCGTCGTCGGTATTACCACACGGCGCAGGGAAGTGAGTTGCTGCCTTACGCCTGGTTTCTCGCGCTTGAGCAGCCGCGATTCACTATCAAGGGGGCACCGCCCTTCAGGGAAAACTCCTACATGCAGGGCTTCGGGTTCATTCCGGACTCCGCCTACCTGCAAAATCCCGATGGCTTACCGGTTGGATTCGCGCGCGATGATCATTTCATTGATCCCTACACCGGGCAGAAAAATGTTGTGCTCGGCATTACTTGTGCGGCTTGCCATACCGGAGAATTGTTCTTTGGCGGAAAGGCGATCCGGATTGACGCTGGGCCGTCGTTGATCGATCTGCAGAAGTTCACCGAGGCACTCGGTCTCGCAGTTACTTGGACCTATTATGATCCGATCCGCTTCCGCAGATTTGCCACCAGGGTGCTTGGCCCCAATCACTCGCACGCAGATCATGATCTCTTGCGTCGGGCGCTCAAGTATTATCTCGACACCAGCTTTACAGAGTTCAAAGCGAACCGCCATCTGTTCCCCACCCCTGAAGGTTATGGCCGAACCGACGCGCTGGCTAGAATCGGCAACTTCGTCTTTGGAACCGAGCTGAACAATAATAAGAACTTGGTGATCGGGGACGGCCCCGTGAATTTCCCTCCGGTCTGGGATGCATCCTGGATGGACTGGGTTCAGTACAACGGCTCCATCCAGCAACCGATGGGAAGAAATGTCGGCGAGGCCCTCGGCGTGCGGTCACGTATCAACCTGCTTGGTTATCCCGGACAGCAATTTCAGAACACGATTCACGTCGAGAATCTGCATGAGATCGAGCTTTTGTTAGGTGGCACTGGGCCAGGTGCGGGCGTTTGGTCGCCAAAGTGGCCGGAAGACATCCTCGGGAAAATCGACCGCGTCACTGCAGCCAAAGGCGAAAAACTCTACAACGAATTGTGCCTGCACTGCCATCAGTCGCCCATGCTTTCCGACGAAGGCCGCAAAGCCGAACACTGGACAAATAATACGAACCCTGCGGGAAGACAATTCTTCAAAGTGACCATGATTCCTCTGGGTGAAATAGGAACCGATCCCAAGGAGGCACAGAACTTTTATAACCGGACCGCCGATAGCGGGCCGCTGGGAAAAGGAATTGTATCGGCCCGGGACGGCCTGAAGTACATTACGCAAAAGCTAATCGACCAGTCATATGCCGAGCTAAAACTCTCACCGCAACAACAGGAGGAGTGGAACGGCTACCGGCAGAACGAACTGCTGGCACCTCTGGCATACAAGGCGCGGCCACACAACGGTATTTGGGCCACGCCTCCCTACCTTCACAATGGTTCTGTTCCCAACTTATTTTCCCTGTTGTCACCAGTTGCGGAGCGCCCGAAAGTGTTTTACCTCGGGAATAGGGAATATGACCCCGTCAAACTCGGGCTCAACACCGATCCGCTCATAGGCGCCACTGAATTTCGCACCGATATGCCAGGTAATTCGAACACCGGGCACGAATTCAATGACGGTCCCAAGGGCAACGGCGTGATCGGCCGCAAGCTCTCCGAAGAGGAGCGCATGGAGATTATCGAGTACCTGAAGACGCTGTAAATGGTCCCGTCAACGGCTCTTCGGGCCCACGCAAAATGTTGCGTATCCAGCTTGAACACGCTTCCGCACCGTCCACGCAGGTAGCAGTGACGGTACCGCAGTATTGCGTGGTGCCCTAGCTGCAGTCCCCGCCTGCGCGATCTTGTCTCGATCAGCAGACTTCGTGCGCGACGGATTTGAAGCATCACTGAACATCACGGACATTTGTCGGGTATCAGATTCAGGCATTGTGGCTGCTGCGATTTGTACCGCTGGGGCTAAGCTATAATCGCTCGCCTGGAGGCGCTGCTTGATTCGACAGACAATACTCGCGATGTTCGTTGGAGGTTACGTGTTCGCGACCGCAACCGCGAGCCTGGCGCAGTCCAGACACTCTTCTTTGAATGCGGAGCAAGCGGAAGCCGAGGCCGTACACTTTCTCGTCGACCTGGTACGAATCGATACTCAGGATCTTTCTGGCGATGAGTCGAAGGTCGCGCACTATCTCGAGGGCGTGCTGAAGAGCGAAGGGATCGAATCGGAAATCCTTGAACCGGTGCGGGACGGGCCAGTATTGTCGCGCGGCTCAAGGGCAACGGGAAAAAGCGCCCGTTGCTGATCATGGGACACGAGGATGTGGTTCCGGTCGATCGATCGCGCTGGACGGTTGACCCGTTTGCAGGCAGCGAGCGCGACGGCGTGATCTATGGTCGTGGTGCGTCCGACGACAAAGCGATGGTGGCAGCCAATCTGGAAGTCCTCTTGCAATTGAAGCGCATGAAGGTGCCGCTCGATCGAGATGTTATTTTCCTCTCCGAAGCCAGCGAGGAGATGTCCTCGCCCGCCGGCATGGCCACCATCGTCGATCGATATTGGGACAAGATTGACTGCGAATTTGCGCTCAACGAAGGAGGAGGATCGCTGGTCGAGAATGGAGCGGTGAAGTATTTCGGCGTCGCGACCGCAGAGAAGCTCCCGAGAGGCTTGCGGCTGGAAGCTACCGGCAGCAGCGGACACGGGTCGGTGCCCCGAATCGACAATGCGGTCGTCCATCTCGCGGCCGCCGTCGCGAAAGCTGGAACGTGGGATACTCCCGCGCGCCTCAATGAAACCACCCGCGCATTTTTCGAACGCCTGGCCACAATTTCGGCGCCCGAGGAGGCGGCGTGGTATCGAAATGTGCTGGATGTGAAAGTACAAGAAGAATTGAAGCGCAAAAAGCCTCAGTATTACTCGATGGTGCGAACGTCGGTTGTTCCCACCATGCTGAAAGCAGGCTACAAGTCCAACGTGATCCCACCCTCCGCGGAAGCGACGCTCGACGTGCGCGCTCTGCCCGACGAAGACCTCGGAAAGTTTCGCGAGATGCTGGCGGAGATCATCAACGATCCGCAAATCCGAGTCATCGCTGAAGATACTTCGCTTTCCATGCCGGCGGCACCTCCCAGTAAGTTAGCCACGGAAATGTTTGCCGCTTTGGAGCGAGCACAAAAGGAAGTCAGTCCCGAGGCTATTACTCTGCCCACGATGACAACGGGGGCTACTGATTCCTCATTCCTGCGAGCAAAAGGCGTTCAGGCTTACGGGATCGGGGTGCCCAAGACCGAAGAAGAGAGTCGGGGCGTACACGGTAATGACGAGCGCATTGAGACCAAGCAGCTGGGGTTATTTGTGCGCTTTCTTTTTGCGGCAGTTACTGGGGTTGCGGCTCCGTAGAGTAACTTACTCGTTTCGAGTCTTCGCGACACATCTTCTTCCGACGCGAATCGATGTAAACGGAACCGATTAGTTGGGGATTATGCGGACGGCGAGTTCTCGTCGTTTCTCGACCCATTCATTATTTTGCTGGCGGTGCTGCCTGGACTGTCGGGAATGCTGTTACTGCTGCTGCTGACCGGAACCACCTTGAACATCATGTCGCTGATGGGCGGTTCGACCCACTCGGAAGCAGGAAAGAAAACGGGTGAGCCAGCAGCTCCAGTCCCACTTCACGCAAGAAGCGGCGTGATTGTGCCTCGCCGATGTTGCGAGCGCGCACAGCGAGAAGAAAGCTCAGAACAAACGACGTGACGATATTCAGCACGCCGACGATCGCAATGCCCGAAAACGCGAGAACGGCATCTTGCCAGCGCAGTTGCCCGTAGAGTCTGGAGGCATCGAGCGCATAGCCTAAACTGGCGGCTGCCAGGGTCACGTGGCGGACTTCAAGAGGGATTCCAAACAATTCAAACATAATAGGCACGGCACCCAGAAGAAATCCCAGAACGATGTATCCCACAGATCCAGGGGCATGATTTCTAACCCAGTGTGACAGCTTCGCCGCTCGCTCCGGCCCAAGCTTCGCGCGAATGCGGAGGCTCTTCGAGATTGCGGAAGCCATCCGGTGCAGTGCGAGGTAGTTCGCGGTCCATCCCGTGGCCAACGATGAGAGCCAGAGGAAGACCCCGGTTGTGATCGCAAAAAGTATTGTCATCGATTTGTGGGGAAAGAGCATGTGAATGCCATGCTCCGCCGCCGCTTCAGGTAGAAAAGGATGTCCGCGAACTGCATTGATAATCCGGTCGATGGCGATCGATGCCGGGACGGCGCCTATCAGATTGCTAATCGTTACGATGAACTGCGTCTTGCAGATTGCCTGCAGACTGGCCATGTGATCTTTTGCCGGGTCTTCCATAGCGTCCACCAGGGTAGCTGCGGTGACGGCCGGCATTTTGGAAGCCAGCAAAAAGCCCCCCGCCTGCATCAGCAAGAAGCTGACAACATAGTTCAGCGAATGCGCCACAGCGAGAAGCAGGGGTGCATGGATCATCTCTGCAAGAGAGTATTTGAACAGCGCCGTGAATGAAGTGATGATGCCGGCTAGAACCGCCCCCAGGCCCATCACTCCCCATTGCTGGGCATTCTGGGCGATATAGTGTTTGCCTGCGCGCCCCGTTCTTTCGACAACGCTGCGCGCAAGGCGGCGCGTGCTGGCACCCATCACAGTCCTAAGCCGTCGCTGAGAAGCAAAACCATGGAGTACCGTGACCGCCAGTTTGCGGGCGTCTGAGTCCGGGCGCTCCAAACTGATCACTTGGTGGATTCGGCCAAGAAGAGATCGCAGCAGGCGGACGCGAAAGATGAGATTCGCGGAAGAACCCCGCTCCGAGAGCGACTGGTTTACGGTCTGTAGCTGCGTTTCACACGCCGCTCGCTGCTTTTCCCAAAGATGAAAGTCTTCGGGGTGCCGAATGACATGCTCCACCATCGCTGGAAGATGGAAGAAGCTCGACTTGGTGATGTCCTCATCGTCGGTGAACGCGATCAGGTCTCGCGATAGTGCAACACTCGTGGCTCGCAGAGCGAGAATCTTGCAGGATGCCAGAATCGAGAAAGTCGAGGGCCGAAAGGTGTCGGCCCACGAGGCGATTAAAGAATCGGGCAGCGAAGCCACCCAGCGCCCATCCGATTCTTTCACATTCAGGGAGTCCATCAATACATAGAGGTCGCCCTCCACTTCGTCGACCGGCAGCAGGTGCCTGACCGCCCTTGTCACGAGTTCCCGAACAAGAAAGGCCTCGTCGGGCAATCCCGCTTCCGAGATGACACGAACATAAGAATAATGGGACCGGAAGTCGCGGAGCGTTGAACGGATCGACTCGCGGCATGGGTGCCGGTCGATCGTGAGCGTCATTTCCGAAAGAACGGCCGTTCTCGATTCCACGGGCACATTCAGGATCACTCGGAGCAGGCCATACACACGAGTGGTCCGCTCGCGGGCAGAGAGCAATTCGAGGTTGGAGAGGTCGTTAATCGCCAGCGGAATGCTAATGCCGGTTCTCATAAGGGGGAGAGAGCGGTACAAACAGCAGGCTAATCCTAGCCAACCAAAGGCCGAAGTCGACGCGACTCGGTGCTACGTTTGTGAGCACCGCTGTCGCGCATTCAGTTCGGCTTTTCGGCCGCGTCCCCGATTGCGCGATTAGTGGCCCGCAAAAAACTCCGTCATATCAGGCGCCGCCGCGGCCAGGCCCGGGAACGAATCCACTCCAGAGCTGGTGAGGATCAGACGCAGCACGCTCTGATGCTGGTAGAGCGTCTGGGATTTGAAGTTCTTCTTGGCATTCGAACTGATAATGAGTGTGGCAACTTGTCCGCCGCCATGGTTCGAGTCGGTCTGATCTCCTTCATCGAAGGTGATAATCAGCAGGCCGCTCGCCTGAAACGTGGGGCTCGCGATCAGCGGCGCGATATTGGTCTGCAGCCAGGCATCCGCCTGGGCGAGAGTGCCATCGTGGGCGTCGTCCGTGAGGTTGGGGACGACGAAAGAATACTGAGGTAGCGTGTTGTTGGCGAGATCCGTCGTGAATTGTGTAAAAGGCACAATATTGGCGGCCTGCGAGCTGTCGCTTTGTACGTCAGACAGATACGTGAATGGGTTGTGATGACGGACGTAAGGATCGGAGTCGCCGCCCAAATAGCCGGGCGAAGGAAGAGACTCAGCATACGATTTCCAGGTCTTGCCCGCCTTCACCAGCTCGCGGACGACGTTGTCGTCGCTGATGATGCCCGAAAAATTGTCGTCCAGCGTCTCAAGTAAACCGGTGGTCAGCATGAGATAGTTCGGCAGAGAAGGGTGCGCATCTGCGAAATACTGCCCGGCCACGCCGTACTGCGAGGCCAGACTGTTGAAGTAGGGCATGGACGAAATACCCATGACCTCGGCATAGCTGTGATTTTCCTCGACCACCAGGATGACGTGGCTGAAAGTGGGCTGACCCGGCTGACCCGGCGGAACCGATGTCTGAGTCTTGGTAGATCCTCCGCCACACGCGAGTTCCAGCGCGGCAAGCGCACACAGAGTCAACAACGAAAAAAAGGTTCTAGATGAGGACGGAGATCTGACCCACAATGCCATGTGGCTCCTTTGCCGGAGGTTGGATGTCGAGGTTTCCTCAAACGTTGCCGAATAGAGGTGTTATTTGTTCTCCTGCCCCTTCGGTTTCGTCAGATCCAGCCCGAACTGAGGGTGCTCATACGTTCCTGTGATGTGCACAGGAACGACCTCACCTTTCCTCTTCTTCTTGAAAAAGGGATCTATAGCCTTCAGCAGCAACGCCTTCACACCGGTAGTAGTCTTAGAAATCTCTGTATCGACGCGCATCCTGCCGTGAAAATCGATCCTGTGATTGAGAATGTTGTACGTGCCATACATGTGCGCCGAAGCCCCTGGCACGCCGAAGGAAAGATCGGAGAATGTTGCGATTCCGCGTTCCATCGCGACTTGCCCCTTGAGACCGGTGAGAACGGTTTCGGCGTCCTCCATCTTCTCGCCCTTCGCTCCGGCGCTCAATTCGTCTACGCTCTTCTGTGTTTCTGCTTTCGAGAACGTGCCGTCATCAATTCCAAACGTTCCCTGCAGCTTCACCTTTTCGAGGAAAGCCTCCTTCCCTGGAGGGAGCTCTGCCTTGGCCTTGAGAACAATTTCGCCCGACATCGGCGACCGACGATCTTTAACGAACAAGCCGAGAATGTCTTCGATTCTTCCTCGCCGGGCGGTCAGATCGAGAAGTGCAGACTTGCCTTTACTTGCCTTCGTGCCCGCGACGCTTCCTACCGTGATCACGCTGGTCTGGCCGAAATGGGCATCGACGCTTTTCAGGAATGTGTCGCCGTGAATAGCGTCGACGAAAGCGCTGAACTTGGTTGCCAACTTTACTTTGTGGCCGCCTGACTTTACCTCGAAGTCGGGTATATCAGTGACACCGGCGATATCGATGTGCTTCAGAACTCCGTCATATTTTCCTTTGGAAGACAGCATGCCAGCGATCCCGCCATAGACGCCGAGGTCGGCATGGTCGAAGGTGTATTCACCAGAAATCGGAGTATCACCAGGATGGCCGGTCGTCCAGCCTCCAAACTTGCCGTGCGTTGTGATTTCGCCCGGTGGCTCTGGGTTATGGAGCTTCAATTCGTAACTGAGTGGGCTTCCCCACCGCACACTGTGCAAAAGAGCCTCGTACACTTCGAAGCGCAGTGACTGCCCCTTCGGATCGCTCGAGGCGAACTCGACCGTTCCATTGGCGACAATTTCGTCGACCTCAAGCTTGGAGTGTTGCGTCTGAAAAGTCACATTACTGCCAAAAGGTGGGACAAATACATGCCCGCCTTCGATCCGGACGCGAGGTACACGCCTCCTGAGAATCCCGGAATAACTGCCTTCAATTGTCAGCTTGTCGATGGTTATGAGATTCCAATTCTCATTGCCGTGGTGGAATTCAACGCCCTCGAGGATGCAGCCCGGGATCGGGAAATAGGTGCGATGAGACGTTCGAATGGTGACAGCACTGTCGCTGGCTTCCGCCAGATCTTCTACGACGGCCCTCTCGGTGAAAGGCCAGATCCGGATCAAGAGTACTGCCACAGCAAACGCCACAATACAAGCCGCAACTATCGCAAGGATGATAGCTCTTCTATGTCTGCGAAGGTTCTGGCGCAACGATTTGCCCTTCGTCTGGTCGAGCGGAGAGGGAGGAGCGACTGCACGGGTAGAGGCGGGTGACGACACGAATCTTCAACTCCAAAGTATTTGTTAGGGGCCTTCTTCGTCCAAACTCCCAAGCGATCCCGCAGTGTCACGTAATACGGAAGGTGTGGTCGGCGAATGGTCAAATGAACCGTTCGCCGAATGATGTGGCTACATCGTGCTGATTCGAATGTATCGACGCAGATCCGGAAGAGACGAGAGAAATACATAGCCCGCGAATAGGAGGCCGGCCGCTGCGAGCAAGTTCGTCACGTCAACGCTGGTTTCTTCATCAAACCTCCCTCAATGCCAGGATCAAGACCTTTGCTGAGCAACGGTTGGATGCTGTCTTGAGCGGTGGGGTGGCTTCCTTTAATTCGGCGCTGAAAACCCGGCGGGACCAGTGGAAACTGCTGCCTCGCTTGCAGAGTAAGCTCGTCTACCAATCAGAAGCGAGGGATGGGCTACTGTGAAAGGAAAAAAGAAGTCCCGGCACGGAAGGCCGGGACTTCTTACCTATAGTGCTGGTGTAGCGCTGGTGCCTTCAACTACGAGGCGCGACGCTGCCGGTCCAGATTTTCGTTGTCCTCTTCTTCGTTCTGGCCGCTCTTCTTCTGCTGTCCGGGCTGGTTGCTCTGTTGGCCGCCCTGGCCTTTTTTGGCCGGACTGTCCGGGTTGGTTGCCGTGCTGTCCCGGCTGTCCGCTTTGCTGACCAGACTGTCCACCCTGCTGTTTGTTTTTTTCCATATCGTCTGCCATGAAATAGTCCTCCCTTTTCAGTGCGCAACTTGGCGCACATTGCGATTGAATCGACCGCTTTCAATTAGTTGCGGTTGAAACGGCGAAGGGTTGGGCCAAAACGGTTACTGGCAGAAAGGAGCGAAGCTAAGGGAGAGTCGAAACCCGGATCGACGAGTTGCTCGTCGGAGCGAAGGCCTTCAATCGTTCCACTTCATCCTGTGTCTTCTGCCACGCACCGGCATTCTGTTTCGTCGCGATCGGCGCGCTCGGATCACCGTAAAAGGCCAGCATGTTGTCGCGCAGTTCTGGCGTAACCAGCGCAAAGTCTTTCTGAGCCAACTGGTCCAGCAGGTGCGCATAGGACTTGTCGGTGAGAACGTATTCTCCAGCGTGCGTCATTCGTCCTGTGTCGAAATCAGTATTGGCGAGACGCAGCGGCTTTCTCCGGGATTCGGCGAGTAGCATTTTGTAGTTATCGAGAGTGTGGTCGACACTGGCGATGTAGAGATCTTCGGTTTTTTGAGTTGGAATCTTGAAATCGACTGCCTTGAATGGTCCCACCTTCGGCACGAACTTCAGAAAGAATGCGAGAACTCGGGTGCCGAACCCCGGGTGCCGGTATCCCTTGCCCCACTCCCGTTGATAGCTCGCCCGCGACAGGTAGTAGCGGAATTTGCGGGCGTTGAAGTTCGGCGTCTCGGCAACCAATTCCTTCTTTCGCGCCAGCAGTGCGACTCGCGTCATCTCCGGAAGTATGTGGCTGATCGCCCGCCGGAAAGTTCCGATCGCCAGATCTTCATTAGAAATCACATCGCTCAGCGGAATCCCATACGTGTCCTGAAAAGCCCGCTCTAACACGGGCTTCGACACTTCAAAGCCGATGAAATCGTGATAACGATCGGACGTATAGCGAGTCTTCGCGACTTGGGTCACATCAAAGCCAAACTCCGTGCGAATGTGCGCCTTTGGATTGTCCGCATACGTGACCTCGCTACCGAACTTTCTCCGAAGCTTTGGGAACTCGATCGCCACTGCCTGGTTCACCGTGGGATGTCCAATGTTGTCCGACGAGTAGTGTGCCAGCGCGCCAAGCGCGAAAGCGTATTCGTTCAGATCAGTAGCGTCGTTGATGAGATTGACGATGAAATCTCCGCTGCGCACGTAATGGGTAAGATCGCTGAAGTACTTGTTGCCGAATGGGTAGTAACCCATGTCCTGTATCAGTGATCCGCCATCAGCAAAGGCGTGGGCCTTTTTCAGATCCTCCGAAGTCGCCATGGGGAATCGTTTTGTAAGCAGCGGTTGAATGTCATCCTTCCAAAGTAGGTCGACGACTTCTTCATGCGTGAGCACCGAATAAGCGCCGCAAACCTGCGTCAGGCCGAGGAATAGCCCGAAGCTCAATGCGGCGTGCCAAAAATGTGCAAATCGTCTCATAAGGCGCTCGCCTTCCGCTCTCTGAACCGAATGGGCGCGACTGATCTAGCGCGACTGCAGCCCTGGTACCGCGTTCTTTAGTTGCCAAAACGGGGCTAGGGTTGGCCACAAAGACGAATTCGCCAGCACGCAGGCTACAGCGCGATTGCACGGCGGCTACCAGATGCCCGGTAATGACAGCTCAAATGCCAACGAATACGCTGGGTTGTGCTGCCCTGGGTCCCGCGGTTTCGTCGGGCCGTGACAGGTATTTAACAGCGGAGGGGAAGATAATGAGCATCTGGACCATATTGTTCGTTGTTTTGCTGATCGCATGGCTTGGCGGTTTTACCGTGTTTCATGTTGCCGGTGGACTGATTCACCTGCTGTTGGTATTCGCGGTGATTTCTCTGATCCTGCACTTTGTCATGGGGAGTCGTACCGCCTGAAGTGAGACTCTGAGCGGGTAGAAGGGCCGATAATGGCGGGTGTCGCTGGCTGTACAGCCAGAGTCGCCGGAGTCCAATCGGCCTGTCTTTCTTAAATTCATCCGATGTTCTTCCACGAGCGCTGAAATCAAAAGGACTCGACATCGAGCTCCTCTGCGGACGATCAGACCTGAAACGAGATAGGGCGCTGTTTCACTCATTCTTGGGACTTCCTTATGTATTCCTTCACCAGGAAAGAAAAAGGGCCAGCAGAGATTGCTGGCCCCAAGACAAACAGTTGTGCAGAGACTAATTCTGCGCGTTGTCCTTCTTCATGTTATCGCCCGCCATCTTCAGCGAAACGACGTCGACTTCATTCTTGTCGGGTGAAACCTTCGCTTTCAAAGTCACGTGATGTCCCTCGTGCCCTTTGACCGCATCCGGGTTGGTGATCGTCCAGGTCTTCCCGTCTTTGTCGCTCACGAACGTCTTGCCGTCGTCACTGATCTTGCCCGTGACGCTGGCAGCTTTCGCTGAGGTATCGGATTTCATGGTGTCCTGCTTCATGGTGTCTTGAGCCACCAGGCTAAAAGACGTCAGCAGGCTAAGCGCGAAGACAATCGTCATCAGTTTTTTCATTTTGGTCTCCTTTGCGTGAAACTAGCTCCCGCCCGGCGCCGTCAACCGCGCATCTCCAGCCCGGGGCGGGTAATCGTTAGGGTCTGAATGTCGCTTTCGACGACGCTAACCCATGACTACCCAAGTCCGTTCCCTAATACTCAGTCAACTTAGCGGACCGCTGCCCGCAGCGGCAATACAGCGAATGCCTGATGGGGATGTAGCCCTTCTCATTTATCACCCGCTACAGGATCCACTGTACGGTGCGTTGCCGGTCAAATCCACACTCCGCAGAAGCAAAGCGGCACCGGGTGCAGCAATAGCAGCAGATGCAACAGAGACAGGCTCCTCCGAGCCGGCCTGAGCCCAAGCCTCCCAAGGGAAAATAGTGGTGATCAACTTTGCCAAACGTGCGGGCGGGACATCGGCTAACTGCCAACGTTCCGTCCTCGCCGGATGCAATTAGGTCCGCGAGCGCGGGTTTTGTGCGAGAGCTCCCCGGGAATGACCGGCAGGCGTGTCGCCGTACTTCCCGGTCAGGGCGTACCACCGGATCCGAAGCACTTCCAGCAGCATCTTCGAACCATCTGCGAGCGGGTGAATTCTGCTGCCTTCGTCATGAGCCCACACGACCGGTACTTCCGCCACTTTGAATCCTGCCCTGCGAGCAAGGAATAATAACTCCGGATCAAAGCCCCATCCTTCGACTCGTTGTAACGGAAAGAGAACCTTCGCGGCGCCTCGACGGAACGCCTTGAAACCGCACTGCGTATCTTTAAAGTCCAAGCCCAATAAAACTCGCAGGAGCAGGTTGAATGCTCTCCCCATGACCTGCCGTCCCACGGATTGACGTTGCGTCTGCAGTTCACTGCGAGCCCACCGCGAGCCGATGGCGACATCTGCCCCGGCCTCAAGCGCGTCGAACAACTTCGGAGCTTCTTCGATCGGCGACGAAAGATCAGCGTCTGTAAATAGAACTATCGCGCCTTGTGCATGCAGCACGCCGTTGCGCACGCTGTAGCCTTTGCCGCGATTGCCCGGATTCTGCACCAGGCGCACAATGGGGTTCGCTTGGGCACAATCCCGAACCAGGTCGGCGGTACGGTCGCGTGAGCCATCGTCGACCACAATCACTTCGGCGTCCCAATCCTGTTGTCGGACGAAATTTAGAACCCGATCGAGGGTCGCACCCAAACGTGCGCTCTCGTTGTAAGCGGGAATCACAATGCTGATGCCGAAGGAAGTATTCAAAACAGATCTCACTTTGTACGACCAGTTTTCTCCGCCGCCCGAGAGCCGACTCCCGCACTCTGCGGTGCAAACGAGCTACCATGCATCGCTTTAGAGATTGAAGTGGCTCAATAGGTTGCGCCCGAAAGCCCAGCCCTACTCAGGCCAAAGCTCGACCGTAGGCCCTCCCATAACCAAGCCCTTGCCCTACAGGAAATACCTTAGGGCGGGTGGTCCGGCGGACATGGTACCAATACGTGGTCGATCGAGAATTGATAGTCCGGAGGCTGGGGGGCAATCGGGTCGCTCTCGTGCCACTGGAGAGAGTGTTGGCGTCTCTCCCTTTAAACCGGTCATCGATGTAGCACACAAAGAAATGGACGAATCCGTTTGAGCAAGAGAGATTCCCGAACGGATGCGCCTGAATTGAATTGCCCTTTTCTCGGGAGAGGTCATGAAACGATCCTCGCTTAAGGAATCCGCGCACAACGGTACTGAGAACCTGCCGCCCAGCCTTGCGAAGAGCAACGGGAAGCCCAAAGTGTCGGATGAGTCTCTGGATCTGACGGTAATCCTGGCCAGCCTGCAATCGATGCGCGATGGCGACTTCACGGTTCGACTTCCGGGCACATGGGTTGGGCTCGCGGGCAAGGTGGCGGATACGTTCAACGAGATTGTCTCTGCCAACCAGCACATGGCGCAGGAATTGAAGCGGGTGGGCCAGGTAGTCGGCAAACAGGGCAAGACGCGCGAACGAACGCGATTCCATGAGTCCAGAGGTGCTTGGGGCGAAATGGAAGTCTCCGTTAATACGCTGGTGGAAGATTTGCTGCGGCCCACAGCCGAGGTCACGCGTGCCATCGCAGCCGTCGCGCAAGGCGACCTTACACAAACGGTGCGCCTCGATGTGGATGGACGTCCGCTGGAAGGCGAGTTCTTGCGGTCTGCGAACCTTGTCAACACGATGATTCAGCAACTCGGCGTTTTCACCGCGGAGGTCACGCGCGTGGCGCGCGAAGTAGGAACCGAAGGAAAGCTGGGCGGCCAAGCGCAAGTGCCCGATGTGGCCGGTACCTGGAAAGATCTCACCGACAACGTAAATCTGATGGCCAGTAACCTTACGGGCCAGGTACGCAACATCGCAGAAGTAGCGACGGCGGTAGCCAGCGGCGATCTTTCGCGCAAAATTACGGTCGATGTGCGCGGCGAGATTCTCCAGCTCAAAGAAGCTATCAACACGATGGTGGATCAGTTGCGATCGTTTGCATCGGAAGTAACCCGTGTGGCCCGCGAAGTCGGCACCGACGGAAAACTTGGCGGGCAGGCGGTTGTGCCCGGTGTCGCCGGTACCTGGAAAGATCTTACGGACTCCGTCAATGCAATGGCGGGCAACCTGACGGCCCAGGTACGAAACATTGCCGAGGTGACCACGGCGGTGGCCCGTGGCGATTTGTCCCGCAAAATCACGGTCGACGTAAAGGGTGAAATTCTCGAACTCAAAGACACCATCAACACAATGGTGGATCAGCTGAACGCTTTCGCTGGTGAAGTGACGCGCGTCGCTCGCGAAGTAGGTACGGAAGGCAAGCTGGGCGGCCAAGCACAAGTGTTTGGTGTCGGTGGCACCTGGAAGGACCTCACCGACAACGTGAACTTCATGGCCAGCAACCTGACAGGCCAGGTGCGCAATATCGCCGAAGTCGCGACGGCCATCGCCAGCGGAGACTTGTCGCGCAAAATCACGGTCGACGTGCGCGGCGAAATTCTGCAGCTCAAAGAGACATTGAATACGATGGTGGACCAACTCAATCGCTTTGCCGGCGAAGTGACCCGCGTGGCTCGCGAAGTCGGCACCGAAGGACGGTTGGGCGGACAAGCCAATGTGCCCGGCGTCGCTGGAACCTGGAAAGATCTTACTGACTCAGTGAACTCCATGGCCGGCAATCTCACTGGCCAAGTGCGAAACATCGCGGAAGTCACGACCGCTGTGGCGCGCGGCGATCTGTCGCGCAAGATCACGGTCGACGTGAAAGGCGAAATTCTCGAACTGAAAAACACCATCAACACGATGGTCGACCAGCTCAACGCGTTCGCCGGTGAAGTCACGCGTGTGGCTCGCGAAGTGGGCACGGAAGGCAAGCTGGGCGGTCAGGCGCAGGTACCGGGAGTCGCCGGCACATGGAAGGATCTCACCGACAACGTGAACTTCATGGCCAGTAACCTGACTGGACAGGTTCGCAACATCGCTGAGGTAGCGACGGCTGTAGCCCGTGGCGATTTGTCGCGCAAGATTACGGTCGACGTGAAGGGCGAAATTCTCGAGCTGAAAGACACCATCAACACCATGGTGGACCAGTTGCGATCCTTCGCCTCTGAAGTAACGCGCGTGGCTCGCGAAGTCGGAACCGACGGCAAGCTGGGTGGACAGGCTCTCGTGCCCGGCGTCGGTGGAACTTGGAAGGATCTCACCGACTCCGTGAACTCCATGGCCAGCAACTTGACCGGCCAGGTGCGTAACATCGCCGAAGTATCGACGGCAATCGCTAGCGGCGATCTTTCCAAGAAGATCACGGTCAACGTGAGCGGCGAAATTCTGCTGCTCAAAGAAACCATCAACACCATGGTTGACCAGCTCAACGCGTTCGCGGCTGAAGTTACTCGTGTGGCCCGCGAAGTGGGCTCTGAAGGCAAACTCGGCGGGCAGGCGCAAGTGCCGGGCGTGGCCGGAACATGGAAAGATCTCACGGACTCGGTGAACTCGATGGCCGGCAACCTCACCGGCCAGGTGCGAAACATCGCCGAGGTTACGACGGCTGTGGCCCGCGGCGATTTGTCCCGCAAGATTACGGTCGATGTGAAAGGTGAAATCCTCGAACTGAAAAACACCATCAACACGATGGTGGACCAGCTCAACGCTTTCGCCGGCGAAGTGACTCGCGTCGCCCGCGAAGTCGGTACTGACGGCAAGCTCGGTGGTCAGGCCCAGGTGCCCGGAGTCGCCGGGACGTGGAAGGATCTCACCGACAACGTGAACTTCATGGCCAGCAACCTCACCGGCCAAGTGCGAAACATTGCCGAAGTGGCTACGGCAATCGCGAACGGCGACCTATCCAAGAAGATCACGGTCGACGTGCGCGGTGAAATCCTGCAACTCAAAGAGACGCTGAACACGATGGTCGAGCAGTTGCGCTCGTTTGCCGCTGAAGTAACGCGCGTTGCCCGCGAAGTAGGTAGCGAAGGCAGGCTGGGTGGACAGGCGAACGTGCCGGGCGTAGCCGGCACGTGGAAAGATCTCACCGACTCCGTGAACGCCATGGCCGGCAACCTGACGGGTCAGGTGCGAAACATCGCCGAAGTGACCACGGCTGTGGCCCGCGGCGATTTGTCGCGCAAGATCACAGTCGATGTGAAAGGCGAAATTCTTGAACTCAAGAACACCATCAATACGATGGTGGATCAGCTGAACGCATTCGCTGCCGAAGTAACCCGCGTAGCACGCGAAGTCGGCACCGACGGCAAGCTGGGCGGACAGGCGCAAGTGCCGGGCGTGGCCGGAACTTGGAAGGATCTGACTGACAACGTCAACGTCATGGCCGTGAACCTTACCGAGCAGGTGCGCGGCATCGTCAAAGTCGTGACGGCTGTTGCCAACGGAGACCTCACCCAGAAACTGACGGTGAACGCCAAGGGCGAAGTCGCAGCTCTAGCAGAAACTATCAATAATATGACAGGGACTCTCGCTACGTTTGCCGATCAGGTCACCACGGTCGCACGCGAAGTAGGTGTCGAAGGCCGACTCGGTGGTCAGGCAAACGTGCCGGGCGCCGCAGGTACGTGGAAGGATCTTACGGGCAACGTCAACCTCCTGGCTGACAACCTGACGAACCAGGTGCGCGCGATCGCTGAAGTCGCTACGGCCGTGACCAAGGGCGACTTGACCCGATCCATTCAGGTGGAGGCCAGCGGCGAAGTGGCGGAGTTGAAGGACAACATCAATACGATGATCGACAACCTCCGCCTCACCACGGACCGCAACACAGAGCAAGACTGGCTCAAGACCAATCTGGCTCGCTTTACCGGTATGTTGCAAGGACAGCGCGATCTCGCAACCGTTGGTCGCATGTTGCTTTCTGAGCTTGCACCGCTGGTGAACGCTCAGCAGGGTGTGATCTACCAGATGGAAACCGAAGAGTCGGCCGGCATGGTGCTGTTATCCGCATTCGCCGACGACGGCGAGAACGGGCACTTACGCCGGTTGAGAATCGGGGAGGGGCTAGTCGGTCAGGTTGCGGCGGAAAAACGCCGGATGTTGATTTCAAATCTGCCCGAAACAACAGTTCCGATTCGTTCCGGATTGTTTGAATCTGTACCACGGAATGTCATCGTCCTCCCGGTTCTCTTTGAAGACCGGGTCAAGGCAGTCATTGAACTGGCGTCTTTGAACGCATTTACCGCGTCGCACCTGGCGTTTCTCGAGCAACTCACTGCCAGCATCGGTATCGTGCTCAACAGCATTGAGGCGACAATGCAGACCGAAGGCCTGCTGAAGCAGTCACAGCAGCTTGCGGCCGAACTCCAGACTCAGCAAAAAGAACTGCAGCAGACCAACGAGCAGCTGGCACAAAAAGCACAGCAGCTTGCCGAACAGAACGTCGAAGTGGAACGCAAGAATCAGGAAATCGAGCAAGCCCGGCGTGCACTGGAAGAGAAGGCAAAAGAACTCGCACTCACGTCCAAGTACAAGTCAGAGTTCCTGGCCAACATGTCGCATGAGCTGCGGACACCTCTGAACAGCATTCTGGTTCTGGGCCAGCAACTCAGCGAAAATCCAGATCACAATCTGACGCCCAAGCAAGTGGAGTTCGCACGCACCATCCATGGCGCCGGCACAGACTTGCTGAACCTGATCAGCGATATTCTCGATCTATCTAAGATTGAGTCGGGAACCGTCTCGGTCGAAGCGCAGGAAGTCTTCTTCGCCAACCTCCTGGAAATGGTGGCCAGACCTTTCCGGCACGAAGCAGAGAACCGGAGACTGGCTTTCGAGGTCCAGCCCGATCCGCAACTGACCCGCAGTCTGGTCACGGACTCGAAGCGTCTGCAACAGGTGCTGAAAAATCTGCTCTCGAACGCCTTCAAGTTCACCGACCACGGGTCAGTACGCCTTGCGGTTTCGGTTGCTACCAAGGGGTGGAGCGAAGATCATCCGATTCTCAGCACTGCGGCGTCGGTTGTCGCTTTCGAGGTCACCGACTCCGGTATCGGAATCGCGCTTGATAAGCAGCGCATCATCTTCGAGGCGTTCCAGCAGGCCGATGCCAGCACCAGCCGCAAGTACGGCGGAACTGGACTGGGTCTGGCCATCAGCCGTGAACTCGCCAGCTTGTTAGGAGGCGAGATCCAGCTTCGCAGTACACCCGGCCAAGGGAGCACGTTCACGCTTTACCTGCCTCTTACGTATGTCGGCCCGTCTGCATCGAAGTTGACCGGATCCGAGTGGAGGGGAGCATCGCCTGCAATGCCCCTTCAGTTATCGAGTATGGTTGTCTCCGAGCGCCCGATCGAACGGATTGCGGACGATCGCGACAATCTGCAGCCTGACGATGCTGTGCTACTCATCGTGGAAGATGACCCGCACTACGCCCGCGTCCTCTGCGATTTGTCGCGAGACAGAGGATTCAAAGTTCTCGTGGCTTTGCGGGGCACAGACGCCCTCACCTTGGCTCGCGAATTTCATCCAACCGCTGTCTCTCTGGATGTTTTCTTGCCTGACATGCTCGGTTGGACGGTACTCAACCATTTGAAGCAGGATCCCGCCACCCGGCACATTCCGGTGCAAATGCTGACGCTGGACGAAGATCGACACCATGGTCTGGCTCGTGGCGCATTTGCTTTCGTGACCAAACCGTCCACTCCGGAGGATCTGGACTCGGCATTGTCCCGGATCAAGGAATACGCGGCGCCGCGCCGTAAGCGGTTGCTGATTGTCGAGGATAATCCAGCCGAGCAGATGAGCATCCGAGAGTTGCTGGGTCACGATGACATCGATGTCTCTGTTGCTTCCACGGGCGCAGAGGCGTTAGAGGTGGTCACCCGAGAAACCTTCGACTGCGTCGTGCTCGACCTGCGATTACCCGACATGACCGGCTTCGACATTCTGGAACGCATGCGTGACGTCCCCGCGGTAAGCGACTTGCCAGTTGTCGTATTTACCGGTAAGGAATTGTCTCCCGAGGAAGACGCGCGGTTGCACACGCTGGCGCGCAGCGTAGTCGTCAAAGGCGTGGAGTCACCCGAACGGTTACTCGATGAGACCGCACTCTTTCTCCACCGCGTGGTTGCGGATCTTCCACAGGAAAAACAGAAGATGCTCGACCGCTTGCATCGTTCGGATGAAGCGCTCGTGGGCAAGAAAGTTCTGGTCGTCGACGACGATATGCGCAACATCTTCGCCCTGAGTAGCGTTCTGGAACGCCGCGGCATGGCAGTATTGACTGCCGGAACAGGCCGAGAAGCGATATCCATGCTGGAATCCACTCCGGATGTCGCTATCGTTCTAATGGACATCATGATGCCCGAGATGGATGGATATGCGACGATGCAGGTGATCCGTCAGAATCCATCGTTCCGTAGACTGCCGATCATTGCCCTGACTGCCAAAGCCATGAAGGGCGATCGTGAAAAATGCCTGGAAGCGGGTGCATCGGAGTATCTGGCGAAACCAGTCAATACCGAGCAGCTACTTTCGGCATTGCGTATGTGGTTGCACAGGTAGGGCGAGTTGAAAGCAAAAGCGTATTGAGAGAGTGATGAGCGTCCACGAAAAAGTGAATATTCTCATGGTCGACGACCAGCCGGGCAAACTGCTCAGCTATGACGCCATTCTTGCCGACCTCGGAGAGAATCTGATCAAAGCGACCTCTGCCAAGGAGGCTCTTGAGAAGCTGCTCAAAACCGACGTCGCTGTCGTGTTGATGGATGTGAGCATGCCTGAGATCGACGGTTTCGAACTAGCCGAGATCATTCGCCAGCATCCACGCTTTCAGAAAACAGCCATCATCTTCGTATCTGCCGTGCATTTGACGGACCTGGACCGGCTGAAGGGATATCAGCATGGGGCGGTAGATTACCTTTCTGTTCCCATCGTCCCTGAAGTTCTGCGGGCGAAAGTGAAAGTGTTCGCCGAGTTGCACCGAAAGAAGCTGCAGCTGGAGCGGCTGAACAATGAACTCGAGGAACGCGTCGCGGATCGCACCCTGGAGTTAGAACGAAAAGCGCGAGCCCTGCAGCAACTCAATTTCGACCTCGCCCAGAAGAAGCAGGAGTTGGACGCGATCGTGCAGACTGTCCCTGATATTATTTTCAGCCGGCAAGCGGATGGGGCGAGGGACTACATCAGCAGCAGATTTTATGAATATACAGGCGCTGCACCGGGCTCGGCTATTGGTCTTGGCTGGATGGAGTATCTGCACCCCGACGACAAAGAACAAAGTCTGGCGCACTGGATGCGATGCGTCCAGTCTGGTGATGCCTATGAATCCGAATACCGTATGCGCGGCGCCAAGGGGCAATACCGGTGGTTCCGGGCTCGGGCTGTTCCGCTTCGCGATCCGCAAGGAACAATTGTCAAGTGGTATGGGACTTGTTCCGATATTCACGACAGCAAGCTGCTCGAGCAATCGATTCGTGATAATACGATCGAATTGGAAAGAATGGTGGATCTCAGGACGACGGAGCTACGACGTCTCTCCAGCCGCCTGATGACTTTGCAGGATGAGGAGCGCCGCCGGATCGCTCGTGAGATCCACGACGGTTTGGGACAAGAGCTAGCTGCCGCCAAGATGATCCTGGACGGAATCCTCGCCAAAGATTCGTCGCCTGCCACGCGGCAGTCTGGGGCTGACGCGAGCGAATTGGTAGACCGCGCGATCAAGCAAGTTCGCACGATTTCGCATCTTCTGCACCCTCCTTTGCTGGACGAGGTTGGCCTGGTTTCCGCTCTTCGCTGGTATCTGGAAGGGCTTTCGGATCGTAGCGGGATCGAGATTCGACTCGAGCTTGAGCCTCCCGATCTCAGTCGGCTCAAGCCGGATATCGAAACCGCGATCTTCCGTATCATCCAGGAAGCGCTGACGAACATGTTCCGGCATTCCGGAGCGCGCAACGGGAGCGTGAGCTTGGTCGAAAGCGAAGGTCGAATCGTTGTCACTGTGAGTGACGATGGCAAAGGAATTGAGGAGCAGGTGATTCAATTGCGTCCTGACAGCGTTGGCGTTGGCATCGGCGGGATGCGGCAGCGCGTCAATGAGCTTGGAGGCAGCCTCCGATTGGCGAATGCCAATCCCGGCACGATTCTTCAGGTGGTCATTCCATCCAGGCGGCATGACCCTCTCGGCGTCCCTTTGACCGTCTGAACCCACATCACCTATACGCAGGTGCATCAGCTTAGGCAGCTTTGCGGCCGTCGACTTTCTGCTCGTCGGCCTTGATTTCGACCTGCTCATGCTTAATGTCGAGGCGCAGTCGGTTGTAAATGCTCATGTACTGGTTGGCCACCCAGACGAGGGCGAAGAAGGCAACGAAGTATCCTCGCCAATCCGTGTACAGCAGTTTGTACCGGGCGACGAGCAGCACTCCCGCCGCGACATAGTGGCTAAAACAATACTCACAAGTGAACAAGTAGAAGAATTTGCGGCGGATGAAAGACTGCGCTTGTACGCATTCTCTCTCGCAGTACTGGCGCGGCTCCCGAAACACTTCTTCGTGCGTCACGGTCCAGGCGATGCACGCGACCGGCATGCCGAGCACTAAAAGCCACGCGAATTGCAAGCCTAGCCCCATCGGGTTCTTAGATGCCCCGGTGAGAGCAATCGATGGCTGCCATCAGACTGATATAAGCGATGGAATCCTTTCTTGTACACACTTTCCCCGATTGTTGACAGCAGCACTCTTCCTATATTCTGAAGCTGGCAGGATGCTGGCGGCCACGTCCTTTCAAGGAGTGACTGCACACGGCGGCCCGAGTCGGGCCTTTGCAGTTTGACCGACTTGGAAGCCGTCCTTGGCCGCCGTGCATCCACCTTCTCCTCATCCTTTAGTCCCCTCTGTTACCAGAAGTCCTCCCTATATCTACGGGTTCCAGTTGATTCTGACGGACCGCAACAACAGGCACACTTAGAGGAGTTGGATGGAGTTGGATCTAGTTGCAAAGTCGAATCGGTGGCAGGTCGTTCGCCCTGAACGAAGGACAAAGGAGAACTATGAGATTACTGAAAACCATTTCAATCGTACTGGTGGCGTGCGCGATTGCGTTGACGCTGGCTTGCTCAGACAGGCCCCCGAAGGCTCCCGACATCGCTGGAGACATCCGGCACTCTCTCGATCAAGCTGGACTAAACGACGTAAGCGTGAGCCAGGATCGGGACAAAAGCGTGGTGACTCTCACGGGCAAAGTAGCGACGGACGACGACAAAGCGAGGGCGGAATCCATCGCCAGGTCCATCGCCGGAACTGAGGTCGTGTCGAACGAGATCGGCGTGCGGCCGGGCGGCGACGAGAGCACCGCGAAAAAGGTTGATTCCGACCTGGATTCTGGCATCGACAAGAACCTGGAAGCCATGCTGATTCAACACAGGCTCAAGCGGGACGTGAAGTACGACGTCACCAGCGGCGTGGTTACGTTGAAAGGTGACGTGTCTTGAAGGCCCTGTTGTTTTATGCGTTCAGTTCAGCGACCGGCGGCCGCTTCCGAGATGCACGACAATCGAAACCAGAAACAGCACCAGGAAAACAACAAACAACACTTTCGCGATCCCAGCAGCCGCGACGGCTACGCCCGTGAAGCCCAACACGCCAGCGATCAGCGCCACAACCAGAAACATCAAGGCCCAATAAAGCATACTCACCTCCGACGTTGAGATTTGCCTACCGATCGTAGGCAAGCCCAAACCTCTGAAGTATCCCCGCAAGACCGTACTTGGCGAGATCTGTTCACGTACCCGCTGCGGATCCAGAACCTTAGGAAGGAGCGGGTGCCGGTCCGTCCCAGAGGACCGGCACCCGCTTGGGGGGCGTTGTGTCGAGTAGAGATTGCAGACTAATGTGCCGCGTGGAAAGTCACAATACTGTAGAACCTGTATGTCCAGCCGAGGAAAGGCCTCACTCGGCAGTTGCGTCGCCCCCGCCGCTCCGTTGCTTCAGGAAAGTTCTTACCCGGTTTACTCCCTCTGCCGGATAGAAGCGGCTTCGCTCTCGGAATACCTTTGGTATCGCAGGACAATTAGCAGGTGCTCACGCGGAGCACAGAATGAGGACGAAGACGAATATGAGAAGAATTTCTTCAGTATTTCCCAAATGTCTCCTGGTGCTGAGCATTTGTTCCATCTTGATCGGCGTGAGCTGGTCCGCCGACAAAGACAAAGACGATTCCGATATCGCCAAGCGGATTGATGCGTCCGCCAAAGTTCTGAATGAAATCATGGCGACCCCTGACAAGGCAATTCCTGACAAGGTCATGCGCGATGCGAAGTGCATCGCCGTCATTCCTTCGATGGTAAAGATCGCGATTGGCTTCGGCGGGAACCATGGCAAGGGTATTGCCACCTGCCGGACGGCATCGGGTTGGAGTGCGCCTGCGCCCATCACCATCACCGGCGGAAGTTGGGGCCTGCAGGTCGGAGGCCAGGCAGTTGACCTGGTGATGATCGTGACGAACGACCAAGGCATGCAGCACTTGCTCTCGAGCAAGTTCAAGCTTGGTGCTGACGCGTCGGCAGCCGCTGGACCGGTAGGCCGTGATGCAGCGGCGGACACTGACGTCAAGATGCGGGCGGAAGTGCTGACCTATTCGCGCGCCCGAGGGCTTTTCGCCGGAATCGATCTGAGCGGCGCCGCGCTGACTCAAGACAAGGATGAGACTCGGTTGCTGTACGGCAGCTTTATGCCGTTTTCGGAGATCTTAAGCGGAAAGGTGCAGCCGACTGCTGTCAGCGAGCCATTCCTTGCGGCAGTTCGTAGGTATTCCGTCCAGAGCAAAGAATCAAGCAGGAATGATGCGGCCGGTGCAACCACACCTGCCGCGAACTAACCCGTTCGAGATGCAACGCAATGCCGGCTCGGCGTAAACCGGGCCGGCAAGAGTTGGCAAGTCTGGCAGAAATGAAACTCTAAACCTGAGAGGTCTTCATGTACACGATTCTTTTAGTGCTGCTGATCCTGATGTTGTTGGGTGCACTACCGGCGTGGCCTTACAGCCGGTCCTGGGGATATTACCCGAGCGGCGGATTAGGCCTCGTCGTGGTCGTAGTCCTCGTTCTCCTTCTCGCCGGTCGTTTGTGACGGCACGTTCGTTCTGGCGTCTTGCTGATCACCGCACGATGTGATCGGAACAAATGGTGGGAACTGGCTTTATCCCGCCATTTGCTTTTTGGGGTTGGGTTCACGTTTTTGAGGAGCAGTCATGTCGAGCCATCAGAATTCTGCCTTCCATGGCGAGTCCGCATTTGAGCTGGCACAGCCGCCGTTGGGCCGCTATCAATCCGGAGTGCGTGCGGCTCGCCCGCAAGTGAGGCCGAGCCCTCGGATTTCCCACGCGCCCGACGAGATATGGGGTCACTACAACAACTATCGCAGCAACGGTGTAGTGATGTCCGCGATCATTCACGTTGTTTTGCTGGGCGTGCTTTTGAGCGGCGCGCTTATCGGTCATGAAGTCGTGCAGAAAGTTGCGTCGCGGCAAAGCGTGATATTGATTGCGCCGTCGCCAGAGTCGTATGCCCTGCCCACTTCCAAGAAGGTCATCAGCGGTGGGGGCGGGGGTGGCGATCACGATCGCCTGCCTGCGCCGAAAGGGCAGTTGCCGAAAACCGCGATGCAGCAGATTACGCCGCCCGCAATCATTGTTCGCAACGAGAAGCCGAAACTCGCGGTAGAGCCTACCGTCGTGGTTCCGCCGCAAGTTCATCTCGCAGAAAACCACATGCCGAGTCTTGGAGTTTCTTCGGCCGCGCCAATGCCTGCTGCACCACCATCGAATGGGACGGGTTCCGGCGGTGGCATCGGTTCGGGTTCAGGCGGCGGCGTTGGTGTAGGACACGGACCTGGTGTAGGCGCCGGGAGCGGCGGTGGCATCGGCGGTGGCGTTTACAAGGTAGGCGGCGGCATTTCCGCGCCGCAAGCGATTTCTTCGCCTGATCCTGACTATACCGAAGAGGCGCGCCGAGCCAAAAAGCAAGGAACGTGCGTTCTGTGGTTGATCGTGGATGCGGCCGGACACCCGCGCGACATCAAGGTAGTTCGAGGCTTAGGCCTGGGACTCGACGCCAAAGCGCTTGAAGCAGTTCAGCAATGGCGTTTCCAGCCCGCTCTCAAAGACGGCAAACCGGTGGATGTGCAGATCAGTGTAGAAGTCGAATTCCACCTGTATTGATGTTGGGATGTCAATCCGTTTGTTGCCCTACCATCGGAATTAATTTCCCTTAATTTACTCGTAAGGCTTAGATCCGCGCCCGGCGCGGATCTAAGCCTTACAAGATCAGCAGCACGACTTACAGCGTCTCCTGCACTCGTTTACAGATGTGACCCGATACAAGGATTTCGATCCTTTTTCTACTCTCGATTCATGCTCGCGGAGGTATGGCGAGCGAACCGCCGAAAAGTAAGGAGATCAAACGTGGCAACTTGTGCGATTTCTGCGACAGAAGCGAACGTCATCCCCGCGACGAACATTAAGGGTCGCGATGACTCCCAGACCAACCTGGTAAAGCGCGCGCAGTCGGGCGATGAGCAAGCCTTTGCAACCCTGTTTCAACAACACAAGAACCGCGTCTATTCCGTGTGCCTGCTGATGACCAAAGATGTCGCAGAGGCAGAAGATCTGACTCAGGAAGCTTTCCTGCAGGTGTTTCGCACAGTCAGTTCGTTTCGCGGAGACGCTGCCTTTTCGACCTGGCTTTATCGCGTCGCTGTGAACACGGTGCTCATGAAGCTGCGCCGGCGCAAATCTCCACCGACGGTTTCCCTGGACGAGCCGGTAAATCCAGAGTCGCCTTCTTTGCATCGGGACTTCGGCAAAAGCGACCCGGAACTCACCGGTGTCGTCGATCGCATCGCCCTGCGTCGTGCTCTGCAGGAACTCCCCGAAGGCTGCCGCACGATTTTTGCTCTGCACGAGGTTGAGGGTTACCAGCACCACGAGATCGCGCAACTGCTCGACTGCTCCATCGGGAACTCCAAGTCGCAACTGCACAAAGCGAAGCTGAAAATGCGCGCTCTACTGTTTCCGAAAACAAAAATACGACGGCGTCCGGCGAAAACCCAATCCTCGAATGAAGGAACAGGATTGCTGAGCCTGGTCAAACTACCAGCAAGGTAGACGCATTCTCAAATCGAGCATGGGAAGGCAGTAACCCAGGACAAGGTGGAGTCGGAGTGCTAAACGCGATCGTTATCGTTGGACCAGAGAGTCAAGGTGAACTGGGAACTCCTCTTGTTTGCGTTGAGGTGTTGGGCCGCTCGGTAATAGAACGGTTGATCGACGAACTACGACGCGGCGATGTGGAGAACATTTCGGTGTACCGAGGCATTTCCGAGTCGCCATCGTGCGCCGAGATTCATTCTGCTTCCCCCATCGAGTTTTGTTCGACTGAAACGGCATGGGGCGGCGCGGCGCAAAGGCTGGCAACTTGCAAAGACAGCGGTGCCGAAGCGATCGTGGTCGCTCGCGTTGCCGGATATATGGATTTTGATTTGAAGGACGCCCTTCAGTTTCATAGCGAACAGGGACTGGCGGTGACGCGTGCCTTCGATGACGAAGGGCCGCTGGATCTGTGGATCGTTAGTCCAGCGGGGATCAAAGAGGGCGTTGATATTCTGTCAACCCAAAGCAAGGTCGAGCCCGCCCGCTATTTTGTGCGGGGCTATATCAATCGTCTGAAGGATCCCGGAGATCTGCGCCGGCTAGCCGTGGATGGCCTCACATCCCGCTGTGGGCTGCGGCCGCAAGGCACGGAATCCCGCCCCGGCGTGTGGATGGACGAGGGTGCACAGGTGAACCGCGATGCCCGCGTCGTTGCTCCAGCATTCATCGGACGTGGAACGAGGATTGCCGAACAGAGCCTCATTACCCGGTGCAGCAACATTGAGAGCAACAGTCAGGTCGATTATGGAACCGTGGTGGAGGACAGCTCCGTCTTGGCGAACAGCTATGTCGGCATTGGTCTCGATGTGGCTCACTCGATTGTAGATGGCAACAACCTGCTGAATCTTGAGCGTGGCGTGACTATGGAAATCGCTGATCCTTGCGTCTTCCGGCAGAACAAAGTGCCTCACCAAGGGAGAAGCTTCCAATCGCCAGTCTCTTTCGGGGTGGGAAGCGGGCCGTTTTGTGCGAGCTGAGTAAGACCCGCGCTACATGTTGCTGTGAATTCGAAAGCTGCAGATAAGTTGTAAATGCGTTTTTTACAAACTTAAAGGGGTGGAAAATGCTAACCAGTGGGCCCGTAGTCATCATGCAAATGCCAGAACGTCTGAACTTGGATGGAGTCCGTATATTCCTGCAGGAATTGGAGCCCCTGCTCGAGTGCCATCGTCCGCGAATTGTTCTGGATTGTTCCCAAGTCCGCTATATCGATAGCGCTGGCGTTGAGATGATGCTGCATTGCCTGGAAGAGGCGATGAAGCGTGACGGCGATTTGAAGCTGGCGGCGTTGTCCCCTGAATCGGAAGTGATTCTCGAACTGATGAGAGTGGCACGTGTGTTCGAGGCATTCGCAACTTCTGACGACGCGGTGCGCAGTTTCAACGCGATTCCGGCGGAAACCGTTCCACAGGATGTGCCTTGGTACGCCAATGTATTTGGCGAACTGGGTACCCTCAAGCAAGCCAGCTAGGGCTTTCGCTGGCAGACGGAGATGACGATGCGATCTTTGAGCATGAGCTTCGTGTACATCGCATTCTTGGCATTCGTACTGGGCCTCCCTAAAAACATTCTCGCCCAGGATAGCCAACCACCAGACCTGCGGTCGGTTGCAGTAAACCAGGCTGCGACTGCAACGGCGCGCCAAGTTGAGAGCATTGCGGCTTCGGTGCTTCCTGACAGCCCCGGGACGTTGAGGGCTCAGGAGCAAGATGCCTCGCCACAGCAGACCGCTTCGCCGCAGTCGGGAAGCACACCGCCCAATCAGACGGGATCTTCGCAAACTCCGGCCGATCAGGACCAAAGTCAAAAGCCTCAGCGGCCAGTCGGTACCGCGGCTGCGGAAGCACCGACTGTAAGCGGCGTGACTGCCGCGCAACCCGCGGGAGTTGCGATCGCTCCTGCCAAGCAGCGCCGCGTCCGGACCCTTGTCTTAAAAGTAGGCGCGATCGTGGGAGCAGGCGTAGCCGTGGGCAGCGTGATTGCCCTCACTGCGGCGACTTCAAGCAAGCCCCCGGGCGCACATTAATTCATTTTGTCAGAGGATAAGTCAGCGATTGCCAATTCGTCATGCGTTCAGACAATGTAAAAGTTATCAGCTTCTCGGGGATCGACGGAGCTGGCAAGAGTACGCAAATCGAAGCCCTGCAGGCCCACCTGCGGTCGCTGGGGTTCCGCTCTACCCTTTACACATTTTGGGACAACGTGGTGGTGTTCCCTCGTTTCCGGGAGCATATGAGTCTTGCAGCTTTCAAGGGAGACAAGGGCATCGGCAGCCCAGACAAGCCCATCAGCCGCCGCGACAAGAATGTTACCTCCTGGTACGTCACTGCGGCCCGTTTGTTACTTTACCTGCTCGACGCATACAGCCTTCGCGTTGCCGTCTCCGGAAGTGCCTGCGCGGATGCCGACTTCATTATCTTTGACCGATACATCTACGATGAACTTGCCAATCTGCCGATCACCCGTTCGGCAGTGCGTCTCTATGTAAGTTTGCTCTTGCGCCTCGTCCCCAAGCCCGATGTGGTCTATGTCGTGGACGCTGATCCGGAAGCTGCACACCTGCGCAAGCCCGAGTACCCTTTGGAATTTGTTCGCAAGAATCGCGACTCCTACATCGCGTTGAGCCGGCTCGTCCGGGGCATGACGGTTCTTGCCCCGCTTTCCGTCGAAGAAACAACCGCCAAGATTAGAGAATCGATTGCAAAAAAATATCTGCCAACGAAGCTTGGGACAATTGACTTTCCAATACCATGTCCGGCGGGTCCACGTGAAGCGAAAACTCCGCACGCTTGAATCTGTTTCTTTCTTGCCACGGCCTGCCAACATCTTCTCCTGAAAGCACATCGAATCCTGAGCGCTTACGAGGCGGGATACGAATGAAGATCTGTCTGGTCACCACGTTCCCCCCCAGCACCGGGGGACTAAGTGAATATGGGTTTCACATCGCAGAGGAGTTGCAGCGTAATCCGTTCCTCAACCTTACGGTTCTGGCCGACGAACTTCCGCCAAACCACGTCGAGCCTGAGGGGTTTTCGGTTCTGCGCTGCTGGTCGTTCGATGATCCGGGCAGTTCCATCCGCCTGCTCAGGACTCTGCACCGTCTGAAGCCGGATGTCGTCTGGTTCAATCTGTTGTTCAGCACCTTCGGCCGCAATCCCTTCATTGCCTTTTCAGGGCTCATGACACCTCTGCTCGCACGTCTCAGCGGCCGCTACACCCACGTTACTCTGCATCACCTAATGGACACCGTGGAGCTAAAGGACGTCGGAGTTCGTCACGAGGCGATCTATCGCCTCGCGGGCACGCTCGCAACGCGAATGCTCTTGCTGTCGAATTCCGTCTCCGTGCTCATGCCCGGCTATCGCAAGATCCTGAACGATAAGTACGGGCGGGACAACGTCCAATTGCGCGCTCACGGCATCCTGGCGCGAAGGCCGGAATTCCCCGACTTCTCGCGACGTGGTGCACCGATCCACCGCATTCTGGCTTTCGGAAAGTGGGGAACGTACAAGCGTCTCCAGCTCATGATTGAGGCCTTCAATGTGATTGCTGCGCAATTGCCCGAGGCGAAACTAGTGATTGCCGGCGGAGATCATCCCCAGGCCGCAGGCTACACGGAATCGATCCGGCGACAGTGTGCGGGAAATGCCCGCATCGAGTTCCGCGGCTACGTTCCAGAGGAGGCGCTGCCCGATCTGTTTCAGAGCGCCACGGTTGCGGTCATGCCCTACTCTTCGTCCACGGGATGCAGCGGGGTTGCGCATCTGGCCTGCGCTTATGGAGTGCCGATTATCTGCGCTGATCTGGCGGACTTCCGGCAAATGGCGCAAGGCGAAGAGTTGGCCATCGAATTCTATCCGCCGGGAAACGCGCAGGGGCTTGCGGACTGCGTTATTCAGTTGCTGCAAGACCCCAGGAAGCAGCGAGCCCTGGCGACGCAGAATTTCTCCGCGGGTCTTCGCATGACCATGCCCAATGTCGTGCAGAAGTATCTTCGCCATTTCGAGCTGCAACAGAGGGTTCAGACTCTGAAATATGTGGCTCAGATCCGGCGGCTGCCGCGCTGGCTTCCCTCCAAAACCTTGCTGCTGCGCTTAATGACGCGAAATTCCCTGGGTTGGGCCCGGCGATCCGCAGTTCTCCATGCGTCGTGGACCGACCGTGATGATCTACGGCTACTTCACGGTAACGGTAACGGTCGTGGAAAGCTGAACGGAATTGGAACTACCGTTGACGGTGACGGTGTAAATCGGGGTGTTGGAAGCCTTGACCGTGTTGCTGGCGGTGTTTCCCCCGCAGGAAGTGGCTCCGACAATCAGCGCGGCGAGAACGCAAGCGCCGAGAACAGTGACGATGCGCTTGCGCTGAATTCTTCCCACAAGCGTGAGGCCGAACAAACCGAAACTGAACAGCCAGGTGGCGAGCAGAGCATGGCTCCGCTCACGATGGTTCGCGGAAACAAAAGTAGCCGCGGAAACCGTGAGGACGGAGTTGACGGCTCCAGCACCGGGAGTAATGGCAGCGGGCGAGAACGAACAGGTCATGCCCTTGGGCAAGCCGGAACAGGACAAGGCAATAGCATTGTTGAAGGCGCCTGACTGAGCAGCAGCGGTCACCGTGACGTTTCCCGATCCTCCCGCAGCAATCGTCATCGACGACGGATTCGTTCCGAACGATACGGTTGTACTCGCCGTACAGTTTGACGTGAACTGAACCGCTCCCGACATCTGGTTGGTCATGCTCGGCTTTCCCACAGCTTGCACAAACAACGTATAGCTACCGTTGGGAATCGAATAGCTGCATAAGTTCACGGAATTTAAGCCTGCGTTGATGTCTCCCAGCGACATCAGATTCTGACCATCGGTGCTAATGTACGCGACGTAGTGATCGACCGTGGTTTCATCGCCCTTGATCGTCCACTGCAGCGAACTGCCAGACACCGTCGCCGAAACCGTGAGGCAGTTGCTGATTCCAGATTCGATCTCAGTCGCTTCCTCATAGTCATTCCAGGTCACCAACTGCAGCGCGGGTAATTGCTTTCCTGAGTTGTAAATGCCGTTGACTTCCGAAAACGTCCGCAGCCACGTTTGCCCGCATTGCTGGCCCATGACGCGGTTTAAGCCCCAAGATGCCAGCGAATCATTGAAGCCTTTGTAGGCAGCACCCACAGTTTGCTCGTTGGTGAAGGGCATTCCGGAGTTGTAAAAACTTGTCAGATACCCGATCCCGTAGTCGCTGGTAGTCGGCATTACCCATGAATAGCTGCCGTCACTTAACACGTGAGTGAAGCCATCGTTGTTCTCAAACAGAAAGACAGGTTGCGTGGAAAGTGCAGCGGTCACAGCCGTCCAATCAACGGTATACGAAAGGTCGATGTTGAAATTCGTGACCACCGGCCTACCCTGCTGCGTCAGGTATGCCCGTGAGGGGAAGTAGGTCTGTTCGATGTACTGCAACTGGCTGATCAGGGCCTGCTGCGGCGAACACCCTGAGCAGGAATCCCACTTAATTGCGCCCTGATCGATCATGATGGCGAAGGTGAAGCCCGGATGCGTCTCAGCCTCAGCCATGACTAGCTTTGCAGCCTGGTCGATGCTGTTGTTCGGGCCGTACCAAACGATAATGACGCCGTCGATTCCCCGGCTGATCATGTCCGTGATCTGATTGTGGATTTGCGCCGCGTCCGTGGAACTGTAGCCAACGCTGATGTGGCTCGACTCACCAAACCACATAACCAAATGAGCGTAAACCTTGGTGGTCGCGCCAGGATACAACAAGGAATGTACGTTCACTTTGCTGACGTTGCCCGCGCCGAAATTGCCATTGGTCTGGCTAACAAAATTCTTGGCGGCGCTGGTGTTGTTCGTTGTTTGCGCAGTCAGGGTTGTGGTTGGCACAACGTAGTCGCCAGCTACGCACATACCTGTTGCGGACAGCAGCAGAACTGCAGCACAGAGCGCTTTACGACACATCTTTCCTCAGGAGCGGAGGGACCGAGGTCTTGCGTAACGCTTTCGGCTAGTTCGCGAGGGAGGCACGCTGCGCCTGTAGATTCCTCTGAACTAACTTTCTTTCTGGGACAAGCTTTCTTGGGCCTTGCCGGAACGCCTTGCTAGAACAACTTTCTGGGACAAACTTTCTGGGAACGACAAGAGCTTAAGGGCGGAGCAATTTATTGGGAAGGTGCCGTTAGTCCCTGAACTTGTGGGCGAGGACCCTGCGTGCCATTGTCGTGGTGGATGGCTGCGGCTTTTCCTTAGCTCTTAGTCATTACCGGTCCTGTGACGATCCCAAGTTCGACTCTCCGCGAGCGACCTGAGCTGACCTTCGACGAGCAACGAGAATCGAAGCCGGGCGTCCGTTGTCCGCAATGCTAACCCCGGTCTTTTCAATAGCTTGACTCCGGGTAAAAGCGGTCATGGTTCGCCGATTGAAGCCAACATTCCACTCGCAAAGCTCATCCAAGCGTTCCGTTGGTTTGCTGAATTCTTGAAAACAGGTGAGGCGAATGACTGCGATGAAAAAGGTCCGCCCTTATTCAACGGTGGGAATCATTTCCTTGTTGCTGACTCTGTGCGGTTGTCAGGGATTGTCAAACTCAACGACCACGCCGCCAAATTCCGGCATTAATTCCATCAATCACATCGTCGTCATGGTGCAGGAGAATCGCTCGTTCGATACCTATTTCGGACAACTCCCGGCCTACTGGGCGGCGAACGGTTTCCCCGCGCAGCAGTTTGACGGCATGCCGCCGAATGCCTCCAACCCCGGGTACAACGGCGCGCCCGCGGTTCCGGCATACCATCTCGCGACCGAGTGCATTGAACTTCTTTCGCCGTCGTGGAATGAAAGCCACCTCGACTGGAACCTGCAAAACCCAAGTTCCAAAACTCCGACGTTAGATGGCTTTGTCTACAACGCCGCCAACTTCGCTATCAATCAGAATTCCAGTGGCTCGAATCCGCAGTACACCGATACAGCGGGGATCCGCGCCATGGGCTACTACGATGGGACCGATCTGAACTACTACTATTTCATGGCGTCGAACTTTGCCACGTCAGACCGCTGGTTCGCGCCCGCTCTGGACCGCACGCAGATCAATCGCATGTACCTCTACGCTGCAACCTCCCAGGGCTATGCCTTTCCTCCCGGCACCAATGCCGCCGACAATGCCCCTATCACCGCTCCCACAATCTTCGACGCATTGCAGAAAGCAGGGATCAGCTGGAAGGTCTACTACACCGACGATATCTGCTCCACCACTCCTCCAGACGCTCGTGCACCGAAAGGTGGCATCACTCGTGATGCCTCTTCATCCTCAAATAGCGGGGCGTGCACGTATCTAACCCAGTTTGCAAACTACACGCCTCCGAATCCCTTGCCCAGCAACGTTGTGCCGGTCTCGCAATACCTCACGGATGTTCAGGCAGGCACGCTGCCATCAGTCGCGTTCATCGAAGCCGGATATGAATCGGGGCGCGACGAACATCCGAGCTCCGGTACGAATCTACAGGTGGGCGCCGCTTATGTTCAAAGCCTGATCGATCCCCTGATGGTAAGCCCTTCGTGGAAGGATTCTGTATTCATTCTGACCTACGACGAGCCAGGAGGCTTATACGATCATCTTCCACCGCAGCCTGCCGTCAATCCGGATGGAATTGCACCGATCGACCTGGCGTCGACCGACATCTGTGGTAGTGCGAACGACCCGAATGGATTCAACTGCGATTTCAATTACACCGGGTATCGCTTGCCGCTAATTGTGGTCTCGCCGTTCACCAAGAAGAACTACGTGTCACACACGGTTGCCGACTACACCGCGATCCTGAAACTCATCGAGACACGATTCAACGTGCAGCCTCTGACCAAGCGGGATGCCGCACAGATCGATATGACTGAGTTCTTCGATTTCCAAAACGTACCATGGGCCACGCCCCCGACACCGCCGGCGCAGTCGCAAAGCGGAGTGTGCAACTCGAACGTTCTGCAATAACCGGGCGCAACCGGGCTTCGGAGCGAGATGACGGCGCGGGCCCGTTCCTATTCGTGCGCGCTTAGCCGAGCCGCCACGTGAGGGCTTGTTAGAAATCCGAGTATGCCGCAAACACCCCTTGGAGATGGGAGCTGGCGGATAGCTTTACTTACCTTGAGAATCAATCGTCAGGCTGCGAGCCACATAGCGTGATCCCTCGAAATTCGTCACTACGGTGACGACTGCGCCGGCATGAAGATTCTCGTCCGGTGCGACAGACGGGTCGAGGTAGACTTCGTAGGTCTTGCGGTCCGTCGCGGAATTGATGACAAGCAATCCAGTGCGCAGGTCGACATGGACGACCTGTCCCGCAAAGGTGTAACGGGTTCCGGGAAGAGCGAGGATCGAAATCTCGCGGGCGACCTCGTGGCCGTTCCCCTCTGAACTGAACTTCACGGCGACCAAACAACCTTCGGACAACTTGCTGGCGGGAACCCTGTGGTCGCCTTGCAAAAACTGAGTAGATGAATTGAACCGTACGCGGAGCGGCGTCGGAGAAATTGCATCCCTCACCGTAATCTCGCCCCGGTCGGTCCTGTATTTCAGCACGATTCCCTGGCTTTCACCGATGGCCTGCTCGCTCTTGAGGCGGATGCTGCGCGCGAATACCGTGTTTCCATCGAGGATGGTGTCCAGATAAATTCGCTCTCCTTCGCGCAAATCGGCCAGCGTGGCCTCTGCTCCACCGCGATACACGCGCGTGCGGGGATCAAACAGAATATTCATTCGACTGCCGCCGAAAACTCGAACTGTTAGCTGGTCACGCACCCGATCCAGCCGTTCGACAGTGCCACCAATTAACGTCGCCTTCGCTCGCGGGACAGGGGGAAGGTCAGGCAGCAGGCTGGCGGGATCGGCGACGATATCCGGATCGGTGTCCTTGGAGGCTTCCGGTGCAACCGGTCGCACAGGCTCGATGCTGCTCTCTACGGGTGAGACCACTGACGACGTCGCGGCGGATGCCGATGAACCCGGCTCCGAGGGCGCCTGAGCATAGGCAAGGCTACCAAGAAGCAAACTGCTGACGGCCACTTTCGCAATATGTTTCATGCAGATTCCCGATGGAGCGCAACTTTCCCCGCGCCGAATTGGATGCCCTTTGCCCATAGAAGGTAGTCTCAATTCAACTAGCGGAAACTCACAGATCCCCCCCCGATTTCCGGCAAACCAGACTCCTGGTAAGGCATCAAAATGTAGTCTCACGTTGAACTCTTGCGCTCAAGGAATCGGACCCCCAATGCACGCTAAACGGTGGCTTGTCATAGGCTTTGTTGGAATGCTCACTGGACTTGGATCCCGATCCGCACAGGCGGGCGATCTCAAAATCACGATCCCCAAGCGGAGCACACTCACGCCCGTACAGCGCTTGAACCGCGAGGGAGTGGAGGCTGTCCGCAAGCACAACTACGCAAAGGCGGAACAGCTGTTCTACAAAGCGTACTTGTTCGATCCGGACGATGCCTTCACGCTCAACAATCTCGGCTACATTTCGGAATTGCAAGGGCAGATCGACCGCGCTCAGCGGTTCTATTCGCTGGCGGCAGAGCAGTCGAGTGAAGCGGTCATCGACCGCGCCAGTGCGCGGAGAGTGGAAGGCCGTCCCATAAAGGATGCATTGGCACTCGCCGATCAGCCACTTCAGATCAACCACGCCAACGTGGAAGCGGTGCGCTTACTTTCTCAAGGGCGGGCGCCGGAAGCCGATCTGCTGTTGCAAGAGACGCTGAAAACGGATTCACAAAACGTCTTCACCTTGAACAACATGGGCGTCGCCAAAGAGATGGAAGGAGAGGCCCAGCAGGCCCTCAAGTATTACGACGAGGCTGCCAGCGTTCATTCCGATGCCACCGCCGTAGTAACCGCCGACCGAGTCTGGCGCGGACGCTCCGTGAGCGAGATGGCACAGCAAAACGCAAAGGCGCTGCGCGATCATCTGGCGCGAACGAAGGGTATGAGCGAACAAGTGTCGGAACTGAACCTGCGCGGCGTTTCCGCCGTAAACCGCAATGACTTACACGCAGCCAACGAAGACTTCCGCAATGCCTACAAACTCGACCCCAACAACGCATTCACGCTAAACAACATCGGCTATGTATCGGAACTCGAAGGGGACCGTGAGACGGCACAGTTCTTCTACGATCGCGCCCGCCAGGCGGGTGGAGCAAACGCGACCGTCGGCGTTGCGACCCGCCGCACCGAAGAGGGGCGGAAACTCTTTGCAGTTGCCGCCGACAGCAACGAGAAGGTAGAGGCCAAAGTTACTCAAGACCGCAATGCCCTCCGCCGGCAAAATGAGCCAGTCGTTCTGCGGCGCCGGGACGACAGCATCGTGGACGAATCAGTTCAGCCGCCGGCACCCACTGACAGCATTCAGCCGCTACACTAAGAACGGCTTACGAATCGCTTTCCTGGAAGCGCCCAATGTCCGTCTCGGGATCGTAAAAGACATGGCGCAGAAGGTTTGTCAGGTAGCGCGAGAGCGTATTCACGTTCGTGCGGTACCAGCAGCATCGCGTCATGGCGGGAGAGAGCCCGCAGATGAACTGAAAGCTTTCCAGCTCAGCCGGGGGCTGCGCCAACATGGCGGCCGCCATGCGGTGATTGCCGTCAAGAATCGTCAACGGACTGCGATCGTCCACGCCGATCAACAGGACAGTCGGATTCACAAGGCTGTCCTGGACAGAATTCGTGATCCGGTCAAGTTTGCGGAAGAACTCATCGTCGGGAGCTTCTTCCCATTTTATGCGCAAGCACTCGATCATGTCCGTCATATAGAAGCTCCCCTCGGCCACCCGCCGCCACTGTGCTCGCGGAAAAAAGCGAATGCGGTTGAGATCGCTGCGACGAAGTTCGACCTGAAACCATCGCGTGTCCTCGGGCAATTCTCTCCACATGGCGCCGCGGCGCAGGAACAATAAGGCCCGCCGCAAGGCATTCTCGCGAGGGCTCTTCAGATCGGGCTTGCGGACAAGGTGCCCGAACTCCTGACGGTATTCCGCAAACTCCGGGTGATGAAATTCGCTTCGCAGAAACTCCGCGATGACTTCCTGCTCATTCAAAGATCGGACGATCGATAACCCGGCGTACGTCCGGACATCTTCGGGCGGAGCGATTTCACGCCGCAGAAGAGGCAACGCAACCGTCACCAGCAAGATCACCATGAGCACGAGCTGCACGAAAATGACCTGTCGCAAAGTCTGATGAAACACGCAAATGCCCAGAACGAGTGCGCCGCTGAACGCCAACTGGGCCCAACTGGTGTTCGCGATCTTGCGCGACATTTCGTAGGTGATCATCACCGAACTCAGTGAGTAAATTCCGGTGGTGACTGCATAGAGAATAAGTAGCGCGGCCAGCCCTCCATAATTCCCCAATTCAAAGTGGCTGCCAAACAAGACTCTCCACAGGAAGCTCGGAATCGCCCAGAGTCCCAGAATCAATACCGACAGAATCAGAAACACCATGCCCAGCGACAGGAACAGCACGGGCCGGGCTTCGCGATCACTTGAGCGAGCGGCGGCTGACACAGGAAACATGGTGTTGACCACCGACCACGCACACATATTCACCAAACGTCCGACGAGCGAAACCGCGGCATAGATTCCCGCTTCGTCAGATGCGAAGAAATGCTTGACTAATACGATATCGAAGTTGTTGATGACGACCTGGCCGGAGAAAAACACAATCGCCTGCAACCCTTCCCCGAAAGAGATCGGGATGAATTGAGGCCCCAGGGACCGCAGGCCGGGACTGGGTTTCGCCGCGAAGTACGATGCGATCACAGCAATCACGCTGGCCAGCACTGCCCCCTTCACGCCCAGACCGAGTTGGATGAGCAAGTAAGCTCCACCAAGGCGGACTACTCCTTCCAGCATGAAGTTAATGGCCAGCGCACCAAATGCGTGCATCCCCTGGATGTACCCGCGGCGCACTCCAAGAGGAATGTAAAAAGCGGTTCCCAGCGCCAGCAGCGAAATCAATACCTGATCGGGCAGATTCAGGTATGCCATCAGCACGCGATTGAAGACAAACAACAGCAATCCCAAGGCGATCCCGGCGACCCATGCGCGCAGATGCAGCGCGGCGAAAATGGCAGCTTTCTCATCTGCTGTTTCGTGACTTGCGACATATTTCGCGCAAACCACCTGAAAAGAGAGCGTGATCGCCGACGCCAGCATCAATAAGGTATAGACAGCGGTAGCGTGAGCAAACCCGGTAGGGCCCAGCAGGCGCGCCGTCACGACGTTATAAACCAGATTGGTGACTCCCACCAGTCCAGATCCAGCCAATAGCGTTAGGCTTCCACCCAGAAGTTTGTGACGAAGCTTTTTCGCCTGCGTCTGAGTGGTGCTGCGAGAGAAGGCTTGTGAAGAATCCGTGAGTCGCGTTTTTCCTGTGAGGGTCATCAAGCGGCCAAGGTCAAACTAGAACAGCGTGAAGTGCACGACCGGAAGCACCGTGGTTCTGCTGGATCCCGGGAAGTCGTAGAACGTCTGCTGCTGGACGCCGAACGAGAAACGCATGGGATACGAAACGGGAACTTCGCCGATGCCATCCTTCAACTTTCCGTGGATCGGTCGGACGTACGAGACCAGAAACTCACTTTGGGCATTGTCGTAGGCGTGATACCCGGAGCCGCGGGACAGAATGAATGAACCCTGAAGGCTCCACCGCGGATTCGCGCGGAACTCGAATCGCCCTCCCGGCAGCAAAGCCTGGGCAGTTGCGTACTGCGTGGACTGTACGCGCCAAGAGCGCACGTACCCCGCGAGCACGGCCGCAGTCAGGCGGTTGCCGAACTTGTGCTGCAGCCCGACATAGCTCGACGTATTGAAGTACTCCTCGACCAGCGGACGGAACAGAAGGTCCCGCACGGAGTATCCGGCGATTAGGGAAGTGCTGCCCCACGGACGCCCCACGGTAAATTCAATGTTCGCCGCGGCGTCGCGGGAATGCAGGTTCTGATCCGTGAACGGCCCCGTTTCGTGAATCGCGCTACCAGTCACCGACACCCAATTAAAAAAGGAACTGGTTGAGAGGTAGAGAAACTGCCGGAACAAGTTTTGATTCATGAACACCGGCGAGATGGTGTCACGACGAACCGTAAACTGCAGTCCACCGTTGAAGGTAATTGAGTTCGTGCCCAAGTGCAGAACAGGCGCGATTCCGCCATTCAAAATCGTGTCGTACGTGTTGCGGTCCTGAACTACTCCGGTACTGGGATACAACAACTGTCCAGCGGTCATGGATTGGCCCACAAAGCCGGTGATCGCGGGGAAGTTCCCCAAGGGGATGCCGTAGTGAGACTCGCCCAGGCTCTGGTAAGAGTGGCGCGGCGGAGGCAGAAGCGCCGGATTCGTCACTCTGAGTATCTTCGCATCCAGAGTGTAAACGTTGATGTCTTCCAGCGAAGCAGCAAACGACGCTTCAGGAACAATGCTCACCCTCTCGTTCAGGATCTGCCGGCCCTCCTGATCCGCCGCCGTGTACTGTGAACTCTCCGCGATGCCGTGATCCTGCTCGCCTGCCACTGTGCTCGCCTGCGCAAAAGCCGAGAGCGCGTGCAGCGGATCCTGGCGCTGGCGAGATAAATTCGCCGCCGCCATCATATAGTCGTAGTCGTCGTGATAATCGTTCGCCGGTCCGAGACTGGCCAGAGTTGATTCCGCCTTGCGAGTATTTCCCTCGGCCAGATAAGTGTTCGTCAGTCCGATCTCCACCGTGCGGTTGTTGGCTCCCGCCATTTTGGCCTTGGCGTAATAGTTCTCCGCGAGATCGAAGTCATGCATCGCCAGAAAGAGGCCGGCCGCCTGGGACAGATCCTCTGGCGTGACTGGAGAATCGGTGTCGAGACGCGCTTCCGCGAAGCCCAGGGCGATCTGGCGATGGGCCTCATCCAGATGTCCCTGCCGCAAAAAGATCTCAGCGATTGCCAGACGGACGCCAATGCGATCTCCGCCCGGGACGTCGAGGGCGCGAGAGAAACGCTGCATGGCGGCGTTCCTATCGCCGAGCGTTAGCAGGGCATCTCCCGTGGCCGTAAGAGTGGCGACGGTGTTGCCGCCCAATCGCTCTGCCGATTCGATGTCACGAAGAGCCTGTTCGCGGTTCCCCTGCTTTGCGTGAACCTGTGCCATCAACGCGTAGATCGCTGGATCGGACGGCGACAGATTCTCGGCCGTGTTGAGGGCGGCGACCGCCTCCGCATAGTGCCGCATACGATAGAGGACGTCAGCATAGGCGAGCTGGGTCGTAAGATCATTCGGCGTTTCCGATAGAGCGCTGCGGTATTCTGTCGCGGCGTGAGCATAATCCTGCTCCTGCCGGAATCCTTCTGCTCGTGCCAGATGCCACGCGTGCGACTTGCCGAGGACTTTTTGGGCAGCGTCCAGTTGCTTGAGCGCCGGCTTGGGACGATGAAGCTGGAGATCAGCAAAGGCCAGGCCGAGGTGGGCTTCGCCATAATTATCCTGTAGTTTCAGGGCAGTCTCAAAGTCCGCGGTAGCCTTGCCCGGCTCACAGAGATCGTTCAACACGAAGCCGCGATTCACGTAGCCAGTGGCCATCTTAGGATCGCGTTCGAGCGCCAGAGTGAAATCCTTCAGCGCGGTATTCAAGTCTCCGTTGTGTGCATGCACGTTGCCGGCAATCAGCGGAAGATCTTTATCCTTGGCGAGGATCGGCTCGTACTTATTCACCAACGCCAGAGCTTCGTCATAGCGGCCAAGGTAATACAGATCGTAGGCAAGGTAGACCACGCGTTCGCGGTCGTTCGGAAGCTTTGCGATCACCTCGTACCCCAGCTTCGCGGACTCCGCGTATTCGCCCTTGAATGTGAGATAGCGCTCCCGCTCGCGCTTAACCTGTGGGCTCGTGTTCGCCTTGGCCGAGGCACGATCGAGCCAGCGCTGGGCGAGATTGATATTGTGGGCTTCGATTGCAGTGTTCGCCCCTCCAGCGATCACCAGAGCGTTGTCTGGCATGTGCTGGTAAGCGCTTTCGTAATTTGCTTCCGCAGGCTGGAACTTGCGCTCCGCTGTGTACAGATCGCCCAACGCCAGGTATGGAGCGAAGTCCTTCGGGTGCGCCGCAATCGCGCGGGCAAAGTAAGTCTCCGCTAGCTTGGTGTCGCCTGCATCGCGTGCAAGATACCCCAGCGACGAAAGAGCCTGCCGGTTGTTGTGGTCGAGTTCCAGAATCTTCGTGAAAGTATCGCGCGCTGCATCCTTCTGTCCCATCTTCCACAGCAGGGAGCCGAGGTTCATTAACGAATTCACGTTGCCCGGGGCCAGCGAAAGTGCCTCTTTCAGATCACGGTTGGCGGCCTCAAAATCACCCGAAGCAGATTCGACGACTGCTCGCAGCCTCAGCATTTCGGGGCGTGCCTGCTCGGGGACCTGAATTTGCTGAAGTGAAGCCGCGGCGGTCTTCAGTTCCTGCTGGACGCCGGCGGAATCGTCCTGCCGGACATCGATTTCATACAGATTCAGCCGTAGTTCTATCGGGTAGAGCGGTCCCTCCTGCACACGCGCGGGCAGATGATTCAGCGCGAGCTTGTACTCGTCCCGAGCTTCCGGCAAGCGAACTTCCGACTCCGCAATGCTGCCGAGAATGGCGTGCAGCCGGTAATTGTTGCTGTCAATCCGCGTGGCCGCTTCGAGAAACGGACGGGCAGAGTCCGGCTGCCCAGCGTTGATCCAGGCTTGCGCCGCCCTCAATTCCAACCCAATATTCCCTTTCGCGGCTTTTGCCAAACGCGTATAGAGTGTTGCCGCTTCCTGCTGTTTGCCCGCGAGTTGATACGTATAAGCCATCTCGGCCATCACATCAGCCGTCTTGGTCGGAATCGCCTGCAACGTTGTGATCGCTTCGTCATATTTCCCCTGATCACGATATTGTCCGGCCGCTGCGCGCAATACTTCAGGATCACGCGGAGCGCGACTCTTCGCGCGATTGAGATAGCGCGTGGAATCATCGGGCTGCCCCAATCGCTGATAGGCGTGCGCGATCAGCAAGTCGCTATGCGCCGAAGGCTGTACAGTCTCCGCACGCTGAAGAAAACCCACAGCGGCTTTCGGATCCGTATTGAGCATCAACTCACCCGCGAGCTGAAGACTGTTGGCATTCTTCGGGTTGGCTTCGACTACCCTGCGCAACAACTGCTCCGCTTCCTGATCGCGGCCCATCTTGGCGTATGTCTGCGCCAGCCCAGCCAGTCCGCGCACCGAATTCGGCTGCAGCTTCAGTCCATGATCGAAGGAATCTACAGAAAGTGGATAACGCTCTGCGAGACGCGCGGAATATCCCAACAAGAACCAAAGCTCGGCGTTTTGAGGGGCAGACTTTGCTGCCTGCTCCGAATAAGAGACCGCGGCCGCATAGTCATTCCGCTTGAGAGCGTCCAGCGCGGCACGCGCCTGGCGCGCCACGTCGATGCCCGATCCCCAACTGAAGTCGGGGCCACTCTGGGGCGCATCACTCTGCGGCTTCTTGTTGGTTTGTTTGTTGGCGGCTGGGGGAGATCCCCCACCACCGACGTCATAGGTCTGGCCGAAGGACCTTCCAAGCAGTCCCAGCACCATGACAATGCAAAAGCTCGTGAGCGGATACCGGCTTTTCACGTAGTCACCACGCTTTAGAAAATCGTCTGGAGACCTCCAACAAGTCTCCCGCACAGGATGTCCTGCGGTCCTTCTCAGATGCCACCTGAGCAAGTAGGTTTGCCTTCCAAGAAAGGGATCGAGTGAGGTCGGTTTCTCGAAAGCCTCGAACGACTTTCTCTCAGGCTGACGCCAAGAAATCGGCGTAAACCCCTAGGAGCATTCCTGAATCAAAATGGACGCTAAGGGTACTGGAGTTCGTCAACCGCTATGAACGAAAACTACTCTCGTCCCATTCCGCTATTGGCAATTGTGTTGGTCGCTCTGGCAGTGCACGGGCCTCTATTGCTCATGCAGCTTCCTGCTGGGTCGTTCGATACGAACTTCCATATCTTTCTTGCTTCCCATTACGCTCACCACTGGTTTAATCCGTGGAACAACAAGTGGTTCGCGGGCTTCTCGCAAACCACATATCCTCCGCTCACGCATCAGTGGATCGCGCTGCTTTCGAACGTGGCGGGCTTGAAGATGGGATACATGCTGGTGCAGTTGATTGCCGTCCTGCTGCTGCCGGTGGGGGTATTCCGGTTCGCCAAGATCTGGGTGGATGAGCGCGCGGCCAGCTATGCAGCATTAGGCAGCATCTTTCTTGGCGCCCTCGCCTTTCTGGTGTACCAGGCTGGACAGTTGGCCACCGTTTCTTCGGCCGCCTTGTATCTAAATGCGATTCCTTATTTCTATGAATGGGCGACGCAGGCCTCTGGTCGATCACTGATCAAAGGGGTCGCCCTCAGTTTGACGGCCGCCGCCGCTCACCATGTCACGCTGATTTTCGGCATTGTGTTTTTCGCTGGACCTGTTCTGTGGATAGCCTGTGTTGATGCGCGAGAGGAACAACGAAATACCTCGCTAGCAGGAGTGATCTCGCGAGCTTTAGTGTTTGCGGTTCTGGTCGGCGTCGGAGTGGGTATCGTATTGCTGCCCTACTGGATGGCCTTGATTCAGCATCCGATTCACCAGATCCCCATCCCACACGACAGCCGCTCGAACTTCTTGCTGAATTCGATTACCGCGATCAACTACTTCGTGATTCCTTACGGAGCGTTGATTCTGGCTCTACCGTTCATCATTATTCGCGGTTCATCGGTGCCGCGCCTGCGGCCGCTGCTCATCGGTTTCTGGCTGAGCCTCATCTTCGGATTGGGTGGCACGACCCCGCTTCCCCGATGGTTGCTCGGCCGCGCCTACGACATTCTTACCTTTGAGCGCTTTACCTTCTGGGCGACCCTAATGGCGATGCCGATCGTTGGGCTGCTCGCGATTGAGTTGCTCGATCGCTTCCGTGCCAAGGCTGCGGTCGCACTATCGTTGGCTGCGGTTGCCACCATTGGCGCAGCGTTGGCATGGCTTACGGCCAATCCGTACCGTCCAACGATCACGATGGACGTCAATCCTGTGATCTCGTTTCTCAACCGCGACGGGCATGATTCCTATCGTTATCTCACGCTGGGCTTTGGCAGCGAACTGGCGCAAGTGTCGACTTACACGGACGCCAGCAGCGTCGACGGAGACTACAATTCCGCCCGCCTCCTTCCGGAAATGACGCAGTACGGTTCCGCACAGCTCACGAATGCCAAGTTCTACGGTTCGGCGGGCATGGCATCGCTGCGCGCCATGCTCGAGCATGCGAACCGCTACGGCTTGAAGTATGTGTTCGTCCATGATTCGTACTACGAACCGCTCCTAACGTTCGTGGGATGGCGCAAAACCGAGACCTTTAACAACGGTGAAATCACAGCCTGGTCGAAAGACGATGTCTCGCCCGCCCACCGAATTGATTCCGACGCCATCCCCCCCGCGTGGATGGGCTTGCTTTGGGGAACGCTTCCGATCGGAGTGAGTGTGTTGGCGATGCTCCTGGAGTTGTTGTTGCCGGCCCGCCAGCGGCTGCGAACGGTCATCGCAACACCGGTCCGTGTGGATGAACGCGAAGGACACTACGTAGCCTGAGAGCCCAGAGATTCGATATGAAACATATTCTGCCAATCGTTCTTGTCGCCGTCACCGTGCTTCTGATGGCAGTTGGTTTGACCGGAGCAGGCCGCTCCAGCGGAACCGTTGGCATCGCCGCCGGTTCGGCGCTGCCCGGGTTCAGTACGAATGCGACCACTCCCGAGCAAGCCCTCTCCAACTTTCTAATCGACGTGCAAAGACGCAATTGGGACCGCGCATTCTCCAGCGTGGAGCGCACCAACGACAGCATGAACGAGCAGGCCTTCATCCAGGAATGGATCGGCTCCAACGGTGGGCTGCGTTCATTCTCTAGCTTGGAACGTTATGACGCGCGTCCTCTCCATGCCACCGATTCCGAAGCGCAGATGCGCGTGCGCTTACATTGGTCGACTCCCGTAGGTCCCGTCGAAGATGTGCGCGACTTTCACCTTGTGCGCCGCGATCAATGGAAAGTGGTGTGGGACGAAGTCCCTATACCAAACGTGCCCTCGCAGATCATCCCGGTGAATTATCTGCGCTGGGAGCTTGTGACTGGAAGCGCTGGCGAGGAATGGGGTTCTCACAATGTCGATGCGCCTCACGTGCGCATCGTGTCCATGAATGCCGTTGACTCGGCCGAAGGTTCGGTGGTGATGGGAGAGGTCGTCAACGAAGACACGATCCCGGCCTTCGTGAATGTCAACGCAACCTTGGTGGACGCGGCCGGGAGCGCGATCGACGACGAGACCAGCTTCGACAAGATTCTTCACGTGCTGTTGCCGAAGCAAGTCTCTCCGTATCGCATTGATTTTCCGCATATCAACCTGAGCAAGGTGAAGAACGTGCACATGGATGTGAAGGCGACTCTGGTTCCCGCCTCGTCTGATCCCGTAATTGGCGTCATGAACCAGAAGCTGGATACGGACGCGCAGGGTCGATCCGTGCTGCACGGAGAACTCCTGAATCAGAGCGGCGAAACGGTGAACATTTCCCACGTGATCGCCAGCTTCTACGACAACAATGGCAAGGTGGTGTGGGTCTCCGATGGCTACGTAGAGCGCGCTTTGCAGCCTCAAGAATCAGAGCCGTTCGCCGTCGAGATCCCGAAATCCCTGGCAGGAAAGGTCCAGAACTTTCATGTCGTCGTCAATCAATACAGTCTGCAGAGGTCATAGACTGCAGCGAGCTGCGGTCGCGCTGTTGTTGGCCATAGCCTGCACGGCAGGTCTGAGTTCCGCGCAGGATGCAGACCTTCGGGCCCCGTCGGCGGCAGTCGCTGGAAGTGCGGCTTCGATTGCCACCACGGGCAGTGGCGCTGCCACGTTCTATCTTGTTGGCCCGAGCGTCACGTTGAAGCGTGACGTGCATCTGGGCGAGGCAATATCGCTCTCGGCAAGAGAAATGCAATCTGCGGGAAAGTATGTGGCGATCGTGTGCGCCAGCGGTTGCCGCAGCGTGGGATTCTTTGTGGCGCCGGCCAAGCCTGTGAACCTGACCTTCCTTGTGCACCCATCGCGGGCTCCAGTAGGACAAAACGATGTTGTCAGCGGAGTGGCCCTGCCATTCGACGAGTTCCACAATCTAGTCCTCGCACCGGCCACGGTGGATTTTCAGCTGACCACCAAGGGATCGGCCCCGGCCTCACATCAAGTCTCCACGCAGAATGGCATCGCCTGGTTTCACACGAACTCAGGGCGAACCGCAGGCACGTTGCAGCTGACGGCATCCATCAATGATGTCTCTGCCCGGCGGGTCGTGCAGCAGGTGGCCTCCGATCCATGCAGTCTGCGCATCAAAGGTCAGCGCACACCGAAAGGCATCATCGTCGAGACCGATCCCGTTCGCGATTGTTCGGGCAATCCGGTCCCCGATGGCACTGTTGTAACTTTCACAGCGAAAGACGCGAAAGATTCAAGCACGGTGGACGCGCCCATCAAGCAAGGAGTCGCGCGTGCTCAGATAACCGCGACTGGCCCGGTCGTGATCTCGGCCGCTTCAGGAGTTGTCATGGGAAATGCGCTGCATCTGGGGTCGCAATAGCAGCAGCAAGATTGGAGAATGCGGAGCATGATGCGTAGAATTCAATCCGGCCAACTGGCGAAGGTGATCGCGCTTGCGCTCCTCGCCTTGTTTGCCCCACGCTATTCCACCGGCGCGGACTCTACTGCGCAAGTGGTTCTGAACACGAGCAAAGCGGCGCCGCGAACGGTCGAGAGTCTGACTGAGCGTGCCATCCTTCGCGATTACAAGTTCGCATGGGTGAACCTTGAGCAAGCCCTGGAATCCAACTCGACCGCACCGCTTAGCGGTCTCTTTGCAGGCACCGCCAGCGCATGGCTCAACGAAGCGGTCGCCAGCCAGGGGCGCAGCGGCGTTACCTCCCGCTACCTCGATCAAAATCACAAAGTGGAAGCTGTCTTCTATGCTCCCGAAGGCGACATGATCGAACTCCACGACACCGCGGACTATCGATTGCAGATTCTGGATGGGAGCAAGACCATCCACGACGAACATGTAGTCGTGCACTATGTTGTATTGATGACTCCCGGCGCCGACCGCTGGGTCATTCGCCAACTCCAATCCGTTCCAGAGTTCTGAAGATCGACTCCCACGCCAACCACTCGCGCGCCGTCAGCATCCAATTTTCATTCCAAACGGTGGAAGACATGGAGTCCTCTTTTGTCGACGCGGCTGCTAGTTCTGGCGATTGTGTGTTTCATGGCGGGCAGCGGTTGCACCACGCCCGGCATGCACCGCGCCGTGCAGCAAAATCTGCAGGCTCCTAACTCCTGGCCCAAAGTACTCTCCGTCTACATGCCATGGTTCGGTGACCACGTCCACATGGATGTGGGCTACTCCAGCGACGATCCCGCAGTTCTCCGTCGCCAGATTCAACAGGCACGCCACAGCGGAATTTCTGCGTTCGTCGTGGATTGGTACGGGCCTGCCGTGCCTTTCTCTGACCACAACTTCGCGCTCATGCAAGAAGCTGCGGACGAGAATCATTTCCAGGTTGCGCTCTTATACAACGAGGCCGAAGATGACGACGGGCAGGCCACGGATGCTGCCATCGGTGCTTTCGACAAGGCCTACCAGGCATACATTGGTCCTGCGGCTCCGCATCGCGGTGCTTACCTCACTTACAACGGCCGTCCGATCATTTTCGTTTTCCCCAAACATGGCCACGTGGATTGGAACCGTGTCACCGAACATTGCAGCGCATGGGAAGCTCCGCCGCTTCTCCTCTACAAAGATGAGCCGCCCGCGCAGTTTGCCGCCGATTTCGCTGGGCTATACGCATGGGTGCAGCCCGGGCAAAAGGGATGGACACCCGATGGCAGCAATTGGGGTGAGCAATATTTGGACGATTTCTACAAAAGCATGAGGAACAAGCATCCCGACAAGATTGCGGTCGGCGCCGCATGGCCGGGCTTTGACGATTCCGCCGCAAAATGGGGACTCAATCGCCACATGGGCCCCCGCTGTGGGCAAACGTTTGAAGACACACTGCACCTCTACAACCGTTATTTCGATGCGGCGAATCCGCTCCCGTTTGTGATGATCGAAACCTGGAACGACTACGAGGAAGGCACTGCGATTGAGCACCTCAACTTTGCCAAGTGCGGCCAGAACGCCAAGTCCGGCGCTGGTTCCAGCTGATCCCGCCCGCAGTGCGCCAACCAACATGCACTTTCTCTCATCCAACCTGCGGCCGTTTCAGCCATTTTCGATGGAGTTCCACCCAATGGAGCATGTTCGCGATTCGACGAAAAACCTCCGACTATTATCCGAGCTTTTACTAGCTTCTCCGTTTTCCTCGGAGGCAAGCAGCCGCACGCCATCAATCGAAACCCGGGAAATGGTTTCCGAGCTGGACCCGGGAGATCTCGAAAATCTCCAAGCACTGGCCAGCACAAACCATGTCATCATGCGCGCGTGTTCGCCTCTGCAAGAGCTTCTGGCGGCCGATGAAAACAATCAGGGTGCTGAGTGGACTGCGGCCGCGATTCAGCGGGAGACCACGCGTATCAACCACGCTCTGACCTTTCTTCAGCAGATCTGTGGTGCCCTGGAAGAATGTGGCTGTCCGGTCACGGTCATCAAGTCCTTGGATCATTGGCCCGATCTCGGCAGCGATCTGGACCTGTACACGGACGCTGACGCCGCGAATGTCGTCCAAGCCATGCACACGCGCTTCAATGCCACCCTCGCGGACCGCAGCTGGGGAGACCGCCTGGCAAACAAGTGGAACTTTGTTGTGCCGGGACTGCGAGAACTCGTCGAAGTTCACGCTGGACGTCTGGGTCAGACCGGAGAGCAGACCGCCGTCACCCGTTCGCTTTCCGCGCGTACTTGCATGGCCCAGATCGCGGGATATGTATTCCGCGTGCCGGCGCCCGAAGACCGCATCGTCATCAGCACGCTTCAGCGCATGTACCGGCATTTCTACATCCGCTTGTGCGACATCGTAGATAACGCGCGCCTCCTCGACCAACACCTGGTTGATTTTGGATACCTGCACTCGCTGGGCTCGGCGGCGGGCCTGTGGGAAGGAATTGCAACGTACCTAAGGATCATCTCGGAATACGTGCAGTCCTATCGCGGAACCGGTGTTCCCCTGGATTCGATTGTGACTGGGTCGGCGAAGTTCGGCACCGATCAGGTTCGTTTCCGTCGCGATTTCCTTCGCGTCTCGATTCTTCCGCACTCACTGAATCTGTATGCTTCCGAGCTGATGACTCTCTTGCTCAAGGGTGATCTGCGAAACAGCTTCCGTCTCAGCTTGCTGCCGGGGCTTGCAACTGCGGCGGCACTCGAGCAGAAGATGACCGGCAGCGACAAGGGAATTTGGTAAATGTCGCGACAATACTGAATTAGTAAACCTACAGGCTTCGCTGGATTGCGACGATCCCACGCCGCCCTTAACGTTTAACGGTAGCTAACAGGGGAGAAGGATGTCCATGCCAGGAAAAAAGCATTTACGCGGCGTAGGCGCAAAAGAACAACGCGAATATGAGCACATCAAAGAGAGCGCAGAGCGATCCGGGCGCTACGGCAGCAGAGCGAAGGAAGTGGCAGCGCGCACGGTAATGAAACAGCATAAAGACAAGGGTCACCGCACAGGCCACTAAGAGATCAGGCTTCGGTGACAGCTCGATCGGATCAAAACTTGGCAACCGGTATCTCGCTAGCGAGGAGGCTCTTCGATTGGTCCGTATTCTTCTGGTCGACGACAATCCCGCGGTCCGGCACTACCTGCGAGCCATTCTCGAGCAACAGAGCTCATGGCGAGTGTGCGGCGAAGCGCGCACCGGCGCGGAAGCTCTCAGCATGGTGCTGGAGGCTCCTCCCGATCTGGTTCTTCTCGACTATCAAATGCCCGATCTGAACGGAGTTGATGTCGCCCGGCAGATCTCAGAACTCTTTCCCAAGATGCCGATCCTCATGGTGACCCTTCACCTTTCCAGACAATTAACCGAGGCCGCCCGCCTGGCGGGCGTCCGCGGAGCGTGCGCAAAACAAGATATCGGATCGGTCGTTGAGGCGGTCGAGGTGCTGTTGCGCGATCAAACGTACTTTCCGGTAGTTCCTGCTGGGTAGCGACTGTCAGGCGCCGGTTGGCGGCGCTCAACTTGCGCTTGAAATGAAAGACTTCCAGTTGAATACAGGATTTCCTGTATTGGAGCCTGCCCGGCTCGACCGTAGTCTCGATAGGTGCTCAAAAGTTTCGCTGCATCGCTAGACCAGCGGTGTCCAGTGATCGGAATCGGTCGGGCATATCACACGGGCTGAGGTAAAATGTGGCGAATCGTCTGGTCGGTCTCCCCCCAGAGGAACGGAACGGCATGACAATTCGCATATTGTTGGTGGATGACCATCCCGTGGTGCGGCAGGGTTTGAAGACTCTTTTGGAAGGGCGTTCCGGTTGGGAAGTCATCGGAGAGGCTTCGGACGGGGCTGAGGCGGTCGAGAAAGCCAAGGATTTGAATCCCGACGTCATGGTACTCGACGTGACCATGCCGAAAATGAACGGCCTGGAAGCATGCCGAGTGCTGCGGAGACAAGCGCCACAGCTGGAGATCTTATTCGTTACCCAGCACGATTCTCCGCAAATGATGCGCGAAGCTCTGGAGGCTGGGGCCAGGGGTTATGTTGTGAAGTCCAATGCCGCCCGTGATCTGTTGGCCGCGGTGGAAGCGGTAAGCCAACATCGCGTGTTTACGGCGCTCAATGGACGAGATGCTGCGGGGTTGCGTTAGGGGTTGCCTTAAGGGTTCGGCACGAATTTGAAACTGCGGTCCACCTTTTCTGTGGGGGTGAATCATGAAGTTGAGAATCTTGTTGGCTGACGATCACGAAATTGTGCGGCGTGGATTGCGCGCACTCCTGGAAAAACATGAAGGCTGGGAAGTCTGCGGCGAAGCCAGCGACGGCCGCGAGGCCATCGAGAAAGCCTTGCAGTTGAACCCTGATGTCGTCATTGTCGATATTGGGATGCCCAATCTGAATGGCTTGGATACGACGCGCCAGCTGCTTCAACATGACCCTCATTTCAAGGTCATCGTGCTCACGATTACCGACTCTGATCAGGTTATTCGTGAAGCTTTGGATGCCGGTGCTCGCGGCTTCGTCCTGAAGTCTGACGCTGCGCGGGATCTCGTGTCTGCCGTCGAGGCTCTTCAAAACAAGCGAATGTTCTTCACGCCCCGAGTGAACGACCTGGTGCTGGCGGGCTTTCTCGAGAAGGGGCACACCGTTTCGAGAAACGAGGCTCCCAAGTTGCCAACGTTGACGGCGCGTGAGCGTGAGATCACGCAGTTGCTGGCGGAAGGCAACAGCTCGAAAGAAGTCGCATGCCTGCTGAACCTGAGCACCAAGACCGTCGAAACTCACCGCAGCAACATCATGCGGAAGCTGAGTTTTCACTCCATTCGCGATCTTGTTGTTTATGCCATTAAGAACAATCTGATACAGATTGAGTTACCGCCGCCGCCGCCCAAGACCCCTGCGGGTCCGACGGCGGCATAGTGAATCGTAGTTAATAAAGTCAGTTAGCGAACGGTCTCACCGGGATAGTAACCGCTTCGTGTGCGTACGGTCAGTCGGCTGTGGCCTTGGCCTTTCGCTTCCACTCGAATTGCCTGGTATCCCTTCCGCGCAGCGCCGTTTCCCGGCTTGAATGCAAGTGTGTACTGACTGCGGATGTCGCGCGCCACGGTCCGCGTGATGGCGTCAACTTCATTCAAGCTCTGCGGGAAAAACGCTACTCCGCCCGTGCTGGTCGCCAGATTCTGAAGTGCATCCCGCCCGGTGCGCGTTAATCCTTCATCGGTCAGTCCAATGGCGTAGAGCGTAGCGCCCTTGTTCGGCTGCAACTTCCGGATCGCTTCCTGCAAAGTCTCCCGGCTCATATTGTCCTGGCCGTCTGTGATCACTAATAGCACCTTCTTAGTAAGGCGAGGATTGTTTTGCAGATGGACGGCGGATGCCACCACCGCGTCGTAAAGAGCGGTACTGCCGCGGGTTGAAACCTGATGTAATGCTGTCTGAAGCAGATTGACATCAGAAGTGAAATCCTGATCCAGATAAGGAGTCTGGCTGAAGTTGACCACAAAAATCTCATCCTGCGGATTGCTGGTGCGAATGAGATTGAGGACCGCCTGATTCACCTTCTCTCGCTTGTCCCGCATCGAGCCGGAGTTGTCTATGACGACTCCCATCGCCACCGGCACATCCTCGCGGTGGTAGGAAGTAATCGGTTCTGGGGTGCCATTCACGTAGATTGAGAAAGCGCTGCGGTCGAGCCCGGTAACGAGTCGCCCCGTTTCGTCTACAACCGTGGCATGCAATACCACCTCCTGCACTTGCTTCCTGAAAACAAACCTGCCCGAATCGTCCGCACTGGCGTTGGGTGTGATTGGCTGTTGCTGATCGGGCGTTGGGTCCGCCTGCGCGGGATCCTGGCCAGACGGTTGCTGAACAGAGGCCGGCGGCGTCGCGGTTCGCGGTGGACTAGAGTCGGGATTTTGCCCAGCGGCTGCTGGCTTCGATGGACTGTTTTCGACGGGCTGGGTGGTCTGCGCAAGTGTTGTCGCGCAGAGAGCTATTGCAATCACTAAGGCTCCGATTCCTGATCGGAAAATGAAAGTCGAGCGAACACGCATTTGGGCAAGCCTCCGTGCAGCGTTTTGATGCTGGCCCGAGGAAAACCGCACTGGTGTTTTCGTAACGCCTGAAGAAAATAAACCATGGGGGACTGTTGATCCTGACGCTACGGGAAACACTGTATCTCCCTGCATAAATCACCGGTTTCTCTCCTCGACGATTTGTTGGCTTCGGTGCCATTCGGAAAAACTTACACGAACAATAGCGTCACACGCCCGCATGAAGGTATTTAGATGCAAGCGATTACGAGTTTGGCAAGCATTGTGCTTCCCAACTCAACGTTGCGGCCGTCTCCCCGGCAATCGAAAGGGTGACGGTTCCGCGTGCCTGCGAAACTTTCAACAACACTTCGACTGTCTGGAGGTAGGGAATGCTTCGAATCCTGATTGCAGATGATCATGAGGTGGCAAGGCGTGGCATTCGCGCAATGCTTGAGAGTCATCCGAGTTGGGAAGTTTGCGGCGAAGCAAAAGACGGGCGTGAAGCCGTCGAACTCGCCAGCAAAGAGAAACCTGATCTCATTTTGCTCGACATTGGCATGCCGAACCTGAACGGACTGGAGGCTGCTCGCCAAATCCTGGCGGTCTCCCCTGACATCGCAATCCTGATTCTTACGATGCACGATTCGGATCAAGTCGTACGAGAAGTGCTTCGCGCCGGCGCGCGCGGCTTCCTGCTCAAGTCTGATGCGGGCCGCGATCTGGTCGCTGCGGTCGAAGCTTTGCAACTTCAAAGAACGTTCTTCACAACCAGGGTTAGCCAGATGGTGTTGGACGGATTCCTCGATCGCGACAATCGACTGGACGGAACCGAGAGAAACCAGGAAGACTTCGACGATGTGTTGACCGGACGCGAGCGCGAAGTCATTCAGTTGCTGGCCGAAGGCAAGACGAGCAAGGAAGTCGCAGTTACTCTTAATCTCAGCGTCAAAACAGCTGAAACGCATCGCACCAACCTGATGCGCAAACTCGGTCTGCATTCCGTCGCCGACCTGACCCGATATGCTGTGCGCAATGGAATTGTCCAGGTCTTTTGAGCCTTGACCTGGCCTGATTGGCGAACTGCACTCGGCGGTCTCCACCCCATCCTGCATAAAGGGGATCGCCTCGCTAAATAAGGCCTTCACTGGATTCACCCTCCTTTCGATCCTGCGTAGGCTCAAGATATCGACTCCGCGGGTAGTTCCGTCTGTGAGAAAGGGATGGTTTCCGAATGCTCTGGACTATCGTTGCCTTGCTGTTAATTCTCTGGCTGCTGGGAATGGTCAGTTCCACACCTTGGGCGGATTGATCCACATATTGCTGGTCGTAGCAGTGATCGTGGTCCTCGTGCGCATCATCCAGGGTCGAAGCCCAGTAGTGTAGCGTTTGGGAAATGCTCTCCAAACGCAGCCCGTGAAACGGAATCAAAAACAGTATCATCTGGAAGGAGAACGGCATGAATAAGGATCGCGTTGAAGGTAAAGTGAAAGACATAGCAGGACGCGTCGAACGTCAGGCGGGTGAATGGACCGGCGACACGAACGCCCAAGTCAAAGGTGCAGCAAAACAAGTCGAGGGCAAGGTTCAGAATGCCTGGGACCAGGCCAAGGATGCCACCAAAAAGACCGCCGCCGATGACAAGGCCTCGAAACGTCCGCGGTCTGTTCCCGACGATGTTGAGTCAAGAGAATCAATTGAAGAAAAGCGTCGCAACAGAGGTTAGCCACTGGCAGGGAGGCTCGACCACTCTTGGCTCAGTCGCCCTGCTGTGCTTCCGATATTCCCCGATACACTCGTCCCCAAGATCACTCCCCAGGCTGAACTCGCCGACGGCAGTTGCTCTGACTAGAGCCGCCGCCTTTCCACGTTTCATACAACGACGGCGAACAGGAACCAAGTAGCACCCGTCCTAAGATTGAGTGCATCGCTGTATTCAAACCGCGCAGGCGTTGCTCTTAAATGTTGTTACGAGGACGCGACTGTGGCATGTCTCCCTCACTCTGGCTTGCTGAGGAGGTTCGATGATGTTACCGGCATTGGGCTTGTTCTTACTCGTCTTCTCGCTGCTCAGTCTGGTCGTTCATTTCGATGGCCTGGGGCAATTGTTTGGCACGGCAGCCCTGTGTCTGTTCGCTATCGAATTGGTCACAGAGCACTCGGCCAAAGGCACTCGTCCGAATCGAATGCGGGACGAGCCTCTGCTCTAGACGACGAGACTCTACAGAGAACACTCGATTGATCTAGCGCGTGAACGCAGGTAAAAGTGGTATAGACGGTGTAGAAGCTTCGCGTGCCACCTGCTATCAGATTGCGCAAGTGCTGCGCTATCAATGACTGTCCTGGCAATCGAATTGCGCAAGGCTTACCAGCGACTTCGTCTTTCGTAGAGGTGTACTTATGAATCGAACGACGAATTGCTTCGCAGGTTTTCTTTTGGCGATTGCGCCTCTGGTGTTTGGACAAGAGCCGCAGCTCACCCAGCAGTTTCCTGAGGACGCCCTGGCAACGAGGCAGCTCGTTGCGTGGTCCCGGTTGCAGAAACCACAACCAGCGCCACAACCTCTTCCGCCGCGGGACACGCCCCTCCCGCAGCCCGATCCGCAGGACCAGCAAGCGAAACCGCCGGCAGATCCCCACAACCAACAGACGCCCACCCAGTCATTCACCGGGAAAATCGTGAAGGTTGGCGGCCGGTATGTCCTCAAAGTATCGATCAACAGCACCTACCAACTGGACTCACAGGGCGATGTGAAGCAATACGAGAACCAGGACGTAAAGGTGATTGGGAATCTCGACAGCACCAGCAACACGATCCGCGTTGTGAAGATCGAGTTGCTCTCTTAAACGGTTATTCCCAAACCGAGTGGAAGATGTTCGAGTGCCAACCCGCTCTTAGACCCGTAAAAGAATTCCTTCCAGTTCCGACCCAGGGATCTCTCAGAAGAGCCATCAAATATTAGTCCTCCGGCACGTCGTTGCCTTTTTTCCTTTTTCAATGGCTGGTCAGGAGTCGACGTCCTCGTGCGCTCCTTCCCATCAACTCTTCCAGGGCAGCTATTGTTGCCAAGGGGGCCTTGTTATCAGGAGCAATAAAAAGCCCGCTGTGTGATTTTCACAGCGGGCCAAAGTCGAGATACCACTCACCGCAACCGGTTAAAAGGTTATCGATTCTCGGAGGGAGTGATGTCAACCACGTGCAGGGTGTTTGTGCTGGCGTCCACTGTCGCCATCACTTTGACGTTCTTGCCTTCGAACTGCTTCGCTTTTTCCTGGTCGTCGATCTTATAAGCAGTCTGCGTGGAGCTTTCCTGCAGAACGAGCTGGTCGCCCGACTTCGCGATCTTGCCTTCGAAACTGCGAGCGGACTGCTGCTGGCTAGCATCTGTCTGCTGTTGCGGTGCAGAGCCCGCCTGAGCCGGCGTCGATGGCGTTTGCTGCGCCGACAGATTGATTCCAAGCCCGGACAGTCCAACCAATGCGACGACTGAGAGAAGTTTCTTCATGATTTTTCCTACCTCCGAAATTTAAAGTTTGTGAGTCGCCAAAGTGTTTGTGATCTCACATCACCCAATCGTGCACGCCCACTGCCAACTGACGCGAGTCCGCGAAAACCGTGAGTTTTCAGCGCTCTGGGCGAAGCATGGGGGAGCATCAAGTGTGCAATGACTGCTCGCCTCCTCGAAGTTTTGTCCTAACGGAATTTGTTGGGACTTCTACAGTGAAGACTCGATGACACGATACTTACCGCTGGCGCGAAGACCACCGATGCTGCGGGCGATCGGCAGCACAAACGCTTCCCGGATGCGGGCTCGCCTTCTTCTCTGTCTACACGATTTACCCTAGTGCCTCTTCAGATCAAACTTTATAGGGTGTAGTAACGCCTCGCAGTCGTGCTGTAGAAGGAATCTTACCCTTCCTCTCGCGATCCCGGCCCGGAGATCAACATGATGGCCAATGGAACCGCCGCATACGGGATGTATCCTCGCAACGTTGCTCTGCCCGAGGTCGTTTACGCGTTGAACCGTGCGGGGTTCGGGAACGAAGACATCTGCATGGTGCTTTCGCCCGCCCATCCCGTAGCCACCGTCGTGCGCGATGCCCAGCTCCTTGACGCCAAACCAGAAGAGAGCGCAACCAGCGCCCGCATGATCGGCTGGTTTTCAGAGTTTGGAGCGGTTGTAATTCCGACGGTGGGACTCTTCATCCGTTCGCAGGCATTTTTCCACGCGTTGCTGCTTGAACAAAACCTTCCCGCGATGTCTCGAGGATCGCGGACCTTGGTGGGTCTCGGTTTCTCCGAGGACGAGGCGAAGCGGCTCGGCCACCAGTTGTGCGATGTGGGAGCGATGGTATACGTGTCGTGCCCGGAAAACTCCAAGGCCAACTCTGCCATCGAATTGTTGCGCCGTGCAGGGGCACGAGAAGCCGCCAGCCTCGGAATGCCGAAGGCAGCCGAAGCGGCGGCGTGACGACTGCTCAATGTGCCAGCCACTCTCCTTCTCGGGCTTCGGTAATTTCTTCCCTCTTGGCTGAATCGTCGCAGTCTGGCATTTACGCTCCTGAGCCCTTTGTATCACGGACTTAGACCGCCTCGCCTGCTGAGCCATGCGACTGGCACATCAGTTGCACTTCCCGCTGTAGCCAACTGTTCGAGGCCGGAGAGCATCCATTTGCTGCCTCGTCGGACAGGGAGGCTAGGTCGCTATGAAAAGAAACCGTGTGTGGATCGAGATCGTGATGCTGGGCACTGCGATCGCCTGCGCCCTTGCGCTTTTGTTCGCAACCCTAGGGGCAGCTGCCGGCGTTGCGGTGGGTGAAGTATCTACTCAGCAACCAACTCCAACTCAGCAACCGACTCCAACAACGACGGAGCGGCCCTATGAAGGCATGGTGACTTGCTCCCGCTGCGGTGCAAAGCATTCCGCCACCCTCGGTCAAACCGCCACAACTTGTATCCGAGTATGTGTGCACGGCGGCGCGCAATTCGCACTCGTCGGTGCCGATATGACCTACCTCCTTGATGGCGACTTGAATGAATTGAAAAAGCTGGCCGGGCAGCGCGCTCACGTCGTAGGCGAACTCCATGGAAAAACAATCACGATCTCGTCGGTGAGCGCGGAGACATAAACCGGTTACATCGTAGTACCGCTGACCTGGCTTGAGATCTTAGGGAGATGGTTGCATGAAGAACTTTTTAGTGCGGATTTTACTGGCTGCAGCTGTAACGCTGGTCGCGTTTGCACTTTCATCATCTGCTCACGCGCAGCAGCCGGATGAGGATCGGGCGCCCGCCACTCCTCGTCAGGCGCAATCCCCGGCTACGCCGCAGTCGCCCCAACAGAACGATGCCTCAGCGCCCTCTTCTGGCGATACTCAAACCCGGGAGGCGCTGGCTTTCACCGGCCTCGTGATGAAAGAACAGGGTCAACTGGTGCTGAAGGACCCCATTACCAAGATGAGTTACCAGCTGGACGACCAGGCAAAAGCGAAACCCTTCGTCGGAAAACAGGTTAAGGTTACCGGCAAGCTTGAGATGAAGAGCAACACGATTCACATCGAGGGCATCGAACCGCTGTCATGATCGCGTAATTTCTGCCTCAGCCCGCGCCGTTCGTCTTGCCACAAAGTTAAATCAATTATGCCGACTAAAAACACAATTCGTCCCTACTACGATCTTCCTACCGCGGTGACATTTCTCTTCGCGGGATTGGCGCTCGGCTGGATGCTGACGCAACTGTTGTCGCCGCTTCCTGAAGGCTCCGCGCGCCGTTGGTCGGTATCGAGGCCCATCCCGATCGCAGATGAGGTTTTGTTCGAATAGCTGCCAACGCCTAGCTCGCCCTGCTCCTACTGTGTCAGGCAGCTTGCCATACAGAATTCTCCGTATTGTGCTTTGGTCCGGAATCCCGCTTAATGACTCTTGGGATCCTCGGTACCGAAACGGAGGTTGGGCGCAGGTGCATGGCCGCCAATGGATACTGAACTCACCACCGTTACCTCCGCTATGCCTGAAGATCTAGTGAATTCACAGCGCTCACTCTTCAGGCGCACCATCGAATTGTGGGCTTACTTGTTCATCGCTATTTCCGTGACAGGGCTGGCTTATGTCGCCCTGGCCGCTGCTCGCTGACCTTGACGGGTTGAAGCGAGAAATCGATGAGCCTATCCACCTTTCACTTGTGGCTTGCCTGTAGGGGCGGGTCGGTTGTCTCGGTGATTTGATATGCCGTATCTACGGCATGTGCCGGATATTCCCGTGGCTCCCGGCTTCGCATACTGAGCCTGGATCGTAGGCCGTCAGGTTAATCGTCATTAACACTGGGGCCGGAAGGACTTAAATCTTATGTTGAAATCGAGACTTGCATTGCTATCCGTTGTACTGTGTTGCGCGACTTGGGCGGTAGCGCAGACTGCCCCTTCAGGAGGAGCGCCTCCGGCGAGTGGTTCTGGAAGCGCAGGACAATCCTCAACGCCCGGATCACCGGCGACTCCGCCAGCGGGAACCGCTACACCGCCCGCCAGCACGGCGACGCCACCGGCCAGCACCGCAACACCGCCGGCTGGAACCGCGACTCCGCAAACTACTCCTGGATCCACATCGCCCAGCGGAACTCCGAAGACAACGGTGCCCGGCTCGAACACGCCGGCAAGCCCAACTCCGGGAAGCACTACGCAACCATCCACCATCAATCCCAACACGCCGAATAACCCTGGCAGTTCGCCCAGCGGCTCTCCCTGCGGAACTCTGCCGGGCGCGACGAATTCGACGCCGGGATCTACGCCGAACTCCGGGTCGTCGAGTTCGAATCCATCGACACCTGGCAGCACTAGCCAAGGCAATAATGGAACGTCGCCTAGCAGTCCTGGGATGAGCCCCACGCCGGGCACTCCGTGCCCGCCGGTCGCTTCGCCCAGCGGAAGCGGCACTTCGCCCCATGCGTGAGCGGGTAAACGGTCAGGAGATAGCAGAAAGTTTTGCGGGCCCTATGGGCCCGCTTTTTTGTCGCAGCCTCACACAAGACAAGTGGCATCTGACTGTCATGCACCCGAATACAGATCATTTCCTCGAATACAGTTTGCGCATCCCGGCAGGGCCGGAGCCTTTCCCCGTACAAGAGCCCCCGGATCCTCCGGAGAACCCCGATATGCCTGTGCGCGAACCTGACCCGGAAGATCCCGGTCAGATTTGACGTCCATCCATCGAGGTCCCTCTACCGGGAACGGGGAATTGTTCCTTGGGTGCTCTGCCCCAATACTTATCGCTGAATCACACGGACCAATCCATAGGAGGTAGAAATGTCACATTACGGCACTCTGAAAGAAACCCGCTTCGCAAACGCGAGTGAGGATATTCGCGGCTCTCATCTTTATGGTCTCAATGATGAAAAATTAGGCAAGATCGACGATGTCATCTTCGACCATTCCACTGGAGTCATCCGCTACGTCGTTGTCGATACGGGTGGCTGGCTCACAACCAAAGAGTTCCTCGTTCCTGCGGACGGCCTGCGCGCCTCGGCGAAGCATACCGACGATTTCGAGGTGAGCCTGACCAAGAGCCAGATCGAAAGCTTTCCGCCTTATGACGAGTCTGTTCTCGACTCCGAACGCAAATGGGCCGACTATGAAGGGCGCTACCGTTCGAAGTGGGTAGCCGATCCTGTGATGCATCGCGCGGAAACCGACCGCATTATTACTCCCACGACCCAGCAGACACTCGGAAATTCCGCGTCGAAACAGGCCGCGGCCGAGGAGCATGGGTACGCGCCTAGGTCCGAAGTTCCCCTGAGCAGCGCGGCACAGAGAGCCGATCTTGAGGCGGCCTCGTCAGGGACCGGAAGAGTTGTGCCGGCGGGAACCGATTCCGTCGTGATCAGCAACAGCGCGGTTGGAATTGGTGGGCGCTGGGATACTTTTCAGAGCCTCTTGCGCGAACGCCGCAAAGAAGCGGTGACGCACTGCGATACTTGCGGCGGTGAGTCAGCCGTAAAGCGTGGTTCAGAGAGCGTGGATACTCTGCGCAAGGCAGTCTAGAAATCCAGGCGAAATCGACGTGTGGACCACGCGTTGGAAAGCGCCACCTTCGCCGTCAGCACCCTTAATCGAATCGATGATTGAGGGTGCTTTTGTTTTCTCCCAACAAAAAGGCCCGGTTGGGCCGGGATTATGGAAAACAAAAGGTGCCAGTTCGGCATCTCAGTTTCCTCAATGATCGTGGGTAATCCAAAGGCAGGACGAGCGATGGCAACCATTGCAATCGCTCTCTTTTTCCTAATCCTGCTGACCGCCGCATTTGTATGTTGGCGCAAAAGGACAGACCCTGAAAAGGAGCCGCCCTTGCATCCCTCCACCTTGATCGCGGCGCTACGCTACCGGCTGGAACTCGGCGAGATTTTCCACAATTGCGCCAGTGCCTTCGCAGCGTCCGACAGTGCGCGTTTCTCTGCGTCGACGTGAGACCCTGAAGCGCTCGTCCCCGAGCGCTGCACGATCCAGCGACTGCATCGGCTGTCTCCCCAGCGGGCCCGGAACCACCTGGGCCATGTACCAAGACGTCAAGTCCCCAACGATGTCGGGGAACTCGACGCAATTCAACATTGGCGGGACGATGGATTATTCGGACGTCCTCTGGAATAACCACCTGATCGGAGACCTGTCCTCCCAGGGCCTTCCCGATACCAACCACACGCTCGTGCCCACGCTGCACAACTTCACCTACGACGTATGGTTCTACAGCAGCAATATCGGATCGTCGGAGGCGCTTGAGTTTGATATCAATCAATTCTTCGACGGCATGGGATTCACCTGGGGACACGAATGCCGCGTCGAGGGCGGGAACGAATGGGACATCTGGGACACGGCGACCTTGAAGTGGCTTCCTACGGGCATCCCGTGTTACCCGATGCAGAACGCCTGGAATCACCTGATCCTTCAGGTGCAACGAACCTCCAACAATCAGGAGCTTTACCAGTCGATTACCCTGAACGGGCAGACCTCCACTCTGAATTGGCAGTACGCGCCGTTCTCCGCGCCGGGGTGGTGGGGAATTACCGTCAACTACCAGATGGACGGCGACTACAAACAGACTCCCTACACCGTCTACCTCGACGAGCTGAACTTCACTTACCAGTGAGAAGCTCGCCGTCGTCCCAGACCGAATCGGGTGATCTCATTGCCCTGGATGCGATCATCCGATCGCCGGTTCAGCAGAGAATAGGTGCAGCGCTATCCCATCTCGGTCGTCATGATGAAGAGCGGCTTCATTTCAAAGCTCTTGTAATGGGGGCGAAGACGGTCGACGTTGTACTGCGCTTTTACGTCGACGACCTTCTTGGTCGCAGTTACGGTGTCGATGGGCATGTTGTCGTAACGGCCATTTCTTAGAACAACCAGCCGTCCGTGGATCTTGCTCAGCAGCAAGTCGAGAGCAAGGTTGCCATAGGCCATCGGGACAATGGAATCAATGGCGTCGGGATCTCCGCAGCGGACCAGGTAGCCCAGCTTCTGAGTGATCGTGTCGATCGCCTTGCCATTGTTGTACTTGGGGGAGAGTTCCTTCAGCTTCTCCGAAACCAAGTCTCCGATGCCGCCAAGTTTCTTGTGGCCAAAGGCGTCGGTGGTCTCGGCCTCGAAGATCATCTCTCCACCTTCGAACATCGCTCCTTCCGAAACCAGGACGACGGAATAGCGACTCGGATTCTTCCGTCGGTCGGCGACCAGTAATTCGGTGAGGCGCTCGATGTCGAATTTGTGCTCCGGAATCACGCAGCGATTCGCGGCCCCGGCCATGGTGGGCAGCATGGCCGTAAATCCCGCGTAACGTCCGAAGACTTCCAAAACCATGAATCGTTCGTGCGAGCCGGCGCTGGTCCGCAAGCTGTTGGTCATCGAGATGGTCCGCGTTACGCACGTGCTGAAGCCGATGCAGTAATCGGTACCAGGGACGTCATTGTCCATCGTTTTGGGAATGGCGACGACCTTCACGCCCTCCTGATAAAGCCGCACGCCATAGCTAAGCGTGTCGTCGCCACCAATCGGGATGAGGTAGTCGATGCCAAGCCAGTCCAGGTTCTTCAATACTTCCGGTGTCAAGTCGTTCTTCTCGGCGTTATAGGCGGATTGCAGATGGGGCGGAACGCTGGCCTTCTTCACCTTGCTGGGATTCGTGCGCGAGGAGTGCAGAAACGTCCCGCCCGTGCGGCCGGTGCGGTTGACCAGATCCTCCGACAATGTCTGAAAGTTCTCGGTGTTGTCGTAATCCTTTTCGCGGACCATGTCGACCAGCCCGGCCCACCCGCGACGGATGCCGATGACTTCACAACCCTCGCGCAGCGCGCGAATGGTTACGGCGCGAATCGCGGGATTGAGGCCCGGTACGTCGCCTCCGCCGGTGAGAATTCCAATGACGCCCTTCTTTGTTTTCACGATAATGCCTCGTTTTCTTTTGAATGTGGGTCGTCTCCACTTACTGAGCCGACCCGTTATTGACGCAACATTCGATTCTCTCGCGAGGGAACGAATGGGTCTGTGACTTGAATCACCCGCGGGATTGTGACCCTTGGTACATTGACCTGCTACCTGCCGAAATGAGCTTCGTTGCTTCGGTTAGAACAAACCGGCGTGTGCTCAGCGGAGGGACGACGCGTTCAGTCAATGTTGGCGCCACCCGATGTGGCGCCCGCATCGACGTCAAATCATTTCGTTGGTTGCATAACTGCCCGATTTCAGTGCACTGCATTGCCGTCGGCGTCGATCTTGTGAACCTCGCCCAGATTCAGTTCCCGCACGCCGGCCTCGACTTTACTCATGTCACCCACGACCACCCATATCAGATGGTCCGGCAAGATGTATTTCTTCGCGACCTCATTGGCGCTCTCCGGCGTGAGGGCCAGCGCTTTCTGAGTGAAGGTGTTGTAGTAGTCCTCCGGCAAACTGTACTGAATGATGTTGCCGTAGGCGCCGCTGAGTTGCTGGACGGTTTCAAAATTCCCCGGCAGCGCAAGAGTGGTGTTGTTCTGCTCGTCCTTGAGTTCCTCCGGGGTGATTGGTTTGTCGCCCGCGATGCCCTTGTATTCCTTGACCAACTCAACCATCGATTCTTTGGTTTTGTCGGTCTGCACCGCTGAGATGCTTATGTAAGGTCGTTGGCCCTTGGCGGGCGGCAGCACGGCGCGGACGCCGTACGACCAGTGCTTGTCCTCGCGCAGGTTCATGTTGATCCGGGCGCTGAATTTTCCGCCGAAAATGCCATTCACCAGTTGCAGTGCGATCGCATCCGGATCGTTCTGCGGAGGCGCCAGCTGCGCACCGAAAATCACGCTCTGGCCCGAGCCCGGACGATCGATGAGATAAACCACATCCTTCTCCGGCTCACTTACCTTCGGCACCTCTCTCTTCGGAACGTCGCCCGGCTTCCATGACGCCAGCAACTTTTCCAGCTTGGGTTTGATTTCCTCCAGAGTCGTGTCACCGACGACCAGCAGCGTCGCATTGTTGGGCTTGAACCAAGTGTCGTGGAACTTCGCCAAGTCCTCGCGGGTCATTTTCTTGACGGCTTCTTCGCTGCCTGAGCCCGTGAACGGCACCGCGTAGGGATGTCCCTTGCCGTAGAGCAAAGTCGGAACTACCCGCAACGCCATCGGTTGAGGCGTCACCTTTTCACGCTGAATGCCAGCGATGCGTTCTTTCTGCAGCCTCTGGAACTCTTTCTGCGGAAACGCGGGATGCAGAATGAGATCCGCATAAATATCCAGCGACGGATCCATCGTGCTCTTGAGCGTATTGAGGCTGACCAGCGAATAGTCGAGACTCGCTCCCGCATTGAAGTTGGCGCTGAGCGATTCCAACTCCTCTCCAATCTTCAGAGAATCGCGCGTCGGCGTGCCTTCTTCCAGCATGCGCTGCGCGAAGCTGGCGGTACCGGTCGCGTTGGCGGGATCAGCAGAGTAGCCGCTTTCCACCATCAAAGTGAAGTTCACCACGGGAGCGGTGTGGCGCTCTGCAAGCACAACCTTCAACCCGTTGCTGAGAGTGGCCTTCTGCAAAGGAGGAAGTTTGAGCGACATGGGATCGCCCGCTGCCGGCTCCTTGGAGCGGTCGAGTTTGGCATCGGTCTTGAACGTGGTCGGGTACGGATGCACTTCGAGCACGTAGTCGCCGTCGCTCAGCCACTCATCGGCGGCCTTCTTCACCGTGGCGGGGGTCGCGGCCTTCACCCATTTCAGGTAGTCCTTGTAACAGTCGGGATTGCCGCGGAACGACTGGCAGCGCGCGAGCAGATCGCTCTTGCCTCCGAAGCCGCCGATCCGTTCCACGATCCGCGCATACCGGCCGAGGATCTGTGTCTTGGCCAGTTGCAACTCGCTGGCGGTCGGGCCATTCTTCAGAAAACCCTGCAACTCTTCGTCGGCCGCCTTCTCCACCTTGCCAAGGTCCTCGCCCGGATTCGCCGTGAGCGTGAAGTCGAACTGCCCGCCGATCTCGTTCGTGTCATTCGATGAGGTTGCGCTGGTTGCAATCTGATCTTTGTAGACCAGGCGCTTGTAGAGGCGCGAGGTCTTGCCCCCGCCAAGCACTTGCGCTGCTATATCGAGCAGCGCTTCTTCGGGTGACCCAAATTCTGGCACGTTCCAGATGCGGTAGAGGCGAGCCTGCGGGACACGGTCCTGCACCCAGCCGCGGTGCGTTCCGGTACGCTTCGCGATCCACACTTCCTGCTTGGCAATCGGCGGGCCCGGGGGAATGTCGCCGTAATACTTCTCGACTTTCTCTTTCGCTACTTCCGGTGTGATGTCGCCCGCGATCACTACGGTGACGTTGTTTGGGCCGTAATAAGTCTTGAACCACTCCTGCACGTCGCTCATGGAAGCGGCGTCCAGGTCTTTCATGGAGCCAATCACGGTCCATGAATAAGGATGGCCGACCGGATAAGTGTTCTCGGTGATGATTTCTTCGGTTACTCCATAGGGCTGATTTTCCCCTTGGCGCTTTTCGTTTTGCACCACACCGCGCTGCAGGTCGAGCTTCTTCTGGTCGAGCACGCCCAGCAGGTGACCCATGCGATCGCTCTCCGCAAATAGCGCGTAATCGAGCATAGACGTGGGCACGTTTTCGAAGTAATTGGTGCGATCGTTATTCGTGGTGCCGTTCAGATTCGTGGCCCCCACCTTCTCCATAGCATTGATGTAAGTGTGGTTGAAGTCATCGCTGCCGCTGAACATCAAATGCTCGAATAGATGAGCGAAGCCTGTCTTGCCCGGCTTCTCATTCTTCGATCCCACGTGGTACCAGGTGTTCACGGCCACGATCGGGGCTTTGTGGTCCTCATGCACCAGAACGGTCAGACCGTTGGCGAGCACGAACTTCGTGTACTTGATGTCGGGAATCGGGATGTCAACACTCGCGACTGCAGCCGGCGCTTTGTGGGCCGGAGCGGGTTCCTGTGCGAACACGGAAATTGAAGTAGCGATTAGAGACGCCAACACTGCAAGCAAAATCACTGCAGATGATGTCAGTCTATTTCTCAAGTAGTGCCTCCAGATAGTCCAGATCAAGCTAGAAAGTACCGCACAACACTCTACACAAGGAGCATGCCGGTCGTCACGCATCCATCCTGCCACGGACGGACGTGTTCCGCTCTGCCGTTCGCGAGGGATGGATTGGTCTTCAGTGCTGCGCCGGTTCCGCTTTCAAGTAATGGTCGAACCACCCAACGAGCCGCTCCATGATGTCGCGCTGATGCTCCGGCTTGCGAATGGAGTGGCCTTCGCCCTCATAGACCACGAACTGCGTTTCCACACCCAGAGTCTTCAATGCATGCCAGAATTCGCGGGACTGCGGCTCCGGTACTTCGCCGTCCCGCTCTCCGACCAGGATCAGAGTCGGCGTTTTGACATTCTTGATGAACGTCATGGGCGAGCTTTTCGCATACACGGCGGGGTCATCGTAGACCGACGCGCCAAAATAAGGAATCATCCACTCGTCAATGTCATTCTCACCGTAATAACTCTGCCAATTCGACAATCCGGCGCCGGCCACCGCCGCACGAAAACGGTGAGTCTGCGTCACGGCCCACATCGTCATGTACCCGCCATAGCTCCAGCCGAAAATTCCGACCCGTTGGTCGTCAACCGGCAAGGTCTTCACCACTTCGTCGACTCCCGCCAGAATGTCGCGGAAGTCTCCATAACCGAAGTCTTTGACGTTCCCCTCGGTAAACTTCTCCCCCTGCCCAAAGCTTCCCCGAGGATTGGGATATAGCACGAAGTATCCCTTGGTGGAAAGGCTGTCGATATTGAAACCGCGGCCGGGCCAGCTAGGGCGGACCGCCGCCGCGGGGCCACCGTGCACCACAACTACCATCGGATATCGGTGGCCCGGGTCGTAATCCTTCGGGTAGAGCAGCCAGCCCTGAATCCGCATTCCGTCGCTGGTCCAATGCAGGCTCTTCATTTCGCCCCACTCCGGGCGAACCGCGTCGTTGTAGTGCGTCAGCTGTTTCCAACTGCTGATGGAGCCCACCCATATCTCGCCGGGATGTTCGGCCGAGCTTCTGATTACCGCCGACTTCGCCTGATCCGCTGACAACGAAATAGACAGGCCTTCCGCTCCCGACCAGAGTTGCGCAATCTTTCCGTTCGCGAGATCCACCGTTGCAATGCCCGACAGACCATCAATGTTCTCGGTGAACAGAATCTTATCGGCAGCCGCCCAGAAAATTCGATTGGGCGATGCCGCGATTCCAGGGGTGACATTGCGAGCATTCCCCCCGCCCGCCGGCACAACATAAATGTCGCCGCCGGTAGACCCTTCGTCGCTCATCAGCCCTTCAATGAAGGCAATGTTCTTCCCATCAGGGGACCAGCGTGGCTCCGCGATCTGCAAACGCGGCTTGTAAACCGGGTGCGGTTCTCCGCCCGTCGCGCCCAGCGTGTAGATCTGCGCGACGTACCAATTCGAATCCCCTTCACCGTGGGCCGCAATCAGGGCGAAGCTCTTACTGTCCGGCGACCAATCGTATTCGTAAACGTACATGTCCGCCGGAGACAGTTGCTGGACATTGCCCGATGCAACTTCAACCGTGGCGAGACGCTGCTCGTAAACCTTGCTATCAACCACGCCAGTCTCGGGCGTCATGGGCATCAAGGGACCGGCGGCTCGAGGCGCATTCTCCGTGAACAGGATCGCGACCGCCTTCCCATCGGGTGCCCAGGCCGGATCAGCCAGGAACCCCTTCAGGCTCGTCAGCTTGCGGGCCGTGCCGCCGCCCAAATCCGCCACATAAAGCTCTGACTGGTCGTCGCCGCCCGCATCGGAAAGAAACGCCAGCCGCTTGCTGTCCGGCGACCAGCAGGCATCCCCCTCATGTGCCGCGGCGTCCTCGCCCGCCGCCGAAATGCGCTGCGGCCGCAAACTGGGGGACTTCAGATCCTGAACATAAATAGCCGAGCCCCCGCCTCCAGTAGCGACTGGTTCCACCCACGCGACATGCGTTCCATCCGGAGAAATCACCGCTTGCCGAATGTTCTTGACCGACGGACCTGCGCCCTGTCCTACCGCGAAAGCGACCGCTGCAAGGTAGATCGCGCATCCGAAAGCGACTCGCATCAGGAGTGGTTTGCCTCGTTTGGCCGGTTTCATGCGGGAATGTATCTCCATGGTTTATTAGGGAAACAGCCGCCATCCTACACCGATTCGCCCTCCTCGCGCAGGTACGGGGTGCCGGGGCCATCGGCCCTTTGGAGTGACTCCCCGCGCTTGGACCAAAAAAAGTTCAGATCGGCTGAAACGGTCGGGGATTCCCCTGCACTATCCCTATACGTGGAGGACATCGGCTTGTAACCGATCAGCCACAGTTCACGAACTCCGGCCTGGCAAACCACAGGCTGAGGTTCTCGTAAGTGCCGGAGTCGATCCGGGGGGAAGCGGCTCCGGCGCTTTTGAATTCAGACTTCCCCAAGGACCCTAACGTTCGATTCAAGCTTCAGGAGTAGATTCCTCCCAGTGCAACGTGCCCGAACTAACCCGCCCACCGTTTGCCGCCGCGGCAGTCTCACGCTTGTGAAACGCCCCGTCGCGCCCGCCGCCCCAGCCCCGGAAAACGTCAGCGATGCCCCAGCCCCGGTGCTACACTTTCTGACACTTCAGAATGTGCGGGGCAAGTACTTGCAGTTCCAATCCTTTGATGAGTCCTATCTCAGTCGGCTGCGGTCCGGAGACTACCGGACCCAGGAGCATTTTTCGGCCTACTTCGGCGCCCTGATTAAGATCAAGCTCGGTTCTCGCCTCAAGTCGCCCGAGGCCATTGAGGACGTGCGTCAGGAGACCTTTGCCCGCTTTTTCATGGCCTTGCGGGACGGGAAGATTCTTCAGCCCGACCGCCTGGGATCGTTCGTAAACTCCATTTGCAATAACGTCCTGCTCGAGCACTACCGGTCGGCCGCCCGCAGTACTTCCCTCGACGAGGAGGAGGAGAAGAATTTTCCTGCCCTCAATGTCGATCTGCTGGGCGCGCTCAGCGCGAAAGAAAGAGAAAAAAAAGTCCGCGAAATCCTGGAGAAACTTTCCGAGCGTGATCGCCGTCTGCTCCGGGAAGTTTTCCTGGAAGAACGCGACAAGGATCAGGTCTGCCGTGATTTCGGCGTCGATCGTGAATATTTACGCGTATTGTTGCACCGTGCCAAGCAAGCATTCAAGGCATCGTATCTGAAGCACTCGGGAGAGAATCCCCCGGATTTTGTTACAGCTTGAGAACGGTGCCAATGCTGGCGAGCACGCACTTCGTCTGAGGGGGAAATAAATCATGGACCACACAGCGGTGGTTCGAGACAAAATGACGGAAAGATACTTACTCAACGAGCTCGAGTCCGAGATGCGGGACGAGTTCGAAGAGCACTATTTTGACTGTCCGGAATGCGCTCTCGACGTGCGCGCGGGCTCCCAGTTCGTGGAGGAGAGCAAAGGTGTTCTGGCGGAGGAGGCCCAGCCGGTGTTTGTCCGCGCGACCTCTCGCCCAGAACCCGCTCGCCATGGGTGGCTTGCCTGGCTTCGTCCCGCATTTGCCGCGCCCGTTTTCGCTCTTTTGCTGGCCGTGATCGTATATCAAGGACGGACCAATTCTCGATTGCAGCATGCCCTCAATAGTCCGCAAATTATGGCGTCGGCTGTAGTTAACCTCAATGTCAGAGGTACGGAACCAATCCTGGTGCCGGCTCACCCTGGACAGGCCTTCGGACTCTCCCTGAACGTACCGCCCGACAGCGGCTATTCTTCCTACAAATTGGACTTGTATAGCTCTCAGGGAGCGCTAGAATGGTCGCGCCTAATCCCGGCTTCGGGGAACGACGCCTTGTCGCTCTATATGCCGGGAGCCGGTCCTGAGCCCGGCACGCTCGCAGTGTATGGCGTCACGGCTGGCGGCGAAAGCGTAAGTCTTGGCCGATTCCAGATTGAACTGCAGAGTCAGAAATAAGCTCAGCGGAACGGAGCAAAAGATATGGCAGCGCTAGTCAACGAATTACCCATAGTCGAACCAGTCCACGACTATTTTGCGGAAGCCAATGTTCTGAGTGCGGAGCTGGAGCAACCGCTGCGAGATGAGATCAAGGCCCGCGCGCATGTGAAGTTGCCCAAAGATGGGCACTATCAGTTCAAGCAGGCGGATCCCTTCCGCTTCGAAGGCATTCTGTCCTATCGGTCTGGCTACACGCAGGTGGCGGGACATCCGAGTTCGAAGATTGCCGGCGTCACTACGCTGGCAACATCCGTCCTCGAGGGCTTGAATGTGCTCGACGTCATCACGGCCGATCGCGTGGTGGCACAGATCTCCACCGTGCATCCCATCTACGGCTCTGGCCAAGTGCCTTCGGTTACATTCCTGGGCACGCGCTTCGACAATCTGCGGATTGGTGGACACAAGGTTGAGGTGGAGCGCAGTTTGGACATCCTTGGCCCTCGAAGCGAAGACGACCGGTCGTATTTTGACAATCGCGAAGTTCTCGACCGGATTTCGCAGCAATACGAGACGATTGCCAAGGCGGAGAATCTCCCAGGCTGGGCTGCCAGCGAGTATCCCAAAGGACGGCCCGCGTTGAACGGGAGCGGCCAACTGGAATGCTCCGTAGTCAGCGGCGTGAAAGGCGCTCCCGGAACCCCATTCGGCCACGTGATCGACCTGCCGCACTTCGGGAAAATCTTCCTGGGTGAATTGAAAGTAGAACGCGAGCCGGGTAACCCCAGCAAGGGCGTGTACGACAAGTACAAGTTCCGCCTCACCATGATCCGGTTGGAGATGGGATGCCTCGCCAAGGGAACGGCCAAGATCGCGGCGCTGGATACGAACGGCAGCGGTGGCAAGGGCAGCGGCGGCTAGTTCCGAGGGCGAAAAGATTCCGGCCTAGCCAATTCCATGCGAGAGTTCGACTGGTCTACGGACAGGCGAATCCTCGCGTATGCCAGATTGATGTTTCTTGTCGACTTCTTGATGGAGATGGCCAAAGCGAGCGCTCGTCGACAGTACGAGATTGCCGCAAAGTAGCCTCGCCGATGTAAATACACATTACCAATGTTGGCCAGCACGACCTGATAATTGTGAATCGCTCACGCCTCGTAGTTTACCTGTGCTGCCTCCCGGAATAAGTTATCGCCCCGTCGTCGTCTCCGAAGCCTAAGCAGCACACAGCCAACTCACTCCAAACCATCGCGATCGACGACATAGCGAAATCCTCGTTGGGGCGGGATTCTATGTGAACATTGCGGCCCTTCAAGTTAGAATTCATCAAATTCACGAAAACCGGAAAACCAATGGACCCGAGACGCCAACCGCTGGGTCGCAGTCGGAGAGGAGGGTGAATGCGCAGTCGAGCGCAGATGCTAGGAATCATCCCGCTCGTCCTCGGGATTGTTCTGTTACCGGGCTGCTCACGACAACGCGACCCTCAGGCTGCTTTCGATCACGCGAGAGAAGCCTCGCGACGCGGCGACATGGTGGCCGCGACTAATGAAGCTGAACGCGGCTATGGGACATTCCATAGCCTAAGCGCTGAGTGGGCCTGGAAGTTCACGATCCTAAGAGCCTCCGCTCTGCACGGTCGTGGAATGGATGAAGAGGCACTGAAGATCCTCTCTTCCGAGCCGACACCAATTCCTCCCGGAGAGTTGGCGATAAAGAAGCGGAGACTAGAAGGCCAGGCATACACCTCCCTGCACAAGTTCGACGAGGCGGAGCATGAGTTCGACGAGGCCGAACACCTCTGCGCAGTTGCGGACCTTCCGGCCTGCGCAGATGTAGTCGCAGCGCGAGGCGCGATGGAAATGCACCGGGGCCGCTATTCGCAAGCTCAGAGCCTTTTCGCGCGGGTACTCCCTAAGGCCCATGCCAGCGGTAACTCATTCTGGGAGGCCAGCGCACTTTTGGATCTGAGTTGGTCCGCTGACGAGCAAACGCACTTTGACGAGGCGCTTGACTGGGCCAATGCGGCTCGCCAGATTTCTGTGGCGCATGGTTATGCCGACATCTCGCAAACCGCGCTTGGAAACATGGGCTGGGCTTATTACAAACTCGGCGACTCCGAAAAGGCTCAGGTGGCGCTTATCGAGGCCCGAAAAGAGGCCGAGAAGCTTGGCGATGGCGGTGACCAAGCGCAGTGGCTCCAAGCCCTCGGCTACATCTATCTCGACGCCCGCGAGTTTAAAGATGCAGAAACTTCGTATCAAGCCTCGCTGCAACTCGCGAAGAAAATGAGGAGCCGGGAACACACTGTTAATTCTCTGATCGTCCTCGCCTTCCTCTCCGAGCAAACCAACAAGCTCGACGACGCGAAGCGCTACGCGGACGACGCCCTCGCCAAGGCGCGCGAAGATAAGAACGGCCGAGACCAGGTGTATCCACTCCTGGTTCAAGGACGGGTTGCTGCCCGCCTCCACGACAACACCACTGCCGAAAATGCCTTCCACGAAGTCGAGCAATCTGCAGACTGTCCGGTTTTCTTGAAGTGGGAAGCCGAGCGTTCGCTCGCCCGTCTCTACGAAGATGAAAAGCAAGCCGACTCCGCCAACCGCGAATATCGAACCGCACTCGCCACCTTTGAAACCGCCCGCTCCGAACTTCAGCACGAAGATTCTCGGCTGCCGTTTCTAACCAACGCTTCCCGTATCTACGACGACTACCTCAACTTCCTCCTGGCCCAGGGCAAGACGGCAGAGGCCTTGCAGGTCGCCGACTTCAGCCGCGGCCGAACTCTGTCCGAAGGACTCGGATTCTTGTCCAAAGGAACATCATTCGCCCCCGACGTGCTCAATGCTCAGCAAATCGCACGCGGGGCCGGCGGCACTGTCCTCTTCTACTGGCTGGGGGAGACGCAGTCCTACCTCTGGGCAATCACTCCACAGAAGATTGGCCTGTTTCGACTCCCTCCGGCGGAAGAAATCAAGACCCGTGTCGAGCGCTATCGAAAGGCCATCATCGACCAACGGGAGTCCTCGCAAACTGCCAATGACGACGGCACGGCCCTCTATCGCATCCTGGTGGAACCGGCAAAAGACTTTTTGCCGAAAGACCTGGCAAAGAATGGAAAAGTGTTCATCATCCCTGACGGATCGCTGAACAGCATAAATTTCGAAACGCTCCTGGTCCCTGAACCCCAGCAGCATTACTGGATCGAGGATGTCACGCTCTCCAGCGCCAGTTCTCTGCGCATGCTGCAGGCCTTTCACGCCGGACACAGCAAAGGTGCGGGCAACCTGCTCCTTTTCGGCGACGCCATTGCGCCCAACGACGATTTTCCTCCGTTGCCGAAAGCCGCCGTCGAGATGGAGCGCATCGAGAAGCACTTCCAACCGGGCCGGGAACGGGTGTTCTCACGCGATCAGGCGAACCCTCCCGTGTATCTCGCCAGCAAGCCCGAGCGCTTCTTCTATATTCATTTTGTCGCCCATGGCACCGCCAGCCGCCTTAGTCCACTGGATTCCGCCATTGTGCTCTCCAAGACAAATGCGGATGATGATTCATCGAAGCTCTACGCCCGCGACATCATCAAGCACCCTTTGCGGGCTGAACTCGTTACCGTCTCCACTTGTCGCAGCGCAGGCGCGCGCGCCTATTCGGGCGAAGGCCTGGTAGGGCTTTCCTGGGCGTTCGTTCGCGCCGGAGCGCACAACGTCATCGGGGCCTTGTGGGATGTGAGTGATGCCTCGACTCCCGAGCTGATGGATCAACTTTACAGCGGGTTGAAAAAAGGAGAGACTCCGGACTCAGCTCTTCGCAACGCCAAGCTTAGCTTGATTCACTCCAGCCCTTCGCTCCGCAAGCCTTTCTACTGGGCTCCCTTTCAGCTCTATACCGGCTCATGAGTCAACGCAAAAAAGAGGGGACGCCCCAGCAACAGGCGTCCCCGGTAAGGCAACCGAGCCTTACTCCTTCATGAAATTTGAAAGCAGAATTTGCCTCCGAGTGTAGGTCGTCCCCGGGACTGATATAAGCTCGTATGTATGTGTTCTGGCGGTCTGGCATCCGCCAGAGATGTCTGAACAAGATTGGCGGATGACGCAGGACCCGCACCCTTTATGCACATTCTGCACGTAGTCGGAGCTCGTCCAAACTTCATGAAGGCAGCGCCGGTGCTGTACGCCCTGCGGGCGCGGCCCGGAATGCGGCAGACGCTCGTGCATACCGGCCAGCACTACGACAGGAATCTGTCGGAGGTGTTCTTTTCCCAGCTGGAAATTCCGCCTCCGGACGTCAACCTCGGCGTCGGCTCCGGCACACATGCCCGCCAGACCGCAGACATCATGAGCGGTTTCGAGCCCGTCCTGCTGGAGCGCAAGCCGGACATGGTACTCGTCTACGGAGATGTAAATTCGACGGTTGCAGCTGCGTTGGTGTGTGCCAAATTGCTCGTTCCGGTCGCGCACGTCGAGGCGGGGCTTCGCTCCTTCGACCGCACCATGCCGGAGGAAGTCAACCGCATCGTGACCGACCGGCTGGCGGATGTTCTCTTCACGCCCTCGGAAGACGGAGACGAGAATCTTCTACGTGAAGGCGTCTCGCCAAAGAAGATTCACCTCGTCGGCAACGTCATGATTGATTCGCTGGTGCGCCTGCTTCCGGCCGCGCTCCAAAGCCCTGTGAACGGACTGCCAGACCGTTTCGCGCTGGTGACTCTCCACCGGCCCTCCAACGTCGACGACAGTGAGACATTAAAGCGCATTCTGGATTCCCTGTTTGCTGCCAGCCAACAACTGCATGTTGTGTTTCCCGTTCATCCCCGTACCCGCGCCAGAATCTCGCAGTTCGGAATCAGCACTGAGAAACTGCATCTTCTCGAACCACTTCCTTACATCGAATTCCTTGCGCTCCAGAAACGCGCCACGGCCGTCATCACCGACTCAGGGGGGATTCAGGAGGAGACAACCTATCTGCAAGTGCCTTGTCTGACCCTACGCAGCAACACCGAGCGGCCGATCACGGTCACCCTGGGAACGAACACGCTGGTGGGTCAGGATAGAGAAAGACTTGCGTTGGAACTGTCAGCCATTCTCGACGGCCGCGCCAAACGAGGAAGCATTCCGCCGCTTTGGGACGGCCACGCTGGCGAGCGCATCGCCGACGTGCTGCAGCACCTCTAGGGAATCTCTGATTAAGCTTCTATTTGTCATCCCGAGCGGAGCAGAATTGCCGTCTTTCGGCAATTCTGCGCAGTCGAGGGACCCTGCGTTTTCTCTTACGATACTGAATCAGAGCTTCCCTAAGGTCACGCCAGCTTCTTGACTCGCGTGCGGACCTTTTCGAACTGATACGTGCCCAGCCCGCGACTGGCGGCCATCTTCAAATACGGGAGAGCGTCGACATCCATGTTCCAGTAAGCCTTCGCCACATAAGCGTCGAGCGCTACCGGGTCGGTTCCTGCAACTAGCGTCTTCTTCAGGAGAACATCCTCGAGATTCCCTCCGGTCGGCCCGTTGCGCACGAGGATCCGATAGCAATCGATGAGGGTCAGTGTGGGACGCACGAAGTCGGCAAGGTCCACCAGGCTCTCATGGATCTTCTGGTGCAACTGATTGCGTTGCCCGCCCAGCATCCCGTACCAGTTCTTCATCCCGAGTGTTGTGCCTGTGAGTCCGTGGTGTTTCGCGATTGGGATGTTGATGACCTTATCGACATTCAGAAACGGATCGAACACCGGCCAGGCGTGCAGCACCTCGCCCTGCAAATCGACTTCTTTGAATCTGGAAGGCTCGGGAAGAATCACGTCTGCCCCTGCGAGTTTTGCGGCCTCTGCGATCCCGGAGCGCTGGAAGCAGCGGCGCGCGTCGTTGCAGCTCACGTCCGTCACAATCACGCGCTTGGCCCCAGCGTTCGAGCACTGCCGGACAATTTCCGCGACCACATCGGGATTTGTATTCGCTGCCTGCTCCGGCGTGCGGTCCCACCCGATATTCGGTTTTACCAGCACCACGTCTCCACGGGAGATGAAGCGCCGCATGCCCCCCAACTCTTCAACCGCCTGCCGCGCAAGTTGTGTCGGCTCGCCCCCCTGGATGATTGCCATCTCGGGAAGCATTGGATCGGCCGCCACCGTGTGGCCATGTTTCGCAGCCATGGCCAATGCTTTCTTGGGACGCCAGCTGTGTTCGCTGAGCCAGACACCCAACCCCGCCGCTCCGGCGCCCGCGCCCGCAACCCTCAGCAGTTTGATCAGTGCTTCACGACGACTGAGCACGCTATTGTCTGATTCCATAGACACCCCGTGGGAACAATTAAGGTTGAACTAATGCCGCGTCACCGGCGACTGCAGGCCGCAATCGTTATCCCTTCCTCCGCGTCAGCAGAATCTGATTCGTTCGCGATCTGCTTTCGCCCACGCTGGTGACATAAACCGCCGGACGATCCTGCACCGGACACGCATGCTCGCAGGCTCCACAACCAACGCAGCGCGCGGGATCAAGATACGGCTGCTTGACCTGTTTCACGTTGCCCGCGGCATCCATGACTTCCGCTGGACGAAAGTAGATTGCCTTAGGAGATGTCGGGCACCACTCTTCGCACACGATGCAATCCGTAGCCATTGCCCACGGCAGGCACCGGCCCCGATCGTAGAATGCGGTCCCGAGGCGGATCGGTTTCGCGGCAGCGCTGGACACGTCGACTGACCAGCCCTTTTCTTTGGGCGTGATCTCCCAGATCGCACCCGTCGGGCAGACCTGCGAGCACAGCACGCAACTGGTCTCGCAGTATCCAATGCGCGGCACCAGGACTGGTGTCCAAAGGCCCTCAAGCCCGGCCTCAGTCAGCGTCGGATGCAGCGCGTTGTTCGGACAAACCTTCATGCACTCGCCACAGCGAATGCAGCGCGACAGAAAGAATTCCTCATCGAGTGCTCCGGGAGGACGCAGCAACCGTTCGTGGCGTTCCGCCGCGAATCCCGGGGTGCTGCGTACCAGAGGCACAAGCGCGGCACCCGCCGCCAGGCCGGTGAGGACTTTTCGTCGTTGCAGATTTGCTCCCGCCACCTTTTGCGTTGGAAAGAACTTGAACTTCAAGCTGTGTTCCGGACACTCATCCACACAATTCAGACACAAGTGGCATTCAGGCTGATGCCATGGAACGCCACCCGCGGGATCGTCCCCGCCCTGGCAGCGCAGCAGGCAACGGTTGCAATCGTTGCAGTGCTCCGCGCTCTTTACGAGTCCGAGTACGGACCAGCGAGATACGATCCCCAACAGTGCTCCCAGCGGACAAAGAGCGCGGCACCAAAACCGCGTGATCCGGAAATTCAGCGCAATAACGAAGATGAAGATTGCGCCCAGCCAAACGCCCTGCCGGAAGTACGGCTGCTTGAAACTGAGCAGCAGCGATCCCAGGATGAAGTGCAGCGCTCCGCCGATCGTCTGAACCGGTGCGAATCTGCTCTGCTCAAGCGTGCTCAGCCCCGCACGCAGGCCATAGTTCGTTGCCGGTACGATCGACAAGCCAACCGAGCGCACCAAGAATGAGAATGGGTCCAGCCAGCCCACGATGCCCGTCCCCATCAGAGCCGCGACCAAAGCCACAATCAGCAGGTAATATTTCGTGGTCTGCCAACGCTTGTAGCGGTTTGACTCGATCAGTTGCTTTCCGCGCTTGCGCTCTGATCTGAAGCTGCTGAAAAAGTGGTGCACCGATCCGAGAGGACAAATCCACCCGCAGAAGAAGCGCCCGAAAAACATCGTGGGAATCAGAATGACCAGGCTCCACAGCAGACCGCGATAGAGCGCGTGGCTGGCGAGAGCATTCGACAGCGCCACCAGCGGGTCGATTTGAAAAAAGAGTCCTACCGGGTAAGGAAGCCGAATCTCGCCTCTGGGCGCTGATAACGATCCTCGGAACTCAGTGCGCAGCAGAAGAAACAGAAACAGCAAAAAGAAAACGATCTGCGAAAACAGCCGTAGCCTGGTCGGTTTCAGAAGACGCACAATAAGCCCTCGACAGGGCCAGATGGCCGGTGGCATCGCAAAAGCGGGCTTGGGAAAACAGGCTGCGGCCTTGCGCTGCGACCTTAATGTTCTGTCCGCAACGGGCAATCGTTCTGTGATCGAAATCACTCTCCCTCGTGTTCCGGACGCAGAGCGATCGGTTCGAGGGAAGGGTTATTCAGTGGTGTAGTTAATTTCCATGCGCCGAACCTGAATGCTCGATGCGTAGAGCGCGATCAGCGCGACGATCACAATGCCCAGCACCGCAACCGGAGCTGACACAGGATCGGAGTTGGAAACCAGCAAGGCAAGAATCGGCGGTGTGCCCGGTGCGCTCGGGATCTCCACCGGACATAACGATTTCAGGTAATAGATGACGCTGAATTGCTTCAGGACCGCCGGCAGGAACGGATTAATCGCTTCCCAGATCAAAATCACCGCAGCCGGCAGGATCGGATTCCGGAACATCATTCCCGCGACCAGGAAGAATGCTCCATACCCCACACACGCGAGCACCGTCACTCCCAGATAGATCGCTGCATGCTCGAGGCCATGATTGTGATACAGATAAACGTCGCGCGTACTCGGAGAGAAGTGCCACAAGAAGGCGACGGTCTGGAGAACCTCGCTGGTTACAAAAATCGTGCAGGTCGCCAGCAATCCGGCCAGGAACTTTCCTGCCATCAGTACTTCGCGACGGATGGGCGCAAGAAAATAAAAATGAAGGCTCCGGTCGAGCACTTCGCCCCGGAACAGGTTCATAAAGATTCCGAGGCATCCGAAAAAGATGGCAAGCCGCAGAAAGAAGAATTGAAAGACCCCGGCGAACATGATCGAGTCTTGGCCGAGGTTATTTCCTTCCTGAATGTTGACGCTTTCGACCTTGCCGTCCACCAGGCCGACATACAAATCATTCTGTCCATCGGAGTACTGATAATCCTCGTGGCTGACCTCGACGCTCTCACCCTTCTCCGTCTCTGGCGATTTGTGCTCGGTCCAATGAAAATTGAGCGGAGGTTTTCCCAGGATCGCAACCACTTCCCGGCTCGTCATCCCCGTCTTCACCGCGAGCAGATCCTGGTAGGCCAGTCGCCTCGTGCTCTGCCGCGCGATGCCCTCTCTTCGGCTTTGCTGGTGTGAAGTCGCAACGGCATACGCCATGAAGATCAGCACGGGAAGCGCAGCCACTAAATAAATCCAAAGGCCCCGCTTTGCGAAAAACGTCTTCCGCATTTCCAGTCGGATTACGGCCTTGATCTGCGCCCACCAGATTCTGGTCATCATTCCCGTCATCGGACTGCCTCTTCATTCCCGATCAAATACTCGTAAACGGAAAGCACGTCGTCGTCCGCCGGAGCAATCGATTCAATGTCGATCCCGTTCAAGGCAAGTTGGTTCAGCGCCAGATAGAAGCCGTCGGCATCCCGCGTTTTCAGTAGCAGCCCACGCTCGTCCTTGTGAATGCAAACTTCGATCGTGTGTTCGTCCGTCAACATTTGCGCCGCAAGATCGCGCGGTCGGGTACAGCGAATCAGAATCTGCGTAGGATGTTCCTGAATCTCGCCGCGCACGGTGGCGATCTGGCCCTCAGCTACCACGTACCCGTTGCTCAGCAGGATCACCTGGTCGGAGATGACATCCACTTCATGCAAAATGTGACTGGAAATGATCACGTAACAACCTTGCGCCGCGGTTGCCCGGAACAGCGCAATCATTTCCGAGCGGGCCAGCGGATCCAGTCCGTTCAGGGGCTCGTCGAGCACCAGCACTTTCGGATCGTGCGCCAGCGCCTGCGCCAGCCGGATGCGCTGCCGCATTCCCTTGCTGTATCCCGCGATGTTTCGCTTGGCGGCGTCGACCAGGTTTACCCGCTCAATCACCCGCCAGGCCAGTTGTTCGGCGCTCTGGTCGTCCCGGCCCGCCAGCCTTAGATACGAATAGATAAACTGAAATCCAGTCAGCCCTTTTGGAAACGCGTCAAATTGCGTGCTGTACCCCAGGATCTTGAATAGGTTTTCAGGATCATCGGTCCTGTAACCGAGCACTTGAATCCGTCCGCGCGTGGGCCTCACCAGACCCGTCATCAGGTTCATCAGCGTGGTCTTGCCTGAGCCGTTCGGTCCCACCAGACTGGTGATCCCCGGCGGAATCGAGAGGTTGACCCGGTTCACGCCCAGAATCTCGCCGTAGAACTTCGACACATCTTCGAAGACGATGCGATCGCTCACCGGATCACCTCGTAAGCGCGCACTTTGCGCATAAGCAATCCAAGGCAGATCGCGCAGTAGATGAGCAGAGCCACCCATGCCTGTGCGACTGGAATGGCATGCTCCGCGTCCACCTGGAACAGTGCATTCCACACAGTTCCCATCAGATAGGCGACGTCGAAGAAGTGGCCTGATTCAATTCTCATTACTGCATTAATCGCTTGAGCGAAGCCCGCTCCAAAGAACATCACGCCGAGCAGCAACGCGCCGGCCACGATTCGCCACTTCACCCACGCCGACAGCGCCATCGAGATCAAAGACAGAATTGCGATCCAAATGAGAGAAGAAACGATCAGGCTGCCCGCGATCCAAAGATTGCTCCATGTCCAACTCGCTCCCGCCAGACTTGCCTGCATGGCGAAGAGAACCAATCCTGGCACCCAGGTGATTTGAGATAACAGAATTGCCAGCACCGACGACTTGCCCAGCACGTACTCGGCTCGCGAAAACGGACGGCAGAAATACAATGGCAGCGCGCCATTGGCCAGATCCGGCGAAATCAATCCCGGCCCCGCAAAGGCCGTCAGAATAAATGCAAACCCTCCCTGCACGCTGATGAAATGGAAGAAGAACTTGTTGTCAATCGTGAGCACGCCTGCGGGCAGGCCTAATTGCTGCAGAAAGCTCGCGCTGTGCGCCAGGTAAATCATGAGCAAGCACGCCAGGGGGTAAAAGAAGCACACCACAAACAAGCCAGTCAGAAATTTGGAGCGGAACAGGTTCCGTCTGGAGTACCGAAAAAGAACCAGGCACCGCGACCACTCCGGAGTCAGCCTCCCCGCATACGGTTTGTAGTTGCGCCGGTAAACCGCCATCTAGCTCTCCATCGCCTTCAGGAAAATATCTTCGAGCGTGTCTCGCCGGAAGTTCATGCGCCGGATGCGAACCTCGCGTTCCGCGGCGATGCGGAAAATGTCGCGCGTCTCCACTCCATCCGCCAGAATCATCTTCATGCGGTTCCCCGTCACCGCGCACTCGCAACCGAGTTTCTCGATCGCTTCCGTGAAATCGCCATTCGCGCCGTAAGTCTCGAGTTCCAGGAATCGTTTGTTCGCGCGCCGCTCTTCGTCCAGATTCGAGTAATGCGCGATTCGCCCTTGTTTCAGAATGAGTACCTCGTCGCACGTATCCTCGACATCGCGCAGCAGGTGCGAGCACAGCACAATTCGCATCTCCTTGCCGTCCCGAATGTCCTTGATCATGCGGATCATCCGCTGGCGCGCCGAAGGATCGAGGCCGTTGGTCGGCTCATCCAGAATCAACAGTTTCGGACCATGCACGATCGCCTGCGCCAGCTTCGCCAGCTGTTTCATACCCAGCGAATACGTTCCCAGCTTGCGGTATCGGGCCTCCGCCAGCCCAACATAGAAAAGCGCCTCGTGCGCACGCTCGAGGGCCATGCTCGGGGGCAGGCCTGACAGCTCTCCCATCATCTGCACGAACGACACCGCGCTCATCTTTGAGATGAACGCGTCGTTCTCGGGCATGTATCCGACTAGGCCGCGAATGTTTCTGATTTCCGTTCCTACATCGTACCCAAATACTCGCGCCGAGCCGGCAGTGGATCTGTAGAAACCGAGGAGGGTATTAATCAGCGTCGACTTGCCAGCCCCGTTCGGACCGAGAAGGCCAATGGAGCGCCCGCGCAACGAAGCAGTAAGACCCTGCAAGATGTCCCGGTCGCCAAAGCGAACCGAAAGACCCTGCATTTCAACCAAAGGCGGAAGCGAAGCAGCAAGCGGCGTCTGTACCTGCACGCCGTTTGCTACTCCGCTTTGTATCGTCGTACTCACTGAGTTTGATGTGTCGACTGATTCATGGCACCGCCCAGAAACATCTGTGGCAGGAAGGGCCCATTATGACCCATCGTTAACAGAGTTCCCAGATCAAATCCCATGAATCCCGTGTTGCTTGCTACGACAATCCGGTCAGGTTCGCCGTAGGCGTAGATCAAGCCCGGCGCGGAGTATGCCGTGAGCGCGTCGACCGATTGCTGCTGCTGCGGAGTCAGCGCGCCGCTGGATTTCAGTTGTGCGGCCAGCGGTCCCACGACTGGGCCGATGTTGTGGTAAAAGATTGCCGAAAAATTCGTGTATCCATCATTCGGCAACAGCGCTTGAAAGGCGCTCGAATGTGCCAGCATGTAACCCGCCTCGCGGGATTGAATGGCCCGTGAGATGGTGCCCATATCTGGCGCAGCGACCAGATAATTGTCGACAAAGGTGTAGTCCACTTCGGCGTTCGGCGTGTTCGGGCTGCTGACTACGAAGTAAGTCCTGGAGCCGACTTGCCGTTGTGCTAACTGTAGTGAGTGTCCTTTGCTGGTGGCTTCCCGATTGAAACTGTCGACCAGTTTGGCGATCGTCGCTTGCAGCGTCGTCGGATCGTACACCTCGAAGATCAGCTTCCAGCGCGGCGTTGGAATCATCGGACCATCGAATGCCATCGTGACTTCGCCGCCCAGAGGCGCCGCGATGTCGTTCAGGACGTTCACGCCAGACTTGGTCTCGAACTCAGCCAGGTGCTGCGTGAAGTCTGCATCGCCGCTTCCGATCATCTTGAAAACTTCTTCTATGATGCTTCTCGGATTCTTGATCACCGCCGACGTCACCATGCTCGCTTCGGGCGATACGAACTCCAGCGATCCCATTGAAGCTGGTGCCGCCAGCCACGACGCCACGCCTTGCCGCTCGGACGCGAACATCAAGTCGGCATGGCTTTCACTCTTGCCGCCCACTTCCCGATGTTCCATGGTCAGGTATCGCACGTCCGCTATCCCCGGCGGCAGTTCATTGCCCTTGCCACTAGCTTGTACGTTCTTTGCGACAATTTGTTCCATGTCGGCGCAGAAAACCCATTCCGCCCCTTGCTGGTAGGAACGCGCAATCTGCTGGTAGAACGGCGTCTCAGCGAAAGTGCTGGCGCCGCCTTGTTTTACGCGCAGTGCCATACGTTGCAGTTCCGCCAGATCCGGACTCGCGATCATCAGATCGTTGCTGACATACACCAGCAGCGGCTTGTTCGCAGCAGGCGTCGCCGTCCATGGATTCGGGACCGTCTGCAGAGCAGTTTGCGTCCGCAGGAAGATCTCCAGCCCGCCCTGCTTCACTTTCGCCAGCACGACCGGAGCCGCATAGTCTGTGCCGCTCTTAGCCACGGCAAACACAATCTCGTCTCCCAGATAGCTGTTGAACGTCCTCACCTGATTCAGCACGTCTTCCAGCTTCGGTCCGTTCCCTTTTTGCTGCTGCTTCCACCAATCACGCAGCGCCGGACTCTGCTTCAGCCGGTCCTGGAAGAGTTGGCTGGCTTCGCCCAAGGTGTTCGCAAGATTCGGAATCGCCGCATAGATCACGGTGTTATCGGGTACATAGGGCAGAAGTTCAGAGCTGTAGCGCAGTCCCGGCCCCGGAATTGCCGCAAACTGTTTCTGCAGCACCGCGAAGTCGCCCAGCAACGCAAGGTATTTCGCGGAGTTCTTGCTCCATGCGATCTCGTTCTGGATCGGCACTTTCGATACGCTGGCGCCGGACGTCGCTTGCTCCCCGGCGGTCAGGTCAGTGGTGTTTTCTCCGAAATTCACTCGCACCACGCCCTCAATGACTGCAACGCGCGAGCCCTTCGTTCCATGATTTACGGAAAAGATCGTGCCTTTCACCGAGACAAGGCCATCGTCGGTCGCGACGTACAGCCGGCCCGACTTCTGCTTGGCCGCCTGCACGATGACCTGGCCGCCATCCAGGCGAATCGTCGTGCCCTTCCATCCCCGCGACACCGAAAGATCAGAGCGCTCCCCCATCTCGACCAGGGAGCCGTCGAGCAGCCGCACCACCGCAGTCGATCCCTTCGCCGTGCGGACTTCATCGCCGTTCCGGATCTCGTATCCCGCTGGAATCAGCCGCGTTTCAGCGCCGGCGCCGGTATAGAGCGAGCCATCCACAGTCTGCACTGACGCGCGGACCACATGCTGGCCGGGGAGCATCCCGTTGCTGAACGCGACCACCGCGATTGCCGCGGCGAAAACCGCAGCCGCGCCCATTGCCCAGCCCCATGCCATCGAACTGGGACGCTTGGGTTCGACGCGCCATACCTTCTGCAATTCTCCCCCGCGAGCGTGCTCAAGAGCATGCCGGCAGGCGACGCACGCATGCACGTGATCCTCAAACAGCAAGGCACGCGGAGACGCAAGCTGCTTTCCCAGATATCCCGGAATCAGCGCCTGGAAATCCTCACAGCTGCGCAGCGTGTGCGCGCTAAGGTCCATGGCCGGGGCGGCGCCGGCAATCGACTTGTAGAGTCTCTCGCCCGCCTGGGCGACAATCTTGTCGTCTACCCGTTCATTTCGAATTTCCGACAGCAGACGTTCAAATTTCTCGTTCTTCATGGCCTGTCTCCTAAGTTCTCTTCTGTAGATACGCGCCAAGCTCCTTGCGGAGCTGTTGCCGAGTGCGATGGACAATGACCGCCACCGCCACTAGTGAAATACCGAGCATCCGCGCAATCTGCGGATTGCTGAATCCTTCAAGAAATCGCAACGCAAAAACTTCCGCCGAACGCGGCTTGAGTAGTGCCAGTGCGCGCCCCAAAGCCTGCCGCAGTTCGCGAGGATCTTCGTGCGCCGGTTCGGCTGGCAGATCGACAAGTTCCACCGTGCGATCCGCCTGCCGCGATCGAATCACATCCAGCGCCGCATTGATGGCCGCCCGCCGCAGGTAACTCTCTTCATTCTCCAGAACATCCGCCCCGGTCCGTCGGCGGAACAGGCGCAGAAACACGGTCTGCGACACGTCCTCTGCATCCGCCGCGTTTCCCGTAATCCGGTATGCTGTGCGGAACACCAGGCCGTGATACGCCTGAAAAACTCGGTCGAATTCGGTCGGGATCGCGATTGCCCGTTCCTCTGCCAGTGCGCTTTGCAGGGTACGCCTCCTGCTGCTCTCTTCACCACTAAAGACGGCGGGAGGCGCCAGTTATTACAATCCCATCCGCGTTTATTTTGAGGCGGAAGAGCGAGCGTACCTGCAGCGCTGGCTACAACCTGTATCATATTTGGGTTTAACGGGTTAGCCGCACAATCATGGCGAAACTGAACATCAAGCCAAAACGCGAATGCATGTGGGATCTGGTCAGCCTGGGCGAAGTCATGCTGCGCCTCGATCCCGGCGACGAGCGCATTTCCACCACCCGCCACTTCCGCGCCTGGGAAGGCGGCGGCGAATACAACGTAGCCCGCGGGCTCAAGCGCTGCTTTGGCATGGATACCGCGATCGTCACCGCGCTCGCCGACAATCCCGTCGGCCGCCTCGTCGAAGGCTTAATGCTGCAAGGCGGCGTCAACCAGAAATATGTGCGCTGGGCGCCCTATGACGGCGTGGGCCGCACCGTGCGCAATGGCTTGAATTTCACGGAACGCGGTTTCGGCATTCGCGCGGCGGTGGGTTGTTCTGACCGCGGGCACACCGCGATCTCTCAACTGAAGCCCGGCGAGATCGATTGGGAGCAGATTTTTTCGACAGACGGCGCCCGCTGGTTTCACACCGGCGGAATCTTCAGCGCGCTCTCGGAGACCACGCCGCTCGTCGCGCAGGAAGCCATGGAGGCAGCCAAGCGAGCGGGTACAGTCATTTCCTACGACCTGAACTATCGTGCTTCGCTCTGGAAATCGATTGGGGGAAAAGCGAAGGCCCAGGAGGTCAACCGCCGTCTCGCCCCGCTGGTCGACGTCATGCTGGGCAATGAGGAGGACTTCACCGCGGCTCTGGGATTCGAAGTTGCCGGCCTCGATGAACACCATTCCAAACTGGACTCGGCAGGCTTCAAGCAGATGATCGAAACAGTCGTAAAGCAATATCCCACGATGTCGGTGATTGCCACGACGCTTCGAAACGCAAGAACGGCCACTCTGAATGACTGGGGAGCCCTGTGCTACTGCGATGGCAGCTTTCACGAAGCGCCCGTGCGCGAGAATCTTGAAATCTACGATCGCGTTGGTGGCGGTGACTCTTTCGCTTCCGGACTCATTTACGGATTTCTGTCTGGGAACGACCCGCAGTGGTCGGTTGAATGCGGCGCCGCACATGGCGCCCTGGCGATGACGACTCCCGGCGACACGACCATGGCAACACAGGCGGAAGTCCTGCAAGCCATGAAATCGCGCACCGCTCGGATCGAACGATAGAACTTCAGTATTGAGTCGGCAAACAATATGACCATCGACGAAGTAATTCGCAGAATTGAAGAAGTGGGGATCATCCCCGTAGTTCGCGCCGCCTCGGTCGAGGAAGCCACCCGCGCTGTGGAAGCGATCTGCGCCGGCGGTATTCCCGTCGTCGAAATCACCATGACCGTCCCGAATGCTGTATCGGTCATTCGGGAGGTGGCGAAACAACACGCCGCCACAACTCTGATCGGCGCGGGTACGGTCACAACCGCCGAACAAGCCGAATCGTGTATTCGAGCCGGAGCGGAGTTCCTGGTGAGCCCAGGTTTGTCAGCGCATGTACTCTCGGCCGCGCGAGCCGCTGGAAAACTGGCAATCCCGGGAGCTTTGACTCCGACCGAATTGATGAACGCTCACGAGCACGGCGCGCGGCTGGTCAAGATTTTTCCTTGCGGCAATGTGGGCGGGCCGAAGTATTTGCGGTCGCTCAAAGCGCCGTTCCCGAAGGCCGAATTGATTCCAACCGGAGGCGTGAATGCCGCGAACGCCGCAGAATTTATTGCCGCCGGTGCGTTCGCGCTTGGCGTAGGTGCAGACCTGGTGGACGCTGTGGCCTTGCGAGAAGGCAATCTGGAGAAGATCTCCGCTGCGGCGCAGGAACTGGTTCAAGCGGTGATTTCTGCGCGTGCCGCGTTGCGCGAGAAGAAGCCAATACCTGTAAGTCGTTGAGTCCTCGTGGAAGTGATTGAGTCCTCGTGGAAGTCTTTGAAAATTCGTAGAACGCGCTACGAGGCTCCAGGGCGCAAGATTATTCCGCGGACGATACCTTTCCTCATCCCCGACATCGATCATCGCTCGCAGGGTCGTTCCCGGCTCAGGAAATGGCATTCCACGCGACGTCGTGGGCGCTCCAGATACGGGTAGGATTCAAAAGCGCAGGTGTGCTGTACAACAATGTACGTACAAATTGACCGAAGTGCTGCGAATTGATGCACTTACTGATTCACGCCGCTGGCGAGCACGCCGCCATCGACCGGGAGAACCACGCCCGTCACAAAACTGGCCGCGTCGGAAGCCAGGAAAACTGCCGCGCCCACGAGTTCGTCGAGTTCGCCAAACCGCTTCATGGGAGTACGCATCAGTACTTCGTTCCCGCGGCCCGTCCCGACGAGTAACTTCTCGCTGAGCGGCGTGCGGAAATATCCTGGCGCAATCGCGTTCACGCAGATTCCGTGCTTGGCCCATTCGATTGCCAGAGATTTCGTCAGAGAGGTGAGTCCTGACTTGCTCGCGGAATACGCGGCCACCTCGAACAGCGCGAGAAAGGATCCCATCGACGCGATATTGATGATGCGTCCGTACTTCCGCTCAATCATGTGACGTCCGAATACCTGGCACGATCGCAGCGTGCCCGTCAGATTCGTGTCTAGGATCCGATTCCAATCCGCCTCGGGAAAATCCAGCGTCGGAGCGCGTTTGGTGATGCCCGCCGCGTTGACCATGATGTCGACCTTGCCGAACGCACCGACGCAATCCTTCAGCAGCGTTTCCAGAGAATCGCGATGATCCACGTCGCAGGTCACGCGCAACGATCGCCGTCCAAACGCTTCGATCTCGTCCGCCAGCGCTTTAACCAGTTCCATGCGCCGCGCACTCGCAACCACATCGGCTCCAGCCTGCGCCAGACCGAGCGCGATCGTTCTGCCGATTCCAGAACTTCCTCCAACGACAACTGCGACTTTGCCTTCGAGATCCAGCTGCTTATAACCCATATTCCCTCAAATGCTCCTGCAAAATGAATGCCGCCGCCTCACTACCAGTTGAACATCGTCCCATCGAGCTTTCGATTCACCGGCAGATAGGCGCGCTCATAAGGAAATTTGTCTGCCAACTTCTCGTCATAGTCAACGCCTAATCCCGGCGCATCGCCGGGATGCAGATACCCGCCCTTGAACGAATATGAATGCGGGAAGACCTCATCCGTCTCCTTTGTGTGCCGCATGTATTCCTGAATTCCAAAGTTGTTCACAGAAATATCAAAGTGCAGCGCCGCCGCCATCGCCACCGGGGACAGGTCCGTCGCACCGTGGCAGCCCGTCCGCACGTGATAGATCTCCGCCAGCGCGGCGATCTTCTTGAGGTGCGTCAACCCTCCGCCGTGCACGACAGTCATGCGCAGATAGTCGATGAGTTGCTCCTGAATCAGAATGTGCGCATCCCAAATCGAATTGAAAACCTCGCCGACAGCCAGCGGCGTGGTCGTGTGTTGACGGATAATGCGGAAGCCTTCCTGCAACTCCGCTGTCACCGCGTCTTCCAGCCAAAAGAGGTGATACGGCTCCAGGCTCTTACCCAGTCGTGCCGCTTCGATCGGCGTCAGCCGGTGGTGAACGTCGTGCAGCAGGTGAAGATCGTCTCCAAACTTCAGACGCAAGGCTTCGAAAAGCTTGGGAACATGCAAAAGATATTTCTCGGTCGACCATGCATTTTCAGGAGGCAGGCCTTTTTCCGCAGGTTCGTAATACAACTTGTCCTTCGCCACGCCATAGGTGGATGGCAATCCCGGGATTCCGCTCTGCGCTCGAATCGCCAGATACCCCAGCTCCTGATACTTCGCGACTTCCTCGGCAGTCTCTTCGATGTCGCGCCCATTGGCGTGCCCGTAGACCATTACTCCGGTACGGCTCTGGCCACCGAGCAGGTTGTAGACGGGCGTCTTCAGCGCTTTGCCCTTGATGTCCCACAGCGCCATGTCGACGGCCGCAATCGCGGTCATGGTCACGGGACCGCGCCGCCAGTACGCGCCGCGGTAGAGGTACTGCCACACATCTTCCGTCTGAAACGGATCTCGTCCGATAAGGCAAGGAATCAGGTGATCGCTCAAATAAGATGCGACCGCCAACTCTCGCCCGTTCAGGGTTGCATCGCCCAATCCATAAACACCTTCATCAGTCGAGATTTTCAGCGTGACAAAATTCCGCCCCGGACATGTGACGAATACCTCGGCATCCGTGATCTTCACAGAGATCTCCTCAAAGCAACTCCAAGAGTGTAACCAAAGCTTCAGATCCGGCGCACCCATCCTTGCTCCGTTGCTTCCGTGTTCCTGAGCAGCAAGAGCACCAGGATCATTCCCACCAGGGGCAGCAGCCCCGCAACAATCACGATGGGATCGAACGCATGCGTCCCTGTTACCTGCCGAGCATCCGAAAAATAACCAATCAGTTTGAAAGCAATGATGGTCCCGATCCCCGCGCCCGTCCCGCTTAGCCCGCTGACCGAAGCCACCGACTCACTGCCAAACAGGTCCGAAGGCAACACATTCGCCATGGTTGTGAAACCTGCGTAAGTAAAGGTCACGACCGCAAATAGAAATGCGATCACGTACAGATTGGTCGTGAAGATCGTGGCGATGATCAGAGTCATGCCAATCCCGCCATAAACAATGGGCGCCTTGCGCGCCGCTCCCAGAGACCATCCACGCTTGATGAGAGAGCCCGACACCCACCCGGCAAAGAAACTTCCCACGTCGGCCGCGATGAAGGGAATCCACACCGCGATGAGCCCGCTCTTCAGTTCAATGCCCTTCGCAACCAGGTAAATCGGGAACCACTCCGCAATAAAGAAGAAGACTGGGTCGGTAAACGCCCTGGCGATGATCGCTCCCCAGGTTTGCGGAAGCCGCAGGAGATCGCGCCACCGGGGCCGAGCCTTACCGTCTTGCGGCGACTCTGATTCGCGCTTGTCTCCCACGATCATCGCAAGCTCATCCGGCCCGATGCGTGGGTGCTCCTCCGGTGGGTAGTACAGCCAACGCCACGCAATCAGCCAAAGAAATCCCAGCGTGCCGGGGATCATGAACGCGGGCCTCCATCCCCACCGAAAGTAAATCCACAAGACAATAAAAGGAGCGACCGCCCCGCCAATCGAAGATCCGCTATCGAACAGAGCCGTTGCCAGTGCCCGCTCACGTTTCGGAAACCATTCCGAAACCGCCTTGGTGGCGGCTGGCCAGTTTGCCGACTCTCCCGCGCCTAGTAAAAAGCGAAATGTTGCGAAGCTATAGAACCCCGTGGCCAAAGACGTGAGCATGGAGATCGTCGAATATCCGATGACCGAGAGCGTCAGCCCGCGCCGCGTGCCAATGCGATCCATGAGCTTGCCGAACCCGGTCTGCCCAATGGAATACGCCACCCGGAACGCGATGGCGATATTCGCATAGTCCGAATTAGTCCAGTGATATTCGAGCTTGAGATAGGGAGCGAGGAGAGAAAGAGTCTGGCGGTCGATGTAGTTGATGACCGTGGAAGCGAACAGCAGCCCGCCAATCCACCAACGTAACGACGGGATCGGCTTCCGGGCGCTCGCCATTTTGTGGGATGCTTCAGTAGTTACGAACTCACCACCGCTTGTGAATCTTGGGCCAGCGCCCTCTGCAGCGCCGGACTCAGCAGCGACGCCGAATCCGTGTCGAGATAGACCGTCGCATTGCGATGCCTGCGCAGAATCGACGCCGGTGCCATGGGGCTGATCTCTCCCTCTAGGCACGCTTTCACGGCGCGCGCCTTGCGCTGGTCCGGCACCACCACCAGCAACTCCCCGGCTTTGAGAATCTGCCGCGGCGACATCGAGATGGCACGCGTGGGCACCTGTGAAATGTCGGCGAACCATCCCTCACCCACTTGCTGCCGGCGGCAAGGCCCGTCCAGATTCACGATGAAGTACGGATCTTCCGTAGTGAAATCCGCTGGCGGATCGTTAAACGCGATGTGCCCGTTCTCTCCGATCCCCAGGAATGCAATGTCGACCGTTGCCGAGGCGAGTTGCTCGCCGACCTTACGAATCACCGTGGCGGGATCCGCAGCGTCGCCCTCGATCCAATGAAAATTTACGATTCCGGTTTTCCTCACCAAGCGCTCCAACAGGAACTTGCGGAAGCTCGCAGGATGGGTCACCGGCAGGCCGACGTACTCGTCCAGGTGAAATGCCTCTACCTTGGGCCAGTCGATACCCGATGATTGTGCCAGCGCATCGAGGAACTCGAATTGCGACGCTCCCGTAGCCGCGATGATTCGTGCCGCCCCGCGTTCTGCGATCGCGCGCCGAATCGCAGCCGCGGCCTGCTCGGCGGCCGCCTGACCCAACGAAACTTTGTCGCGGAACAGCTTGAGTAGCATAGGAAACCCGCTCACGGACGAAGAAACTCATTTCTCACGGGAGCCGCAGAATTATACAAAATACCCCTCCAGCGCGAATCAGACCTGCGCTGGTTTGAGCCGCGGAGCCAACGCCTGCACAAAGCCGAACGCAACCAGATAAGCCAGGCCAGCCATCACGAAGACGAACACGTACGACCCCGTACGTTGCAGAATGTAGCCCACAGCCTTGGCAATGCACATTCCGCCAATCGCTCCTGCCATGGTGCCAAAGCCTACGACGGAACCGACAGCACTTCGCGGAAACATGTCGGAAGCCAGCGTGTAGATATTTGCCGACCATCCTTGATGCGCTCCCGCGGCGATCGCGATGAGGCAAACCGCCAGCCACGCGTTCGCTGTATGCGCAGCGATCATGATGGGAGTCACCGCCACAGCACAAACCAGCATTGCGCTCTTGCGGCTTGCGTTCACCGTCCATCCTTTTTTCAGCAGTGAACCCGAAAGCCACCCTCCCCCAATGCTTCCGACGCAGGCTCCGCTGTAAATTACGAACAACGGCAACGCCATGCCCGTCAAACTCAAACCAAAACTCCGGCTCAGGAAATCCGGCATCCAGAACAGATACACCCACCAGATCGGATCGGTAAAGAATTTGCCGAGCGCGATCGCCCAAGCCTGACGCAGTTCGAACAGAGTGAGCAAAGGAACGGTAGTCTGCACCATCGTGTTCTCGTCCTGATGGTCGCTCTGAATGTAGGTCAGCTCTGCCGCCGAGACTTTCTTGTCTTCTTCCGGCCGGTGATAGACCAGGAGCCAACACAAAATCCAAACGAATCCCAGCGCGCCTGTGGCAATGAACGCCATGCGCCAACCAAAGCGATAAGTAATCCACGGCACAACCAGCGGCGTGACGAGAGCGCCGATGTTCGATCCGGAATTAAACAAGCCCGTGGCCAGCGCGCGCTCTCGCTTCGGAAACCACTCCGCCACCGCCTTCACCGCGGCCGGAAAACTGCCAGCCTCGCCCAGTCCCAAACCAACGCGCGCCACTGCGAACTGAATCATGGAACCGGCTGCGGCGTGCGCCATTGCGGCCACGCTCCACGCAAATACCGCCGCGGAAAATCCCTTGCGGGTTCCCAGCCTGTCGATCAGCTTTCCGATGAATAGGATTCCTACTGCATAGGCGCAGGTGAATGCAAAAATAATGGTGCCATAATCATTTTCCGTCCAGCCGAACTGGACTTGCAGCGTTGGTTTCAGCAGCGCGATCACCTGCCGGTCCATGTAGTTCACGGTGGTCGCGAAGAACAGCAAGCCGCAGATCAACCACCGCCGGCGGCCGACGGGAGTCTCAGCCTCGGGCGGCTTTCTTTCCGGAACGGCAGGAATGGAAGTTAGGTTCACTGGGTTGTGCGCACCGGCGATAGGCATCACTACACATGGCCCAAGGCCTCTCCGTCAAGGCATTGCTGAACTGATATGATTCATGGCTTGAATCGCCGGTCTGCACTCGGCATTCCCCACGGTATTAGAGATCGCGCCCATGGCTGGCTTCCTTACTAAAGATTTCCTTCTCTCGAACGACGTCGCGCGCCGTCTCTATCATCAGTTCGCTGCGTCCCAGCCGATCCTCGACTACCACTGTCATCTTTCTCCGCGCGATATTGCGGAAAATCGCCGGTTCGCGGATCTCTTCGAAATCTGGCTCGAAGGAGATCACTACAAATGGCGAGCGATGCGGGCGAACGGCGCCCCGGAGAAGTACATCACTGGAGATGCCACTCCCTACGAGAAATTCCTCGCCTGGGCTCGAACCGTTCCCTACACGCTGCGCAATCCTCTTTACCACTGGACGCACCTTGAGTTGCAGCGCTACTTCGACATCCACGAATTGCTCGACGAGACGACGGCGCCGGCGATATGGGAGCGCGCCAACGCGGCGCTGCAAACGCTGACTACGCACGCCGTTCTCCAGAAATTCAACGTCGAGGTCGTGTGTACCACCGATGATCCTACCGACGACCTCCGGCATCACCAGGCGGTCGCGCAGTCGAACCTGCCAACCCGCGTCTTTCCCGCGTTTCGACCCGACAAAGCTCTCGCCATCGATAGTCCGGATTTTGCAGCGTGGGTCGACAAGCTCTCCGCGGCGGCGAACGTCGAGATCCGCGATCTAAACACATTTCTCACGGCCCTGCGCAAGCGCCACGACGATTTCCATTCCCTCGGCTGCCGTCTCTCCGACCACGGATTGAATCATTGTTATGCGGCGCCGTGTCCCGAGCGAGCCGCCGCCGCTATCCTCATGAAGGCACGCGAGCGCCACTCCATTACTGAGGACGAGCATTCCCAGTTCGCTTCCTTCATGATGCTTTTCTTCGGCCGCCTCGATGCCGAAAAAGGGTGGACGAAGCAGCTTCACCTCGGCGCGTTGCGCAACGTGAATACCGCCGCCCGCCAAAAACTCGGAGCGGACACCGGTTACGACGCCATTGGTGATTCCTCTCAGGCTGAGCATCTCAGCGCTTACCTTGATCTGCTCGTGAAGGAGAACGCGCTGCCGCAGATGATCCTGTACAACGTGAATCCCGCCGATACATTTCAGTTCGCAACCTTGATCGGCTGTTTTCAGGATGGAGATCGACCCGGCAAAATCCAGTACGGCAGTGCCTGGTGGTTCCTGGATCAGAAGCAGGGCATCACCGCCCAACTCGATGCTTTGTCGAATGTGGGCTTGCTGTCGCGCTTCGTCGGCATGGTCACCGACTCCCGCTCTTTTATGTCCTACCCCCGCCACGAATACTTCCGGCGCGTCCTTTGCGATCTCATCGGACAGGATGTAGTCCGAGGCGAGCTGCCCGATGACGACGCCCTCCTCGGCCGGTTCATTCAAGACATCTGTTATCGGAATGCCGAGCAATACCTGCGTCTCCCCCAATCTCGCCAAGGTTAGCGCAAGGTTTATATTGTGTTTTCAATAAGTTAACGAACCAGCGCGATTTTCGTCGTTCCGTCCAGGGCTCAGGCATCTCAGAGTTATTTTCATGCAACTAACAAATTAGTTGACGTTTCCAGTTCATCCACGTCAAACTTTTAGCGACCGAATCCTGGGGAGGAAAGAAGTGGCCCGCAGCAAATCCGCAACCCTGACTGAAGCTGAGTTGCGCATCATGAACGTCCTCTGGGATCGGGGATCAGCGACTGTCCACGAGGTGCTCGAAGCTCTTCCCGCGAAGCCAGCCTTGGCCTACAACTCCGTTCTGACCATCGTTCGCATTCTTGAGAAAAAGGGATACGCCAAGCATGTGAAAGACCAGCGTGCCCACGTGTATCTCCCGCAGGTGGACCGCAAAGACGCTACCCGCTTCGAAGTGCGGCACCTGATGAGCCGTTTCTTCGGCAACTCTCGCGAACAACTCGTGCTGAACGTTCTCGAAGAGACCGGCATTGATGCGGATGAACTCGACCGCGTGCGGCAGTTGCTGGAAAGGAGCAAGTGACCTGGCGATGACCCCGCCCTTCAATCTGAACGCAATCGCGCAAGCTTCGACGGTCCAGATCGTGGACTGCCTGGTCGAGGGCACACTGGTCGCGATCTTTACCGGGTCGGTCTTGCGCTTGATCCGCCGGCAAAGCTCGGTTACCCGCTTTGCTGTCTGGTTCTCTGCCCTGATGGCGATTGCAGTTCTGCCCTTTTTCGCCAATTCTTTGGGGACGCATGTTGCTCCGAGTCCGCTTGCCATTGCAGCGCGACCGGCGCTCACTCTGCCCGGAACTTGGGCTCTCTATTTGTTCGGTGCCTGGGTGGCTGTCGCAACGTGGCACCTGGCCGGTGTCGGCAGGGGGCTGTGGCATCTGTATAACTTGCGCAAGAGTTGCGTCGCGATCGATCCGGCGACGTTAGATCCCGTTTTGCAAAACACGCTGGCTCGAAACCAGTCGCCCAGGCAGATCGACCTGTGCACTACCGATCTCACGAATGTTCCGACAGCCCTCGGTCTGGTGAAGCCCGCCATTGTCATCCCGGCATGGGTGATGCAAGAGCTATCGCCCAACGAACTGAATCAAATTCTGCTCCATGAGATCGCGCACCTGCGCCGTTGGGACGACTGGACCAACCTCGCGCAGAAGTCGGTGAAGGCGTTGTTCTTCTTCCATCCCGCGGTCTGGTGGATCGAGAGGAAAGTGTCGCTGGAGCGTGAGATGGCCTGCGACGATGCCGTGCTGGCCGAAACCGCGAGCCCACGCGCGTATGCGGAATGCCTGGCGCATCTCGCCGAAAAGACTTTGATTCAACGCAGCATCGCTTTGGCGCAAGCAGCTCTGGGGAAAATTCATCAGACTTCGCTGCGGGTCGCCCAAATCCTCGACGCCAATCGTCCGATCGAACGCGGACGTTCGTGGAAGCCAGCCGTCTCGCTCGTGGGCGCTTTCGCTCTGGTGTGCGTCCTCGGTATTGCAAGAGCTCCCCGGCTGATTGCATTTAATGACAGCCAGGCGAGTCACGTAGCAGCTCCTGCGATGGCGGACTCTTCCGTCGACCCCTGGCGGGGAAGTCTTTCGACGTCAATGCCAATCGTGAACGTGAGCGCAAAGCTGGCGCCGCAACGCAGGCCTAGACTCACGCACGCGAAGTTGACGACCCTTGCGACCCATCGCAACTCGGGAACTCCAGCAGCAACTCCGGCGATTCAGTCCGCACCGGTGGAACAACGCGCGGCTAGCCTGGTCCACCTGACGAGCGCGAACGCGGCTCCGCTGGCTTTTACTGAGACTCTGTTTGTGGTGGTGGAAGGCAGCCAGAGTGATCCCTCAGCCCAGCCGGTCTTTCACATCCAGATGTGGCGCGTAGTGGTTCTGCATCCGGTTGTCGATCCCGACAGCAACCGAATTCCCGCAAAGAAAACATAACCATGCAATGCAGCAGAACAGATGCGGCGGACCAATTTCAGAAACTAACGAATTAGTTGTACGCAATCTCGAAAAGGAGTAACACGAAATGAATGTAGGAACGCAGTTGAAAGACAGCATCAAGAAATGGACGAAGCGCCTGGCAGCGCCACTGCTCGCACTGGCACTAATCACTTCGTTCGCAACCTATGAATTCGCTAAGCCCACGGCAGCCAAGGCGGCAGATGCCGCACCCTCGGCCGCCCCACTCGACGCAGACAGCGTCGGCGCCCTCCTTGCCCTCGACAAGGCGATGGAGACGCTCGCAGCTCGCGTCACCCCCGCGGTCGTCAACGTCACCGTAACCTCGCGCACCAAGCCAGAAATGGCGGGCAAGCAAATCCCCGAAAACATGCAACAATTCTTCGGACAGAACAGCCCGTTCGGCCAATTCTTCGGCCCGCACATGCAGCAACGCCGACCTGAAATCGAGCACGGCATGGGCAGCGGCGTCGTGATCTCGCCTGACGGATACATCGTCACCAACAATCACGTCGTCGACGGAGCCGTCGACATCCGCGTCACCACCAGCAATCGCCGGGTTCTGAAAGCGAAACTGATTGGCACCGATCCTCTGACGGACCTCGCCGTTCTGAAAGTCGAGGGCAAGGATCTCGCCAGCGCGCCCTGGGGCGACTCGAAAGAAGTGCGGCCCGGACAAACCGTGCTGGCCTTCGGCAATCCTTACGGATTCCGCTTCACTGTCACGCGCGGCATCGTGAGTGCCGTGAACCGCGCGAACCCTGACCCTACGGATCGCACCAAGCCCGGCGAATTCATCCAGACGGACGCGGCCATCAACCCCGGCAACTCCGGTGGTCCGCTGGTCGACGCTCGCGGTGAAGTAGTCGGCATCAACACCTTCCTGGTTTCGCCTTCGGGCACGTTCTCCGGGATGGGCTTCGCGATTCCCTCGCAGATCGTTCGACCGACGGTTGAGACTCTGATCCGCTACGGCAAAGTGAGCCACGGCCACATCGGCATCGGAATCGCGGACGTGACTCCGGAGAACGCGAAGTTCTTCGACGAGTCCAATGCCACCGGCGGAGTGGTGACGCAAGTCGAGCCCGACTCTCCGGGAGCGAAAGCTGGCCTGCAGATCGGTGACGTCATCACCGAAATCGACGGCCAGAAAGTAAGCGACGCCGACGAACTGCAAGTGCTGGTCGGACAGAAGCAGCCGGGCTCGAAGATCACGCTCAAGGTTCTTCGCGAAGGCAAGACCATGACGGTCCCCGTTACCCTCGAGGAACTCGGCAGCCGCAACGCCGAAGGCAAAGACGACTCCGGCAGCGGCGAAGGCAAAATGCACTGGGGCATCGGCCTCGGCAATCTTACGCCGGAACTGCGCGATCAGCTTCAGGCTCCCAAAGAGCTTCACGGAGCTGTGATCGAGCAGGTACAACCGGGAAGCTCTGCTGATAACGCTGGACTGCAGCAGGGGGACATCATCCTCGAAGTCAACCGCCACAAAGTCCAATCCGCCGGCGATGTCAAGGACGCCCTGTCGAAGGTTGTCAAGGGTGAAGACGCATTGCTGCTGGTTTGGTCAAACGGCGGCAACACCTTCCGGGTGCTGCACGCTCCTGAAGGCGCCTAACTGAATGACGCCGTACTCCCTTTCAATCTCGAAAGGGAGTGCGGCGTTTCTTTTTTTGCAGCATGGCACGAGCGGAGTCGTTCGTCGCAATCGCGCATCCAATGGTGAAGTACTATTAAGAAGCCATGCCTCACCTGTTCGATCCCCTCTCGATTCGCGACATTACCTTCGCCAACCGTGTATTCGTGTCACCGATGTGCGAGTACTCGAGCACCGACGGATACGCGACCGACTGGCACCTCGTCCATTTGGGCAGTCGCGCCGTCGGTGGAGCAGGTCTGGTGATGACCGAAGCGACCGCTGTTCTCCCCGAAGGCCGCATCAGCCCTCAGGACCTGGGTATCTGGAAAGACGACCACATCGAGCCGCTGGCTCGTATTGTTCGCTTCGTGCACGAGCAAGGCAGTGTCGCCGGGATGCAGGTGGCGCATGCAGGACGCAAAGCCAGCACCTACCGGCCGTGGGAAGGGAATGGAGCAATCGCGGAGAGCGCTGGTGGCTGGAAGAAAGTTGTAGCATCGAGCGCAATACGATTTGCCGACAACTACCCCATGCCCCAAGCTCTCTCAGCGGACGGCATTCGGGAAGTCGTTGAGGCCTTCGCAGGAGCCGCGGGTCGAGCCTGCGAAGCCGGTTTTCGCGTGATTGAAGTTCACGCTGCTCACGGATATCTGCTGCACGAGTTTCTGTCGCCGCTCAGCAATAAGCGCACGGATTCCTACGGCGGCTCCTTTGAGAATCGCACGCGAATCGTGCGCGAGGTCGTGGCCGCTGTTCGCGAAGTGTGGCCAGAGCAATTCCCACTCTTCGTGCGCATTTCAGCCACCGACTGGTTCGAAGGCGGTTGGGATATTCAGCAGTCGGTCGAACTGGCCCGCCAATTGAAGAAACTAGGCGTGGATCTGATCGATTGTTCTTCTGGCGGCAACGTAGCGCAAGCCACAATTCCGGTCGGTCCCGCGTATCAGACGCCCTTCGCGGAGCAGATCCGCCGCGAAGCCGGCATCATGACCGGCGCTGTCGGAATGATTACCGCCCCGCCGCAAGCGGAGCAAATCATCACCGAAGGACGGGCCGACGCGGTCTTCCTGGCTCGCGAACTCTTGCGCGATCCCTATTGGCCTTTGCGGGCAGCGCGCGAGCTAGGCCAGCCGATGTCGTGGCCAGTCCAATATCTCAGGGCAGCGCCGGAGGGCTCGCAGCCGCGTGCTGCCGTCGACCTGAAGAACCCGGAGTCCTGCTCCGCGATCCCGGTCGTGGCCGAGAAGTAAGACAGGAGGTCCAACATGAAAGCAGGTCGACTCGCCATCGCTGTATGTTTGGTGCTTTTCGCGCTCACCGCGACCGCTCAGACTCCCCCCGACGCGACTTTGGCCGAGAATCCCGTCTTCCAGAAAAACTGCGCGAAGTGTCACGGCAAAACCGCCGAGGGGCGCCATTTCGCAGGGCCATCGCTCGTCTCAGAGAAAACATTGATGTCCGCTGACGATCTTCGCGACATCATCACCAACGGCAAACACCACATGCCAAAATTCGCCGGCAAACTGACCCCAGACGAAATCAATACGCTCGTGCAGCAGATCACTGCGTCGAAGAAGTGAGCGGCGTCTTGTTCTCGCTCTTCGTCTCCGCATGCGCAGCATTCGCCGCCAGGATAAAAGACGTCACTCCGTCCACCACGTACTCGTTTTCGTACCACAGGAAGGGCCATCCGTCCTTGAGTTCCGGATAGTCCGGTTGAAGAATGACGACGCCCGGAATGATCCCTCCGGGGACAAACGTATAGTCAGCCCGGTTATTGCCGTAAGCGATCAGCTTCGACTGCGTCCCCACGCTCGACACATACGAAACGTTCGACACCGGATGCCGCCCGAGCACATAGTCCAGACCATCGAGCGTGTACTGCGGGCCAATCGTTTCAGGGAACGCCTGATGCAGCAGGTACATCTCCGTTGCAAACCTGGTCACTCCGCCGGACCCGCCCCACGTGCCCAAAGAGATCGGCACGCCCCATGGGTTCTTCGAAAGCATCTCGGCCAGTTTGGGCTTGTAAGCTTCGAGCGCCGAACGGACTCCGTCTTTGAACTCTTGATCCATGAAGGAAAGGGCGCGTGTTGCAGTGCCTCCTACGAACGCGAACTGATCCTTAATCACCGGAAGGAGTTCCTGCAGTCGCTTCCGGTAAATCTCGCCGCCGCGGGTTGAGATGAGCAATTCGACCGCCGCTTCGACCTCGGCCTGCCGCAGATCGCTCCCCGTCGTGTTGAAAGAGTGAAACAAGGCTGGCGGTTGTTTGTGCTCTTCGTCCCACACCCGCACTGCGGTTTGCAGGCACTCCTCTGCCGTCTTGTCGTTGTATCCGCGAAGCACGCGACTGGCCGCGGCGAGGGCACCGACAGCGTCATAGCTCAGCGCCGTCGTGTGCGTGGTGAATGCCCAGCGATCATCTGGAACACCCGAATGAATGCCATCCGTTTCCAGCAGCGTCATTTTTTCCGAATAGATTCGCCCGTCCGTTTTCGACGCGGCATCTCCTAAGTGCGTGTACTCCTCCAGAGTCGGCTCGATGATTCCCGGAATCGCGTGCCCGATCACGTGGTACTGCGCCAGCAACAGCAGCACGCCATGTTCAACTTGTTGCACCACATCCGGAACTCCGTCCGGTTTTCGCATCTGGACGTAGCGCGCCGCCTCGTCGACCGAAGTGTCGTCCGAGTTGACGCCAAATTGTTCCCGCGCCAGAACAAGGTCGGTGATGACGCGGGTCTGTGTCTGGGTTCGCAAGTCAAAGTCTCCGGCGTCGTACCACCCTCCTACATTCAGGCCGGGAATGTGCTGCCCTGGAGTGAACGGCGATTCCGTCGTTGGCCCTTGCTGGTAGCCGTCGAAGTGCGTGTAGTTGACTGGAGCCTGTCGAGCATCATCGAGATGCGACGCCCCATGCCATATTCGATATCCCTCACGCACCTTCACGTGGTCCATCTGCTCGGGAAGATACGTATCAAGCGATGGCCGCCAGATTCCGTCGTACACATTCGTCGCGATGCGAAAAGGTCCAGTCCTCTGCCCGGCATATTCAATCGCATAGATTCCCGGCTCGCGAACCGTAGAGAAATCGAAACGCGCGTATTGGTAGCGCATCCACTTTCCCCAGGGCCTCACTTTGCCGCTGAATGCCTCCTGATACGCGCCTTCGGGAGTCAGGCGTAGAACGCGTGCCACCTTGGGAGCGTCGAACTGAGGATCGAGTTCCACCACGGCGACTTTCTCGCGCTCGGGCGTATACCCGACTTGGTTGTAGCCCACGACCGGCGGGCGCACCCAGCCCGAGATCACGTTGGGGCGAATGTGCCAGACCACGACATCGCCAGTCTTGCCCGCGGGAATCAGCGTGCGCACCACAAACCATCCGTTCTGCGCCTTGTTGCGGCCATCGAAAAGAAAGACGGGGCCGCTGTCGGAAGTGATGGTCACGCGCGTTGAGGGATCCTCGGGCGACAAAACGATCCGATGACCTGAGGCAAGCGGCAGCGGCTCAACGGTTCCATCCGATATCTTCTGCATCGGGCCGTCTGAATGACGGGGGAAGATCCCGGCCTCGTAGTCCATCCGATACGACTTCCCGAAATATAGAGTCGGCAAGAACTCCAGATTGAATCCTGCCTTGCCCGCGAGCGCAGCGGGTACCCGCTGTTCCATCTGCACGGCGACTCGAAATCCTCCCGGCTCAGGCCGCACGTCGATGCGGTAGCTCAGCCCGCGATCCGTATATGTGCAGGTTGCTGCGACTTCGTCTGGAGCGATCCGTTTCCGTTCCTTGAAATCCGGAATGGGGTCCCACTGCTCGGGCGTCGCAGACAGCCGTACGTCTCCACCCGTCGCAATGCGCTGATCGTGCAGGATAATTTCCATCCCGTTCATCTTCTGGTCGCCGAATACCCGGTGATATTCGTTGTGGAACAAGAGCACGCTCACCCCGTGCGTCTCGAGCACGTCGTGTTCCGTCAAATGCAGATCGGGAGTGGACGGCTGCACGGGTTTTGCGTCCGTCGACTGCGCGCCCGCAGGATGACAGCAACTGAAGACCAGAGCGAAGAAAACGGAACACAGCATCGATCGCGGCTTCAAGGTGAACTCCTGGGACTGCAGATGGCCTATTTCGCGGGTGCGGTTTCTTCAATTTTCACGTTGGAGAACACTGCCGTTTCCAAAGTGGTTGCAACGTGCGAGCAGACGCCCAGTCCGACGTACACGGGATCCTTCAGCCCCACGTATTCAATCGGACCGACCACCTTCAATTCCTCGTTCGGCTTCCCGGCATACATCGTGAACCGGCTTTCTTTCCTCTCGATCCGCAACCGTACCGGTCCGTCGACCTGGGTGAAGACCTGATAAGTCTGTTCATTGGCTGCACCGCGAAACTGTAGAGACGTCAGTCCATTCCCATGAGACACCGCGTCCGCATATGCCGATCCCGGCTCCAGACTCTGCCGGATCATGAGCACCGCCTTGCGATGTTCCGCACTGCTCGTGCCCACCCACTGCACGTCGGCGGAAAGAGTCATATCCCCAGACGCCTTCTTCCAAACAAAGTAGAACGCGTCAGAGGTGCCCCACACATTCGCTCCGCCTCCGGTGATGCGATACTCAGCCTTCGCGGCATCGTAATGCGCGGTTCCACCCGGCGGCGTCTGGCCAACGCTTCCTTGGTTCGTAAAGATGCCGAGGTCGTTGGACTGCGCCAGGCAGACGGTCACTAAAGCCAACACGAGGGCAAGGGAGAATGCAAAGAAAGTTTTCACGTTTCACTCCGGCGGTGCCATGGCCGCCCTGATTCTAGTCGAATTGCGAAGCGCGTTCCGAAAAACTCTTGCCCGACCCGCTTCTTTCGCAGGAGAATGTTCCCTCCAACGGCCCACAACTTTTTCTGCGGAAGCAGACCCGAGGTTCTCTCATGCGTTCGATCCCTGTCCGTGCCGTCGTGATCCTAGCCGCAATTCTTCTTTGTTTCGCGTTCTGTGACACTCACGCCCAGACCAGTCTTCAATATCAGAAACCTCCTCAGGCCATCGTGGACCTCGTCGACACCCGCCCCACGCCCAATGTCGAAGTTTCTCCCAAGGACAGCAGCGGCACGCAATGGCTCTTGATCGAATCGTATTCAGGCCTGCCTACCGTCGCCGATCTGGCGCAACCCGAACTCCGCTTGGCCGGCCTGCGCTTTAACCCGCGCACGAATGGCCCGAGCCGTGGACGCTACATCACTTCGTTGATGCTGCAAGCACTCCCCAATGGCGAAGCCAAGCCGGTGACCGGATTGACCTCGGACCCCAAGATTCGTTTTGTCGCTTGGTCGCCCGATGCGCGCCACGTTTCCTTCGTCAACGCCAGCGACAATCCCACCGACGCGGGCCTCAGTCTGTGGATCGTCGACGTCGCCACGCTCCAGGCTCACCGGGTGTCCGGGTTCGCCCTCAATGGCATTTTCGGCCGACCCTGCGAATGGTCCAGCGACAACACCAGCCTTATCTGCAAGACTGTGCTGACGGGACGAGACACGGCCCCCAAGCGCAGTGAAATTCCCAACGGCCCGGTCATCCAGGAGAACCTCGGGCGCGTCACCCCCGGCGCAACTTATCAGGATCTTCTCAAGAATCCAGAAGACGAGAAGATTTTCGATTACTTCGCAACCTCTCAACTGCAACTCGTCCATCTCGATGGCACGGTCAAATCCGTCGGCGAGCCGGCCGTGATCCAGAGCGCTTCTCCCTCGCCTGACGCTCGTTACGTGCTCGTCGACGAACGCCATCATCCCTACACGTATCTGCTTCCATACCCGATGTTCCCCGAGCGCGTTCTTGCCATCAATCTGGCGACCGGAGCCGCCAAGCAACTCGCCGACAAGCCGTTAGAAGACACGATTCCGAATATTCACGATGCGGTCGAGGCCGGTCCCCGCGAATTCGACTGGCGCAGCGACGCGCCCGCCACTGTTTCCTGGGTCGAAGCCGCCGACGGCGGCGATCCTCGCAAAGACGTCCCCATCCGCGACACGATCTTCCTGCTCGACGCCCCGTTCGACGCCTCTCCGCGCAAGCTGGCGGAACTCCCGCTCCGCTTTAGCAGCCTGATGTGGGGAAATGGCCATCTCGCGCTAATCCAGGAAGAACGCTGGAAAGACCGCAAGCGCATCATCCTGGCCGTGGCTCCCGATACCCCGGCCGCTCCCGTTAAATTGTTTGAAGGATCCTTTGAAGACCGCTATCACGATCCCGGCCAGCCGTTTGAAACCGCGAATACTTCTGGCAAGTATGTCCTGCAAACCACATCCGACTCTCACGGAATATATTTCCATGCCGAAGGCGCATCGCCAGAAGGCGATCGCCCATTTGTTTCCGTCATGAGCGCGACCACCGGCGAGAGCAAACGCCTATGGCAGTCCGCCGACAAATTCTTCGAGTACCCCGTATCCGTCCTCGACGCCGCCACACCAACCATTCTTCTCCGCAGGGAATCGCCGGAACTGCCTCCGAACTACTACCGCAAGAGTCTCGCCAACGACGAATTCAAGCAGATCACGTTTTTCCCGAGCCCCTACGGCAACGCGCCTCTTCCCAAGAAGCAGGTTCTTAAGTACAAGCGTGCCGATGGCGTGGACCTCAGCGCCAACCTGTACCTTCCTCCCGGCTACAAGCCCGCAGACGGCCCGCTGCCCACGCTCATGGAGGCGTATCCCACGGAATACAAAACGAGGTCGGCCGCGGGACAAATCAGCGGCTCACCCTATGAATTCCCTCTGCTGTATTGGGGTTCACCGATCCCCTTCGTGACCCAGGGATACGCGGTGCTCGAGAACGCCACGATTCCGATCATTGGTGAGGGCCAGGCCGAGCCCAACGACACCTACGTCGATCAACTCGTCGCCAGCGCCCGGGCCGCCATCGATGAAGGCGTTCACTTCGGCGTTGTCGATCGCCACCGCGTCGCCGTCATGGGACACTCCTACGGCGCGTTCATGACCGCGAACCTGCTCGCTCACAGCGATCTGTTCAAAGCCGGCATCGCCCGCAGCGGAGCTTACAACCGCACCCTGACTCCCTTCGGATTCCAGAACGAAGAGCGTACCTACTGGCAGGCGCCCGAGGTCTACTTCAAGATGTCCCCGTTCTCTTACGCCGATAAGATCAAGACGCCCATTCTGCTCATCCATGGCGAGGCCGACAACAACTCTGGCACCTTCCCCTTGCAGAGCGAACGCCTCTTCAGCGCGATCAAAGGCCAGGGTGGCACCGTCCGCTTCGTCCTGCTCCCCCTTGAGGCGCACGGCTATGCGGGGCGCGAGTCCGTCTTGCACATGTTCTGGGAAATGAACAATTGGCTATCCACCTACGTCAAGAATCCGACCACGGCAACGGCCGTGACGAAACCGTAGGCGAGCTGAGGAGACCTCGCGCACATCGTTTCTAAGCCTTGCACGATTGGTGGACCCCGCCGTTCCCCTCCAACGAAGGGTCCATCACCTTGGTCACTATCGTGTAACTCCACCACGCCCCTAGAATCTCAGTATGACGTTGGACTCACTCCTCCTGAGCCAGGATCCGGAATTGGTTCGTGTGATCCGGCCCACGCTCGAGAAACTGTCAATTGATGTGGAGATCTGCCATGAGGCGCGCGCTGGCGCCGACATTCTGATCGCTGACAAGTTCGACGCGGTCATCGTGGATTGTGACGATTTGAACGGCGGACTCGCCGTCCTGCAGGGCCTGCGCAGCACTCCCAGCAACAAGAACTCGGTTGCCTTCGCCATCCTCAACGGACATAAGACGACTACGCAGGAAGCCTTTGGCATGGGCGCCAACTTCGTGCTGCAGAAACCCATCAGCGCTCTCAATGCGTCCCGCTGCTTTCACGCGGCCCTGAATTTCATGATCAAGGAACGCCGCCGGTACTTCCGCCAGCCGGTGAAGATGCAAGTCAAAGTGATGTACGACGGAAAAACTCTGAATGCGACCAGCACCAACATCAGCGAAGGCGGCATCGCTGTGATGTTACGGGAGGCGTTGCCGAAAGGCGCTGCGCCGCACCTGAAGTTTTCCCTGCCGGGGAGTGGCATCGACGTTGAAGTTGAGGCAGAAGTGGCCTGGGTTGACGTCAAGGGCCTCGCCGGGTTCCGATTTCATAACGTCCCGCAGATTTCCCAGAAGCACTTGGAGCACTGGCTCAACGAACAGATCGAACAGGAATTTCCGGGAACCAAAGAGCGGCTGGCGGCCGCGAAATCCGAAACCTCGCACTAAGCGCATCTCCCACCCTGCGTCTCCACTCACCTGAAATCCATCGGTACAGGCTCCCAGTCTGCCCAAAGTGGGGGGGTATCTCCCTTTAGACTTGCGCGCGGCTGTACTCGTGGCAATCTGATAGATCACCAGTCGAAGATTCCCGGAGAGACAGAATGTTGACCAATGACTTCCGTATTGCCAAGGTGCAAAGAACGCTGCGCTGGTTCGAAGAGGATATTCCGCTGCTCAACATGCGGGTGAAGGAGCTCTCGAAGGAGCGGCAGGAATCCGCCCGGAAGTTTGCCGCGGCGGTGATCGACGAGACCCGGGCTGAGTTGGAACGATTGCTGCAAGAGCAGCCGCACGATGTGCACGATTCCAGCGAAATGCCCTTCGAGCCCGCGGACTAAGCAAGGTAAAGCCCGGCAGTCCCAAAATCAGAGAGAAGATCCCGCGGCGGCTTCTGCCCCGGAGTGGACGCTGCTAGTCCTGTCTTCGTCGGGGAAAGTGACTTCCTCCCACAGGGTCTTGTCGCGCAGGATGCGCGAGACCAGCGCCGTATGCATGGCGTGACCGGCGCGGTCAGCGACAACGTTACCTAGAATCTGCTTGCCCAAAAGCGCCAGATCACCGACCAGATCCAGCACTTTGTGGCGGACGAATTCATCTGGAAAACGGAGCGGGCCGTTCTCGACCCCATCGCGGGTGAGCACGATGCAGTTCTCACTGGAAGCGCCGCGAATCAGCCCCATGTTGCGCATGGCCTGCTCGTCCTCGCGCGATCCAAAGGTGCGCGCGCCCGCGATGTGCTTCAGATAACTTCCGTTGGTCAGTTCAACTTGAAAGGTCTCTTTCCCGATGAGCGGATGCGGGAAGTTTATCGCATAGGAAACCGAATACGTGTCGGAGGGATACACTGCGATGAACTTGTTCCCCTCGCGCATCTCAACCTCGCGGCGAATCTTCAGATACTTGCGGAGACGCCGTTGCTTATGGATTCCCGCCTTCCGAATCATCTCGACAAAGGGCCGAGCGCTGCCGTCGAGGATGGGCAATTCCAGGTTGTCGAGCTCGACGATCGCGTTATCAATGCCCATGCCAATGAACGCAGAAAGCACGTGCTCGGTGGTGGAAATGAGCACGCCTTTTTTCATAAGGCTGGTGGCGTAACTGACGCGAGCGACGTTGCGGCTCACGGCCTCGATTTCGAAACCGTCGAGATCGGTGCGGCGAAATACGATGCCCGTGTCGGAGGGGGCCGGCAGGATGCGCATGGAGACGGGCGCGCCGCTATGAAGGCCAACCCCACTGCACTCCACGGCGGAGCGGATTGTTTGCTCGTGCGTCAAGAATGACTCAAGGATGTTCCCGTGAATGCAGTAGACTACGCTCCCGTCAAGAAAACCGTCTGTGGCAAAACAGCCACAGTCCGTGGTGCGGTTGCGCGGTTGACAAGGAGACTTGGGGCTCGCCGGTCAGAGGGCCGTAACTGTATTCATTACAATAGATTACGTCAGATCGGGCCAGGCGCAGGCGCGGGTTGTGGGTATCTAGAAGGGCAATAGATCCGACCAGAGAATCAATTTCCCTTCAGTGCTTGTTGCCTTGCTTGGATGGAGCTTTGTTGGGGTTGTAGCCGGAATTGGGGTCGAACATCGCTTCATCGAGACCTTGATTGATGGTCACGGAGTTCATGAAACGCTGGTTCGACATGTCCCCGTTGAAGAAGCGAGTGACATTGTAGGGCGCCATGATGCTGGACACCTGGCGGTAGTTCTCGTAAACCTCTTCCTCCAGATTCTTCTGCCTGTCGACTGGGTCGCGCCAGGTGAACGACTTCTTCACCGGGAGGTGCGAGTCGGTATCAAAGTACAGGGTGACGCTCTCGTCCTGAGAGTTGATCAAGGTTACCTGGTGAGAAGAATGTTGCGCTGCGATAGCGAGTCCTTCATACAAGAAGATCACGCCCGGATCGTTGATCCAGGTGCGAAGAACGGTGTCGAGCGAGAACCGGTGGCGGCGCATGTAGTCCAGACGAGTCTTTTCCTCGATGGGATGCGGGCCTTTGTAGGTAATCTCATAGCCCTTGTCGCCGACGTATAACTCCGCGATGTCGCGCTCTTTGGTGAGTTCGACTCGCTCCTTGTCAGGAAACTCGGCAAAACTCCAGAACACGCCGCCGCCGCTTTCTCGGCCATGGTGGAAGCTGTAAATCCGTCCCTGCTGTTCCCGGTCGCGAATGGTGAGGTATGCCTTGCCACCCAAGGCTTCAATTCCCTGATCAACAATGGCTCTGGCCTTGTGAGCGTTTTCCTGGTCCGCGGGAACCGCGGCCTGTGATTGCGATGCACTCTGCGGCACCCCTGGCGCCGCGCCGGGATGAGGCTCCCCGCTCGCCTGAGCCCAGGCCGAACACACCAAAATCAGAATCGGGAGAAACTGTTTCATTCCACTTGAGGGAGTGATCGCGTGCAATCAGAATTGTAGCGTTTCTTGGGGACTTTCCGCCCGCAGCAGTGACAGCTCCTCTCATCCCTTGGATGCAGGAATCGGTGCAATTGCAAGCTGGCAGCGCGCGTTTTTATGGTGATTTTCAGGACCTCTATCCCGCCAGGACCGCACCGCCGTTTATGTTAAAGACCTCTCCATTGATGAAACCGGCGTGTTCCGTGCACAGAAACAACACGGGAGCAGCGATTTCCTCGGGCCGTCCGACGCGGCCCATGGGAATCGTCCTGCGAATCTCGTCCCCGCTCTTCGGGTCGGCGAGGGCCCCGGCGCTCATGTCGGTATCGACCCAGCCGGGGGCGACGCAGTTCACGTAGATTCCGGCGGAAGCCAGTTCGGTCGCTAGGCTCTTCGTCAGACTGATAATTGCTCCCTTGGTTGCGGAGTAGTCACAATGAAAGGCCTCGCCCCGCTGGCCGCTGGTGGAACTGATCAGCACGATGTGTCCCGCGGGCGCGCTCATGCGGGGCTGCGACTTCATCTGCGCGACCGCGTGTTTGACCAGCCCGAAAACTCCGTCGAGGTTAATGGACAGCGTGGACCGCCATTGCTCATCGGACATGCGCTCGATGGGCACGTCCTGTTCCGGCCACACGCCGTGGTTGGCGACAAGAATGTCGAGCCGGCCGCAATGGCGCACGGTTTCAGACACAAGGGCACGAGCCGCCTCCGGCGTATTCAGATCGGAAACAATCGGATGGCAGACACCCGCGCCGCATTCTTTGGCCAGCGCTTCGGCCTGAGACCGGGCACTGCGATAGCTGAAAGCGACCTTGGCGCCTGCGGCAGCGAACATACGCACGGTGGCGGCGCCGATGCCGCGCGAACCGCCAGAAATGAGGGCGACCTTACCGGAGAGAGATAGAGGGATCGACATAGCAGACTAGTGTCCCGTTTCCCGTCTGCCGTTGCAAGTGGGGTGAGTCAGTCTCCCGTGCCAGAAGACATCCGTTCGGACTTCAGTCCGCGCAGAAGCAAGCGCACGAGCATGCCGTCGAAGCCCGTTCCACTCATTTTGGAAAGTTCCTCAAGCGCCTGCTCGGGTGTCCGCGCCGCCGCAAACGACTGCTCGGTGACCATGTTGGCATACGCATCAGTAAGCGCGATAATGCGCGCCCACAGCGGGATCTCTTCGCCCCGCAACCCATCGGGATAGCCCGAGCCGTCGAAGCGTTGATGATGATGTTCGATCGCCTCCCGCATCATGTGGGAGTGCGGGATTGTGCCCACGATCTCCGCACCCACGTGAGCGTGCATTCTCACTTGCTGGAATTCGTCTTCGCCCAGCGGCCCGGGCTTGTTCAGAATGCGCTCGGGCACGAAGATCTTGCCTACGTCATGTACACGGGCGGCGTACACCAGGTCGGCCGTCTCCTCGGAGGACAGGCCCAGGGCGCGGGCAATCACTTCGGTATAGCGCGCCACCAGATCGCCGTGACCCGCGCTCTGCAACTCGCGCGACTCAGCCGCGCGGCTCAGAGATTCGATGGCTTCCTTCAGCAGGGGCACGTTGGTCTCTTCATCCCCGGTGCAGAGTTTGAATAGGGTTGAGGTCAACTCCTCGAGATGTTCGGGTCCGGAATTCTCGCGCTGCAGGAAGCCCTCGATATACGCCGAGATCTGCTGGCGCTGGCGGGCAAAGTCCTGGCCTTCGACAAACTCCTGCGCCGTTGAAACTGAGTTCCCGCCCGAGCGCTTGGAAACGTACATACCAGCGTCGGCGACGCGGATAATGTCCTCGATGGAGAATCCGTGCATCGGGAAACTGGCCACGCCGAAGCTGCCGGTGATGTGGTGTTCGCTCAGCATGGGATCGGTGGCCAGCCACTGGCGCAGGCGCTCGGCCAGCACCTGAGCCTGTTCGGCGCCGGTCTCGGGCATCAGCACGATGAACTCGTCGCCGCCGTAGCGGGCCACGACGTTCGATTGCCGGGACTTTTGTTCCAGCAGGCGGCCCACTCGCGCCAGCACGAGATCGCCCTCGAAGTGGCCCATCGTGTCGTTGACCTCTTTGAATTTGTCGAGATCGATGAGCACCACGGAAAACGGGCGCCCGGAACGCGAAGCGCGTTTCCACTCCGCCGACAAGGCCTCCCAGAAGAAGCGGCGGGTCTTGATGCCGGTCAGGCCATCGGTGATGGATTGCTGCTGCAGCTTCTGGAAGACGAACGCGTTGTGCAGCGCCGTCGCCAGCAAGTCGGCCAGCGTATTGAGAATCAGAACATCCTGTGGCGAGAATGCATTCTCACTGCGGCTTTCAATATTCAGCACGCCCAGCAGAGATTCACCGTATGTGATCGGAATGCAAAGCACCGCGCGCGAGTCCGGAAGAATTCCTGTCAGATTGCCGGGCAGCGCATTCTGCACCAGGGCCCGTTCGCCGGTGCGGGCGACGCGGCCCAGAATGCCGGTTCCCAGCGGGATACGCCTGCCCATGGCATGCGCGGTCGCGCCCGCCTCAGCCTTGATCTCGATCTCTTTGGTCCCGTAATCAAGCAAGCCGATGCCGATGTGATCGAAGCTGAAGTTCTTTTGAATCTCGCCGACAATCTGACCCAGCATGTGCACCGGATCGTCGCTGGAGATCGCCGTCCGGGAAACATTGTTGAGAAAGGCAAGTTGCCGGGAGCGGCGCTGCTCTTCAGCGAACAGGCGGGCATTCTCCACGGCGACCGAAACTTGTCCGGCGGCCGTCACCAGCACATCAAGATCGCGCTGTTCGAAGACGAATTCCCGGTCCGGGTTCATGGCGACCATGATTCCCGATGCCTTGTTGCCCAGCTGGTTGCCCAGGAAGATGGGCGCGGCGATGAGGCATCTAGCTGGACGCTGCGGAACGTGCGCGATGCCCAGACTCTTGCGCGTGTTCTCCAGATCGGAGCGGATGAGGAGCGGTTCGCCCGTGCGGATGACGTACTCGGTGAAGGCGTTCCGCGGTTCCCGAGTACGCTTGGGCAGGACGCGGCTGTCTCGAACCTCAAGTTCGAAGCGAATCTGCTCGGCTTCTTGGAACGCGATGTAGAAGTGGCTGGTATCGAAGATCTGCCCCAGTTCAATCTGGATGGTGCGAAGGATTTCGTCCTGATCGAGGCGGGAACTGATCGCCTTGCCGATCTCCGTCAGCAGTTCGTACTCTTTCGTCCGGCGATGGGCGTCGTGACTGACCACGTAGTTTTCGAGCGTCAGGCCCAACTGCAGAGCCAAGCCCACCATCAGCCGCGGACCGGACGAACCGAACGCCCTGCGTTCCGCATGGGGAAACAGGATCACCCCGAAATTGTGCTCGCGCGTCTGCAGGTTGACCGCTGTCAGATTGCGGACTTCCGCTTCCGTGAGAATCCGCTTGAATTCCGCGAAGGTTCCCATCGGCGCTACCGGCAGGGGTTCGGTCATCCCCGCCAGGTCCTGCGCCGTAAAGACTCCGCTCTGCCGGTACGCCAGTTCGCAAACGTAATCGCCGGCCCCACTCTTTTCCAACGCTTCGAGGAATCCCGGGGAGAACCCCTGTTGCACCGAAGGCAAAAGACCGCGCCAGCGTTCGGTGATCACAATCGCGGCGCGGTCCATGGGTAAAGCGCTACGCAAACGCTCCAGTGCGGCCTGCATGTTGGGCACCAGGTCCTCGGCGAACAGCAGACGGCGCGGATCCACGCCCAGGGTCGACAGAGCCAGCGTATTTTCCTGCACGGCGTTGCGCTGGTTTTCAAACAGCACCATCACCATGGCGATGCCCAGCAGCATCTGCGGCACCGGACCAAACAGGCGGCTGGCGTTGCCAAACATTTGCATCCACGGATGCTGCAGTTGTCCCACGCCCATCAGCACTGCCCACAGGGCGAGGGAAATTGCGAGCACCTGGAAGGCAAGCGATCCGCGCTTGTGACCGTTTAAGTAAAAGACTGCGGAGCAATAGAGCAAAATGAGAGCCAGACCAATCCCGAGCCGTATGGTTGGCTGGGCATCCGGTCGGAAGATGCCGTTCACCATGTGTCCCCGAAGCGTCAGGCTGGCGAGCGTGACCCCGGCAGCTCCAACCGCAGCGTCATACCAGCGGAAACGATAGGAGGCGCGCATAAGGCGCGTTGAAACGAATATGCACAGCGCCATCGCGACCAGGAAAAGCTCGCCGACAAAGAATGCAAACGCAGACGACGGAAAGGTATCAAGCACGTAGTGCAGCGAGTAGAACGCCCAAGCCCATTTCCACGCCCGAAAGTATTGCTGCCGGCTCTGCTCGTGCAGATAGGTAAAGACGAGGAACAGCAGAACCGAGACGAATCCCGGGATCAAGACGGTCGTGATGATCACACTGTTCATAGGTTCGGCGAAGACACCTCTGGCCAAGCGTACTGGCTCAGTTTCGGGGGGAAACAGTGCCTTAATGCTTTCATATCGGGCATCCGAACACAACAGGTTTTAAGTACACTGCCCCCCTTCGATATCGATTTAGAATCAAGGGGTTGCATGCAAAATCGTTATGGCGTTCCGGCTTGACCGATGCTTTTGGCTGCTCGTACCATCGGAAGTCGGCCAATCCAACGTTCGACTGTCGCGACAACTTGCGGCAGAAATCTTTCGCGTTGGACCTGCAGTTGCCGGATGTGGCTTTGTAAACCGATCCTGAACTTATGTCCGAATCTTTGAATCCACCTCCGAACAAGCCGCGAGTGCGTTTTGCGCCCTCGCCCACCGGCTTTCTCCACGTGGGCAGTGCCCGCACCTTCATCTTCAACTGGCTCTATGCACGCCGGAACAACGGAACAATGATTTTGCGGCTCGACGATACCGATGTCGAACGCAATACGGATGCCTCGGTCAATTCGATTTTCGAAGGATTGAAGTGGCTCGGTCTGAGTTGGGACGAAGAATATAAACAGTCCGAGCGCGGAGATCTGCACCGGCAGATGGCGGAGACAATCTTTCAGAAAGGTCTCGCCTACCGCGATTTCACGCCCGCGCACACAGGTGACAGTGAACGCTCGGGCGCGCAGGGAACGTGGCTGCTCAATCCCGGCATGCGCGAACTTTCGCGCGAAGAAAGCGATCGCCGCGCCGCCGCAGGGGAACCGTTTGCGCTGCGCTTTCGCGTTCCGCGTGACTGCGGGGTCGTGCGCTTCACCGACGCGGTATATGGCGAGCAGATGAAAGCCGGTGCCGACATCGAAGACTTCGCGCTGTTACGTTCCGATGGCATGCCGACTTATCATCTGGCGTCGTGCGCCGACGACGCCGACCTGCGCATCAGCCACGTCATTCGCGGCCAGGATCATCTTTCGAACACCTACAAGCACGTGCTGATCTTCGAAGCCGCCGGCTTCACCCCGCCGCAGTTCGCGCACTTGCCATTGCTTGTTGCCCCGGATGGGACGAAGCTTTCTAAGCGCAAGCACGGGCAGGTCGTGAGTGTCACCACCTATCGCGACGCGGGATTTTTGCCCGAGGCGTTCATTAACTTTTTGTGCCTGCTAGGCTGGTCGCCGAAAAACGACCGCGAGCAGATGAGCCGGCAGGAACTTGTAGACGCATTCTCGCTCGAAGGAATCAATCGCGCGAACGCCGTCGTGAACTTCAAAGAGCCGGCCACAACTCCCGAGGAGACTTTCGATCCCAAGGCGGTATGGCTCAACGCGGAACACATCCGTGGCATGGCCATCGAGGAACTGAGCCAGCGCCTGCTACCGATCGTGCAAGAAGCCGGATTCAACGTTACGCCAGAAAAAATGCTGCGCATTACGCCTCTCATCCGCGAGCGCATCAAACTGCTGCGCGACGTGCTCACCGCGGCCGACTTCTTCTTCGTCGATCAACTCCCGCCATACGATCCCGCCGAACTTATCCCGCAAAAGGGAGACGCGGCGATGGCGCTGAAAGCACTGCAGCGCGCCAAGGAAGTGCTGGCTGGCATCGAATTCAAGCACGACCCGCTGGATCAATCTCTGCGTGCAGCCGCGCAAGAACTCGGCATCAAAGCGGGACAGATGTTCCAGCCGATCCGCGTAGCCGTTTGCGGGCGGAAGAATGCCCCACCGCTGTTTGAGACGCTGGAAGTGTTAGGGCGGGAAACGACGCTGGCCCGGATCGAGCAAGCGATTCCAAAACTCGGATAGGGCCCGCAGGCGGTTTCAAAATTGTTGCATCGATTGCCCTCTTTCCTGATCTATAGGATTTTGCAGGGCACTCCTGCGGCTATGTCTGCCGCGCAATCTCAAACTCCACAGTTTCTCGTCGAAGATCGCAACTCTTAGAGAGGTCGCCTATGAAAGCAGTGCAAATCAGCAAGCCAGGTGGAAATTTCGAAGTAGTCGAGCGCCCCATCCCTGAGCCGGCCCGCGGCCAGGTGCGCATCAAGGTCGAGGCCTGCGGCATCTGCCACAGCGACGCGCTGGTCAAAGAAGGACACTGGCCGGGAATTCAGTATCCGCGGGTGCCGGGCCACGAAATCGCCGGCCGCATCGACGCTATTGGCGCAGATGTAACTCTGTGGAAGGCCGGCCAGCGGGTCGGCGTCGGATGGCATGGCGGTCACTGCTTCCAATGCGATCCCTGTCGCCGCGGCGACTTCATCAACTGCAAATTCGAGAAGATTACCGCCATCCACTTCGATGGCGGCTATGCCGAATACATGGTGGCTCCGGCCGAAGCAGTCGCACTCATGCCGGACGACCTGCCAGCCGACGAAGCGGCTCCGCTGATGTGTGCGGGCATCACGGTATTCAATGCATTGCGCAACTCAGGAGCTCGCGCCGGTGACCTCGTGGCGGTGCAGGGCATCGGCGGCCTCGGACATCTTGGCATTCAGTACGCCCACCAAATGGGTTTTCGCACGGTCGCGATCGGCCGTGGTGGCGACAAGCAAGTTCTGGCCAAGAAACTCGGTGCCCATGAATACGTCGATACCAATACGGGCAATCCCTCGGAAGCTCTGCAGAAATTGGGCGGCGCCCACGTGGTTTTGGCGACTGCTCCTGATTCGAAGTCCATGTCGGCGCTAGTGAACGGATTAGGGCCGAACGGAACATTGATCGTTGTCGGGGCCGGAATGGACCCTCTGAATGTAACCCCACTGCAACTCATCGGTGGAAGCAAGACGATTCGGGGTTGGGCCTCGGGCACGGCCAGAGATTCTCAGGACACGCTTGAGTTCAGCGTGGTCAGCGGGGTTCGCCCCATGATCGAACGCTACCCGCTGGAAAAGGCGGCTGACGCCTACCAGCAAATGATCAGCGGGAAAGCGAGATTCCGGGTGGTGCTGACGATGGGCTAGCGTCGGCGAAAAATCCTCAACCACGAAGGACACGAAGTATCACGAAGGACTTCGCCTGCGAATGACTTCCTTTGTGCACCTTCGTGTCCTTCGTGGTTAAGGCTCTCGAATCGAGCCATAGCCGGGATCAGGTATTGATACATGAAGGACTTTGTATGATAAAGTACATCCATGATCGCACCCGACGAGCCCTTCCTTCACGCCATCCCCAAACGCTGGATCCCCCGCGAGATGACCATTGCACCGGTTCTCGATCACGCTGAGCCCCGTGGATTCATCGAGCGCCGCTACGCGCTCCTGATCAACCCCTTCTATCCGAAGGACGCCAACGCCAGCTTCGGCAAGCACGTGCTTACGCCGACGCTCGCGTTGTCCAGCTTTGTCGCGACCACGCCCGCGCGCTGGCGTGTGGAATACTGGGACGAGAACCTCCTCGAGGGACGGCCGCCCTTCCAGCCGCTACCGCATGTGGTCGGCATCACGGTCCATCTAACCTTCGCCCGTAGGGCCTTCGAGCTTGCGGACTGGTATCGCGCTCGCGGATCGAAAGTGATTTTCGGAGGACTGCACGTACTCTCGTCTCCCGACGAATGCGCGCCCCACGCGGATGCCCTCGCATTAGGCGACGGGGTGCAACTCTGGCCGCGCATCTTGCGCGACGTGGAATGGGACAGCCTGCAACCGCGTTACGTCGCCACCTACGAAAACGACTACTGCGACGATCCCTCCCCGCGGCGGTCGATCCTTCCGCGCCGCAGTTTTCTCACCACCACCAGCCTGATCGCGACCCGCGGCTGCCACAACCGCTGCGGCTTCTGTTATCTCGCGACCGACGGGCTGCGCATGCCGTACCGCATGCGCCATCCCCAGCAGGTGGTCGACGAGTTCAAAGCCGACGACCAGCCCTACGCAGTTTTCATCGACAACAACCTCGGCTCGCGCCGCGACTATCTGCACCAGCTTTGCGCTGCCCTGCGTCCGCTGAACAAAATCTGGAGCGCCGCCGTCACCATCGACGTCACCGACGACCCCAGCCTCATCCGCAACATGGCGCTGGCCGGATGCACCGGCGTCTTCATCGGCTTCGAATCGCTTTCCGACGACAATCTCGCCGACTCACACAAGAAGACGCCGAAGACCAGCGACTACGCGCGCCGCGTGCGCATCCTGCACGACTACGGCATCCAGGTAAACGGATCATTCGTCCTCGGCTTCGATCACGACCGCAAAGACGTCTTCGCCCGCACGGCGGAATGGATCGAAGAGAACCGCCTGGAGTGTTCCACGTTTCACATCCTGACGCCCTACCCTGCCACGCCGCTGTTCCGCCAGATGGAAGAACAAGGACGCATCCTGCACCGCGACTGGACGCTCTACGACACCGGCCACGCCGTCTTCCAGCCAAAGCACATGAGCCCCGAAGAACTCGAGCAGGGATATGCCTGGATCTACCAGCGCCTCTTCTCGCACGCGTCGATCTGGCGCCGCCGCCCCGAAGACTGGCAGGCGATCCCGCTGTATATCGCGATGTCGTATCTCTATAAACGCTCCAACCGCTTCTGGCACCTGCTGATCAAGCACCACCTCGTCAACCCAGTCTGGAAGCCGCTCGTTGAGATGACGCGCTGGCGGCACGTTCACTACCGGCGCCGCCTCGCACAGCGCGAGATGGCGGTAGGCGCTCCGGGGCAGGTCGTCTCGGCTGGAGTTTGAATCAGCCCTTCCCGAACGATGAGGCCTTCTTGAAGGAGGCCCTCGAGGAACAATCAAAGAAAAAAGGGACACCCGCGAGGGGCGTCCCTTCTCCGTTGACCCGGCTGCCGGGCGGTTTACTTGCGGTGTCCCGACGAGAACTGAACCGCTGGAAGGATTGGTGTTCCCTCCGAACGAACCGCGTCGAGGGCCGTGGGATCGATTCCCAAGGCTTGCAGGATGGTAGGCGCCACCTGTGCAGTGCCCACTGCGGCCCGAACCGTCTGTGGTTGTAACGACGGATTCGACAGCAGAAGAACCACATTCGTGTCGTCATGTGCGAACCCGCCGTGCTCCTCTAGCTTCGAGGTGCTTCCGGAGTAGGTAACGCCAACATTCGGAGTCACGATGATGTCGGGTGGGCGCGGATCCACGGTTGGATCGTTGTAGTTAAGGGTTAACGAAGGGCCGTAGTAGATCTGACCGAGCGCGATTCCCGTGACTGCTGCATTCCCTTCGAGGATGCCGACCGAGGCCAAAGTGTCCGCCGAGTTCGACAGCCAGACCAGCGAGACATCATCTTCCGTGGGTCCGATGCCCGTGGGGTTGTTGGTGGACTCAGAGTACGGAATGTAGCCCGCATTGGAGAGCAGCGTGACGGGCGAAGTTCCGTTGATGAGTTGAGAAACGTAACGGCTGGGATCGATCGGCGACTGTCCGTGCTTGGCGGTGAGCACGATCAGAGTCGAATCGTACAGACCCTGTTTCTTCAACTCGCTCACGAATGCGGCAATCGAGGCGTCCACAAACTGGAATTCGCCCAGCAGCACCGCGCCCGGGGTCCCCGCGGCATCGAGATATCCGCCGGTCGTGCTGTTGCTCGATTCGATGAGCTTCTGGCCTACGCTGGCGGCCTGAAAGTTCATGCCGAAGATGGTGGGAACCTGGGCGTCTTTGTAGCCAAGGTGGTTCTTCCCACGGATCCAGTTGAGGACCGCTTTGACCTTCAGAGTGTCATAGCACTGAATGTTCTGGAAGCTGTTGGTCCATGCGGTGAGGTCGGAGCTTGGATCGCGGATCGGGTCGCAAGCTGCGTTGGTCGGCGTTACGATGCCCGGAAGGGCGACCACCGTGGAGTTGATTTCAGGAGCGTAGAAATCGTCGAGCGCGCTCGGCCCCAGACCAGAAGCTACCGAGGCATAAGCCGGGTGCTTGTCGGACCAGGCCGAGAATCCGCCGTTCTGGTGAATCACGCTGAAAATGCTGTTGGCGCGGACGAATTCCCACGGATAGACGGGTGCGCAGCCATTGGCCGGGTCGCGGGGCAGCCGCAGGGGGTCGATCGAGTTGAGACCGCCGTCGGTCAGGGTGGCACCCTGCGCGCCGCCGTTCAGTTTGGTTTTGTCGAAGTCGATGCCTTCTTCATATTCGGTCGTGGTCCCCGTAGGCGCGCCGCCAGGAGTGCACGGGCCAGCGGCGACGCCGTTGCCGGTGGTTTTCGCCGGAGCGGAGTAGTTTCTGGAATACGCAACGTCGTAGTAGATGCCGGTAAGAGCCGGGCTTCCGCCCGTGACGATCGCCGTCAAGCCAGGGAAGGAATCCGAGGGCTTCGATGTGCTGGCCGCGACGTAGTTAACGCCGGTCGTCGCGAGCGCCGCCATTGCCGGGCAGTAAGGTTTTCCGTTGTTGATCGTGCTAATGCCATTCGCACAGTTCAGGAAATCCACCGCATGCATGCCGTCGACGCTGATCAGAAGAACGCGCTTGATCTGGTTTTGATTGGAGTGATTGTTTTGGGCGATCGCGGTGCCCATCGAGCAGACAGCTGCGAGGGAGAGCAGAGCAAGTGTTTTTTTCATGAGAAACCTCGAGGGGTCATCGTAAGAAACGTCTGGCTTGGGGAAGGTTACGGAGAGTTGAATTCTTCGTGAAAACTCTTTCAGCTTGATCGCTAGGACAGATTTTCATCTTTGGATTTCAAAACGGTGTCTCGTTGGCAGGCGCAGGGGCGGTTGGGCCAAATCCAACGACCTCCCACTGGCCGACACAAGAAAAAGCTTGACAATTTATACTGTGTATCATACAGTGTGTGTCACATACTATATGGCGAACGGTAGCCAAGGCGCCCCTGAGATTCTCGAGAACCTGAAGATGGAACTGCGCCGCGGGTGCCTGATCGTCGCCGTCCTGGCCCAGCTTCGGACCGAGCAGTACGGGTACACGTTACGCAAGGCCTTAGCGGACGATGGCCTGGCGATCGATGAAGGCACGCTGTATCCGCTCCTGCGCCGCCTGGAGACGCAGGGCCTGCTGGTCAGCCAGTGGCGCGAAGAGGACAAGCGCAACAAACGCTTCTACCGGCTGTCCCCGGCGGGCGAACAGATTTTGAGCCAACTGCTCGAAGAGTGGCAGAACATCAACAGTTCACTGAGCAAGATGCTCGAAGAGGCACCGTTATGAGCAAAACATCCAGCCAAGACCGTAAGGAACTGATCGAGCGCTACCTGCAGGCTGTCGCGTTCTGGCTCCCGAAGGGCCAGCGGCAGGACATCATCGCCGAGCTGTCGGAGGATCTGCACTCCCAGATTGAAGAGAAAGAAACCGAACTCGGCCGGTCATTGAACGAAACCGAAATCGAAGCCATCCTCAAGCAACGCGGTCGCCCACTTCTGGTGGCCAATCGATATCTGCCCCAGGAAAGCTTGATCGGTCCGGTGCTGTTCCCGATCTACCGGTTTGTAATGAAGGTCGTGGCCCTGTGCTACCTGGTGCCTTGGATCCTCGTGTGGATCGGGATGATGTCTCTCAGCTCGTCGTACCGCGCCGACCACGCGAGCGCCGGGTGGCTGCACGCAATGGTCACGGCAGCGAACTCACTCTGGTCCGTCGCCTTTTTCGCGCTGGCCACGGTGACCCTCGTATTCGCCGCGCTGGAGCGGCTGCAGGCCCAGTCCCGGTTTCTCGACCAATGGAATCCCCGCAAGCTGCCCCCGGTCCGCAACCCCAGCCATATTTCCCGCGCCGGCTCTCTCATCGAAGTAGTGGTTAACCTGGTGTTCGCCGCGTGGTGGATCGATCTCATGTCCTCGCCCGTCATACTGGACCGCCCTGAGATACGAATCGTCTTGTCCCCCGTCTGGCGATATTTCTTCTGGGGTTTCCTGCTGCTGGCCTTCGTGAATGCCGCGCTGGCGGTCGGGAACTTCGCGCGTCCTTATTGGACCGTGCCCCGCGCCAGTGTTCGACTCATCACCGACGGCACGGCTGCCGGGCTGTTTTGCTGGATGTCCCTGTTGAAGGTCACCGCCCTGGCCGAAATCACCATCCCTCACCTTCTGGCTGCACGAAGGCTGCAGGTCACCAACGCCATCAACCTGGCGATGGCTAGGGCGTTCCCTTTTTTGCTCGTAGCAGCTGTGGTCATCCTTATGGTCGACGCCTACCGGATTTTCCGCGTGAAGAACACCGTGCCTGCGCCGTTGGAGGGAGAAATCTCAGCCGCCGTCGGTTAAAGGCACTTTTTTGAGAGGCATCATTATGAACACCACATCCAGCCGCAACCTCGATCTGATCGATCGCTACCTCCAGGCCGTCCGCTTCTGGCTGCCCAAAACGAGTCGTCAAGAAGACCTGCTCGCCGAGTTAGGCGAGGACCTGCGCTCGCAGATTGAGGACAAGGAAAGGGAACTCGGTCATCCGCTCGACAAGGCCGAGATGGCGGAGATCCTGAAGCGCTGCGGCAGTCCGATGATGGTTGCCGGCCGCCTCGGGCCGCAACGTCACCTCATTGGGCCCGCCTTGTTCCCCATCTACGAATTTGTCCTAAAGATGGTGCTGCTCTGGATTCTGGTTCCGGTATTCATCTTCATCGTCGGCCCGGTGAATCTGGCGCAAGGCGGCGGTGATTGGGGAGCAGCGGTGTTGAACACCTTCGGTGACCTCTGGTCTGGGCTATTCATCGCGGCTGGCATCATCACTCTAGTGTTTGCCATTATCGAACGCACAAGTGCGCACCTCGGAGCCGAGTGCAAATGGGACCCGCTCAAGCTGCCGCCGGTGCGGAAGGACGAGCGCAAACCGTCTCTTCTGAAAGTGGTCTGCCAATTCGGATTTAACATATTCGGACTTGTTTGGTTGCTGCTTGTGCCTCACTACCCGTTCCTGATCCTTGGTCCGGCAGCGGCAGTGCTGAAAGCCGGGCCGATGCTGCACACTTACTACCTTCCGTTTGTTCTGATCAGCGTAGTGGCCCTGGCGAGGTCCGGCGTCACCCTGGCACGCCCGCATTGGGACTGGTTTCCGCCGGTGAGCGAACTGCTGCAATCAGTCCTTCTGCTGATCGTGCTGAATTACATGATCGAAGCCATCGGGAAGACACCCAGCGTGTATCCATTCGTTGTCCTACAGGACGCGGTAAGGAATTCACCGAAATACTTCCAGTTGGCTGGAATCGTGAATGTGTCCATTCTGGCCAGCATCGTGTTCGGTTGGCTGGGAGTCTGTATTGCCGCGCTTTTACAGGTCTGGGTATTCCTCCGATATCTCCGCAAGCGAACTTCCGGCGCGCAACGAGCCGCATCCATCGGAGCGCAGTAAAGCCCTGGGAATTGACAGATCAGCGGCGCGCCCGGAGACACGAGCGCGCTCACGGGCATTCTCGCTCCTCCTTCGTGCTCTCCTGCGCCGCATCCCCGCCGTCGCACGAGTGATCTAGTAGCGCCGGCTCGAGATGTAGCGCCGGCATGCTGCCGGCTGTCGCGGGGGCGTCTCGCCCCCGCATCGTCAGGCGGAACGACAACGCTAGTTTCACCCCCGGCGCGGCGGTCTTTCCTTGCGGTAAGATCAAGAGATTATGAAAACGTCCGATACCGAGGCCGAGACGGGCGCAAACGCCCCCCCCGACCCTCGCCCGTCCAACTTCATACGCGACATCATTCTCGACGACCTGAAGACCAATAAATACAGCGGCCGCGTGCAGACCCGCTTTCCTCCCGAGCCCAACGGATATCTCCACATCGGCCACGCCAAGGCGATTTGCCTCGACTTCGGACTCGCCGACGAATTCGGCGGGCATACGAATCTGCGCTTCGACGACACGAATCCTGAAAAGGAAGAGACCGAGTACGTCGACTCCATCATGGAAGACGTGAAGTGGCTCGGCTTCCGCTGGGACGGACTCTTCTACGCCTCGGACTATTTCGACCAGCTCTACGAGTGGGCCCTGAAGCTGATTCGCGACGGCAAAGCTTACGTCGACGATCTTTCGGCCGAGGAAATTCGCAAGTACCGCGGCACCCTCACCGAGCCGGGCAAGGACAGCCCGCACCGCAATCGCTCGGTGGAAGAAAACCTAGACCTGTTTCAGCGCATGAAGGCGGGAGAATTTCCCGACGGCTCGCGCGTGCTGCGCGCCAAGGTCGACATGGCCTCGCCCAACCTGAACATGCGCGACCCGGTGATGTACCGCATCCTGCACGCCGAGCATCACCGCACCGGCAACAAGTGGTGCATCTATCCGATGTACGACTACGCGCATGGCCAGTCGGACTCGCTCGAAAAAGTGACGCACTCCATGTGTACGCTGGAATTTGAAGATCACCGCCCGCTCTACAACTGGTTCATCCAGCAGCTGGGCATCTTCCCGTCGCAGCAAATCGAATTCGACCGCCTCAACCTGACCCACACGCTGCTCAGCAAGCGCAAGTTGCTGCAGTTGGTGCGCGAGGGCCGGGTGCGCGGCTGGGACGACCCACGCATGCCGACGCTGAGCGGCATCCGGCGCCGCGGCTACACGCCGGAGGCAATCCGCAACTTCTGCGCCTCGATCGGTGTTTCGAAGACGACCGGCTCCATCGAGCTGGCCATGCTCGAACATTTCGTGCGCGAGCACCTGAACAAGCGAGCCCTCCGCGTGATGGCCGTGCTGCGCCCGCTGAAGGTTGTGATCGACAACTATCCCGAGGGACAGACCGAAGAAATGGACGCGGTGAACAATCCTGAAGACGCGGCCGCCGGAAGCCGCAAGGTCCCATTCTCGCGAGTGCTGTACATCGAGCAGGACGACTTCCGCGAGGTTCCGCCGCCCAAGTATTTCCGTCTGACGCCGGGCCGCGAGGTCCGCCTGCGCTATGGCTACTTCATTACCTGCACCAGTGTCGTGAAAAACGAGAAGGGCGAAGTGGTTGAAGTGCGCTGCACTTACGATCCTGAAACGCAAGGCGGCGATGCGCCGAACAGAATCAGAGCAAAATCTGTCAAAGTCTACAAATTCACAACCAGGGCGGATGTTTCTATCATTGAGCACGGCAAACCGCTCGATATTATTAAGCCGATCACGTTATCTCTGGATGATGAAAAAGGGTTTCGTGCCGCCTTCCTATCTGTGGGTCTCGACCCGATGCAGATGGAGGGTGCGCTCGGAAAGCTCGCTCACGCTCCGGAGAACGCTGCCTTTAGCATCCCGATCGAACAGAAAGCCACGATCCACTGGGTCTCAGCCGCGCATGCCGTCGATGCCGAAGTCCGCATCTACGAGAACCTGTTCCTGAAAGAAAATCCCAGCGACGTCGAAGAGGGCCAGGACGTTCTCGACAATCTCAATCCCAACTCGCTGGAGATCATTGCCAACGCGAAGGTCGAGCCGTCACTGGCCAAGGCCACGTCCGGCACCCGCTATCAGTTCGAGCGTCTGGGATATTTCTCCGTCGACCCCGACTCGAAGCCGGGGAAGCCGGTCTTCAACCGCACGGTCGCGTTGAAGGATGCCTGGGCGAGAGCGCAGGGGAAGCAGGGCGGAAAGAACTGAATCCTATTTGCAGTGTCGACAAAGGCCTTCCCATCTCATTGTCATCCTGAGGCGCAGCTTTTTGCGCCGAAGGATCTATGTACTCGCGGGGAGCGCCCGTGCAGCATGCGATTGCATAGATCCTTCGCGAGACAAAATGCGTCTCGCTCAGGATGAAACACGCAGCGCTGAACGACACGTGGACGAAAGTCGAGAAGAAGCGGGGCCGAGCTAAAGCACCTCAGCGTAACCTTCAGGACTCCTCGTCCCACCGGGCAGCCGCGAAGCCGCTCCCGGCTTTTGGCTTCTTGGGTTTGTTCGCGGTGACACCCGCTTCCTCTGCTCCAGACTCGCCGCCACGAGGCACCTCCTCATATCGCGCGAAGTTCATGGAATATTCAACCCGGCCTTGCGTGATTGAACGCATGTGCTGCGCATAGCCGATCATGGTGGCCAGAGGCACAGTCGCGCGGATCACCTGCGAACCCGCACGATGCTCCATGCCTTCAATCCGTCCACGGCGCCGGCTCAGGTCGCCCAGAATCGCACCTGCAAATTCCTCTGGCGTGACCACCTCGACCGACATGACCGGCTCCAAAACCACCGGGTCAGCCTTGCGGGCGGCCTCTTTGAAAGCCATCGAGCCGGCGATCCTGAACGCCATTTCGTTCGAATCACCGACATGGTAGCTTCCGTCGTAGAGAACAGCTCGCAGATCCACCATTTCGTGGCCTGTCAAAACTCCACCCTTCATCGCCTCTTGAATGCCGAGATTGACCGGCTCCACGAATTCCGCCGGAACGGCCCCGTCTCTAATCTCGTCCTCGAACTGATAGCCGCCTCCCGCTTCCCGCGGCTCCAGCCGAACCTTTACGTGGGCGTACTGGCCGCGCCCGCCGATCTGACGTATGTACTTGCCTTCCCCGTCCGCGTTCTTGCGAATAGTCTCCAGATAGATCACCTTGAACTCACCAACATCGAGCGGGATCTTGTATTCACGCACGACGCGATCGCAGATGATTTCGAGCTGCAGCCCACCCACCCCGCTGACGGCGGTTTCTCCGTCCGTGGGTCCTGGTGCAATTCCTATAGTGAGATCTTCCTGGGCCAGCTCCCTCAGCGCACGTTCCAGTCTCTCGCGGTCACCGCTGGCCCTCGGACGGATGACCACAAAGATCAATCGACGGAGTTGGGTGTGCGATTCGCTCAAGGTGAGGCCTTACGCTTTTGCAGTTTCTGACAGAAGATTAAAGGTCACTTGACGATTGTGAATCCAAGGTCCCGCTAGGGACCACCGAAAATAGCCCGCCAGCTCACTGGCGGGTAAGCGAAACGAAAAAGGAACCGCGTCCTGGAAGGACGCCTGAACGTCAACAACGAACTTACCGATTGCACGCATCACTTCCTCAATCTCCCCACCACATACATCACAATCGAAAGCACCACACTCACCACCACCGACGTCGCCAGCGGAAAATAAAAGGTCGTATGCTTTCCCCGGTACACAATATCTCCCGGCAGCCGCCCCAAGGGCAGATTCGCCCGCCCCAGCAGCATCACTAGGCCGCCCACCACCACTAATACCAACCCGAATCCAATCAGCAGCTTACCCAGATCCGTCATATCTCCGCCCTCGCCCCACCCAAAAAGGCCATCCCCTTTTCGTCCCTTTCCCTGTACCCTGTATCAACCACCGGTCGCCCCTTGACCGGACCCTTGGAGGCCTGCACTATGCCGCTATACCAGCCCCTCGTTGTTCGCTCCCTGTCTCGAAGTCTACCAGCGCTTCTGCTGTTCACCGCTCTGTGTGCGCCCTGCGCTCATTCCCAGGACGTCCTCACCTACCACAACAACAACGCCCGCACCGGGTTCGACAGCAAGGAGACGACCCTCACTCTGACCAACGTGAACTCCACCACGTTCGGCAAACTCTTCGTCGTCCCCGCCGATGGCCTCGTCGACGCCGAACCTCTGTACCTATCCGCCGTGTCCATCTCCGGCGTAACCCACAATCTGCTGATCGTTGCCACCGAACACGACACCGTCTACGCCTACGATGCCGACACCGGCACGAATCTCTGGCAGATCACGACACTCAAGTCCGGCGAGACCACTTCTGACAAGCGCAGCTGTTCGCAGGTCGAACCCGAGATCGGAATCACCTCAACTCCCGTCATCTCTCGCCCCAAGACCGGCAACCCCGTCATCTACGTCGTCGCCATGTCGAAAGATGGCTCCGGCGACTATCACCAGCGCCTGCACGCCCTCGACGCCACCACTGGCGCAGAACTCTTTCACGGCCCCATCGACATCACCGCCCAGTATCCCGGCACCGGGGACAACAGCACAGGCGGCTTCGTGATTTTCGACCCCGCCCAATATAAAGAGCGTGCCGGCCTTCTCCTCATCAACAGCACGGTTTACCTCGGCTGGGCCTCGCACTGCGACTTTCGTCCCTACACCGGATGGATCATGGGCTACAACGCCAGCACCCTGGCGCAGACCACCGTGCTCAACGTAACTCCCAACGGCAACGAGGGCGCCATCTGGAACTCCGGCGCCGGCATGGCCGCCGACAATGCTGGCAATATCTTCCTCCTCGACGCCAACGGAGTCTTCGACACCACTTTGAATTCTTCCGGCTTTCCTGAAAGCGGCGACTATGGCAACGCCTTCCTCCACCTCACCACCAAGGGTGGACTCGCCGTCGCCGACTACTTCGAAATGTACAACCAGTCCAGCGAGAACAGCACCGACACCGACCTCGGCTCCGGCGGAACCCTGCTCGTCAGCGAGAAAGACTCCACCGGCAAGATGTGGCAACTCGCCGTCGGCGCCGGTAAAGACGCCAACCTCTACGTCGTCGACCGCACCAACATGGGCAAGTTCAATTCGAAAACCAACAACATATACCAGGAACTGCAGGGCGTCCTGAGGAACGGAATCTATTCCATGCCCGCGGCCATGAATGCCAATATTTACTACGGGCCCGTAAGCAGCCCAATCGCTCTATACCAGTTCAGCAACGCGAAACTCCGCACCACCGCAGTCGCGAAGACCGCCAACTCCTTCGCCTATCCCGGAGCCACTCCCAGCATCTCCTCCAACGGAGGACAGAACGCCATCCTCTGGGCTGCCGAGAACACCAACCCTGCCGTCCTCCACGCCTACAACGCCAAAACTCTGGTCGAGATCTACAACACCAACCAGGCCGCCAACGGACGCGACCAGTTCGGCGCCGGAAACAAATACATCACACCGATGATCGCCAACGGCAAAGTGTATGTAGGCACGACTAACGGAGTCGGTGTCTTCGGCCTCTTAGCTGGAAAATAGAATAGAGAAGACAAGAGGCAACGCAGAGGGGTGCCACTTAGCCACTAATTTAAGCAGCACGGGATAGAAGTTGACCCTGCCAGGCGGCTCCTGAATCAGGGTAGTTCACTCCTCGCGAAGCAATCTCACTGGATCAATCGACATCGCACGTCGCGCCGGAATCCACGTTGCGAGCAGGCCCAGCATCGCCATAGAGACGACAGCACCAACCAACACCAGCGGATCTCGAGGAGTTGCCTGGTACACGATGAAAGCCAGCACTCTGCTTGCCAGAATCCCCAAGAGGAGTCCCACTGCGGAACCAAACGCCAGCACCTTGAACGCGCGTCCTAATGCCGCCATTAACACTTCCTTGCGCTGCGCCCCTAGGGCAACTCGGATTCCCAACTCGCGCAAACGCTTGCTGACCGAGTATGCGGCCATTCCAAAAATACCTGTGATGGAGAGCATCGCGCCCAGCCCGCCCAGCACTCCCAGCGCAATCGACGCCGCTCGCGCAGGTAGCAGTGCCGTTCCCAGCTCTTTGTCCCATGTGTTGATCGTAAGCGGCAGCGCTTCATCCAGGCCGCGAAGCGTCTGCTCCAGGACCGGCGCCAGATCCTGCGCGTTGTGATTTGCGCGCACGATCATCCAGGTCCAGCTTGACGGTGATTGCAAAATCGGAAGGAACATGGCTGGCTGGGCATCTTCGCTTAGAGTCTTATACTTTCCGTCTTCCACGATGCCGACGAGCCGCACCCGCGTCCCGTCGCCGAATTTGAACGAATTGTCGAGCGCATTCGCTTCTGAGCCGAACAGGGCGCGCGCAAACTTCCGGTTCACCACGGCGACGCGCGGAGCACCTTGCTTGTCGTCCCATGTGAAGTCTCGCCCCTGCAGCAGGGTCGTGCCCGCCGCATGAAAATACCCCGGCGATACGGAATACTCCATGGAATCCGCCGCCGCATTCGAACTGCGGTAGTCCGTTGTACTGTCTTGGAAGACCGTGATCTGGCTCCAACCGAGGTTCAACGGGATTCTGCCGGCGTAGGCAGCCGCAGTTACTCCAGGAATGTTCTCGACGGCGGTCAGCATGCGTTTTTGCATAGCCGCGGCCTGCTCGCCTTTGTAGCCGGCCATATTCAGTTCTGTATTCACCTGCAACACGTTCTGAGGCACAAACCCGAAGTTGCTATGCAAGGAGCGAATCATTCCCCGAACCGCGACCAGCGACGAGGTGACCAGCACTGCGCACACCGCAATCTGCGCTCCCAGCAGCAAGTCGCGCAACGTGACGCGCCGTGAGTTTCTCCATCCGCTGGTTCCGCTCTTGATCCCCTGGAAAGGATCGGTCTTCAACACCTGGCGTACCGGCACCATTCCGAACAGGAATCCGCTAGCCAGCGCGAGCAGCAGCGCTACCGCATAGGTCAACAGGTCGGGATGGAGGTCAAGATAGATGGGGAAAATGGGATCGGGACGCCAGGAGCTCAACATGCGCAGCAACACAACGCTTCCAGCCATGCCCAGCGCGCCGCCGGCAATCGAAACCAGAACTGCTTCCGTGAGCAGTTGGCGCAGAATGCGTCCCCGGCTGGAACCAAGAGCCAGACGCAGGGCGACTTCGCGCGTGCGATCCGCGGCACGAGCAGCGAACAAACCTCCGAGATTCGCGCACGCTGCCAGCAGGATCAGTCCGGCAAGCAGCATCAGTCCCGCCACAAAAGCATGAACCGGACCTCCGAGCATGTCGCCCGCCAGGCCGGGACGCGCCAGTCCAAACCCAATTCCGTCGTCTTCCTTGGGGTAGCTCTTAGCCATGTAAGCCGCGATGCTGTTCAGGTCGGCAATGGCCTTCGCCGGAGTTATGCCGCTCCTCAGTCGGCCAATCACCCACCTTCCCCGATTGCTGCGCGAATCCAGATTGCTTGAGCCTTCAATCTGCTGCTGATTGACAATGGGTGCCCAAAGATCCGGGGCATAGAACAATTCCGTGCCGCGGAACCCTGCGGGAGCCACGCCCAGAATCGTGTAGCTATACTTGTTGACCCGGACCGCGCGTCCCACTACTCCAGGATCGCCTTGGAAATGGCTCTGCCAGTAGGCATAGCTCAGAACAACATAAGGAGCGCTGTTCGGCCCGTGCTCATCGCTGCCGTGGAAGAATCGGCCCAGGTAGGGTTGAATTCCAAGGACATCGAAGTAGTTTCCGCTTGCCGTATATAGCCAGATTGGAGCAGTTTTGCCATCTGAGTCGAGCCCAGCCGTCGAAATCTCGTAGGTAATCAGACCATCGAAGGAGCCGCTGCGGTCGCGCAGATCGACATAATCCGGGTACGACTGCCCAGGAAACCCTCCCTTTGCGTTTTCAATCGTGTAGAGGTTCTGCCCGCCCGGAACGTTCAGAGGTCGCAGCACTAGCTCATTCAGCAGGCTAAAGACGATAGCGTTTGCGCCGATGCCTAGAGCCAGTGTCAAAATGGCTGCAATTGTGAAGCCAGCAGACTTGCGCAACTGCCGGAGCGCATATCGAAGATCTTGAGCTAGTCCACTCATCCTGCGACCTCCTGAAGAAAGCACACAACAAACGCTGCTCCTCAGGATGCAATCACCGTGCCCTTCCGCAACGACCGTAAGCTATTGACCGCGAAGATAATGCAGGAGGCGCGAGCCGCAGCGGCTGTCCGCTCATGGAGGGCCATGTCCGAAAGCGGACGGCTCCGGGCCGGATGCGATCGTCCAGCGTCTTGCCTTAGCTGCGTCCACAAGCGAACACTGATTCGCGCAAGTGGACAACAGATCCTCCGAGCTCGGATGGACCGTCTCCGCCTATTTCAATGCTGGCACGCCAGTTGAGAACTTTCCCGCGTTCAAGTTTTTTGGCACGCGAATTGCCCACTCTCATAGCTACAGCACCACCTCACGGAGGCTTGGCATGGCGCACTTTGAACGCATTCGCGATGTGATCTCCGGCCCCTTTAGTCCCGAGGTCATGCGGCAGCGCACGGCGGCGGGTTGGCAATTGGTATCGATCGAGTGGCGGCGCGAGTTGCCGGATTCGGAAGCTCCATCCCAGGGCGCATTTGCCGAAGAGATTCCCTACGGGCTGCGCATCTCCGAAGATTGCCAGCGCCTCGAGATTGATCCCATCGAGAATCGGACGCTCATGCTGATGATGGAGTTGCTGGTCCAGGATTTCCCTTATTCCAGCATCGTCAGTGACCTCAACGAAAAGGGACTGCGCATGCGCGACGGCCGCCCGTGGACCCGGGTGGCAGTCTTCAATATGACGCCGCGTCTCATCGAGGTGGGGCCGCGCCTGTTCTCAACCGAGGAGTGGAACAGAATTCGACAACGCTTCTCTTCGCCAAGACCGCAAGAGATTTTCTAGACGGAAGGTGAAAGCAGAAGTTGATCACGGCGACTCGAATCGGCGGGTGCGGTGATGTCTCGCCGCCCTTACTCGTGCCGCAGCGCTTCAATCGGATCCAGCCGCGATGCCCGGAACGCCGGAATCATCCCGCTGACCAATCCCACCGCTCCCAGTATCAGCGTCGACGCAATCAGCGTTCCCGGCGCAATGATCAGGCGTATGTCCCCCGCCTCTCCGTTCTTCGCAAATGCGCTGTACAGCGTGAGTCGCCCCACGGAAAGCGCGACCGCATAAGCCAATATCACTCCCAGCACGCCGCCAATAAACGTAATCGTCAGCGCCTCCGCCAGGAACTGCCACAGAATGTATCGCCGTGGCGCGCCCAGCGCCTTCTGTACGCCAATCTCCCGCGTCCGCTGCGTCACCGACACCAGCATGATGTTCATCAGGCCAACACCGCCGATCCCCAGCGTAAGCGTGCCAATAAATCCCATCAGCACCTTCAACCCAATCGTAATGATTTCGAACTGGTGTACCTGCGCCATCAGGTTGAACACGAACACAGCCTGCCGGTCCGTCTGGTTGAATTTGTGCTCCGTCGCCATGATCGTGCGTACGGTTTGTTCCAGGCTCTCGTACTCCGGAGTCTGGTAGGTAAACCAAATTGTGTCCAGGTAATGCGTGCTCTTCAGATCGCTCATCGTGGTGAAGGGAACGTAGATCACGCGATTGATATCGTCATTCCCCTCCTGCATTTTTCCCTTCAGCACGCCAATGACTTCGAAGCTCAGGCCATCCAGCCGGATGTGCTCTCCCACCGCATTGCGCCCCGAAAAAAGCTTCTCCTTGGCTTCGGACCCGATCACTGCAACCCTGGCCCGCTCGATTTCGTCTTCCGGGTTGTAGAACCTGCCCTGATCGACTTTGAGCGATCGAACGTCCAGCACATTGGGATAATTACCGCTAACCCCCCACGTGAAAACCCGCGTATCGTACTGCACGCTCGCCTGCTTACTCACCTCCGGCGTGATGTGCGTGATCTGAGGAAGGTTCGTGGTGAGCGTGTCTACATCGTCCTGGGTAAAGCGGACCAGGACTCCAGCCTTCTGCCCGCCCGCTTGCATCGAAGTGCGGTTCGGAACCACAATCACCAGCTTATTGCCAAAATTCGCAAAAATATTCGCGCACGCCTGACCAAAGCCGTCGCCATACGCCAGCAGCATCACCACCGTCGCGATGCCCCAGGCCATGCCCAGCATGGTCAGCGCCGTCCGGCGGCGATTGTGCCGCATCGCTCCGTAGGCTTCGTTGAACAAATCACGAAACATGCATTGCCTTCTTAGAATCCCTCTTGCCGCAGCGCTTCCACCGGCTGCAGCATCGCCGCTTTGCGAGCCGGATAAAGCCCCGCCACCACGCCCGCCAGCGTCAAACTCCCAATCGCCAGCACCGCCGACATCGGCACCAGTTTCGGCGGATCAAATCCTCCAGGTCCCTGAATTCCTCCCATCAGCCCCATTAATCCCGCCGCCAGCGCCATGCCGATCATTCCGCTCCCCAACGTCAGCAGCAATCCTTCCAGAAAGAAGTGAAACAGAATGCTGCGGTTGGTCGCGCCCAGCGCCTTGCGTAATCCGATCTCATGCGTTCGTTCGCTGACCGCGACAAGCATGATGTTGATCACGCCGATCGCTCCCAGCGCGAGCGTCACCATTCCCACCGCTCCCAGGAACATGTTCATCACATCGAAAATCGTTCCCACCATCTTCGATTCCTCGATCGAATCCCACCCGTCAAACGCGTTTTGATCGTTTGCATCAAAGCCATGATTGCGCGCAATGATCTTGTGCACGTCATCCTGCGCCAGCTTGTGCTCTGCCGTCGTGTAAGGCTGGTATTCGATAAAGGAAATCGAATTCAGATGGTTCTCGCCCTTGAGCGGGAAGTTCGTCGCCATCACCGTAAATGGGATGTAGCCCCGCATGTTCAGCCATGTATTCTCACCCCGGCCAAGATGCGGCATGCTCCCGATCACTTCGAATCGAATTCCATTCAGCAGAATGAATGCACCCAGCGAGGGCCGCCCCGGAAACAGCGTCTTTAGCAGTTCATTTCCCAGCACGATCACGTTTCGCTCTTGCTTCAGATCCATTTCATTCAGCCACCGTCCCTCTTTGAGCGGAAGATAACTGATCTCGTTCAGCTGCGGCTCCACTCCCAGAATCTCCACGCTTGCAGTGGCGAACTCGCTGACCTGGTGCATATCTGAACGCGAAAGCATGGGAGATGCATTGCCCACGTGCGGCGCTTGCGTCCGTATATCCACGTAATCCTGATAGGTGAGCAAATACGGGCGGGCAGAGTTCATGCTTCCTGCCACCGCCGGCGCGCGCCCCGGAAAGATAAACATGATGTTCCTGCCGAACTCGGCCAACTCGCGCTTGTTGCCTGACCGGAACCCTTCCCCCACTCCCACCAGCAGAAGCAGCGATCCCACGCCCCAGGCGATCCCGAACATGGTTAGAAATGAGCGCAATTTGTGGGTCCACAAGTTGCGGATGATTTGCGCGAAGATATCCCAAATTGTGCGCATATGAATAAAGACGGTGGGAACCTTCAATTGTTACACGCTGGCCAATCTAAATTTCTGGATGATTGAAGGTGCCTGTTGCCGTCCTTGGCGAGCTATCCCATGGTCAACTTTGGAGTTAGATGCTGTCTTTGCAGTGTGAGGTGGTATTGTCCCGAGGCGGTGGTAACCGCTCGCGGCTTATCGTTCCAGCCTGGCCTGCAATTCCCGCATGGCCCCAATCCACTCGTTCAACCCGTCGGCCTCCATCCACAGGTCCTTCAGTTCCGAGTTTTTCCGAACCCTATCCAAGGTACGCATAGCCAGAGCTTTAAGTTCCGGAGTAAGTGCATTCGGATACTTCTTCGCCCAGTCGGCGATCGCCGCAGGTGCTCCTTCGGCCGGAGAACCATTGAGAGCCGCGACCACCTCTCCCGCCGCAACCGCAGCGCTGGCGGCCGGTGCTTCCAGATAAGCCGGATCGTCCGCCGCCCGAAACAGAACCTTCGTCAGATCGTCAGGCGTGATCGTACCCAGCTTCCCAACCCAATCCGCCGCATCGTCATTCTCAAAACTGCCCGTACCCCAAGCCCCCACACAACCCTCCTCAACGCACTTTGGATGTGTCGATTATAGAAGGGTGCCCCACCCTTCTCGCGTCTTGTGCGAGAGGGTGGAGATTCTGATTTTGTCTCTGCGAGAGAAGTCGACGGGGGCCCCATCCTAGCCGCGTCTTTTGCGGCTAGAGCCTGCCCTGAGCGAAGCCGAAGGGGTGGGGATTTCGACCTAACCTCTTCGACCTCCGTGGGTGGCCCATCTTTGCCGCGCCCTTTGCGGCAAAGGTGGGGATGTTGATTTCCGATCTGGACAACTTCCTGCGCAAAAGCCGCTTGAGTCTTTGCATTACAAAGTACTTGACAGCCTCCAACCCGCGGAGTTAATCTATCCCCATGTTCGACCCGCGGCCCCATCGTCTCCGGCGCTTTCGCCGATCGTCCGAGCACAGTTCCCCGGAGCGAAGCTCCGCCGTGTCGTCGCGCACCGCCCCCGAAGTCTTCGAAGACCTTCGCTTCATCCGCGACACCATGGAGCGCTCCGCCGCCTTCACCGCCGTTTCCGGCTGGGGACAAGTCCTTCTCGGTTTCACTGCTCTCGCCGCCGCCTGGCTCGCCGCACAACAAACTTCTCCGTTTGCCTGGCTCCGCGTCTGGCTTGCCGAAGGCCTTCTCGCTGTCGCCATCGGATTGCTCGCCTGCACCTGGAAAGCGAACCGCCGCGGCCTGCCGCTGTTTTCCGGCCCGGCCCGCAAAGTCGCTCTCAGCCTCGCTCCGCCCTTGGTTGCCGGTGCCTTTCTGACATTCCTCTTGTTCCGCGCGGGCCTGCAGTCGGCCCTGCCCGCCACCTGGCTCTTGCTCTACGGTGCCGGCATCATTACCGGAGGCGCCTTCTCCGTCCAGATCGTCCCGGTCATGGGCCTCTGCTTCATGCTGCTCGGCGGACTCACCGTCCTCGGTCCCGCCGCCTGGGGCAACTGGTTCCTGGCCGCCAGCTTCGGCGGTCTCCACATCCTCTTCGGACTCTTCATCGCCAGGAGGCACGGTGGCTAGACCTCTTCCATCCCACGGCAAGCACGCCAAGCACGAATCGGGCATTCGCGAGAAGGCTCGGGCGCGCGCTCATGACGAAGTCCGCGAGCACATTCCCGTAGCCCCCGAACTCCCCGAACTCGATCGCCTGATTCACGAGCGCATCCGCCTCGGCATCGTCAGCGCCCTTGCCACCAACGATTCGCTCAGCTTCAACGACCTAAAGCGCGTGCTCAAGACCACCGACGGCAACCTCAGCGTCCACGCCCGCAAGCTCGAAGAAGCCCAGTACATTTCCTGCGCGAAGTTTTTCGAAGGACGCGTCCCCCGCACCGAATATCGCCTGACCGCGACCGGCCGCCGCGCCCTTGCCGAGTACCTCGATCAAATGGAGGAATGGATCCGCGTCACCCGCGAAGAATAAGGTGCGCAAAATTTTTTACCTGCAAGCTTTGCATCGTAAAGAACATTGCGCCTAAGCATGTAGAGACATTGTGAATGTGAATGTGGGGACGGCCGCCTTCGGCCGTCCGTCGAGCGCAGCGAGACGAAGGGAAAGATTTCTTGCGAGCCTAAGGGACATCAATCGCCATGACCAACCCCGCCCAACCCGCCACTCCCTCCGCTCCCCGCGAAGCCGCCCGCTTCTGGGAACCCGGCCGCCTCCTCTACAACGCCATCCTCTTCACCATCGTCCTGCTCTGGCTCATCCTCACCTGGCCCCACTTCCGCCCATCCCTCACCCTCGGATCCCTCGAAGGCTTCTTCATCCTAGGCCTCCTCGCCAACCTCTGTTACAGCGCCGCCTATCTCGCTGAATTTTTCATCCAGCTTCTCGCGCCCGGCGCCGCGCGCCGTCGCTCCCGCATCTCCCTGTTTGTGCTGGGCACGCTCTTCGCCATCGTTCTCGAAAATTACTGGATCTCCGACGAAGTCTATCCCTACGCCAACAATCCTCCCCCCAGCTTATTTGCAGGAGCCATCACCATGCCGACCGCCATCGCCAGCAACATGAATTTCCCCGCGCCGCTAGCCGTCCTCGGATTCCTCGCCGCCATCGGTGGCCTCTTCCTCGCTGTCGCCGCGGCCCTAATCTTCTGGTTCGCCCGCAAACCAAAGTTCGCCCGCATCACCGCGATCGTTACCGGAGCCGCCGCCATTATCTACTTGGCTCTACTGCTCTCGTTCTCCGTCGCCAGTCACGAAACCGCCCTGGCCCACGGACAGGAAAAATATTTCTGCGAGATCGACTGCCACCTCGCCTACTCCGTCCTCGACGCTCACACCCAGCCCGACGGCCATCTCGTCGTCACCCTCCGCACCCGCTTCGACGAAACCACCACGTCGCCCAACCGCCCCAAAGACGCCTCGCTCACTCCGTCCGCGCGCGAAGCCCGCCTCATCGACAGTGCCGGACGCGAATACGCCCCCGCCTCCACCGCCGGCACCCCGCTCCTCACGCCGCTGAAGCCCGCTGACTCCTACACCACGCAACTCGAATTCAATCTCCCCAAAGACGCGACCGGCCTCCGCCTCCTGATCAATACGATCCCGCAATGGCCCGACCGCATCGTCATCGGCGACGAAAACAGCTGGCTCCACAAAAAAACCTACTTCGCCCTCTAGCGCAGAATCCGGAAAGAGCACGACTTCAGAACTTGCGAAAGACCACAAAAGAATCCACTGCGGTGGAAGAGCGGCCCTTTAAGGGCCGCGTGAGGCGTGTGAAATCATCGTGGGCTTTTAGCCCCTGTGGTCTGCTTGAGTGAGAGACGCTCGTGTGGAGCGGACACTCCCTTCGACAGGCTCAGGGCAGGCTCTGTCCGCTGCTTTTGAATTTGATCATGTGGGGACAGCCGCCTTCCCCTGTCCCGTCGAGCGAAGCGAGACGAGGGGACACACGATGCTACAATCCCCGCAATGACCCGCCTCATACTCGTCCTATTCCTAACCACGTTTCTCACAGCGCAATCCGCCCCAGAAGTCGAAATCACCGCCGAGCCCCACCACCACCAGACCTTCGTCAACGATCAAGTCCGCGTCTTCAACGTCGAACTCCCTCCGCACGCCGAGACTCTGATGCACCGCCACCGCCACGACTACATCTACGTCACGCTCGGCGACTCCGAGGTCGTCAACACCGTCCAGAGCAAAGACCCCGTCACCGTCAAACTGCAAGACGGACAGACTGGATTCCTCCCCGGCAACTTCGCCCACCAAGCCCGCAATCTGCGCGACCACCCCTTCCGCATCGTCAACATCGAACTCCTGCAGGACGACAAACTCCGAGCCTCGTCCGCGAAATGGGACGAAGACCGCGGCCTCGACATCCTCCACAGCGGCACCAAAGAAATCCTCTTCGTCAAAGACGGAGTGCGCGTCTCCGAAATCGAACTGCAACCTGACGGCATGGCGCCCGTTTCAGACGCGCCGTACCTTCTCGTCGCACTCAGCGATCTCGAATTATTTCAGACGGAACACGACGCCCCCAGGTCCGCCTCGGACAATATCCTTCTAAAGCCCGGGGAAGTCCTGTGGATCCCATCTCCACACCGGCACACCTTGGCACACCGCGGCCCGCCCGCCAAATTCATAATCCTGGAATTTCACTGAGACAAGAAACGTAGGGACGGCCGCCTTCGGCCGTCCGTCGAGCGCAACTCGACGACTCTACCCAAGATCCGCAATTCGAGGAATCCCGGGAGCAGCCTCCCCGCGCACCACCGCCTCTCGCCACTCTCCTAACTCCGCCAGCAACTCCCCCACCCGAATCCCCCCCAACTCGCCAGGACATCCCTCCAGATTCCGCCGCGCCCGCGCCATCAGCGAACACGCCCCCACCACATTCCCCGTCGAATGATGATGCAACGCCACCGCTGCCTGAATCAGCCCCTGCAGAAATCGCTTCTCCATCCCATGCGACTCCCGCCACACGTCCTCCCAAACCTCATGCGCGTCATAAAACTCCCGCGCATTAAAATGCCGAATCCCCACCCGATATCTCTCCCCGAAAGTCATGCCGAAGATTCTACGTTCATACCGAACGCCTGTAACGCGGACGTCACTTCTGTTTGAATTGTCATCCGGAGCGTTTGACTTGTCATCCTGAGCGAAAGAGCGCGATTCACTTTTCGAATCGCGCTCCGCAGTCGAAGGACCCCTACACCCTACACGGGACCCACAGGCAGCCGCCCGCACTTACCTATTGCCATCCAATAAAACTCTGATGTACCCTCCTATTGTTTCCAAATAGGAGCGACGCGTGGGCGACAACGACGTTTGGCAGGGCACTCTGGCCCTCATGATTCTCAAGACCCTCGAATCCATGGGCGAACTCCACGGATACGGTATTGCCCGCCGCATCGAGCAAATCAGCGGCGACCGCCTGATCGTCCAGTACGGAACTCTGTACCCCGCGCTCCTCCGCCTCGAGCAGGAGGGATACATCGCCTCCGAGTGGGGACTCTCCGACAACAATCGTCGCGCCCGCTTCTACAAACTCACGCGCGCCGGACGCCGTCAAGTCGAGAAGGAATCCCAGCGCTGGGAAAAGGCCACTGCCATCCTTGCCCGCTTCGTCTCGCCCAATGAGGAGCCGCTATGAGAAAACTCCGCGCCTGGTTGCTGCGCCTCTGGGGACTTCCCAACCAGAAACTTCAGGACCAGCAATTCGCCGAGGAGATTGAATCGCATCTTCAGATGCACATCGCCGACAATCTCCGCTCCGGCATGGATCCCGAACGTGCCCGCCGCGAGGCTCTCCTCAAGTTAGGTGGAATCGAAACGATCACGCAAGCTTATCGCGAAGGGCACACCCTCCCCTTCGTCGAGACCCTTTGGCAAGACCTCCGCTACACGATCCGCCAGCTCCGTAAGAATCCCGCCTTCGCCGTCACCGCGATCCTCGTGCTCACGCTCGGAATCGGCGCAACCGTCGGCATTTTCGCCTTCGCCGATGCCGCGCTGATCAAGCCTCTGCCCTACCGCGAGCCTTCGCGCCTGGTCGTCATCTTCGGAAGCATTCCCCTCGGACCGCGCTTTCACCTCTCCTTTCCCGACTACTACGATTTCAAAAAGCTCAATCAGGTCTTCAGTTCGTTCGAAGTCTATGACTCGAACGGATTCATGCTCGCCACGCCCACTGGAGCGCAACTGGCTCCGGGCGGCAGAGTCAGTGCCGGATTCTTTCACACGCTCGGCGTCGCTCCGATCCTAGGGCGCGACTTCGCTCCCAATGAAGACAAGCCCTCCGCCCCGCGCACCGTCATCCTCAGTTACGCCGCGTGGCAGAAGCGCTACGGCAAACGCTCAGATGTTCTTGGTCAGACCGTAACGCTCGACGGCCACCCGAACACCATCATCGGAGTTCTTCCCAGAGACTTCCACTTCGCCCCCGCCGAGCCCGCCGAGTTCTGGACTGCCGAGCACGACGAGAGCACCTGCCGCGGCTGCCACTGGCTCTTCGGCCTGGCGCGCCTCAAAGACGGTGTCACCCTGCACATGGCCGCTGCCAACATGACTGCGATCGCCAAGCAACTGGAAGCGCAGTATCCCGATTCGAATAACAATCAAGGCGCGGGCGTGGAAGCTTTGCCCGACGTGATTGTCGGCGACATCCGGCCCATCATCCTGATGCTTCTCAGCGGCGCCGGCCTCCTCCTTTTGATCGCCAGTGTCAACGTCGCAAGCCTGTTGCTGGTGCGAACGCAGAGCCGCAAGCGCGAGATCGCAGTCCGCGGCGCGCTCGGCGCATCCCGCCGGCGCCTGCTCCGTCAGTTCGTCACCGAAGGACTAGTGCTCTCCGCCTCCGCAACCGTGATCGGCCTCGCTGCTGCCGATGGCGCCATGCATCTGCTCACCCGCCTCATCCCCGCAGACACGCTCGCGGGCATGCCCTATCTGCAGGGACTCGGCCTCACCCCGCGCGTGCTGGGTTTCACGCTGGCAATCTCATTTCTCAGCGTCGTGATCTTCTCCCTGACGCCAATCGTGAGCATGTCTCGCGAAGAAATGCGCGCGGGACTCACGGAAGGCAGCCGCACCGCCTCAGGAACCGTCTGGCACAAGTTCGGATCCAACCTGGTCGTGGTCGAATTGGCCACCGCGGTCGTTCTTCTCGTAGGTGCCGGATTGCTGGGCAAGAGTCTCTATCGCTTGTTGCAGGTCGATCCCGGCCTGCAGCCGAACAATCTGGCCATACTTCCGCTGTCCATTGCGCGAGAAAGCTACCCTAGGGACCCGCAAGTTCTCGCTCTCGAGCGCCAGATTCTCGACCGCATCACCGCACTCCCCGGCGTGACGTCCGCCGCCATCACCAACAAGCTCCCCGTCGGCGACGGAGACTTCACCACCAGCTTCCGCGTCGTCGGCCGCCCCTATCACGGCGAACACAATGAGGTCGCCTATCGCATCGTCTCCACCGACTACTTCAAGACCCTGCAGTCACGCCTCGTCGAAGGCCGCTACTTCACCGCCGCCGAGGACTCCACCAAGCCCCTCGTCGCGCTCATCAATCGCGCCCTCGCCCGCAAATATTTCCCTGGCGAGCAGCCCGTCGGAATGTTCATCAACTACGACGGAGGCAAACCCGAACAGGCCATGCAAATCATCGGCATCATCGACGACATTCGCGAAGGCCCGCTCGATACCGAGGCCCGCGCCGCGTTCTACGTCCCGTTCGACCAGCACCCGCTCGCATTCTTCTCCTTAAGTGGCGCGCACGTCGGTCGACGCGCAGTCGGTGCTGCCGTCGCTCGTCGCAACCATGCATCAGATCGATCCCGGCATCGCCACCTTCGGCGCCGCCACCATGGAGCAGCGCATCCACGACTCCCCGCCCGAATACCTGCATCGCGCCTCGGCTTGGCTGGTGGGAAGCTTCGCCGCGCTCGCGCTTCTGCTCAGCGTCGTCGGACTCTACGGAGTCATCGCCTACTCCGTCAGCCAGCGCACCCGCGAGATCGGCGTCCGCATCGCGCTCGGCGCCCAGCGCAGCATGGTCTACCAACTCATCCTGAAGCAGGCCGCCCGCCTCATCGCCATAGGACTAATTGCCGGACTCGCCGGATCCATCGCCGCCGCCAGCCTGATGCGCAACCTCCTCTTCGGCACTCAAGCATGGGACGCCTTCACCCTAGTCGCAGTCGCAGTAGTGCTAGGCACATCCGCCGTAGCGGCCAGCTACCTCCCAGCCCGCCGCGCCGCCTCGGTAAACCCGCTAGAAGCCCTCCGCGCGGAATAGAACTGTGATCTGAAGTGGGGGCCCTTGTTATCTGGGGATGTTGAACATGTGAGGACGGCCGCCTTCGGCCGTCTCGTCGAGCGCAACTCGACGAAGGGAAAAGGTGCCGAAAACTCAAAATCCCAGAATTCCTGTCCGGCCCGCAAGCCCCCGCTGAAGCAGCTGACAGCCCTCATCATTTGTCACAAGTGTCCTCGCGCTGTGCCTCCCCGGCAGTCTCGTATGTTTGCCTGGCCGATTCCACGCCCCGTTGAATACCATTGAGCAGAAAAAAAGATTGCCGGCAGCAGTTGCTGCCGGCGACCAAAGTTTGAGAACCGTTACTCCGCGCTCAGACTATGCAACCTTCCGCCCTCCGCTCGTGTCGCTCTTGCCCGGATCGGATTTCGCTTCTTTCGTAAAAGAGAGATTTTGGCCTCTCGCCTCTTCCGCGACCTTTCGTCTCTTCCACCGGTTGTAAAGCGGGACCCCTGCGCCGATGAGGAGCACCACCACGATAATCGAAACTATCATCACTGCGGACTTGCCTGCGGACTTGCTCGTAGAGGCCGTTGTAGCCGGTGCTGCCGGTGTGCTGGCAGTCCCTGCGGGTGGTCCGAACGAGGTGGGTTTATTTGCCTCCGCGACCGGAGTGCTGGCAGGCTCAGCCGGCGCAGGCGCGGCAGCGGGTGTTGCTGCCGGTTTGTGCGGGCGTGCTGCCGTCCGCGTTCGCGGAGCAGCGGCGGCCGCAGCCGGTGCGCTCGCAGTCTCTACCGGCGTGCTGACCGTCGCAGCCGGTGCAGCGGCGGCAGGAGCTGTGCTGATCGTTGGCGGAGGCGTGCTCACCGTCGCATCGGGTGCAGGTGTCGCAGCGGCAGCGGGAGCAGGACGTTCGATGACCGTCTCCGGAGGCGTGCTCACACTCGCATCGGGTGCCGCAGCAGTAGGTGCCGCAGCAGTAGGTGCTACGGTAGCCGGCGCTACAGCAGTTGCGGCAGGAGGTGTGCTGACTGTCTCCGCAGGTGTACTAACCGTCGCGGCGGGTGCTGTTGCCGCAGGAGGTGTGCTGCCAGTCTCCGCAGGTGCGCTGACAGCTGCAGCCGGTACAGCCGCTGCCGCCGTGCAGTGGGTGGAGATCATGTTCAATGCGCTGACAGCAATGCTGTTCTCAGCAGTGCCTTTCTGCGCGGTGAGGTTTACGTCCTGGCCGACATACGCCTTGAGATCCGTACCGCTGGTAGTGATCTTGAAAATCTTGCCCGTGTTGTCTTCCGCAACGGTGTAGTTGCCGTCCGAGCCGCTCAGGCATCCTTTAACGTTCATCTGGTCGGCATTGCCGCTCGTCGCGGGAGTCTGTGCAAACCCCATCGCGACCAGCAGTGCCGGTACAACGATCAGCAGGAATACTCTCTTCATGGAATCCTCCTAGAAGTCCCGCCTTGCGGCGGTCTGAATTCCGCTTGGGTTTGATTGTGCTTCCGATTTCTCTGTCGATTCTCGCGCGTGCAGGGCCCCGGCTGGAGAACTTGGAGCATGCCAAGTGAAACTACACAACCGTACTGCCTAAGAATCCGCCTGTCTGTTCCAAACCGCTCACATTCCCAACATATGTAGGTACGAACATGTAGGGACGAACCTGTGGAGACAAACATGTGGAGATGAACACGTGGAGACGAACGTCTGGATATGAACATGTGGGGACGGCCGCCTTCGGCCGTCCCGTCGAGCGCAGCTCGACGAGGAGAAAAAGGTTCAAAAAGCCCTGAAACCGCAAAGCCCCCAAATTCCTGTCAAGCCCCCAAACTCCCCCAATTCCCCCCAACCCAATCTTTCTAAACCAACTATAAAGTCCAGAAAATGTCCAGTTCACCCCCTCCAACTTGATAAAATAGATATATAGAGACAAAAACCACGCGGCCCACCAGGCCGCGTTTTTTATTCTCCAATTTCAGTCCAGGCGTTCATAACCAATGAAAAATCCAGGGATGTACATCCGCCACCCCAAGGCGCGGGGCGAGTGGGCGGAGCTGCGCTTCATGACCCGTGCCACCGAACTCAACTTCATCGTCGCCAAGCCCTGGGGAGACTCCGCCCCCTTCGACCTCGCCCTCCTCTACCGCCGCCTCTTCGTCCGCGTCCAGGTCAAATGCACCATCTTCCACCGCGGCAACTCCTACAAATGCCACCTCGACTCCAACGGAGTCCCCTACCGCCCCACCCAAATCGACTTCTTCGCCGCCTACGTCATCCCCACCGACACCTGGTACATCCTCCCCATCAAAGCCACCCACCACCAGCCCGACATCCTCCTAACCCCGCACAGCAAGAACGCCAAGTACGAGAAATACAAAGAAGCCTGGCACCTCCTGAAGCGCTGATGCGAGCGGTGGAAGAGCGGCTTACCCGCGACTGCTGCGGGATGACAGACCGCATCAGCCGCGGAGCGGCGCAAGAATGCAGCCCACGGCGCAAGCCCGTGGGGGCGGCGCCCCAAACCTCACCAAGCCCCGGAGGGGCGAAAGAAACTAATCCCAAATATATCGCTCATCGTACGCAACGTTGTTCTTCTTGAGGAACGCAACAAACTCCTCCTGAAACGAATGCTTCTGATGATGCTCCTCTTGTTCAGCGATATATTTCGTGACTGCCGCGACATTCGATTCGCTCACGCTGAACACGCCGTACCCGGTTTGCCATGCGAATTTTGAATCCCACTTCTCATGCACCCAGCGCGATGAATTCGCCTTCACCACCCGCGCGATCTGCGCCGAAGACTGAGCGGGCCGAATCCGCACCAGCATGTGCACATGGTCGGCCGTGCCGTTGACGATCAGCGCCGTCCCGTCCATTTCGCGGATGATCCCGCCGAGATACGCAAACAGATTGGCGCCGAACTCCGATTTGATCAGGGGGCGTCGCCCATGTGTCGAGAAGATCATGTGAAGCAAGATGTTGCCGGATGTGTGGGACACGATTCTTTCGCCCCTCCGGGGCTTGGTAATTTTTTTGTCGCCGCCACCCACGGCTTACGCCGTGGGCTGCATTCTTCCGCCGCTTCGCGGCTGCGTTGTTGCCGATGACGGCGTCCGCGGCGAGCCCATGCGTGCCGCGAACCCGCCCGTGCCGCGAACTCGCGTGCGTGCCGCGAACCTGCCCGTACCGCGAACCTGTCGACCTTCGTTCTCTGCGCGCTGATCCGTCGACCTCCGATTGTCTGGATGAAGTGAATGAAAGCGCCGTGACCGATGTCACAAATGGCACAATCCAAATTCAAATCGGGAATCGAAATCGTCCCGCCTGTCCCGAGACGCGCCGCAACAGCCTTTCGATGCGCCAGCTCCGAAGGAGCGAAAGAATGCAGCCCACGGCGCAAGCCGTGGGGAGCAGACCCACACCCCCCGCACAAGCCCCGGAGGGGCGAAAGAAACGCCCGCCGAGTCAACCATCGGACGTGCGGGAACAAACTCGGAAGCCGCTACGTTAGGCGAAAGCCGGATGCCGCGTTTCTCGCACCCTTTGCAAAAAACAGACTGCGTCAGCCGCGGGAGCGGCGCAAGAGTGCAGCCCACGGCGTAAGCCGTGGGGGCGCCCACAAGACTTGACGAAGCCCCAGCGGGGCGAAAGAAACGCCCTTCGAATCGAACATCGGCCGTCCGGGAACAAACTCGGAAGCCGCGACGTTTAGGTGAAACCCGGGTGCCCCGTTTCTCGCGCCCTTTGCGAGAAGCGGGGAAGTTCGCCGACATCACCACGAACCGCGAAGGAACGAAACCGGAAAGGGCACGGCTTCAGTCGTGCCGCCAGGCAGCAACAGAGTCGCGGGTCTTCAGCCGGCGAGGGACCGCGGGCGCAGAAAATGCTCGTATGGAGCGGCCTCATTGTCCGCTGCTCTCGCGTCATCACTTCCTCGAGCATCCGGAGCTATTTCTTTACGAATTCGCGGAGAGGGCCATTGATGAACTGATTGGGTTTCCAGCCCTTGATTATTCTGTCCAAGAGGAAAGTGTCGCCCGCACCGAGGCCTACCCCGACGGCCAATCCGGCGATCGGCGTCAGGAGAAACCCAGCGGCCGCGCTCGCAGCAGTGAATATGGCCCATCGCGCTGTCTTTGGCGGCAACTTGTCAGCCCATTCCACCCTCGTTACCTCGCGACAGTACTCCTTCACAAGGTCCGTGTCTTCCGGACTTCTCTTCAGCCACTCTTTGAACTTCATCCCGGCTTTAACCAGCCGAAGAACATCGTCAAAGTTACGCTCCCCACTATTCACGGCCTCGCGGATGCATCTGGACTCGTTGAACGCGAGATCTGCGAATGCCTTGATTTCTGCACTGCTGTTTGCTCGGCGGGCAATCAGACTTTTCAATTTACTCGTGATCGCTGCGTAAACCGGCCTGGAGACCGCCAAGTCAGTGGAAAACTCTGCGGCGTATCTTAGTTCCCGCCTCGTCTCGATCACATACGACAGCAGATAACCGGGTGTCAGGGAGCCATCAGCGACATCAGCGCTAAGCCTGAAAATACCGTTGGCTTTTTCGAAGTCGATATTCGTCTCAAGTTTGTTCCCTAGATTTTCCTTATGAATGCGGAAAATGCAGGGATCTGGAATCTCGTACCCGGGTGCAAAGTGTTGCAAAAGAGCGCAGACCATCTCCTTGGTGTAACCTTCGTCGGACGTGTCTTCCCTCGCCTCAGCCGGAAGAGATGGATCGCACTGCACCGCGTGCACGAACTTCGAGAGTCGGTGCGCCACGCGTCGCCCCTTTCCCGATTTCCCTATCAGTTCCTGCAAGAACTTCGGAGCTAGGTTCTGGTACCGGAATTCCTCGGCGCTAGCTAAGCCAAAATCATAGTCCGGAGAGACCACCGGAATATTCTCCGTATAGTCGATCGTCAAAATCCCCATCTCCATCATTTCGATTATGACTTCGTGTCCGCAAACACGGATGACAGACTTGAACATCTCGGGATCGGCGACGAGATGTACGCGTTGATAAAAGACAAGGGCCTTCGCGAGGAAACCCATTTCTATGGCCATCCCAAACGGGTCTTGTCGATTTATGCAAATACGGTCGAACATTCTCATGTTCCTTATAGCGCAGGGAGGGCCAATTTCTGCACCAAACCAGTAAACTCATGCATTTTTCAAATTGCCCCTTGCAATTTTTCGGATTCATCTGGTATAAACAATTCACCGAGAGCAGATGTGTGGCAGCCGGTCGTAGTTTGTTTGAATCTCTCGTGTCCGCCCGGCATCTAAGTTTTCAGAGAATGCAGAGTTCTCAATCGTCCCGGCCACGGGACTTGATTCGGAAACACCAATAGGTTTCTGAAGGGTACCTTCAAAGCAAGGACCTCCAAAGTAAGATCTTTTCTCAATTTTCTGTCTTCCGCTTCGGCGTGCGCTGAGAAATCGGCGCGTTGTAGATCCAAAGCGGAAGGCCATACCGTTGCGCGCTGTAATGAGCGGCGAAGTTTCAAAGTGGCAAAGTTCCAAGGTTTCAAAGACCTTGAAACTCTGAAACCTTCGAAACTTTGAAACGTGCTCCCCGCACCTCGCGTACAATTCCGACACTTTCCGCATGTGGAAATCATGTGTAAATGCTGTGGGATGTGCAGGTTGACAGGGTTTCGCGCGAACGATATGGTTAAAAAGTTTCGAGGACAGCCGGATTCACTCTCGTAGTGAGTCCGTCTAGAACTGAAGGCGCGCCGCTCAGGCGGAAGGCGATTCGGATCTTTGACAACTCGGTTGAACGTGCCAGTCGTGAGAGAGCGGATTCGGGCATTAGTCCGAAACGATCTCACAAGATAGACCGCCGTGAACTTCTTTCGCATCTTCGGA
>OCTA010000023.1_pt1 | contig 175279 bp, 275 predicted proteins | sample 1538991 | NCBI WGS metagenome assembly OCTA01 (sample SAMEA3539302, study PRJEB22396) | soil metagenome | biome: tundra; feature: field; material: soil | place: USA | collected 2010-05 | depth 0.15 m
ATGCCCCGATGCCCCGATGCCCCCCGTCAAATACGTATCCACGAAATACGAATCAATGAAGGTTCACTTACGTCCCAACGTATGTATCCGTGTTTCCATATACCAAAAAAATTTTTTTGCCGCGCCAAAATTTTTTATATACCTATTTACATGACAGCAGAACAACAACATCTTGAAACATTATTATTAGAAATAAAAGCAGATATTACATTGATTAATAATCGGCTGGATAATAACACCGTGCCTTGGCGGGGGACCACATGTCCTTTGAGTGTACCAATAAATCAAAAACTGGAACAACTCAAGGAGGGTAAACTCCAACTGGATAAACAAAAGGAAGCCGCTCTCAAGAACCATAGGACATGGGTAACAGCACTATGGAGTGTAATTGTTGTAAGTCTAGTGGTTGTTATATTATTAATCCTACACATCATATAGAATTGACAAAAGGTGGCCGCAGGGCCCTACATGGTAGGCTTTTGTGGCATACAAGGACCATAACCTGGAAGTGGTGAAATGAATAAGACTCTTTACGTAATTACTCCAATTTTTAACCCCTGTCTGTTTAAATCTCGGATAAAACTCTACAACAATTTTAAACATCACATGGAAGAAAGTGGCGTAAAACTCCTTACAGTGGAAGCGGCTTTTGGTAAACATGATTGGGAAGCAACAACACATGTCAATCCGATGAATCTTCAATTCCGTACCAATCAGATATTGTGGCACAAAGAACGTTTGATTAATTTAGGCCTTGAATATTTGTATCGATATGTTCCCGATGCCGAATATATTGCTTGGATAGATTCCGATGTTACCTTTGCGAATCCGAATTGGGTTGAGGAAACGATTCATAAACTGATGTATCACAAAGTCATTCAACCATTTTCACAGGCAATCAATTTGAATGCCCGAGAAGAGTCTATGTGGACATGTCCTGGTACCTTTTCTGCTTTCATTAATGAACGCGGATACCATCAGAATCCTCCAATTTTGCCTCGATATCTCTATAAGGGCCACCCCGGTTTAGCCTGGGCATCCACAAAGACAACACTACAAGAATTAGGTGGTTTATATGATTTGTGCGTCGCCGGATCCGGTGATACTGTTATGGCTAATTGTTTTCGTGGTAAATGGGATTCTAATTTACCGGCATTTCCAAGTGAAGGTATTTCCAAGAATATAAATGAATGGTCAAAAAAGTGTGACAAATATGTTATTGCCAATGTTGGTTATGCTAATGGGTCTTGTCTTCACCATTGGCACGGTAAGAGTGAAGATCGAGGTTACGAAAAACGTTGGTCGGTTTTATCCTTTCACAAATTTGAACCGTTGGTCGATGTAATAGTGGATCACCAAGGACTTTATGCTTGGGCCGGAAATAAACCACAACTCGAAGACGATATCCGTTTATCTCTCACAGGACGCAACGAAGACGCATAAATATCACCATGGCTGAACAATTGCGGTTATCATTTGATTTACCACAAAGTGAGGTAACTCAAGTAGTACTTCCTGATGATTCGGATGTTTCTGAGGAGGTGGTCCAAGTTACGTGCCCGCGTAGTGATTTCACGTATGAGGAGAATATAAATTATATACATTTGGGACAATTATATATATTAATGTCCCAAATGAAATTGGGACATATCTTTAGAAAGGATCTAAAATTTATGTTTCAGTTCCATATCAAACAGTACGGACTAAAAGGTGATGGTAGCGGTACTTCAACTCCCTATCCATTCCAATTAATCTTGCGCGTTGTTGGAGTCTCAGAAGCCAGCCCTAAAAACGTATGGATGAAAGACTACGACACCATCGCAGATGCTAAAGTGGGCGCGGCCGCTTTATTTGCTACAGGTACAACTACCCCATGGGTAGATACACCTGCATCTCCAAATACAGTGGAGAGTTTAAGCGCTGTATTCACACCAACATTCTAATCTTAGAATGACAAAAAATAAAAAGGGCGGCCTGTGTGTAGGCCGCCCTTTTTTGTTTGGGGAGATTTATGCTTATTGGACTAATTCTCTACTGGTTAATGCTCTTATTTTTGATTGTTGTCGTTATCAAGGCGTTCAGAAATCGCCTTTAGTTCGTTAAGTGTTTCGGTGGTAATATTATAGTCTGGGCCGGGATCAAACATTTCAAAAGCCTTTTCCCAAACCCACACACACTTAAATTGTGGATCTGTCCGACCGTTTGAATTATAGAGCACATAATTCGGATTGGCTTTTGACATATCATCTGTAGTGAATCTGTCCCCTTCTTGTGGACCATTTACACAGAGATACTTGGTGCGTTTAATAGTTACGGTACGCACGTGCCGGCCGGTACCTTTACAGGGAATACATGGTCCGAAATTTTCCTGTTTTAGAAACTCTCTTTCCGCCGCAAAACAGTTGAGTTCCGTTTTATCCGTGAATTTGTCCAATTTTTCTTGACAAGGACAATTTTCGTGAGTAATTTTGTTTCTTAATTCGGGCTCTCTCTGGGAGATGAATGCGCCGTGACAATAACAATCGTGTTCCGTTTTTTTGGTTATTATTTTATGAAAAGCAGTTTCTTTTTCGTTAATTAAAATTACTTTGTCGTCCATTATATAATCCTCCCAACCCAACCATCTGGGTCCGTAAATCATCTGCCTCTTTTTGTAGTCCTATGCTCAAGTATTTTGCTACTGCTAATTCCACTAATTCCATTTGAATGTCGGGGAATAAAGCAATATTTGAAGAGGTGGCTATTTCTTCAACTTGGATTGCCTCAGCAAGAATTTTTTGATAGTATTGGCTAAGTTCACTCTCCCGAGTTGTGTTAATCTTACCTAATTGGTAGGAACCGATAGCTACCGTTAGAAAAGCGCAAGGAAGTGCCCACCAATAATGAGGAATGAAATACATAAAGAGCCCACATAATCCAACAAGAATGATGAATGTTAATACCGTCGGTTTGAATTTGAACATATGATCCTTAAAAAGTGGGTAGCCGAATTAACCGGCTACCCGTTTAGATTTACTGCAAGGAGAAATTGAGATATCAGGGAATTTTTCGGAATGTATATACCGTACCACGGCCTTCAACTGTCTTCATGGTACTCATATCAATCTTGACATATCCGAGATTTTTGGGCTTTGGAGTCTTGATTTCTTTCTTCTTGGTTACTTTTTTCTTCTTTGTAACCTTTTTAATTTTCTTTTTCATTTTTAACATCAACCCCATTGTAACACAAACACAATAAAATGTCAACCCCTAAATAATGGAAGATAGTAGGAGTCCGATTTTGTTAAACACTAATTTCAACTTTATAACCCGATATACTGAGCAAGATCTGGTAGAACGATTGATAATTGAATCGATTCAGATCTACGGAATGGACCTCAATTACTGCCCGAAAACCCTCGTTGATTATGACGCCCTATTAGGTGAAGATGCTCAGAGGGCATTTCAATCATCATTTATCATCGAAGGCTATATGGAAAATGTAGATGGCTTTATGGGTGATAAAAACTTTCTTAATAAGACGGGCCTAGACATTGAGAAGCAGGCTACATTTATCATGGCAAAACGCCGTTTCGATGAAGTTGTTTTGGAATTGAACTGGCGAGATTTCTGGAAAGCAACGAACACATACGCACCGAATGATGCTGTCCACGAACAAGGGACGGTGTTTATCAATACGGTCGCGGTAAATAATTCACAACTCACCTTAACAGATGTTACTGGAGTCTTTACGAAGTTTGATCCGGTTATGGGAGTATCGAGTGGAACAATCGGGTTGGTGAGTAGTTTTGATCCTCTAACAAATATTTTGATTTTGATGGATGTCGTGGGCACTTTCATCCTTAACGAATTCATCAATGATACTTTAGGTAATTTTTCTTCTCCTGAATCAATATCTGGTGATGAGATCTTTAATTCACAAACCACAGGAATAGGAACTATTAGCGCAATTCGCGTCGGCACAAATGTCCCACCTCAAGAGGATCCGACACATTGGAAGGTAATGACACAAATTAGACCTAAAGAAGGTGATTTGATCTATTTGCCTCTTACTGGTGATATATTTGAGATCTTATTCGCGGATCATGAAGAGGTCTTCTATCAACTTGGCAAAATTTATGTTTGGAAATTAACTTGTGAGAAATTCAGTTTTAGCCACGAGAAACTCGAAACTGGTATTGATGCTATCGATGATATTGCCACAGAATTAGAAAATGACGATTCTGTAATTAATGATCCTCTTTCCGACAATCAAACCATTGACGAAACTGTCGAGCGCTTTTTAAATTTGGATCCAAAATCTCCATTTCAAGGATAACTTATGCTAGGTAACGAGGTTTTTAACTTTCACACCATAGAGCGCATCACAGCCGCATTTGGATATATCTTTGAAGATATCAGTATTGAACGAAGAGATCCGAATACTTCGGCGATTAAACGCATTAAGGTTCCGGTTGACCAGGCCGCAAAAGAAAAATGGGTGGTCCGTGAGTTGGAAGACCCTAATGCTGGTGATGAGGCAAGACAACGCCATGTCCAAATCATATTACCAAGATTAGCATATGATTTAACAAATATGCGTTACGATTCAAAGCGTAAACTATCCACTATCAATTACCGTGTAAATCCCTCAGGTATTGGTCCTTCAGCACTGGTGCAGTTAAATCCTGTACCAATGATATTTGATTTCTCTATGGTCATGCAGGCGCGTACATTGAGCGATGCTTATGCTATTCTTGAGCAAATTCTGTCATTTTTCCGTCCCGACTATACGATTCCTATTATTGACATACCAGAAATGAATATTAAGCGGGATATCATCATTACTTTGATGAACCAATCTCACAGTGATTCATATCAAGGGTCATTTATGGATAAACGGCTTATTGAATGGCAATTAGACTTTCAAGCCCAGGGACACATCTATCCTCCAATTAGAACAAAGCCGATTATTAATATTGCTACGATTGGTGATAATTTGGGAGATACTCTTCTTGTTGTTGCCGCGAATCCAGGTACGGTAAATATTGATCAGCCGTATGACATTGAAATCACCGGAGATTAACTACATATAATTATGGCACAAGGTAAACGGGGTCGTCCTAAAAAACTACCAATAGATCAAAGAATAGCGAGTGAGTTAGATGTGGCACAACAAGAGATCAATTCTCTTATGCCACCCGAACAACAGGCCGCGTTTCTTCCTGCTATTCAAGTACCGGAAGTGATTGTAGAACCGGCCCCAAAGATCACAAAAGACGCGAGAGACGATTACGAATTTGCTCGAAATAATCTCCATAATCTTTTGGAGCGTGGAAACACAGTTTTAGATGGAATTGTCGCGTTGACTGAAGAAAGCGATCACCCAAGAACTTTTGAGGTGGCCGGTGTTCTTTTGAAGGTGCTATTAGAAGGAACCCGTGAATTGATGACCCTTCAGAAGGATATCCGTGAGGTCGAGAAGAAATCTGTTGTTGATACGAACTCTCCGGTAAACATCGAAAATGCTGGTGAAGTGACAAATAACACTATGGTTATCGAAGGTACTACAATGGAAATGCTTGACATGCTTCAGAAAATGAGACAAGAGAAATTAGAACAACAGAACAAGGATTAATATGGCGAACACAAACACCGCAGCATTTCCGACAGCGATTGCGACCGATAATAATTTACCTGTACAGACGGACAACGCATTTTCGGCAATTGCCGTTACCTCTCTTATTATTGAGAACACCTCATCAATAACATTTGACTCAATGCCATTCCAGGTACCCTGTTTGATCGCATTTGAAAATGAAATTGTTTTGGCTCAAGGACCAATTCTTAGTAAGACAATTACAAATTGTATCCGTGGATTTATAGGTTCAAAGGCTACTCACGCTATTGGCATCATTGGTTACAATTATGTTTTTGCGTATCAACTTAATCAGTTGGCCGCAGAAGTTAAAGCTATTGAAACCTCATTAGGTATTGGTCTTGGTAATATACCCACTACTTCAGTTAGTGGAGATTTATCAGGTTTTTTACCATATCCAAAAGTTATTTCAGTGGGAAGCGGTTTAATAAGTGCCTCTGGACTTTATACTGCTGCCAGTGAAGCTCACGTCCAAAACACAGACACAGGAACGACAAGCGCTACTTTCCAAATAGGTACCGGTGGAATAAAGGTTAAAAATGTCGGAACTGCTCTCCAAGTAAGAGATTCTGGTGATGCGGCATTTGAAGTCCTCGAAGCATCGAATATTACTACACATGCTAATTTAGGTGGTGATTTGGTAGGTACTTTACCAAATCCAACATTAGCCACATGCGGTGTGTCTGCTGGAACATATGGCAACGGTACGCATGTTGGTTCATTTGCTGTTGACGCGAAGGGAAGAATTACATCGGCTTCAGCGGTCATTATAACTGGGGTGGCACCTGGTGGTTCTGCGGGTGGGGATATAACAGGTTCCTATCCTTATCCAACATTGGCCACAAGTGGTGTATCTGCTGGAAATTACGGTGATGCTTCACATGTCTCCTCAATTACTGTTGACGCGAAAGGCAGAATTACATCCGCATCTGGTGTACTGATTACTTTAGGTACAGCCAGTGGAGATATAACCGGCACCTGGCCTAATTTCACTGTAGCAACAATTAACACCGTACCCGTTGCGACCGTAACGACCGGGACCGCCTTAGCAAATAACGCGACACCAGCCAATACAGTAAGCACCTTGGTTTCAAGAGATGGTAATGGTGATTTCGCTGCCCGTAGAATAACAACGAGAGTTATTGGCGGAGGATCAGCACCGACAAAATCGACCGGATCAGGCGCGGGTTCCGGCCCATCGTCTTCAATTTCGGGTACAGATATGGCTGGACAAATAACAGTCACAACTGGAACAACACCCGCAACTGCCGCAACAATTATTACTGTAACTTTCAATCAATCTTTGGCGGCCGCTCCGGCTGCTGTCATATTGTCACCAGGTAATGCGGCCACAGCTTCATTAACCACAGGCACCGCCTTCGTTTCAAGTTTAGGAACAGGCGGTTTTAGTTTGACCTCAAATGCTGTGGCATTAGTAGGAACAACAACATATATTTGGTATTATGTTGTGGTTGGATAAAAATGCCTTTTCTTGGAAATGTAGCATTAAAAGATCAAAACGTTAGGGCTCAATGGACACCAAAGCGTTTGGAAGAACTGGAAAAATGTCAGGATGATCCTGTTTATTTTATTACCAAATACATACAAGTTATTACATTGGATGAAGGTATTACGAATTTTAAACTCTGGGATTTTCAGGCAAAACTAATTAAGAATACTCATGAAAATCGTTATGTAATAGCGGTATGGCCGCGTCAATCTGGTAAATCAACTACCATGATCGCTTACTTCTTACACTTTATTCTTTTCAACAAGTATAAGAGTATTGCCATTCTCGCAAATAAGCGCGATACTGCGGTTGAATTGTTATCGCGTCTCCAACTCGCATTTGAATTGTTGCCTATGTGGCTCCAACAAGGTGTCAAAACTTGGAATAAAACAAGAATTGAACTTGAAAATGGTTGTACTATCACGGCCCACGCAACATCAGGCGCGTCTGTTCGCGGACAAACATATAATATCATTTTCTTAGACGAATTCGCGCACATTGATCCTAAATTGGCAGATAAGTTCTGGACTTCAACATACCCCGTAATTTCATCTGGTAAAACATCCAAAGTTATTATGGTTTCAACTCCTAATGGAATGAACTTGTTCTATGAGATGTGGCAGAAAGCCAATTTAGAACATTCACATAAAGATTGGAATCAATTTATACCTCTTGAAGTTCATTACACTGAAGTTCCGGGTAGACAAGATCCGGTATGGGCTGAGAAAATTATTTCCATCATCGGTCAAGATCGTTTCGACCAGGAGTTCGGTTGCGAATTCTTAGGATCGGGCGCGACACTGATAAGCGGAAGATTTTTGAAGACAATGATTATTTTGCCTCCAAAATATACCCAGAATGGATTAGATGTTTATAAAGATCCAGGAAGAACCGCGAATGAACCACGCATTTATGTTCTCGCAATTGATACGGCCCGTGGCCGACAACTAGATTATTCGGCGTTTACTGTTATTGATGTGACGGAATCACCATATGAAGTGGTAGCTAAATATAGAAACAATACAATACCACCAGTTCTATTTGCTGACGTTATCGTCCCAGTGGCAAAGAGATACAATAATGCTTTTATAATAATCGAGAATGACGGCCCTGGTTATCAGGTAGGTGATGATTTACATCATATCCATGAATATGAAAATATTCTTATGGTGGCAACAAAAGGCCGCTCAGGACAAATTTTAGCAACAGGTTTCGGAAATGCAGGTAAGAACGTACAGCGCGGCGTGAAGATGAGTCAACCGGTTCGTAGAGTTGGATGTACAAATTTAAAAACTCTCATTGAAACTCGGCGCTTACTTGTTGTTGATAATGATATTAAAAATGAATTGGCGTCTTTTGAATTAAAAGGTGATAAATACCAGGCCGCCGAAAATCACAATGATGATTTGGTGATGACCCTGGTCACTTTCAGTTGGTTAACCACACAAAAACATTTTAGAGATTTGGTGGAAGCCGCTGTCCGCGAAGATTTACAGGAAGAATATACTCCACAATTTGAACATGATTTGACACCATATGGATGGATTGAAGATCACCACGATGTTGAGGAAGTTATACTTACTGACAGAGATATTTGGAAAAGTGCCCAGAATGATATCTGGAATCACTATGCCGAACAAGAACGACTCCGAGCCACAATTGACATGGATCGTTTGCGTCGGTTAGAAAAGGTCGGGTGGAGCTAAAATCCGAAAAACTATAAATATCTGTGATGTAATAATTAAGAAATAATCAAGTTAAAGATTATAGAAAACAAGGAGATACATAAATGGCATTTCAATTATTGAGTCCGGGTGTCCAGATATCAGAGATTGATCTTTCAACTGTTGTGGCAAGTCTTGCTACAACTGGTGGTGTTATTGCCGGTCCTCTTCCATGGGGTCCAGCAAACGTAAAAACATTGGTTGATAGTGAAATCACGTTGGTGAACACATTTGGAAAACCTGATAATGATACTGCTAACGTTTTCTTCTCCGCAGCAAGTTTCTTACAATACGGAAACAACTTGAATGTTGTTCGTGTATTGCCAAAAAATGCAAGAAATGCGGCAGAAATTAACGATGGTGTTACATATATCACAATCACGACTCCTGGAGCAGGATACGTACACGCACCTACATTAACATTTTCTGTCGGATCAGCAACCGCAACTGCGGCTGTATCTAATGGAGAAATTATTGCGGCGACTGTTACGGCGCCTGGTTCTGGATTATCAATAGATACACCTCCAACAATTACGGTTACACCTAATGGTGGAGATTCAATCACGACCACTGCGGTCTTGACACCAAGAGTTGGTGTACAAATCCAAAATAATGTTGATTACACTTTCAACTACGCAAGTGGAACAGAAGGTGTTGGTCAATTCGCAGCAAAGTATGCTGGTGATTTGGGAAATGGTCTACAAGTTTTCATTTGTGACGATCCTTCTCAATTCGCAACATGGCAATACAGAGGACAGTTTACCGGTGCACCAGGAACATCAGATTATGTTTCAGCATTAGGTGGAACCGGTGATGAACTACACATTGTTGTAGTAGATACCGTTGGTATCATCACAGGAACACCCGGTGATGTTATCGAGAAGTTCGGTTTCGTGTCCAAAGCATCAGATGCCAAGGATAGACAAGGTGCGAGCATCTATTATCCTCAAGTTCTAACGAACAAATCTGGATGGGTTCGTTGGATGAATTTCCCAACAACAACTTTCAATTGGGGATCAACCTCAAGAAATACCACATTTGATGGTTATTATGTAAATGGTGCTGCCGCCTACTTAAATGTTTTGGCGTCAAATGCTGGAATTCGCTATGCCTCAAAGGTTCCCGGAACTGGTGGAAATGCTGTCACAATCAATTATACTAATCCCGCGGCTGATGGTGCTTTGTCGGTTGGTGTAAGTGGAACAGCAATTACCGTAACTTTGGGATACGCAACAGGCGCAATCGATTCAACTGCCGCACAGGTATTGGCTGCTGTAAAGGCTTATCCTGCCGCTGCCGCATTGGTTTCTGCCGAATTAGTGAGTGGTGGAAATGGTGCAGATCTTGTAACCGCTGTAGGCACAACCCATCTTGCAAATGGTATTAACGGACCAGGAGATAAAGCATCTCTTAGTGTATTTACCACAGATAAGGGAATCGCATACACCGCAGTAAATTATGGTGCAAATGGTGACCTTATCACAGTAACATATGTTGACCCAGGTGGAGTTTCAGCAACATTAGGTGTAACCGTAACAGGAACAGCAATCAGTGTAAGTTTGGGAAGAGCCACCAGCGCAATCAATACAACTGCGGGCGGTTTGCAAACTTTGCTTGCCTCAACACCTGCTGTAACAGCATTAGTGAATGCGGTTCTTATTGGTGCCGGTACTACATTGCTAACAGCATTTTCTACAGCCCCATTGGCTGGCGGTTTTGACCCTGCCACTTACTCAGTTCTATTAGAGGGTGGACAATCAGCAAGTGATGAAGTACAAGATGGTGACATAATCAATGGTTATGACCAGTTCTTGGATGAAACATTCCAATTCGCTTTGTTGATTACAGCCGGACACAGTGCTAATGTTGTTCAGTATTGTATTTCAAACATTTCAGAATATCGCGCCGATAACGTTACCTTCGTGTCGCCGCAGATGTCTTCTGTTGTGAACAACCTCGGTAATGAATCCGTCGCTATTGTAAATGATCGTAACGTGTACGGCAGTTCAAGCTATGCCTTTATGGATGGTAACTGGCTACAGTTTTATGACAAATACAATGATCTGTATCGTTGGATCCCCGCAAATGGAAGTGTTGCCGGTTTGTGTGTAAGAACAGATTACACTCGTGATCCATGGTTCTCGCCGGCCGGTTTGAATAGAGGAAACATCAAGAATGTAACAGGTCTTGCATGGAATCCACGTCAAGCCTACCGTGATGTGTTGTATCAAGCGGGTGTCAACCCAATCGTTTCCTTCCCTGGTCAGGGAGCCGTGTTGTTTGGTGACAAGACCATGCAAGTGAAGCCAAGCGCTTTTGACCGTATCAATGTCCGTCGTTTGTTCATTGTGATTGAACAGGCAATCTCTAAGGCTGCCAAGTACGTATTGTTCGAATTCAATGATGATGTGACAAGAACGCAGTTCCGCGGATTGATCGATCCATTCTTGAGAGATATTCAAGGCCGTCGTGGTTTGTACGCGTACAAGGTTGTTTGCGATTTGACAAACAATACCCCACAGATGATCGATTCGAATGAATTCCAGGGCGACATTTATTTGCAGCCTGCGAAGTCAATCAATTTTATCCAATTGAACTTTATAGCAACACGTACAGGAGTTGATTTCAACACAATTGTTGGTCAATTCGGGTATTAAGGAGAAAATATAATGCCAAGAAGTATTACAGGCTTTCGTTCGCAGTTAGTTGGAAGCGGCGCAAGACCTAATCTCTTCCAAGTTACCATGACGTTTCCGCTATTAGTTCCGATTGCGTCTGCTGCTGGGTTAATAACCTTTATGGCACAGTCAACATCGATTCCAGCGGATAAGTTAGGTGAAATTGAAGTCCCTTATATGGGACGTAAGGTGTATTATCCTGGTGATCGTGAATTCGATCCTTGGACAATTACCGTACTAAATGATGAAAATTTCGCTATCAGAGACGCATTCGAATTATGGATGTCTTCTTTGAATCAACATGAAGCTAATATACGTGATCCAGCCGCCGGAACACCGGCAGGCTACACTACCAATGCCATTGTACAACAGTTCTCGAAATTAGATTTGCCACCATTGAAGCAATATCAGATGGTATCTTTCTTCCCAACAGAATTGGGCGCAATCGAATTGGATTGGGGAACAAACAACACTATTGAAAAATTCCAAGTAACCTTGAGATATCAGTGGTGGAATGCAATTGGCCAATTCGGACCAACAACAGATGGCGGGGCCGGAATATCAATGAATCCATAACCCCTAGACTCTAAATATTACTGCGATCGGAGGAGCTTCGGCTCCTCTATTTGCAGTTAGGAACATAATGGCTAATAAAAATTTACTCCTTGAGGCCTTTCGCCTTTTAGGATTCCAAATAGGCGACAAAGATCCTGTCCAGAAGTTTAAATCTTTTGCTATTCCAGCAAATTTGGATGGGGCTTCGCAAATCGCGTCCGGCGGTATTTACGGGACGTATGTTGATTTGGAAGGTACTGCGAAAAATGAAGCAGAGCTAATCACCCGGTACAGAGATATGGCAATGCAACCGGAGTGCGAACAAGCAATTGAAGATATTATCACGGATGCGATTGTCCAAGAAGATAATCGTCCGGCAGTACAAGTTAATTTAGAACAATTAGAAGTACCTGAGTCCATAAAGAATGATGTCCGTGAAGCTTTTGATACGATACAAAAACTTCTGAATTTTGGTGAAGATGCGATGGAAATCTTCCGTCGTTGGTATGTTGACGGCCGTTTATTCTATCACATCATGATAGATCCTGAAATGCCAGAAGATGGCATACAAGAACTTCGTTATCTTGATCCACGTAGAGTCCGTAAGATCCGTGAAATCAAAAAGAAACTCGGAGAAGGTGGCATTGAAATCATTGATGCTATCTTGGAATACTATCTTTATAATGAACGCGGCATTGTGAACGTTGAATCCACAACAGCCGTTGGAGTAAAAATTGCAACTGATTCTATCTGTTATGTCCATTCTGGGCAAATTGATAGTACCAGAAATATGGTTGTTAGTTACTTACATAAGGCCATCAAGCCTCTCAACCAATTACGTGCGATGGAAGATGCTCACGTAATCTATCGTCTTAGCCGTGCTGCGGAACGCCGTGTGTTTTACATCGATGTAGGTAATATGCCTACGAACCGAGCGGAACAGTACATTAAGATGATTATGAATGATTTCCGCAATAAGTTGGTTTATGATTCTAATACTGGTGAAGTCCGTGATGATAAGAAGTTTTTATCCATGCAAGAGGATTTCTTCTTACCTAGACGTGAAGGTGGAAAGGGAACTGAAGTAACAACCCTACCGGCCGGCACAAATTTGGGCCAAATTGAAGACATCATGTATTTCCAAGAACGCTTGTATAAGGCGTTACATGTTCCAACATCCAGAATGAAATCTGAGGGTGGACTTGGTATGGGTCGTGAAGCTGAAATTTCACGCGATGAAATTAAATTCTCTCGTTTCATTAACAAACTTCGTAAGAGATTTGACCACTTATTCAAAGAGTTATTGAAAATCCAATTGATATTGAAACAGGTAATTGTCCTTGATGATTGGGAAAAGTTCCGTGAGAATATCACATTTGATTATGCTAAAGATTCTGTATTCACTGAAGCCGAAGAACAACAGATTTGGATGACTCGGTTGCAATTGTTGCAAATGTTTGATCCAAATATTGAACCTGTTGGAATATATGTCTCAAGAGAATGGGTGAAAAAGAATGTCATGCGCCAGACAGATGAAGAAATTGAATTGATGAAGACTCAAATGGATTCAGAAGCGCCTGAAATTGAGGATGAAAGAGAAAAGTTCGCCGCATTAGAAACCGGCACCTTCTTTGAGCCGCCTGAACCGAAAGCAACAGTAAAAGCAAAGCCAAAGAAGAAATCAGGAGATAAAAAGTAATGTCTACAAAAGTTTATGGAGCTAATTTAACACATGTGTTGAAGAACCAACCTGTGAAACCTTCTCCAGTACCTCCGGTTGTAAAATTGCCAGTGGCAGTTAAAGAACTTGATCCCGGACATGTAGAGGTTAAGGTGATACCACCTGCAATTGAGTCAGAAAAATCAGCTACTTTGGAGTCCGATCATGGCACTGAAAACAGCAGATAACATCGTCCTCGCGTGCGAGAGACGTAATCCAGAACAATTGGTAAGATCTGTTAGGATGGTATTAACCGAAAAGGTTATTGGTGCTTTAGAAGAGAAGAAAACCGCTCTTGGTAAATCTCTTTTAGAACATTCTGGATGTAAATCTGAAACTGACAATTACGAGAGTTATGATCCAAAAGTTCAGGAAGCGATTGATTATGTGGTTGAAAGTCTCTTGGAAGGCGGATTAGAACTTGAAAATACTATCTTAATGGCTTCAAAGCAGTATGCCATTAAAGAGGAAGCCTTAAGAGAATATTTTGACGGCTTATTAGAAGAAAAGACTGAAACGATGGTTGTTAGTACATCTTCAGATGACCACGATGAAAAAGGTGGAATAAAAGATGATGAGGATACGAATAAGCGTGTCCGATATGAATCTGCAACTCTTACTTTTAAAGACGGTAAAACTATGGTAATTAAAGAGGGTTTGTGGGAAAATACTATTGAACCTGTTTTAAACCAGTTGACCGAATCTAATAAGATTGCCTTTATGGATGTATTGAGTCGTGACAAAACAAGTTTTATGAAAGCTGTATCTTTCTGCCATAAAGCGGCAAAAAACTAAATATGGATGGAGCTAATATGCCACTACGAAATATCATAGACGCAATCGAGAGAAAGCAATCTTTACACGCAACCGAACTTTTAGAAAATTCTCTCGCCGTCAAAGCCGGCATAATTCTTGAGGAAAAGAAAAAGCAAGTAGCAGCAAAATCGTGGCCGAGCCGTAGTATTACCGAAGCGGTCGACAAGAATAAAGAAAAAGCCGAGCGCCGTAAGGAATTTATTGAAAAAGTGAAGAAAAAGAAGACGGAGAAAAAGTAATGTATCCTTTCGATCATGCTGAAGCCATAACAACGAGCGATACCCTATTCTTAAATCCGCCCTGCCATGCTTTTATGGTGGGTGTTTCTGGAACTGTAACATTTAATGTTGCATTGGATCATTTACAACTTGGTCCTGCTGGTGTGTATGATTCAACGGCAGTACAGATTTCTTGTATTGCTGGATTTATTTACCCTATTAACTGTTGCCGAATTTGGGCAACTGGAACAACCGCAACAGGTATCGTTGCATTGTGGTAAAAATATGTCAACAACTTTCAATGGCGAACAAGCAGAAATACTAATCGAATCCTGTGATGATTTCCAGTTCTTAACTGAAGAGTTAAATGGCAAGAAATATCATTTGGTCGAAGGTGTGTTTTTACAGCAAGAAATTCCTAATAAGAACCATCGTAAGTATACGAAGGACATTATGGAACCAGAAGCAAATCGCTATATCAATGAGATGATTGGTCGAAACCGTGCCGTAGGTGAATTGGGACATCCTGAAGGTCCAACAATTAATCCGGAACGTGTATCTCACAAAATAATTTCGTTGATCCAAGATAATAACAATTACATTGGAAGAGCGAGAATTTCAAATTCACCATTTGGAAAGATTGTTCAGAACTTTTTAGAGGAAGAAATTCAATTTGGTGTTTCCTCACGCGGTATTGGAACATTACGAAAAGTTAACGGAATCAATATGGTTCAAAAAGATTTCCGTCTTGCTACCGCTGCTGACATCGTTATGGATCCATCTGCACCTGATGCTTTTGTTCGTGGTGTGATGGAAAACAAAGAATACATTTTCGCCGACGGATTGATTCAGGAAGCGAATTTAGACAAGTGGAAAAAGGCGATTAAATCAGCATCCAGTATCAGCTTACATGAAGCTGTATTAAATTCATACAGTGAATTTTTGGATCAACTGGATAATCGTTTGAAATTCTAAGGTCCACTAAATATGGATATAAGATTATAAGGAGAAATAATGACTTTTCAAGAGAAATTAGAAAAGATCCTCCGCGAAGATAAAAAGACTGTACTTAACGAGTCTGAAGAAGCTTACGGAACTCACAGCCCTACTCAAGTAAAACCTGAGCACGGCCAAGAGGTTACCACAAGTTTAGACGGTACAGGAAAAATCGACGCCACGGGTCCAATATCAGCTGGTGCCGCGGAAAGAACACTGAAGACCACACCTGGCGTTAGCCCGACTGAAGGTCCTACAGGTCACATTCCGCAGAATTCTGATCTTCCACGCAAGCAACAAGACGGCTTGGGAACTGAAAATAAGAGCGCCGGTAAAAATAGTTTACCTCCAACTCCAAAGGTTTATGGCCTTCGTGAGGAAGAGGATGACGATAAGAAATCGGTAAAAGAAGAGAAGGAAAAGAAAGAACTTCCTCCTTTTATGGCAAAGAAGAAAAAGACTCTTAAGGAAGAGGAAGACGATAAGAAGTTGAAGGAAGAGGAAGAGAAGAAGCTGAAAGAAGAAACTGAAGCTGCTAAGACTCTTAAAACTCCACCTTCTGGCGCCGGTGAAAAAGCCGACAAGTTGAAGGAAGAAACCGACCAAGAGGAAGGCGACAAGACTAAAACTAGCGTCAAAGAAGATAAAGAACCAGACGATGATAAGGATGATAAAAAGGCCGTAAAAGAAGCCACGGATGCCTTGTTTGTTGGTGAAACTATCTCAGAAGTCTTGAAAGAAAAGACTGCTCTTATCTTCGAAGCCACATTGTCGGCACGTATTAAGGATATTCGTAAAACGTTAGTTCAACGCTATACAAAACAACTTAACGAACGTGTGGAACAAATTCGTGAAGAGTTGACCGAATCAGTCAGTGGACACCTTGATTTGGTTGTAGAACATTGGGTAAGTGAAAATGAAGTACCTTTGGAAAGAGCTATCAAGTCTGCGTTAGTGGAAGAATTCATTACCGGCTTGAAATCTTTGTTCGAAGAAAGCTACATTGAATTGCCTCAGGACAAAGTTGATGTTGTTTCTGAAATGGTAACTCGCATTAACAAGCTTGAAACTAAGCTTAATGAGCAAATTGAAACAAATGTCCAACTTAAGAATGCGGTGAAGGTTCATGAACGTTCTGACGTATTCGACAAAGTAACAAAGAGAATGGTAAGCACCAAGGCTGAAAAGCTAAGAAACCTATCAGAAAGTGTGGAATATAAAACTGCTAAACAGTTTGAAACCGCGCTAACCACTTTGAAAGAAAGTGTAGATAACACTACACAGAAACCCGCGCCGACAAAGCAATTTTTGGCGGAGCAAACATTGGAGCAAAGTCCAGAACCTGAATTATCTGGCAGCATGATGAGTACTCTAAAGGGTACACTTGCTCGAATGGCTAAAAGTTAAGGAACAATAAATACCCTCATGGAGATTTATTTTTACCCGTTTAGAGAATTCAAGGAGAATCAATAGATGATTACCACTGATAAGTTAGTAGACAAGTGGGCAGAGGTTCTTGATGACGAGAATTTTGGCAAATTGACTAATCGCCACAAACGTCGCGTAGTTGCGACGGTTATGGAGAATCAGCAAGTAGAGTTTGAAAAAACTCGCCAAATATTGTCGGAATCAGCTCCAACACTTAGTACAGGTGCTGGAATTGCAAACTTTGACCCGATTTTGATTTCATTGGTCCGCAGAGCGATGCCAAATTTGATCGCATACGATGTATGCGGTGTTCAACCTATGGTTGGACCAACTGGCTTAATCTTCGCAATGAAGTCCCGTTATCAAAGCAAACAAGGTACAGAAGCATTATTCAATGAAGCGAATACCGCCTTCTCTGGACAAGATCCTAACGGACCTTATGGACAGACGTGGGGTGGTGGTGGAGCAACAGGAGCAGTACAGACCTTCGCCGGCGCAGCACCTCATGCCGGTACAGATCCAACGGCATCTGGATTCCCTCCAACAGCATCTGGATACTCAACTGGTCGTCCGATGTTGACAGCGCAAGCTGAAGCATTGGGAGATGGTTATGGGGCAGACTTTAACCAGATGGCATTCAGCATCGACAAAATTTCTGTGGAAGCAAAGACCCGTGCGTTGAAAGCCGAATACTCGGTTGAAGTAGCACAGGACTTGAAAGCCATCCACGGACTTGATGCCGAAACAGAATTGGCAAATATTCTATCTGCTGAAATTTTGACTGAAATCAACCGCGAAATTATTCGTACAATCTATTACATCGCCGTTCCTGGTGCAGCACAGACCTCAGTCCCTGGTGTATTCGATTTGGACGTTGACGCTAACGGTCGTTGGTCAGTTGAAAAATTCAAGGGTTTGATGTTCCAGGTTGAACGCGAAGCCAATGCAATCGCAAAGGCTACTCGTAGAGGCCGTGGGAACGTCATTATCTGTTCGTCAGACGTTGCAAGCGCATTGGTCATGGCCGGTAAGTTAGACTATACCCCCGCCATCCAATCAGACTTGACAGTGGATGATACAGGTAACACCTTCGCTGGTATATTGAATGGACGCTTCCGCGTATACATCGATCCTTACTTCGGTAATGGTGGTGTAAATGAGGAATTCTTACTTGTTGGTTACAAGGGCGCAAATGCCTACGATGCCGGCTTGTTCTATTGCCCATATGTGCCTCTACAATTGTTCAGAGCGCAAGATCCACACAGCTTCCAGCCAAAGATTGCGTTTAAGACACGTTATGCCGTGGCTCCAAACCCATTCTGGTCAGATGCAAATGCTACGCTATCAGCGAATAGCTCTGCATACTACCGCATGATCCGCGTAATCAATTTGATGTAATAACTGGTTGAAACCAGCAATAACCTCGAAGGGCAGCCTGCAAATGGCTGCCCTTTTTTATTGGAATAAATATAGATATGCCACAGACTATCACAGGCGAATCACAAAATTATGGCGCACAAAATCGCCAACAGAAAAATGTAAATCCTCTTCTTCCGAATAAATTTACATTCATGCTCTCCAAATTACCAGAACTGTCATTGGCAGCCACAAGTTGTAATATTCCGGGTATGACATTGCCACACACACAACAATTGAACCCTTTTAATCCTATTCCACGTAGTGGCTTAAATCTTGAATATGAAGATTTGGAAGTGCGTTTTATTGTTGATGAAGACTTCAATAATTGGAGTGAACTCAATAATTGGATGCGTTTGATGGCTCTTTCGAAGGATAGCATGGAATATCAACAGGTGAAATTGGAACAATTACAACCTGGTCCGGAAGGCGGACTCGTATCAGACGCGCAACTTGTGGTATTGACTAACCAATCTGTTGCCAACTTGGTATTTTATTTTCGTGATGCTTTTCCTACTTACCTTAGTGCTATTCAATTGACTAATTCAACAGATAATCCTGAAGCAATAGAATGTGTGGTAAGATTTACATATACCTATTATGATTTTGAAACTGTGAATCCGGAACCACTTGATCCGACTGAACAATCCTCATAAATACCTACATGACATTAAGTGACTTACAAGCCCAGGTCAAAGTTGATCTGAAAATCCAAAACGATGAACTTAATTTTGAAGCCGTAAGAACCCCGGATATCCACAACACATATAACAAAATGCTCATGTCTGAGCGTCTGGCTTTAAAGAAGATGGAACGTGAATGGGATGTGTTATATCTCAAACAGTGGGAATACTACCGTAAAAAGGCCGATCCCGAGGTTTACAAGGAAAAACCATTATTGAAGAAAATATTGGAGAATGATGTTAAAACATATCTTCCGGGGGACCCTGATTTACAATCACTTAGAGCACAAATCGAATCCAAGGAAGAACTCATTGATTTCTTAAAACGAGTTATGGAACAGATTGCCCAAAGAACCTGGTTGATCCGAAACGCTATAGATTATCTTAAATATTTGGGTGGAGAAAAATAGCACACGATAAATAGAGTAGGAGAGATAATATGGTATACGCCGCTTTTTATGAATTAGTTATCTATAAAAATGCCACTTTCAACCCATCATTTACATGGCAAGATAATGGTTCTAACATTTATGATTTGTCAGGATATACAGGAAAAATGGAAATTCGCCAATCTGTAGATTCTCCTAATCCTCCTGCGATTTCATTAACAACGAGCAATGGCGGAATGATATTATCGTCAACCAGTCCAAACATCACATTGTTTATATCAGATGTGAATACCGAAGCGATTGTTATTCCTTCTGGTGTTTATTCTTTGTTATTAAAATCACCAGGTGGTATTGTTAGTGAAATATTACACGGAAAAGTAAAGATCATTTCAAATCCAACAAAGAGCTAATATGGGTCTATTAAGTAATAAAAATCAACTTGTAGTTACCACTGCACAAAACGGTATAATACTTTCAGACTATCCTATGGCTCTGCCAATTGAAGTTGAAATGGCGGGACCTCAAGGTCTTCAAGGTGCAACAGGGGCACAAGGTATACCGGGAACATCTGTTGCGATGGGTTCTACTGGACCGACCGGCCCAAGTGGAATACATGGCGCAACGGGTTCAACTGGTCCTCAAGGTATACCTGGAACAGCGGTGGCGATGGGTTCTACTGGACCGACCGGCCCCGATGGTTTAGAAGGGGCGACAGGTTCTCAAGGAAATACAGGCGCCGGAGTAACTGGAGCTACTGGTCCACAAGGTAATGTTGGTATTACAGGTCCAACAGGTCCACGAGGCATTGATGGAGTAACGGGACCAATAGGTGTAACTGGAGCATTAGGTGCAACCGGGGCAACAGGGTCAATAGGAAATACAGGCGCCGGTGTGACTGGAGCTACTGGTCCTCAAGGTATCGACGGAATTACAGGCCCCACAGGCGATCAAGGAAATACAGGTGCTGGAGTAACTGGAGCCACAGGTTCTACAGGTAATGACGGTGTAACCGGAGCCACAGGTGCGACTGGACAAGGTTCTACTGGAGCCACGGGTCCGACAGGCACAACTGGTATTACAGGTGGCCAAGGTGTAACTGGATCTACGGGATCAACAGGACCTATAGGTATAGTTGGAAATACAGGCGCAGGAGTTACTGGGGCTACTGGACCAACCGGGGGAACTGGCGACCAAGGTGCGACCGGTCCTACCGGAGCAGCTGGTGGACAAGGTTCTACTGGAGCCACCGGACCAATAGGTACAACTGGAAATACAGGTTCTGGAGTTACTGGAGCAACTGGTCCTACAGGATTAACAGGTGGACAGGGATTTACTGGATCTACAGGTTTAACTGGAAATACAGGAGCCGGAATAACGGGAGCCACAGGCTCTACTGGTACAATTGGTAATCAAGGTTCAACCGGTGCAACTGGTTCTGGAACAACTGGAGCATCTGGAGCAACAGGCGCTACTGGACCATCCGGATCAACTGGAGTATCGGGAGCCACTGGAGCCACCGGTTCAAGTGGTGGTATAGGAAATACAGGTTCTGGAGTAACCGGTGCAACAGGATCTACTGGAGTTCAAGGATCTACCGGAGCAGTTCCAGTTTCTGTAAATTATTATTACCAAAATACCGCGTCAGATGTTTCCACATATTTGGAAGCCATACCGGCACCATATTCATCAAATACAGCAATAGCAATAACTGGACTTAGTACAGGTGCAACAGTTTTAAAAAATTTCATAACGCAACCTAATATTCCAGATTTAACATTTTTACCTGCTGGTGATTGGATAATTCACGTTCATCTTAATCAATCAGCCGGATCAAAAACTTACACCGTATACGGAGAAATTCATGAAACAGATTCTAACGGTGGAGATCTCGGATTAATAGCAACATCAGAATCCACAATAACACTTACTGGTGTAGAAACTGAATATATTTTAAATGCTGTAAATACAAATACCTATACCCTTTCTAGTGTGGCATCGAGAATTAACACAAGAATTTATGCTGTAGGTAGTTCAAGTGGATCTGCTGGAACCGTTAATATTTGGGTTGGAGGAATTGCTGATTCACATACAGGATTACCAACAGGAGCACTCGGTTCACAAGGAGTCACGGGATCGACGGGGGCAACTGGTGGCCAGGGATCGACTGGAGCCACAGGATCTGGAGTAACAGGAGCCACGGGTCCTACAGGAATAACGGGAGCCTCTGGAGCTACAGGAAATACAGGTTCTGGGGCAACAGGAGCCACTGGATCCATAGGTACAAGTGGTGGACAAGGTTCAACTGGAGCCACTGGATCCATAGGTACAAGTGGTGGGCAAGGTTCAACTGGTTCAACTGGACCAATAGGAAATACAGGCGCCGGAGTAACTGGAGCTACTGGTCCACAAGGAACCACCGGTTCAGCAGGAACAGGATCTACAGGTTCGGTTGGAGCAACAGGAGCCGCTGGTGCAATGGTCCTATTAGAACAACATACAGCTAATAACACGGCCGCATCATTAGTATTTACTACAGGTATTTCGGCCACATATGATGATTATACACTTGAATTGATAAATGTGAAAGTGGGTGGTGCTGGTGCCGATTTAGTGCTTCAATTTAGCACAAATGGTGGTTCTACATATGATGCTACTGGAAATTACGATTATCGGTTATTATATTGGTCAACTTCTTCCCCAACCAATGTTAATGCTTCTGGGGTAACTTCCATCATTATGTCTGGTTCCCTAGGTTTAGACAACACTTCTTATACTTTTGGTTTTTCAGGAACTTTACATATGAGAAATATTTACAGCGCTTTATATAAAACAGTATTAGGAAACATTTTCTTTTTAAGTAATGCTGGTAATATAACTACTGGAGTATTTTCAGCAGATAGTTTGAGTGGTAACACGTATAACGCTTTTAAAATATATTCATCTTCTGGTAATTTACTGAGTGGAACAATACGTCTTTACGGTATTGCTAAATCCTAACATATAAATATTATTGTGAATGAAAAGACCATTTATATTCGGAAGAAAAATGAAACTTATCTAGAAGTCCTTGCAGTTGACTGTATTGTGATGTCACTCTCGGACTTCTTCAGTTTCTTTGTGCCTGACCATCAATTCATGCCGAAATTTCGCATGAAATTCTGGGACGGTAAATTACGACTTTACAATCGTAATACTGGCGAACTTTATGTTGGTCTTTTACCACACCTTAAAGAGTATGCGCGTCTTCACGAATATGAAATTGTATATCGTGATGGTGACATTGATGTTGAGGAAGAATTTTCTATTCAGGAAGCGAAAGATTTTGCCGCGAAACTGAAACTTCATGCCAAGCGTAGAGAAGGGGACAAAGATGTTTTTGTGCCTATTGTACCACATGATTATCAATTAGCGGCTTTTCGGCACGCCGTTCAAGTTAAACGAAGTTTATTACTATCGCCAACAGCCAGCGGTAAGTCTCTCATCATATACCTACTTATCCGTTACTATCAAGAACAAATAGATCCGGATCGTAAGATTTTGATTATTGTTCCCACAATCAACCTGGTAAGTCAAATGTACACCGATTTTGGTGAATATTCTTATGCTGATAATTGGGACGTCAGAGACGAAGCCCATATGATCTATGGGGGTAAAGAAAAGAACTCTGAGAAACAGATTATTATATCCACTTGGGAGAGCATCTACAAACTTGGAATTGACTATTTTGAACATTTTGATGTTGTAATAGGCGATGAGGCTCATGGGTTCAAGGCTAATTCACTAACCAACATTATGCAGCGATCCTATAAGGCACAGTATCGCACGGGCACAACAGGTACTCTTGATGGCACCAAAATTCATAAATTAGTCCTTGAAGGATTATTCGGCAAAGTCTATAAAGTTACCACAACAGTAGAACTACAGGAAAAAGGTACCCTGGCACAGATGATGATTAATTGTTTGATGCTTTATTATCCTGAGGAAGTCTGTAAGAAAATGAAGAGTGCCAAGTATCAAGATGAGGTTTCGTTTATCGTTGAAAACGAAGGCCGTAACAAATTCATACGCAACTTAGCGATTTCCCTGAAAGGAAATACGCTCGTTTTGTTTCAATTAGTAGAAAGACATGGCAAATTACTTTATGAGTCTATCAAATCTAAAGTCGCGGATGGCCGAAAAGTTTTTTATGTTTCGGGTGAAACTGATGCAGAGGTGCGTGAGGACGTACGGCGTATCACGGAAAAAGAAGTTGATGCTATTATTGTTGCGTCTTACGGAACTTTTAGTACCGGTGTCAACATTCAAAATTTACACAATATTATTTTCGCTTCCCCAGCCAAAAGTAGAATCCGTGTCCTTCAAAGTTTGGGAAGAGGCCTTAGAAAAGGAGACATCAAAGATAAATTAGAATTATTTGATATTTCCGATGTCCTTCAATATAAAGCCCACAAGAACCACACGCTAAATCATTTCATGGCCAGAATGGTAATTTACAATAGTGAGAAGTTTGCTTACAAGATCTATAAAGTGAGGTTGAAAAACTAATGCCTGAAGAAATCGAACAGGTGGCCTTGGCCGAACCAAAGCCATTTTTCACTGACGAAGAATTATATAATCTTCGTGCCATAAAACTTAATAATGGCCAGGATATTCTCGCCTGTATTCTTGCTACTGATCCGGAACATATGATTGTCAAGAGGCCTTGTCAAATCTTTCGTGTGGTTCAAAATGATGGTAATATTACTATAATTCTTGCCAAATGGCAGCCTTATTCAATTGGTGATAATCACATTATCAACAGATTCTCAATTGTCACCTATTGTAAGATAAATGATGAAATGAAGGAATTCTATCTTCAATGCGTATTAAAACAATTAGAAGATGAAACCACACCAAAGATTACTTTTAACCCGGCTTGGCCAGACTGGATGGATCAACCCATTGATAAATTAAGGATTAATTAAAGGACTTAAAGGACTTAATAGACCCATAAATAGGCTACACAGGTAGTATAGCACTTGTCAAGCAGGAAGTCAAGGGTTATTTTGTGTATTTTTAATAGGTTGCTTTTTCCTTTCTAATGTGTTATACTAGAAGTAGATAACAGTAGTCCCTCAGAGACTATCCAAGGAACCCATGTCAGTAAAGCGGCCACATTATGTTGATAACCGATTATTTTTGGAGGCGTTTAAGAAATATCTCCGCGTAGTAAGACCATTAAGAGCCGCGTATAACAAAAAGTGTAAGCAGGCTTTAAAAGATGGTTTGACCAAGAAAGAACTTCCAGCATTTGCCAGACCACAAACTCCAGATTATGAGTATATTGGAGAATGCTTACTAAAAATAGCAAACCACCTTTCTTATAGTCCGAAATTCTTTCCAAATTTTCACAATCAAACTCTCCGAGAAGAAATGATTGGTGATGCTCTTGAAAATTGTATTGTTTATTTGGAGAATTTTGATCCTAAGAAGTCGAGTAATCCATTCGCATATTTCACACAAGTTATGTGGTATGCCTTTTATCGTAGAATTACGAAAGAAGCAAAGCAAACTTACATTAAAAAGAAGAGTTTAGAAAGTGCTATCAATTTCTTTTCGACTCAAGGTGGGGACGAAGGTGAATATGCCAACACCTATGTTAAATTCCTCAAAGAAATGGATAATGATGTGATCGAGGATTTTGAGAGGCGTAAGGCTGATAAAAAGAAAGTATCAACTGGTAGTACTACAAGAACTCGAAAGAAAATAGACAATCCGGGGATCGAGAGATTTATGGTGACCACTTCATGACACAGAAGGATGCAATTGCTGAAATTAGGGATATTTATCCGGATTTTGTGGCAGAGACAATTTTGTTAATGGTGCCAAAAGGTAGATGTCCTGGTTCAGGTTGTATTAATCAAAGACCAAAAGGTAAAGTTTTGTGTCATGATTGTTTAAAAAGAATCGGTGCCGACGCGGCACCGATTTTAAAAGTACCTTGATCTATTACATAAATGAGAACATTCAATACCACAATTGGTAAAGTAGCAATCATTACCGATACTCACTTTGGCGCAAGGGCCGACTCACCTGTATTTCACGATTATTTTACTAGATTTTATGAAGATGTATTCTTTCCATTTATCATAAAGGAAAAAATCAAAGTTGTCCTTCATCTTGGTGATTTTACCGACCGTCGAAAATATATCAATTTCGTTACCCTTAATAGGGTGCGTAATTATTTCGTAAAACGGATCCAAGAACTTGGCCTTACAATGATTTGTACGGTTGGCAATCATGACACATACTATAAGAATACAAACGGAGTAAATTCTCTACAAGAATTGTTTGTGGATAATCCTAATATAGTGATACTTACCGAAGCAGAAGAGGTGAAGTTTGATAAAACCAAAGTCCTTTTGGTCCCGTGGATTAATGAGGGTAATCAAGAGAAGTCCTTACAACTTATCGCCAAAACGAAGGCTAAATTCTGTTTCGGACATATTGAACTCAAGGGGTTCTTGTTAAATCGAGGTCTGAAGTCTGAAGTTGGATTTGATGCTGAACTTTTCAAGAAATTTGATGTGGTGGCTTCTGGTCATTACCACACTAAGTCAGAAAATGGTAATGTATTTTATCTTGGTGCTCCTTATGAGTTGACCTTTTCGGATATTAACGACCCTCGCGGGTACCATACATGGGAGACCAAAACAAAAGACTTGTATTTCTGTAGAAATCCGTACAAGATGTTCTACAAAATTTTTTATGACGATAGAGATCAACCACTTTCGGTCCTGTTGAAGAAGGTAACGGACAAGTTTCAGGGTGTTTATGTTAAAGTAGTTGTACAAAACCGGACCAATCCGGATCATTTCGACAAGTTTATGGAACGGTTATTCTCTATGCAACCTGCCGACATTAAAATTGAAGATGATATGTCAATGGATGATGATACCAAGAATATGATTGTGGACATGGCAGAGGATACCCTCACCATTCTCAATAAATATGTTGATACATTGGAAATTGACATGGATAAAGACAAAATCAAAGAGGAATTGCGGATACTTCACGTTGAAGCGATTAATATGGACCGATGAAAATTAACACGATTGAATCATACTTGAAATTTTTAGAGTATATACAAAGTCTTAACAACTCACAATATAATGTACTTTTGGCAAAACACAATGTTAAGTTAAAAGGCGAAGGTATGGAGATGAGAGAATTATTTGATAAGATGGATGAGCGGCCGTGAAAGTAAAGACATTTACAGCCACAATTTATGTGGGATTGAAACACGGATACTCTGGTGAAGAGTTACCCACGCAACCAGTTATTGATTATATTCAAAAATGGGTAGATGATCTTGGAATGTGTGTAACGGTAACACCAACAAACTATATTTACTCAAAAGGACATGAGAGTGGTTTGATTGTGGGATTCATAAATTATCCTCGTTTCCCGTGTGATGAATTTAAGATGAAAAATAATGCGTTAGATTTGGCGAGTGGTTTAATGCAGTTCTGTAAACAGATGCGCGTTAGTGTAGTATTTCCTGACGAAACTATTATGTTGTCCAATGACCCGGAGATTGACAAAAATACTGCCAAATGATAAACTTTAAACGCATAAGATGGAAGAATTTTCTGGGGACAGGAGACCAATTTACTGAAATTGAACTCAATAAAAGTTCTACTACTCTTATTATGGGCGCCAATGGCACCGGCAAGTCTACTTTACTGGATGCCCTCACTTTTGGTCTGTTTGGTGACCCTTTTCGCAATATTAACATTCCACAACTCATAAACGACACAAATGAGCGGGAAATGGTTGTGGAGATAGAATTTGCTGTTGGACGCACAAATTATAAGGTCCGACGTGGTTTGAAGCCTCGCACGTTTGAAATCTTCATTAATAACGCGATGGTCGACCAGGACTCAAAGGCCCGTGATTACCAGAGGTATTTCGAACAAACCATCTTAAAACTCAATAAAAAGTCATTCAAACAGGTGGTTGTGCTCGGAAGCGCATCATTTGTGCCCTTCATGCAACTAGTGGCCGCAGAGCGCCGAAACATTATTGAGGATCTATTAGATATCCAGATTTTTTCAGCCATGAATATCGCTCTAAAGGCGAGAATTGCTGAGATGAAGGATGAATATGTGTCCCTCTCAAATTCTATTGAACTACAGACTGAAAAAATTGCGTTGGTAAATTCCTATTTGAAGAAGTTGAAATCGGATAGTGTGAATGCTATTACCGACAAAAAGAAGATCATTGATGATAACCAGAAGCAGAAGCAAGATGCCGAGATCTACATGGTAGATATTCAGGCAGAAATTGCTGATCTTTTGGTTACCATTGCCGATAAGTCTCAAATTAAAGACAGAATTCGTAAATTGGAGACCTCCGAAGACAATTTGAAGGCTAACAAGACGAAAACCGTTAAGGAAAAGGAATTTTATGAGGATAACGACAAATGCCCCACATGTAAGCAAGGAATTGATGATACCTTCAGGTCAAGCGCGGTAAATCAAAAATCTTCGTTAATTTCCGAAATTGAGACGGCATTAGCAGCATTGAACGCTGATTTACACAAATCTGAAGCCAGATTGGCTGAAATTGTTGAAATCACCAAAAACATAGAGGAGAAGACAAATGAGACTGGACATTTACAAAGTTCTATTAGATCCATTGATTCCTTTATCGATAAAGTCAAAACTGAGATTGAAGATCTCCAAGAGAATACCGGCAGTACGACGGAACAAGAAAAGAAGTTAAAAGGTCTCGGAAGAGACATGGAAAATCTGACACTTCAACGGGATACTCTAGTTTCGCGTAAGCATTCTCTGGATATTATTTCTGTGATGTTGAAGGACACCGGAATCAAGACAAAGATTATACGCCAGTATCTTCCAATTATGAACAAGTATGTCAATAAGTACCTGGCTGAGATGGACTTCTTTGCTAATTTTACATTGGATGAAAACTTCCGTGATATCATCCATATTAGAGGAAGCAAAGAACGCACATATTACCAGTTAAGTGAAGGACAAAAACTTCGTATTGATTTGGCATTGTTGTTTACTTGGCGAGAAATTGCTAAAATCAAAAATAGTGCTAGTACAAATTTGTTAATTATGGATGAAATCTTCGAACGATCTATGGATGCGACCGGATTAGAAGATTTGTTGAAAGTGATTCAAAGTTTGAGTAAAGATATAAATATTTTCATCCTTTCACCACAAGGTGATTTGTTGATTGATAAATTTCAAAATACAATTAAGTTTACCGTAGAACATGGATTCTCGGTAGTGGAGTAATTATGCCTGATGAAGTGAAAATATCTGAACCAAAACCGAAGAACCATCTAATCTGGGTAGATCCAGATGAGTTTGATGAATTATTAGATGCGGCTGAAGGTGTAATAAATGAAATGATAGAGAGTGTGCCGATGGATTGGGACACATATAGTAGATTTGTGATTGCCGTAAGAACTTTTCGTCCGCCTTGCGTCCCTGAAAAAACTGTGTTATAATACTTATGAATGTTTCTTTGCCTGAATATACTCCCGCCCATTACAAAAAATTAATAGCCTCAATAGATCCTATCGGTGAATATGGTGGTTTTTCAATTAAACAAGGCGACAAGTTTCATTTAGGACCAATTGTTGGTTCTAAAGTTCGCCAATGTTTACATGTGGTTTATACCAATTGGGAACATATACAACAAAAATGTAATGGTGGTATTTTGACTGCTTCAGGATTACCATCACCACAAACAATGATTGTAGCGGCAGTTGCGAAGTATTTTGGTTTGAAATGTGCTGTTATAGTTCCAAAATTTGAAAATAATAAACGGGATTTTAACCGTATTAGTGTTTCGGTGGCGCAAAAGTTTGGTGCTGTTGTATATGGTGTGGGTAACCCAAATCCCGCCGGCCCAGAACACGATGCTAAAGAATTGGTAAAACAGTTAGGATACTATCAGATTAAATTTGGTATGTTGGGTGATGTGGCAATGCAACCTGTCATTAACCAATTTCAAAATATTCCGAAATATGTTAAAGACATTGTGATTATTAGTGGATCGGGTTTATCCGCATTGAGTGTTCTGTTAGGGACAGCAACGATTGATAACAATGTTGAGACTCTCCATGTTGTATGTTTGAGTAATCACATAATAAAGAATAAAGAAGCGTGGTTTGATTCGAATCCACTAGCACAAAAGGTAAAAACTAAGTTACATTTGATTCCTTCAGATATCAATTATAGGACAGAATATAAATGGAATAACTCTCTAGATTTTGATTTGATATATGAGAGTAAGGCATTCAAATGGATGTCTGAGAATTTTAAACCATCGAAAAAAACTCTATTCTGGATTGTTGGAAGAAAATTATATGATTTAGATTTGATTGAGCCTATTAATTGGCACATGTCGAATCACGAGCAAGGGTTGAGAGAAGAACCTTCGGATTTTATGGATCAATTTTTCATATGAGTTTAAGATTAGCCACACTTGAGGAAGTTCCTCTAATATGTAAAGAATTCCAAAAGTTTGAAAAGAAACAGAAGACTGATGGTAAACCTCCAGTATTTGCTTTTATTCGACAAGATTATTTGAAACGGTGTGTTTCTGATGGATCGTTGTATTTTGACAATGGTATTATTGCCGTAATGAAACAATACAAGGTAAGAACAAAATACGGTAATAAAAAGGGTGAATGGGGTTTATTGGAACTTTTGAATACTAATTTGACCGATAATTTTGCCATTTTGAAGTTCATGTATAAGGTATTACATGATAAAGTTAAAGATTCAAAACTTTACGCCACTATCAGAGATGACAATACCCAATCGATAAAATTCCATACAGCATTTGGATACAAACGCACAAAAGATATTGTGTGGAGTAATGGTACATTACCCGGTGGTATTTATGTTTATGATAATTTGAAAAGGAAAAATAATGGAAAATAAATGTGTAGATGTACTCTGTGAGATATATTCTCGGTTTGTACCGGCCGGCCAAAAATGTAACATAACTGCTAATACCAAGATTTTTGGATGTGATACGGTTTTAGATTCTTTGGGTTTGGTTTCTTTTTTGGTAGATGTCGAACAGTATTTTAATGACAAGTGTGGTACCAATATTGTTATGGTTGATGAAAAATCTATGTCACAAAAACACAGTCCATTCCGTACAATTAAAACATTGGCTGATTATGTAGTTAAATTATTGTCGGACAGAGGCATCGATGCCGTCTAAACCTATCGCTCTTGTTACTGGTAGTAGGGCTGGATTAGGCGAATTTGTTGCCAAAGGACTTGTTGCTAAGGGTTTTTGTGTTGTGGGATGTAGCCGCACTCAACCAGATTGGTCATTAGAGGGATACAAACATCTTATTGCTGATGTGAGTGAAGAAAAGTCGGTATTGAGTGTGATGAAATACATTCGGTGTAATTACGGCCGTTTAGATGTTACTATCAATAATGCTGGTATCGCTTCAATGAATCATTCGTTATTGACACCCACTAAAACAGTAGAACATCTTTTTGGTGTAAATGTTTGTGGTACATTTACAGTATGTCGTGAAAGTGCCAAATTAATGCAAAAACAGAAATATGGCCGTATTGTTAATTTTACCACGGTTGCTGTTCCAATGCGTATCGAGGGTGAAGCTTTATACGCTGCCAGTAAAAGTGCTGTAGAAACTCTTACCAAAATATTGGCGTTTGAATTGGGACCATTTGGTATTACTATCAATGCTGTGGGACCTACCCCTGTTGATACCGATTTAATCCGTAGTGTTCCAGAAAGTAAAACTAACCAGGTTATCCAGAAATTAGCAATCAAGCGTAAAGGCACACCTGAGGATGTTTTTAATGTTATTGATTTTTTTATACGTCCAGAAAGTAGTGCTATCACAGGCCAGGTTATATATTTGGGTGGCGCGTAATGTCTCATCTTGATTGGTTATTTTCGATATTTCAACAGAATGGTGACCGGGTCTTTATGATTCATAGTGGTAATCAATATACATATTCAGATTTGATTACAACCATACAATTATATAAGACTCAACTTTTTGAATCTGGAATTGAAGGTGGAAAAGTCATTGCTTTATATGGTGACTATTCTCCAAAAAATGTGGCCGCATTGTTGGCATTAGTTGATGATGGAAATATTGTAGTTCCATTAGCCTCACTTAAAGATGGATTTTTGGAGATTGCCGAAGTTCAGGGGGTTTGTGCCTTTATTGATTCGGGAATACAACTAGAATGGACAACACGAGAAGTCCGACATCAACTTAATTTGGATATGATTTCTAGTGGTAATCCTGGTTTGATTTTATTTACTTCTGGATCTACGGGGAAATGTAAAGCATCATTACACGATTTTTCTCAAGTGTTAGAGAAGTTTAAAATCTCTAGACGACAATTGGTTACATCGGCTTTTCTGAGTTTCGACCATATGGGCGGTATTAATACACTTTTTGGTGTGTTGTCGAACGCAGGTACTTTGGTTATAAGTAAAAACCGGAATCCAGAAATTATATGTTCTGATATTGAAAAGTACAAAATTGAATTATTGCCAACTTCACCTACTTTTCTTAATCTCTTATTGGCTTCAGACGCATTCGAGCGTTATGATTTGTCTTCCCTTAGGTTTATTAGTTATGGCTCTGAAATGATGCCGCAGGTAACATTGTCTCGTATTGCAGAACTTTTTCCCGATGTTAAACTGATACAGACTTATGGTCTTTCTGAACTTGGGGTTTTAAGATCCAAGAGTGAGAATTCTAACTCGTTATGGGTTAAAATTGGTGGTGAAGGATTTCAAACTAAAGTTGATGAAAAGGGAATATTATACATCAAAGCACGTTCTGCAATGAAAGGATATTTTAATGCTCCTTCTCCTTTTGATGCTGATGGTTGGATGAATACAGGTGACCGTGTAGAATTGCGGGGTGAATATTTGCGGTTTCTTGGGCGCACAACAGAAATCATTAATGTGGGTGGTCAGAAAGTTTATCCGATAGAAGTTGAAAATGTGTTGTTATCTATCCCTAATGTTAAAGATGTTACTGTTTTTTCTCAACCTCATTTTTTGGTGGGTAATATAGTAGTGGCACGGTTCAATTTAATTGATGTTGAAGATTTTGCAACATTTAAAACCAGGGTGAGGGAATATTGTAAAACTCGTCTTGAAAAATTTAAAATACCAACTCGTATAGAACTTGTAGATGGTGACCAATTCAATAGTCGCTATAAGAAAATACGAAGCAAAGAAATTCCTAAATAATGATAATGACACCAACAAAAAGTACCTCCCAATACTGGTCGCGTAATGGACAAATTATTGATGATCCAACCGTAAATGTTACATTTGAAGAGCTCCTTTTTATGACTCCAGAGGAATTTGAAAAGTGGGTTGACCATTTACGGGCCCGTGTATTAGAAGTGTGGGATGAATACGGTATACCTCCACTATCCGGTTTAGATGAAAGTGAAATGTGTGAAGAGTTCCGTAAGATGAGTGGAACACCAGGAAAGACAATCTCACTATACAAACCGAAATCTGGATCAACTAAACCGTATATTGACCAGTTAGATGGCCAAGCCAATGTTATTATCAATGATGGCTACATGGGCTCGTGTGTCAATCAGTTCTTTCCGACCATGATGAAGGCAAAAATTAATTATCAGACCAAAGTAACTGATAAGGGTTGTTTTAGTGGATATGCTGTTTATGATTTGTTTGCTAATGATAAGTTCCGTAATCGGATGCAGAAGGGATGTAGAAGACATTTTCGGCGCGACTCTTTTTATCGGTATGCTATTAGCATACTCATTAACAGCACTCTTGGATTGGTACCTGCGGAAACCGGTAAAGAGTGGGTACAACTCTTCAAACGAGATTTCGTCCGTTTCGCGGACTATGGATATTGGCTTAATAGAGTAGAGCCGCCGGAAGAAGGTGAAACTGGTAGTGGATATACAGAAGTTGATGCTTCCAATTTCTTGTGGTTGTCAAAGGCGGAAATTATTGAATTGGCAGACTTAGGTATCGTAGGAAGACAAAATCTTACAAATTTATTGCAAATTAATTATGAAATGGATGTAATTCATGGAATTGATGCTAGTGTTGAAAATACTTTAGTGTCAATAGATAAGTCATTGAAAGATGACGAACAGTACCATATCCGTTTCTACAAAAAATCAACGCGTATTTTCCCTCTCGGTTTCACCGCTTTCAAAATCGGATATATACAAGTTGCCGTAAATTTCCCACCGATGATTTCCAAATATATTTACGAGAAGTACACCGATAAATGTAAAGGTCAAAAGGTAATCAATGTGTATGACCCTTCGGCCGGTTGGGGCGGTCGTATTGCTGGCGCCATGACAGTCCAAGAAGATCGGCATATCAATTATATTGGTACCGATCCGAATACGGATAACTTCATTGATGAATTAGGTATCACCCGTTATGAGTATTTGGCAAACTTCATCAATACATCGCTTGCGAGTGGGTGGGGATATGAACCACATACATATGATGTATATCAGTTAGGTTCCGAAGTAATAGGAAAAGACAAGAAGTTTAAGAAATACAAAGGTAAATTAGATTTGGTATTCACTTCACCACCATATTTCAACCGTGAGGGGTATTCCGAAGATGATACACAATCATTGAAGAAGTTCCCCCAATATGATGCGTGGCGTGAGGGATTCTTAAAGCCTACACTGACAACAGCGTATACCTTTTTGAAACCGGACCGGTATCTCTTATGGAATATCGCAGATATTAAAACTGCTGAAGGATATTATCCACTTGAGCAGGACAGTAAGGATATTTTGAAGAAATTGGGTGCTGAGTTCGTTGGTGTTGAAAAGATGGTACTTGCTAATATGCCGGGTGCTAATAGAGTTGGTGATGATGGTAAACCAACATGTAAGAATTACTGTCAAGTGAATAATAAATGGCACAAAACAGAATTGATATTCGTATTCAGGAAACCAAAATGACTAATGAAGGAACATTAAATAAAGCATTCGCTAGAAAGCATTATATGCCAGGTGTTCGTTTTCCATACGTCCACGATGAATTGTTACATTTGTTGGATATTGACCAAAATTGGAAAGAAGTATTGTGTCCGTCAAGTCCCTACATGTGTCATGATGATCGTTGTGGTTGCCGAAAGTCAAAGAAGTATCGAGATGTGTTGAGATGACACCAATGAAGATCGAAAAAATTAAAATAGTTCGTATTCCGGGAAGAGAATTAAAAGGTAAATGGAATTTAGAACCATATACACCAACACATGGTGAACAGGAAGAAATTAATAAAGAATGTGGTGTGGGTCCTTGTAAAATTTGTGGTTCATACTTACATGGATGGGAAATTCATCATTTATGATAAAATGTGGCAATTTTCAAAGAGCGATTGCTAAACTACGTAAAAATCCTGGGACTCATGAAGCATCTTATGGGGCAAAATTAACACCTAGTGAAATACAAAATTTACTCGATAATGGTGCGGATTTTTATATTGGATCAAGTTGGAAATTATGGGAAACAAAACATAGAGAGGAAATTCGTAAAAATATTGCTTGTGGAATTTCAAAACCGAAATGGTATTATCTGACTTTAACTGAGGATATGTTGAAATTTATATGATAAAACTCAAATTCGTTGATTTCTGGTCTGGATTTCCGGTGAATGATAATTATTTCACAAACTTGCTTCGTAAAGAATGGGAAATTGAAATATCAGATACACCAGATTACATTATTTGTTCCGTATTTGGTGATTGGGTAAATGGGGCGCCGCATGGTATTAATTACAAAAATTATAATTGTACCAGAATCCTATTTACAGGTGAAAATACTCGCCCAGATTTTGAAAATTACCAGTATAACTTTGGGTTTGATTACAATGATGACCCAAGATATTATCGTTTACCGTTATATGTGATGTACGGTGATCCTTCAGAATTATTGATTAAACCACCATTTGAACGAATATCGGCAGAGAGAACGAAATTCTGTAGTTTTGTTGTTGGGAATCCAACTCCTACAGAACGTTTGAATTTCTTTGATAAATTATCTAGATATAAGTTTATTGAATCTGGGGGACCGGTCCGAAACAATATTGGTAAAATTGATAATGGAAAATTAGTAATTGGTGGCAGAGTGTTACCAGATAAAAAAGTTGAATGGTGCCGGCAGTATAAATTTGCTCTGTGTTTTGAAAATGCTTCATATCCTGGATATACGACAGAGAAATTGTTTCATGCAATGCAGTCTAATGCTATTCCAATCTATTGGGGTAATCCTTTGGTTGCACAAGATTTTAATCCTGCAAGTTTTGTTGATGCCGGCAAATTTGAAAATTATGATCTCGCTATTGAACACATAAAAAATATTGATAATAATGATTCACTGTACCGCGAGATTTACGAGCAACCATATTATCCAAATAATCAACTGACAGAATATGCCAAATCGGAAAATATTCTGAATTCATTTAGGAAGATTTTTAATGCCAATAACTAAAGAAGTTTTAAGTAAATATGTAAATAGAGTTTTTATTGAAACTGGTTCTTATGAAGGTGCCAGCATTCATTTAGCACTTGAAGTTGGATTTAAGAAAATCTATAGTATTGAGATTCTACCATATCGAGTTAGAAAGCTTTCTGAATGTTTTAAAGACTGTCCTGTGACAATTATGGAAGGTGATTCCTCTATAATTTTACCTGACCTAATCAAAAAGCAAACGAAGAAGGTAACAGTATGGTTAGATGCCCATGAAAGCGTTGAGCCCATTACAACAGGTAATAAATATCCTTTGGCACAAGAACTCGCTTGTTTGGTTGGAACTCCACATACAATATTGATTGACGATGTTAGGCTCTTTTATATGTGGGGATTCACCACTGATAAAATAACGCGGATGTTTTCTGATAAAACAGTAACATTTGAAAAAGGATGTCAAGAAAACGATATTATGGTACTTTCCTAATGGCTTCAGCGCAAGAGAAGGTTTTTATCTTCAATTTACTCCGTGGAATCGATGACCCTGTAATTGTTGAACTTGGTGCTCACCTTGGTGAAGAGGAGTTTTGGATCCGTGGTTGTTGTAAAGAACAACCACATTACATTATGGTAGAACCTGATACCCGAAATCTTCATCATATCCGTAAAAATATGTTAAACTATAAACATATTTTATATGCAGGCGCTATTAGTGATAAAAATGGTGAATGTGATTTTCATTTATGTGAGAATATACATGAACCGCATATGTGGGCCCACGCTTCGGGATCAATACATAAACCAACAGGACATCTTAGTAAATTTCCTTTCATAAAATTTGATAATACGGTAATAGTTAAAACATTCACATTAGATGAGATTTTTGCCGAAAATAACCTATCTAAAATTGATTTGCTTTGGGTAGATATCCAGGGCGCCGAAAAAGAGATGATTGCCGGCGGCCAGAACGCCCTGAAGTATACCCGGTATATCTTCATGGAAGCAGAGTACGAAGAGATGTATGAAGGTGAAGCCCTGAAACAAGAACTCATTACTATGTTACCAGATTTCACACTCATTGGTGATTTTGATTTTAATATTGTCCTAAGGAATACATTATGGCAAAACCATTAGTATCATGTATAACAGTTACTACAGCAAAGCGTAAAGAATATTTTCCGCAATTGCTTCGTTGTTGGTGGGAACAGACATATCTTAATTCGGAACTTGTAGTTGTATCTGAAGATGATATGTCAGATGTCCTTCCGGTTCATCCGAGAATCCGGTTCGTTTCGTGCGTTCCTGGAACATCATTGGGACAGAAACGTAATATCGCTTGTGAAAATGCTAATGGAGAAATCATAGCTCATTTTGATGATGATGACTGGAGTTCTCCTGAAAGACTTACTGAGTGTGTTGAAGTTTTGTTGGCCAAGAAGGTATTTTTAACCGGATATCGTGTTAATCGTTTTTATGAGGTAGATACAAAATTAGCTCGCATTTGGGATGGTGGGCCTAATTGGGTACAGGGCGCAACTTTTTGTTATGCCAAATCTTTTTGGAGAAATCATAAGTTTGCAGATATAGCTACCGGTGAAGATTTGAAGTTTTTGTTTGAAGCTGGATTACTCTTTACGATGAATGGAATTGATAGGGTGGTTGCTCGTGACCATTCCGATAATACTTGGCCGCGCAAAATTCATTATCAGAAAGATTGGAAGATTATTGACGCGAAAACAACACGAGAGTTATTGTGTAGCCAAGGTCCAACTAAAATTGTCCTGGGTATGCTTACTTGGAATGATAAGGATACAACTCTTAGAAATATTGATGCTCTGCTTGCCGAAGCCACCAGATTGCGCCAATTCAACTTTGATCCAGAAGTGGTTGTAATTGACAACGGTTCGACAGATGGCACAAAAATAGCCCTTAAAAAAGTCAAAGGCATTCATATTATATCCAATAAAAAGAATCTGGGTATTGCACCAGCTCGTAACCAGTTATTCAAGTATGCTAATAATGTTGATGCTGAATTTACTTTCTCTACAGATTGTGATATTACCGTTGTACCATTTTCTGTAATGGAAATGCTTCGTTGGTTGCGTCCTCGCGCGGCCATGGCCGCCTGTATTGGTGCCGATTGGTATAAATGTACAGAAGATCCTAATCAATCTTTAACATGGTGTCCTTCAATTACAGATGCAAGAGTATTTCCCCATCAGGCACCATTTCATTACGGTCTTTGGTTTACTAATATTCTGAATCGTTATAAGTTTGATGAGAGGTTCGGGCCGGGTTGGGGTGGTGAAGATAATGATTTCGCTATGACTATCGAAAATGAAACATATTTGAGTATGTATATTTTATCATTAATGCACCTACACTTACACCCCCACAAATCAATCGATTTGTTGAAAGCTGATGGAGTAGATCCTGAGGTTATTGCTCACGAACGCTACCAGATTATTATTGATAAGTGGAAAGATAAACCAGAATTCAGAAAATATGTGAATTGGTTAATACATGTTAAGTCACAAGAAAGTAAATTGTTACCAACTTGACATTTTTAGTTGATGTGTGTTAGAATTTGAGTATGCGACATTATAAAGTTGTTGAAGCAGATTCCCGTGACCAATTAGAAAGATTTGTGAACCACTTGCTTGAATACCGTTGGGGTTTACAGGGTGGTATTTCTGTGACTGAATTGGGCGGGAATTTCAGATTTTACCAGGCGATGATGGGTAATGAATAATGAAAGAATATAAAATTGTCACTTATCCCGTAACGGAAGTATCTTCCACTATAGATTTAATGGAAAAAGAAATTAGGCGACTATTTTCATTGGAGTGGGAATTGTATGAATATCTGATAGTCACACAACACCGTTACAAACAAGTCATGGTGAAACACTAATGAATGTACCATTTACACCACAAGAAGAAATTGCCATAAAGCAAATGGCCCAAACGGCCGATATATCGGAAGAAGCCGTTGTAGTCCAGGCGGTACGATTATATCAGTTGTGGCGGGTTGGAAAAATCCGATTGTCCTGGCCAAAGATTCTGGAGCATCAACTTTATGAGGCCGAAGGCACACCGGTTGATATCGTCGCTTAATTGTGATGGAATTTATGTTGGATCTCTTCGAAAAGTATGAATCCACCGAACATTCCGAGAACGAGTAGTACAGTCATAAAAGACCTCTATTAATATTTATCTCTAAATGACTGATTCCAAAGACATTTACACAGGTTGATGAATTATGCTACAAGCAGTTAGTTTTGATGATGTACTTTTGGTGCCAAAGAGAACATTTGGTGGAAGTCGAAAACAAGTCGACCTGACCACATATATCTGTGGACGCCGAATGAAAGTTCCGATTTTCTCGGCGAATATGTCTTCAGTGACGGAAGCTCAGATGGCCGTTGCGATGAGACGCAATGATGGTCTTGGCGTGCTTCACCGCATGTGTTCTCTAAAAGAACAGCACCAGATGGTTCAAGATGTATATCTTGGCGTCAGTGAATGTACTGTCCATGATACTCCCGCTTATGTTTCTATCGAAGGAACAGCAGTTAAAGCGTTGGAGCGTATTCATAGCGTTCAACACTTACAACCGTATGGGTATTGCGTTGATGTGGCTCATGCTGATTCCTCTGATGTTGAGGACACATTGGTTGAAATTCGTAAAGAGTTTCCCAATATTCCCATTATGGTAGGTAACTATGCTACACCAGAAGGTATTGAAAACCTTTTGAGTTGTAATGTTGGTGATGCTCTTAACCTTTCATTTAAGATCGGTATCGGTAGTGGCAGTCAATGTACAACTCGAATCGTTACGGGTTGCGGTTTGCCAACACTTGAGAGTATTTTCCGAATTAGAAACCGCGTACCTAAAACTGTAGGTTTGATTGCTGATGGTGGTTTCAAGAATTCTGGTGATATAGTGAAGGCTCTGGCCGCCGGGGCTAATGCTGTTATGCTCGGTAGTTTACTTGCCGGAACAAAAGAAGCTCCAGGCAATGTGATTAAGAATTCGGGTGGCCTTTATAAGGTGTATCGCGGGTCAGCATCGTTTGGACAGAAATTTGAATCCGGCAAAAAGGGATATATTGAGGGTGAAGAAACTCTGGTTCCTTACAAAGGTCACCTTACTACCATTTTAAATTCATTAGTTGAAGGAATCAAATCTGGATTCTCATATTGCGGAGCATTAAATATGGAAGAGATTCAAGATAATGCTGAATTCGTTCAAATAACACAACATGGATTTAAGGAGTCAACAGATCATGGGAACAGTTGAAGAACGGTATGAAGATTGGTTGCGCCTGGCCACCGAATTGGCCGTTTTACTCCATCTTGAAATAGAATTTACCACAGAATATTTCGGTTGTAATACGGTGGCGTGTGCGGAAGTTTCCGGAACTGATCCACATTATGGCACTTTTAGTTATAGTGGGCCCACACGTATTAACTATTGACATTCCGGACCAATTGTGTTAAACTAATATTGTGAACGATCAAAATGTAAATGTCCCCGCGAAGAAGATGCTTGCCAAACTCTTGGCAATGGAAAACATAACTGTAATCCATGCTGGTACTCGTACGGCTTCATTTGACCCAAAGCGGCGTATATTATCTCTTCCTATCTGGAAAGAGATGGGTGGTGACCTTTACGATTTACTTGTTCTCCATGAAATAGCCCACGCATTATACACACCGTCCGGGAGTAAATTCCTTGTTGATGCTTGTAATATAGTTGATGCTAAATATCCGAAAGTTGCCAAACGATTTATTAATATTGTGGAAGATGCGCGCATCGAACGGCTGATTAAAGTTACCTATCCGGGTGGACGAGGATCATTCATTCGTGGCTACAATGAATTGTTAGTCCGTAATTTCTTTGGTACCAACGGTCAGGATATTAATGACTTTGGAATCATTGATCGTATTAACATCTATTTCAAAACAGGCAATACAGATATCAAGTTTTCGGCCGAAGAGATGGTTTTTATCCGCGCGATTGAAAATGTATTGACTTTTAATGAAGTGGTTGGAATTTGCGAAGGATTGTATAAGTATGCCAAAGCCGAAAGAAATAAGAAAAAGGCTGAAGAAGAGGAAGATAGCGAACCAGCAGATGAAAAAGGATCTGGAGAAGAAAAGTTGGTTAGCGATGATAGAATATCAGGATCTTCTATGGATGATAAAGAGGACGATGATGAATCCGATGTAGATGTGGATCCCGATGCGGATGACGATTCAGAAGATCTTCCGGATGATGATGATGGTGAATCTGATAAATCTGATAAAGTAGATGCTGACAAGACTGGCGAGGAAAACGAAGATAAAGATGCCGCCGGAGAAGGAGTAGATGAGGATACAGACGACAAGGAAGCTAATTCGGACGAAAAGTCCGACAAAGACACTAAAAACCAAAAGGCCTCTCAAACCCCTAAAGCCGAGGCGCCGGAGGTAAATGACGATCCAGTAGAATCCGTCACAGATAAGGCTTGGGGTGAAAAACAAGAGGAGCTATGCGATGATAATGCTAGACCAATTCGTTATCTGGGTATCCCGAAACCGAGATTACAAGAAATCATTGTACCGTATCAAAAAGTCCATTCTGATATTCGTAAACATTATTTGAAGTATTCGGAGAAAGACAATCACACTTTCATAACAAATCATGAGATGGAATTTGTGCGTTTCAAAGATGAGAATAAGCCAGTTGTTGAATGGCTAATCAAAGAATTTGAGATGCGTAAGGCCGCCGACCAATATGCCAGAACATTGCCTTCCAAGACTGGTATACTTGATATGAATAAGTTGAATCAGTACCAATTTGCCGATGATATTATGAAGAAGGTCACATCGGTTGTTGGTGGTAAGAATCACGCTTTGAAGATTTTTGTTGATTGGAGTGGTTCAATGTCGGCGCACCGGCTGGGAACAATTCACCAACTTATCAACATCGCGTTATTTTGCCGGAAAGAACAAATTCCATTTGATGCTTATTTATTTGGAGCCGAGACACACCATAGCCACGAATCTGCCTTTCATAGTAGAGTTCATGGCAATACAGATATGTTTAATTTTGAAATCGATGATTTCGGTTTCTATTGTGGATTCTCTCTCCGTCAAATACTTTCTGGTACAATGACCGCTTCCGAATTTAATGATGCTTGTGTAAATCTCCTTATGCTGTCTTCATCTTCTGGTGTTGGTTTACCGGAAAAATACAAGATGGGCGTCACACCTTTGAATGAGACGATTGTTGCTGCCATTGAAATGGTCGACCAACTTCGCAAGAAGACGAATATCCAAATTGTCAATATCGTTTTTATTACAGACGGCGAGGCAACAACAGATGGCCGTTATATTCGAAATGAGTTCGGCGAGACAAGTTTTATTGATTACGGAAAAGAGGATATAATTTTAAGAGATCCAGTGACACATATCGATTATACATTAAATGAAATTAAAATGGATACAACCAAAGTGTTTCTTCAAATTCTCCGAAGTCGCACAAAAATAAACACTGTTGGATTCTTTATTTGCGGCGGGGATAAGGCTGGCCAAGCCGCGACTATTGCTACAATGTGTCCTGAACGTTGGGCAAAAGGTGAATTCGAACAAAATAAAATTGAGAAAGAATTGGAAGAGAATAATTACATTCTAGGACCAAATATGGGATATACAGAATTCTATATCATACCCGGCGGCCGGTCGTTGTGTATTTCCTATCACGGTTCTCCATTAACATCTCTTATGGGGAATGGACAAATGGTAACAACCATGTCTCAACATGGATCAAAGCAGAGAAAACAAAGAATAGTTTTAACAAGATTTATCAAGTTGATATCATGACTTGACAATTGGGCCGTAATGTAGTATAATGGTCCTGTGAGTAAAAGCAGTAAATTAGGAGTGAGAGGAAATTAATGGCAAAAAGTAAAGTTGTTGATAAAAACCACCCAAAGAGTTTGACATCCGCACAACGTATGTTTGTGGATCAACTACAGACACGGTTTGGTGAGCGATTCGCCAATGTGAAGCGCACGGAACTTGTGAAAGCGTCCCAAGAACTTTTGAAGAATTCCACAGTACCTGGGTGGATCAGTCGCAATTTGAAAGTTCGCAATAAGGAAAAGCGTGGTATGTACAATCTTAGTTCATTGCTAAAGCTTCCTATTGTTGCTTTTGATGAACCGAAGAAAGCAAAGAAAAAGTCTACACCAAAGGCACCAAAGGCACCAAAGGCACCAAAGGTGAAACCGGTAGACGAAACTCCAGTTGTAGTTGATACAGAAGCGGCGTTGGCAGCAGTAAAAGCACCAGCAAAGAAGAAAGTCAAGAAGCCAGCCAAGAAAGAAGTGGAGAAGGTGTCTGATCCTTGGATCGAGAATGCCGCCACTGCGGCCGCAGAGGTAGTTACGGAGGATGCCGCAAAAGTAAGCGAAAATCCGTTTGAAGAGACCGACTAATAATCTTGGCGAGTGATATGACCCTTAACCAAAAGAAAGAGGCATTTGTTTCCGTTGTTAAGAGCAATTTTGGAGCCAACAAAGAGGATATCACTCGCCAAGAAATTATCTGGTTACTTAAGAATACTTGTGCCAAGAATCCTCAGTGGTTAATGAGAGATCCGCAATATAAAGTTGGAAGAGGAAAATTTAAACTACCTGATTTAACATTATCACTAATAATACGGCCGGTAAATAACACCATGACAACAAACAATAGTAACACCGTCATTCCTGATATTGATCCGGATGACCTCCAAACAGAGGTTGAAGCCGTAAAAAAGGAAGTACCGAAAGAGAAAGTAAAGAAAATTTTTCCGAAACATATTTCCTATGTTCCAAGTGAAGGTCTTGTCCCTGTTTCTGATCCTACGTTTGTTCCGTTCGGTTGTTTCGATGATTTGAATGCGATTATTGAAAGTGGTGTGTTTCTCCCTGTTTACATCACCGGTCCGACTCGTTCAGGTAAAACACTCGCACCAATTCAAATATGTTCACAACTCAAGAAAAACTTTTACCGTGTCAATATTACCGTTGAAACGGATGAAAGTGATCTCTTGGGTGGATATAAATTGATTAATGGTGAGACTATCTGGGAAGACGGACCAGCAATTAGAGCGGCCGAAGATCCTAAAGGTGGCTTATTACTATTGGATGAAATCGATCTTGGTTCCAATAAACTTCTATGTTTACAACCACTATTGGAGGGAAATGGAATATACATCAAGAAAACAAATCGTTGGGTTCGTCCTTTTGAGGGGTTTAACATTGTAGCCACTGCCAATACAAAGGGCCGTGGGAGTGAAGATGGTCGGTATATTGGAACTAACGTGATGAATGAAGCCATGTTAGAACGTTTTCCCATTACTTATGAACAGGGATATCCCAATAAAAAGATTGAAAGTTCTATTCTTAAAAAGAACCTCCAGATGTATGGTGTGGAGTCTCCTCAATTTGTTGAGGCTTTGTGCCAGTGGGCAGAGAACGTCCGAAAGACAAAAGACAACGGTGGCGTTGATGAAACAATTTCCACAGGTCGTTTGGTCTACATTGTTAAGACCTATGTCATTTTCGGACGAAATCGTATCAAAGCGGTTAGAGATAATATCGCACGTTTTGACCTAAATACACAGATCAGTTTTCTGGACATGTATACCAAGATTGATGCCAATGCCGTAGATGGCCCGGATGACCAACCGGCCTCTAAAATTCCTCCCGTAATAAAGAAGCCCTGGTAGTTGACATCCACAGTATAATTTGCTATAATTAAAAAAAGGAATAAATGAGTATTGTTGACAATTCAAATGACTGGGTTAAAGAGCCAGAGCCAATTAAGAACAATAATCCTGCCGCGTGGGATCTTGTTCTTATGGATTTAGCCCAGAGCAAGAAAAATATTGGTATCTCAGAACAAAGTAAGATTTTAGATCTCTTAATTGAGGATATTAAATTGAGAGATCATACTGGTGAAAAGAAGTATGGAACTCGGTTACAGCCCTTTAATGGTCGTAAGTGTTATAAGGACGCATACGAAGAGTTTTTGGACGCAACAGTATATTTGCGGGCTGAGTATTTTGAGGCAACTCAAGTGACCATCTTAACGCGAGACTCTCAATTATACGCCCAGGCGATACAATCGTTATATTCAATGGCGTTAGATTGTTCGCTCAAGTTGCGGTATTTGATTGAAATGAAAAAGGAACAGAATGGCAAAAGTGAAGACAAAGGCTCCAGAACAGAGCCAACAACTACTGACACCGCCGACGGTGGAAATTCTCAAGAATTTCGCAATGATAAACCAGACCTTATTGTTTCCGCCCGGTAAGAAGTTAATTACTCGTTCGGTCAAGAAGCAAACATACGCTGAGGCGACTATTACTGAAGAGTTTCCAATTAGGATAACTGGTGAAAAGATTACGATTTACGATTTGAACCAATTCCTTTCAGTGGTAACACAATTCGAAAAGCCGACATTGAATTTTGATGAAGCCTCCGAATATGTTAAGATTGCCGATGAGTCTGGTGGAATGTCAGTGAAGTTTCATTATGGTGATGAGTCATTGGCATATATTCCCGACCCCAATAAAGTAATTGGATTGCCGAGTACTGAAGTTAATTTTAAACTGACCGAGAAAGATTTCCGTCAGATTACAAATATGGCTCGTACTTTAGGCACGCCAGAACTTGCTCTTAAAAGTGATGGTAAAATTTTAAAGTTAGTAACAATGGACAGTATAAATTCGGCAACGAATACTACTGACCTGCCAATTGGTGATGCTCCTTCAGATACACCTTTTACATTCGTGTGGAAGATTGATTACTTGAAGTTGATTCCGGGCACATATGATGTGTCGGTATCTAAAGCCGGCCTGAGTCGATTTAAACATGCGGATATGCCGATTGTTTACCATATTGTATTGGAAGCAAAAAGTATTAAGTACGGAGACTAAATAGTCTCATCTGGGGATATCATTCTAAATGGTCAGGAAAGCGGCCGTCGGCCGACAATGAGAGTTCAATTCTCTCTGTCCCTACCAATGACCTCATCTTCTAATTGGCCAGGATATTTGATTCTCAATCAGATGATGTGGGTTCAAGTCCCATTGGGGTCACCAAACCAAAAGTGAAATAATTATGGATCGATTTTTAACTGATGTTTTGCGAGATCATCCCGAATATACAGTAGAACAACAACTGGAATATCTCATGACAATTTCTTTTATTGTGGATGATTTAGTTTGGGCTAATAGATTATTCTTGTATGAACTTAAACATGAATTTTACAAAAATCAGGATGGGCGCGACCTTTATTATGCCAAAATCAAATAATAGACCTAACACAAAATTACATTGTCAGAATTGTGGCAAAAAAAGAAGTATGCTCCAATTTTTCGCAATCAATACAGATCAAAAGGATAAAGAAAATAAAGTTTATCCTTTTGATCTCAAGAGATTTCTGGATCTCATTAAAGCCGATACAATGGTTAAATTGCCAAAGTATTATTGTGGTGTTTGTAGTGAATGTCTCGAAAAGACTTTTTACCGTGGACAAAATCGCGGCAAGAAGTTAGATGTTGTTGTCGTTTAACTCCAAAGAAAATATATTATGTTTCGTGAACATATCCTTTGGACGGAGAAATACCGTCCCCATACAGTTAAAGATTGTGTCCTTCCAGAAAGCCTTAGAACTGAATTCCAATCTTATGTTGATAATAAGATTATTCCAAATATGTCATTGACGGGAGGACCAGGAATGGGCAAAACTTCTATTGGTCGTGCTGTTTGTGATGAATTGGATGCCGATGTTTTGGTTATCAATTGTTCTGAAAATGGCAACATTGATACTCTTCGTACAGATATCAGACAATTTTCTTCCACTGTCAGTATGACTGGAGGCCGAAAAGTCGTACTTCTGGATGAAGCCGACGGACTCACAAAATTAACACAACAGGCATTACGGCCGTTTATGGAAGAGTTTGCCGGCAATTGTTCCTTTATTTTAACCGGCAATTTCCCAAATCAAATCATTGGTGCCCTCTTTAGTCGTTGTCCTGAAATTAAATTCAAACCGACCAAAGATGACAAGATGATGATGGCAAAACAAATGCATGTGCGGATTGCCAACATTCTAAAAAAGGAAAATGTTCCTTTTGAAGATAAAGTTTTGGCAAAATTGATAATTCGCTTTTTCCCTGATTTCCGAGAAACAATCGGAGTACTTCAGAAGTACGCGATTATGGGTAAGATTGATTCCAGCATTTTTGCCGCACTTGATGATTTCCCAATTAAATCTCTTATTGCAGCCATGAAAGAGAAAGATTTCACCAAGGTGCGTAAGTGGGTGGCAGAGAACACAGATAATGAACCATCTCGCATTTATCGCCAATTATTTGACGCGATGAATGTTCATTTTAAATCAGCATTCATTCCACAATTCGTCTTGATCCTCGGTGATTATTTGGACCAGGCCGGCCGAAGCCTCGACCAAGAGATTACATTATTGGCATTTCTCACGCAAGTAATGACTCAAGAGGATTTTGAGGTCATCTAAATGAAATATTCCAATTTCAAAGAAATTGAACAGTGGTACAATGATGGAACTATTATAGTTGCCGATGTTGATATTTCTGAAAATCGGTTTATCGGTGTTAGAGATAGTATTATTGGTAAATTAGAAACTCTTCCAGATGAATATGGCATTGTTACTATAAATGGCAAAAAATATTGCCCCTTTTCGATAGAGGAATATAAAGCTCTTTCGGCAGATGAAAACAGGTGGCAAAATGAATATATGGCAATATTTCAAGAAGAAGTCCGGAAAGAAATTGACAAGGAAATTATTGAGGAACTTTATAATGCCAGATCTCGGACAAATCCTAAAATCAATTCACAATAACAAGAATGATCTTTTCCAAGAAGAGGGTTCAGACCCACAGGTTGTGGAAAAGGAATATAAGAAACTGGCATATGTGGTAAATCGGTGTCTTTCTTATTTCTCCGATACCATTTTTTACGCCCAGGAAATGAATATGCGATCTTCCTTAGACGGAAAACCACAATATAAATTCTACTTACACGGTGTCACCAAACGCAATCGTTTCGCACGCGGGATGAAAGCCGATAACCCAGAACATCTGGAGATCGTTAAAGAATACTACGGCTTTAATACAAAGAAAGCACGAAAGGCGTTACAGATACTTTCTCCTGAAGATATAGAATATATCCAAGCCCGACTAAATAAAGGTGGAATCGGGAAAAGAAAATAAGGAGAACTGATAATGAGTTTATCAATTAGTGAATTAATTGAGGTGCGTTTGAAAGAGGAAGATGATTTCTTGAAGGTAAGAGAAACATTAACTCGTATTGGTATTGCCTCGCGGAAAGATCCAAAGTTGTTCCAGTCGTGTCATATTTTACACAAACAAGGACATTATTATGTGGTTCACTTCAAAGAACTTTTTTCTTTGGACGGAAAACCAACGAATTTTTCAGAAGAGGATATATCACGGAGAAATACAATTGCCAATTTATTGAATGAGTGGGGATTATGTGCTTTAGTTGATCCTGCGAAATCTGCGGCCCCAGTGGCACCAATCAATACAATCAAGATCATTTCCTTTAAGGATAAAGAGAAATGGGAATTAGTGCCAAAATATAACATTGGAAGAAAATCGAAAGTTGAATAATTATGAATGAGCCAGATGTAATCGTTTGTGATCCAGAAGTAAATGATGTTATCCAAGAAAGAATTAAACTCCCAAAAGGTATTCCTCTTGGAAGGTTTATGCGTCAGAGAGCACAAGATTTTCTGATCGCCAACCAACCAAATTCAGTAGTAGTAATGTCCGATAGAAAATATCAAAAATTACCTGATGGATGGTCTAGACATCAGCCTGAACCTGTGCTATAATAGTTTCAGGTAAACATTATGGTCGGCAGAAAACATATCAACGATCTTCGAGACGGAAAGGCGTTATCACGCTTTATCGAATCCAGAATTGGTCAACCATGGGATAAAGTGTATTCCGAATTATGTTCTCTAGCCGACCACCGTAGTAAGGTTGGTCAAGATCTTCTTCGCCGTTTAAGTTGGAATGTTGAGAAAAAAGTAATTATTGGTGATGATGGTAATCCTCGCTTCGAAAATCGGTGGGGTGGTCTGTCTATTCATGTTCCTTATGTCCACCCAATAACCGGTATACTTTGTGCTGATCCAAAGAAAAAAGAAAAACCCGTGCCAAAGAAGATTGAAAAGGTATTGTGGGAAAACAGTACTTGGTTTGAATTGGTGACCTTCCGCACCAAAGCGAAATGTGGATGTGTTTCTTTCAAAATACCGGAACCAAAAGAAACTAAAAAATGGCACTCTTATTCTTCCCGGAATTTACCAGCAGTGTGTATCCATGGTAACGAACCGATTCCGCGTGAAGTTTGGTTTGTTGTCAAATATGGTGAACACGATTTGGATGAAGTATATAAAGTCTATACTTTTGAAACCTGTTCCGATTACGGTTTCCGTTTTCGGCGCGGTTTGAAAAAACCCGGTGACAAATATGTGGTTTACTATCGGGATATTCCAGATATTAACCGCCGTTATGAGATCCGAAGAAAACAGGCTAACCACAAAGAATTGGCCGTATTACGCCAATTACTAAATAATAGCGATTAACACCAGACTAAGTGAGATTAAATGGCACGGCAACTGAACGACGCATTAGAATTGGAAGAAGAAAATGACACCTACCGGGAAACATTGTATGTGTTGAAAGCAGAAATCGTAAGAATCCGTAATGAGTATTTCCTCGGAGCGGTTGAGTTAAATGAAATGGCAGTAAGTGAAGTTGATGAGGAACTGGAAACAGTTTCATTGACAATTGAGAATGCTTTGTTTTAATGGAAAATAAATGAAGACCATAATTCTTGGGCTCATACTCTCGATTTGCTTGGGTTTCGGACAAGTTGAGATGACAAAGAAAACTACTGTTCCACATCATCCACCAAAAGCAACGAAGGTCAGACCGGCCAAACCCGCAAAAGTTAAAGATTCGTCTAAAGATCTGATCTTTGATGATTATCCACATAAAAAGCAATAAACACATAAAAACGCTAAGGTCCATTCGGGCTTTAGCGTTTTGTCGTTTCTACAGACATTCTAAACACACGATCCCCGACGATCCCAGACGATCCTAGACGGTCCATTGACGAAATACGCATTATTACCTGGGTACTTTTAATTATCCTGTTAAAATAATGCGTTATTTTTAGTAACGAAACCCCGGATCTCCTGGGGTTTTGTGCTTGACATCCACCTTGACAAGTGCTATAATGCTTGTGTAGCCTATTTGAGTAAGGTAAATTATTATGAAAAGTGAGTATGATATTTTGAACAAAACAGCATTCAAACTCCTTAAGAGGCTTGAGTGGTCTGGTTACCAACAGGGGCAGGGATTTGGATACATGGGTTCCGGAAATGATGGGGTGCATTATCCTGCCTGTCCTATCTGTAATGGTATAAAGCCAGGCGTTGGAGCAGAGAGAGATTTTTCAGTCGAAGCTATCGGACATATGGTGCGTTGTGTTCTCAAAAATATTTTGCTAAAGGAGAAAATGTAATGTCGGATCATAGATGTGAAGTGGTACCCGTAGTACTTGAGAAACATCCATATGCCGATTCACTGTCTCTTGTGAAAGTGTTTGATGGATATACGGTAGTTGTGCGTACAGCCGATTGGGAAGGCAAGACACTTGGTGTTTATATTCCCCCGGACTCTGTAGTACCAAATACCGAGCAGTTCAAGTTCCTCGAAGGACACCTGAGAATTAAAGCCAAGAAACTCCGTGGCATCGATAGTTTCGGTATGTTGGTGCCTGTTCCTGATAGTGTGTATGATGCGGGTTATTATTTTCCCATTGATATTGGAACTGACCTTGCCGAACACATTGGTGTACTACATTACGAACCGGAACTTTCTTCGGTTATCCGGGAGGCTGTTGGCGCCGCCGGTGATCTACCACCGATGGCTGGATCCATATACGATATTGAAAATTGGCGGAAGTATAAGAATGAACTCAATGTTGGTGAAGAAGTTGTAATTTCCGAAAAACTTAACGGAATGAATTCTCGTTATACCTACCAGAATGGCCGTATGTATTGCGGCTCGCATAATCACTGGCGAAAAGAAAGCACCAATGTCTATTGGAACATTCTCAAGACTGTTCCGTGGGTTGAGGCTTTCTGCCGTCTAAATCCTAACTTCATTCTCTACGGAGAAATCTTTGGTGTGGTACAGAAAGGTTTTAACTATGGCTCAACTCAAGATAATCCTTACCAGTTTCGCGCTTTCGATGTCTTCGCCGAAGGGCGTTTTCTGGATTACGATAATGCTCTTGGCGGTGCCCAGTCTGATTTCTTGGTTCCCGTCCTCTACCGCGGCCCATATTCTAATGAAGTTGTTGAACTAAATTCAAATGGAATGACTACTTTCGGTGGTGGCCACATTCGAGAAGGCGTGGTTATCAAGCCGACAAAAGAAAGATTTAGTCCGCGCCTTCATGGAAGAGTAATCCTGAAATGCGTCTCTTCAGATTACTTGGAAGGAAAGAAAAAGAAATGATAGATACGGATTTTACTTTTGTTCTCACGGATGGTACCGAAATTGATGTGGTCTATCCGGACCGAGTCGGCCGAGAATATGACATACCTTGGCTAACGGTACGCTCCCAACCCGGAGCAATTCGTGAGTGGAATATTGATGTCCATGAAAGTCTTCGAAAACCGGAACCATACAATCCAAGATTTGTAATTGGCATGTGGGGAACATCATATAGCTCTGAAGAAGGCGTAAAGAAAAGAATCCCTTATTCCAAAGTGGTGCGAATACACGATTTAACTCCAGAACTCCAGGCCAAATCAGATGAATATAGCCGGCAAGAAGAGGAAAAACGCGATATCGAAAATCTCCGGGCCCGGATGGTTTATGGAGTTGAATTTGATGCTCTGGTAAGGCGTGTTGAAGAGTTAGAGCGGTGTAAGGTATACCGGTCCAGTTTATAAATAATATCATGGCCAAGAAACTAACTAAGATACAACAGAGAATTGAGGCCGTGAGGTCTAAAGCCAAACAATGGACATTTGAGACTTCTGGAACCTATACACCTGGCGGCACTTCGAATTTTGTTGGTAAAGTAAAAGATGAGAATGGGAAGACAGTTATAATCATTAGAGAGGATGCTGATTTCAACCATCTCACGCGTATAATACATACGTCCAAACATATGCAGGATATAAATGATATGCGTGGCCTGGCCAATTATATCTGGGAACGAAATCTCATACCAATGACAAATGAAGAAAAGGAAGAGTGGAAGAAGAAAATTAGACACTCGTTCCCTATTGACATCCGACAAGTTGTTATCGTATAATAGTATTGTAGATCGGGAGGGTTGGCAGAGTTCGGTTGATCGCACCTGGTTGCTAACCAGGCGGGCCCGCAAGGGCCCCATAGGTTCGAATCCTATATCCTCCGCCAAAAATTATGATACAAGAAAAACGAGTAATGTGTAAGGCGTGTGCCACTGGTAATGAAAAACATCCTCACAGTGGTGATCCAAAGACTTGTATTCAAGGAAGGTCGGAATACATTCGAAACTTGCCGGCTGAAAAGCAGATGGCTCAATTGATTATTCACGAGAGAATACCGGCAGCAATGGCAAATTTTATTACGGCCCTGGCGGCCGAACGGAAGAAGACTCCTTGGGAAGTTATCGAGGAAGAAGGATTGAATTTACTATGATCGTAAGGAAAAAAGCAAGAGAACTTCAGGTTGGAGATAAGATCCTCGGTGGAGGAACCAACTTTTTTAAAGTATTGGCGAAAGCCAACAGCGCATTGACCGGAAGCACCTATCCTGTTATTACGGTTGAAGATTCTTTTGGAAATCGTAAGAACATTGAAACCGGCGCAAATGAAAGGCTTCAAGATCATATCTATGAAGTTGAACCGGCCGGCTAAATAGATAATGGAGAGATGGTAGAGTCTGGCTTATTGCTTCGGTCCTGAAAACCGATGGGCCGGTGACCCCGGTCCCCTGGGTTCAAATCCCAGTCTCTCCTCCATATGCCCCTATCGTCTAATAGGATAAGGCACCGGTCTTCTAAACCGGCAACCGGGGTTCGAATCCCTGTAGGGGTACCAATTTAAGGATTATTATGTCAAGATTATACAGTTTTACCAACATGTATTTGAGTGACAAACAAAAAGGTATCCAAACGGCACATTTGCTCAATGCCTTCTGGAAGAAATATTCTTGTTTAACTTCTGAAATATCAGCCTTTTGGGATTGGATCTATGGTAGTGAAACCATTATCGTTTTGGCTGGTGGTAATCATGTAGATTTGGAAATTAAATGGTCTCAATTTTCGGGTTATAACTATCCATATGCGGCATTTCGCGAAAAAAAGGAATCTCTCAATGGTGCTTTGACGGCCGTTGGTATTATCTTACCGGAAAATTTCAATTCTCAGGAAGACCGAGATGAAAGAATTAGGCGAGGTATTGGTCACAACTCTACCGCAGAGTTGCTCTGTGATGCCAAATTAGCAGAGTTACTAAATAATTCAAAGTTGGCTTAAAAATGGAATCAACTCTTTTTGCAGTTGTTGAAAACTTGTGTAATGACTGTGGTATTCTTGAAAGAACTATCCGAACCGATTTTGGAACGGAAAATAGACCTTGGTATAAGGTAATTCATTTGGCTCACCAAATTGATGTTTTGGTAGATCAACTCGGTTTTCGTGAAGAAATGTTAGCACGCGCTTATCGTCCAACAGGATAGGGCACCGGTCTACGAAACCGGATATCTGAGTTCAAATCTCAATAGGCGCTCCATAGCCCGGTATTTCAGTGGTAGAAGACCGCTCTGATATGGCGGTGGCCGGCAGTTCGAATCTGCCCCGGGCTACCAAATTTAAAAGGATAAGATCATGATTCAATATTTGATTACTGGTATCTTTTTGACAACGACATTCGTGCTTGCGGATCATCCAAAGATCAATTGGAAATGGTTACATTTTCTTTGGATAGTTCCCGCGTGGCCGGTCCTTGTATTTTATCTTGCTTGGGAATCCCATCGGAGACATTTTTAATTTCACGGCCCTGTAGTTCAGTGGTGAACACCACTCTTATAAGGTGTATGATGTTGGTTCGATTCCAACCAGGGCTACCAAATGCGCTAGTAACTCAATTGGTAGAGTACTCGGCTCTTAACCGAGAAGTTGTGGGTTCAAGTCCCACCTGGCGCACCAAATTCTTATTGACATCCACCCCGCGATTTGCTATACTTGTTTGTATGAATGAAAAGATTGTGACCTGGTAGCTCAGTTGGTAGAGCATCTGGCTTTTAACCAGGAGCGCGTGAGTTCAAGTCTCACCCGGGTCACCAAAGCTTAGACCATGGAATTACCATGAATCTATATTCGGCAAATAAAGGATAAACTATGATTAAATTTGAACATCCCGACCTGGGCAGAGTTGTGATCCGTTTTCGTCACACACTTCCGGCCGTTACTGTCATCAACCAGAATAACAACTTGGTTTCAATACTCAATGGAATTAAGGTACAACAGGGTAAAACCGAATGTACCATCAATCTCAATTGTGATGAAACCAATACTCCATTGTTTCAGTTTTATGGACAGGCACAGACGCATCCAACTGACCATTACAAGAAAGAGACTGGTCGCGTCCTTTCTCTCACGCGTGCTGTTGAGGCAATGAAACAGATTCATAAATCAGACCCCGCTTTTACTGAAGCAGAAGGCCGTGCTGTTATGGCCGGTTATTACAGTCGATAGTGGTTCGCGGCCGCAAGGCCGCCGGAGAAGTTTATGGCACAACAGACACAAACATTATACTACTGTGATAATTGTCACAAGAAATTAACGACCTGTGATAATACTTTGTGTATTTCCACAGAAAAAGATAGTTTTGGTCATAGTTGGAGTCGCTTAAAAGTAAAAATACAAAACCATCATGGTTACCATAATGATGGTAAAGTTGACGATGCCGAACTATGCCAGAAATGTGCTATTGATATTTTGGCAGATGCCCTTAAAAAAGTAAAGGCCGGCATCCGCGCCACTATTGGAACCGAAAGTATCTATGAGGAAAAATGGCACAATTCAAAATCGGCTCTTTAATTAAGGCATATCATTCCGGTATACATGAAGTTACTGGGTTTCATGATGAACCTTATAGAGGTTTACCTAATCTATTAATTGACTACAAACAAAAATACACGAATGATGGAAAGCGCCATTATGGTCAGAAGTTTTGTTGTCATGACGGTTATTGTACTCTGATTGATGCCGAGTGGATTGAAAGAGAAGTTGAAATCCACGAACAGGCTATTGCGAATTTGAGGAACTTAAAATGGGATTCAAATGATTGAGGAAGAAAATGCTGTTTGATTTGAGTATTTTCAATCTTACTGAGCGCGTAGGCAAATATATTCTTGTGGGACAACTGGGTTCTAAAGCCTACGGAACCGATACACTTACATCCGACGATGACTTTACCGGAGTTGCTGTGGCTCCTATGTCCCATTATACCGGTCTTCGGAATTGGGCGAATGACGGAACAGTCAAGATCGATCAGAAAGAACAGTTTAATGCGGAGATGACGGTATTTGATATCCGTAAGTTTTTGAAGTTGGCATTGGCGTTCAATCCAAATGTTATTCCTTTGTTATATCTTCGTTTTGAGGATTATGAAATTATCACACCAAGTGGCGGTCAAAAGCTTATTGCCGCCCGTGGTGCTTTTACCAGCAAACGCGCCTATGCCACAATGATTGGATATGCCAAGTCTCAAAGACATGCTGTTGTCAATTGTAATACTGGCAAACTTGGAATGAAGCGTAAAGAACTGGTAGAGAAGTTTGGTTATGATGTTAAATATGCGAGCCATACTGTCCGCCTTCTACGAATGGCAATTGAATTCTTTAGATATGGACAATTCACTGTGTACCGAACCTGTGACCGAGATGTTCTATTGGATATTAGAAACGGTAAGTGGACTCTTAATAAGTGGCTCGCAGAAGTTGACTACCTTCTTGAATTGGCTCAAGCGGCTGAAAAAGAAAGTAATCTTCCGGAGAAGCCGGACTTTGGCAAAGTAAATGATCTTTGTATGGATATAATTCAAACATACGCATTGGACGATAAAAATGTTAGAAATTAAAGGCAATCTGTGGAAATTTCACGAACAAGGTTTCCCTGTAGTTATTACCACAAACTGTGAAGTTAATGGTAAAGACGAAGCTATTATGGGAAAAGGAGTTGCCTTGGAAGCAAAGCACCGATTTCCCGACTTGCCAAGAATGCTCGGAACGCATATACAAAAGTTCTATTCAGATGTTAAGTATTTTCTTGACTTCAATCTGTTCGCGTTTCCTACAAAGTATAACTGGAGAGAAAAGGCTAATTATGACTTGATCTCGGAGAGTGCGGTTGGTTTGGCTGGCGCAGTCAATCATTTGTTAGCCCAAGACAATTTTGATGATAAATTCAAAAAGATATACATGGTTCCTCCTGGTTGTGGTTATGGTCATTTAGATTGGAAAGTTGTGAAGTACATATTAGCACATTATCTTAATGACCGTTTTATTGTTGTGACTAAATAAGTATAGCGGAAAAGTTGAGCTGGTGCACACGTTAGTCTCATAAACTAATATTAGATTGGTCCGATTCCAATTTCTGCTACCAATTTAAAGTGAGGAAATGATTACATGAAACATTTTACGGTATATCTCCCCGAGCAGGACGCAATTCGGTTTAATGCCGACCGGCAAATTAATATGGGCTTATTCAGTGTCAGTGACACGGCACATGTGGTGTTTGTCGTTAAAGACAAACCGGACAGCGAGCGGGTTGTCGCTGAATTCTGGAATTATCTTGGCTGGGTCGAAGAAGGCGCGCGCAGCCAAAACTAGAGTTGGCCGGTTCATTTGAAAGTATAAATTGTTGCTTGACAATTTATGAGCGATATGTTATACTTAAATAGTGCGAGAATGTCAAACGATCTAAAGGGACGCTAAAGCGACCCGCAGGATAAATATTATGAACCTACAACGAGCAATCAGCCTTTTGGCTAAGTTTTTCGCGGTGGATGGTGAGGTATTTACCCGCTCACTTGCCAAGACGACCGTCATCGCCTGGGCGCAAGAGATCAAGGACAACACGGTTGAGCAACTTGGCGACCGTTATAAGTTAACGCAACCACAACACGCTTTCCTTATTGGGGAGCTTGCAGGATTCTAATGGCACTACATAAATGCAGTAACTCAAAATGTGTGGAAAAGGCAAGTGGCCGCAATCTTTTTTGTTCAAAGTGTTGGTTTCATATACCTGATGGTCACAGATTAGAAATCCGTGAAGATACGGATAAAGGTGAGCACACATTGAGTGCCCATCCGAGTCGTGAATGGATGTCTCGGTCGTTGAGGTATATTAATGAACCTCAACGTCCGGCGCCAAAGCCGATTTCGTTAGATTACATTTAGCTCCTTATTTCAGCGGCCAGAAGGTCTCTTTTACACGGAGAAGGTCCTCGGTTCGAATCCGAGAGGAGCTACCAAAAGTTTGGTGCCGGTGGTAAAGGCTGTCGATTGGCAGTCACCTAGCTGTAGGGTTTATACCCGTCCCGGGACATATGTCCTATACCGAAGTGGGGCAAACATACAGTCGGCACTTCAAGAATAGAGAAAGATAGACGTGGAACATCTCGTTCGGTCTAGCGGTCCAGGACAACCCCATGAAACAGGGTAAACATGGGTTCGAATCCCATACGAGAGTCACAGTTCCGTGGAACAGTTTAATAGTTTCTGTAGTGAAATCCTTTCTCGCCGGTAGTATAAATAGTAGTATTGGGCTTATGGCTGTAATGGGAGCATGAAAGCTTTGCAAGCTTTAGGTCGGGGTTCAAATCCCCGTAGGTCCACCAAATTATAAAAGGAAAGAAATGTTGATACCGTGTCATTATTCTGGTTGTGGTGATCGCCGAAGACATTGGTGTGATCCATATACACCACGTGGACAACAGCAAGTTGAAGTTCCTTTGAGTGTGCCATCTATGATGGCGCCTATAGTTTGAAAGATGGTTGGATTACCAACCCTGTAGTTCCTGTGTAAAGCCACAGCATAGTATTTTATAGAATATGGCGCCTATAATATAAGGGTCGCGCCCAAGGTTGGCATGTTAGGCAAAGTAGACCCATACTTTGGATGAGTTAATTGCGTCGGTAGCCAAGACGGTAAAGCATAGGCCTGCAAAGCCTAAAATCGGGAGTTCGATTCTCCCCCGGCGCTCCAAAAATAGCAAGTAATAAGTGAGAAAATAAATGGCTCGCAAAACAATAGAAGAATTTAAAGAAGACAATGAGCAACTCCGTGCGCAAATACGCCAGGAGAAACGCGAAAATGTTCAGTTGAAGGCTGATATCCTTGATCTTGAGGAGCAGGTTGAGAATTTGAAAGATAGCTCCGAAGCGGATGTCCTTCGTGAGGATCTTGAAATCGCCCAGACCGATCTTGATGATCTCCAAGAAAAGTATGATGACCTGCAAGGTGATTATACGACAATGGAAACTGACAACAACGATCTTCAGGAAAAGTATGAAGACCTGGAAAAAGATCAGGAAGATAAGGACCGTGGCTTCGAAGATCTCCAGGAAGAATTGTCAGATGAGGCCTCCACGTCCTCGAAATTAGCAGACCAGGTGGACGATCTACAAACTGAAGTGAATGACCTCCAAAAAGAGGTTAGTGATTTGCAGTCAAAGGTCGAAGATTCTGATCGAGTAGAAGAGGATCTCCAAAGCGAAGTTGACGCCGCTAAAGAGGAACTGGTCTATATGGAAGAGGATCTTAAAGCCGCAAATTATGAAATCAAAGATTTGCAGGCTGAGGTTAAGAAACTGACATTAAATGCCACCAAGAGCACAGTGAAGGAAAAGAAAGAAGTGAAAAATCCGCGTTATTGGTAAGTCATAAGTAGTATAAGTGGTCGGGCGCCGGAAAAAGTTGTTACCCGGGCGACCACTTAGGGTGATCGCCTTATGGGTGGTCACATTTATGTTATAAGATATTGAGCGAGACCAGGGAAATGAGTCCCAAAGATCTATATGGATCCAGCCTCTTCGAGCATGGTCACAACTCATAAATATATGTGGTACAAAGAGTTAAGAAGTAGGCGGCCGTGGCCACGGCCGTCCGGAGTGGTAAACGAGAATCTTTATGGAATACGATTATAGAACACATAACAAGCTTTACAGGTGGCGAGGGATTTAAATTCTGGACCCTTGTAAAGCGATTACAAGGGTCCAAGGTAGATATGGCTTGGCTACACCAGTCTGTAAAACTGTTCTCCCTTCGGGAGCGTTGAAGGTTCGAATCCTTCTGGGCCCACCATTTTATTTGGGTTATAAGTGTAATCTGGCTAGCACGGTAGACTGTGGATCTGCAAGAGCCGAGTTCAAATCTCGCATAACCCTCCAGGAGTAGTTTATACGAATTTTCCGCCCGAAATGGATCGGGGAGTTAAACTTCAAGGCCTGAAGACTTCTAGGCTCCGTATGCCTACGGAAGAGCTTTTTAAGTTTCGCCGAGTGGCTGGAATTGGCAGACGCGGTGGCCTCAAAAGCCATTGTCCTTTATCGGGCGTGTGGGTTCAAATCCCACCTCGGCGACCAGGATTAAAATATGTTTGGAAAAGATCGTTGGGCGAATCTACAAAAACTATTCGCCAATTTCGGAACACGGTATTATGGTGATGGTGGTACGATTCACTCATCAACTCACCATATTGATATTGAAACATATCAGGGAGAGGTAGTTGGTGTTTGGTTTAGATGCCAAGCGCTACCATTCAAACAAATAAAGGTTAGTGGAGAACGTTCTGTTCAAATGTCGTTGCTCTATGATGAACAAAAGTCCGAGTTACATGGAGTTGAAATCAAGGACATTAAATAATGCCCTATTACGATTATGAGTGTGTGAAATGCCATAAGCAATTTGAGATACAACAGCATATGGTAGATCCAGAATTTAAAATCTACGACCACTTGGATCGTTATTGTTGCCGTTGTAATGGACCTGTTGTGCGGATGATTTCCGCGGCCGCATTAAAATTTGTCGGTAAAGGATTCCATATTAATGATTACCCCAAGAACGGCAAACGCTGATATGGCAGTTAAATTGTTGGAACTTTATTATTATCATGATCCAATTGAATTGACAAAGAGACAAGCCCACGATTTGTTGTTGTGGATAAAAGAAGTAGATAAAAGTTTCAGAGAGTAACCGCGAATCTAATCGGTAGTAGGCGTTCGGGAATGGTTATTAGATTACTTCCTGATATAATCTCCTGCTCTCTGAATAGAGGCCGTTAGCTTAGTTGACCAAAAGCGCCTGCGCCAGCAGGAGACCATGAGTTTAAATCTCATACGGCTCGCCATAAATATGACAAATGGTAATAAAAACGATTTTCTTGGTGAAAATTATAGTACGGCTCAATCTAGATTAAAAAGGAATTTGTTATTGGGATCACAAATGACACCTTGGCAAATAGCACAAAAACACGAAGTCAATTGGTGGGGAAATTGCGTCAACACCTTTGGCGAAGAAACAAAACAACTCGTATATGCCCGGCTCATGGGCCTCCAGATTTGGGATGATGGCAATAGTCCATTTAATATTATGACTGGAGCAAGAACTGTTCTTGATATTGGGGGTGGCCCGGTATCAATGTTGCTCAAGTTCCGGCCAGTATATGGTTCATCTGTAACAGGGACGGTTGTAGATCCTGCTAATTATCCGAGCTGGGTATCAGAGCGTTATGCGAATGCTGGAATTACTTACTACAGAGTTCCTGGTGAGTTAATCCATACTATTTTTGTTAATGATGAAATTGATCTCGGAATAATTTATAATTGTCTCCAGCATACCGAAAAACCTGAAAAGATTGTTCAGAATATGCGGCGGTGTTGTAAAGAGGTCCGAATCTTTGAATGGATAGACCATCCGACAAATGAAATGCACCCGCATGTATTGACTGCGGGAAAACTGAATGAATGGTTCGGTGGGGTTGGTTCGGTTTTGAATATCAATGAAGGTGGATGTGTAGGGAATTGTTATTATGGAACATTTAAATGTGCCGGCCTAGCTTAGTTGGGAAAGCGGCTGCCTTGTAAGCAGCAGAGAGGGAGTTCGATTCTCCCGGCCGGCTCCAAAGTTCGATGGGTCGCCTGGCATCAAAAACGCTACCTTGAGCAAGTAGCGGCCTCCTTAACATCTCGCGCGTGAGCACGAGTTACCAGGCTGAAAGTTAGCGGGACAGTTATTTTTCTGTCCCGCTTTTCGTTTTGGGTTGACTTCCGATCTGAAATGTGTTATTCTGTAAGTATGAAAAACCCGTGTTCTAGATTTAAACAAAGAGTTTCGGTAACATTTACAACTCAATTTCCCGAAAAGAAGGAATCATTTGCACAACTTATCCAACAGATGTTGGGTCCTTGGTGTACATCGGCTGATGTAACTCTATCGAATTTTGATACAGAGAAATATACACCGGAACAATCGATGGAAGATGCTCGCGTAATCTATCGTCTTAGCCGTATCATGGGAGATAATTGATGTACCACATACATTTGTTGTGTTTGTGGTACATCAATTGACTCGCAGCATTCACCGGCTGAAATTATTTTTGTGGATAATCAAAGAATAATTATCCATTGGTGTGCGGAGTGTTGGGTTAAGTTAATTGAACAGGATTTTTAATTATGGGAAAGAAAACAGCATTTCCTACATTGTACCACAGGGGCAAAGGCGGTTCACTGGTTCAGTGGAACATCTGGGTTGAAGATGATACCATTTTTACGGAACATGGTCAAGTAGGTGGAAAACTCCAAACTACACCCGGCATTATATGTGAATCAAAGAATGTTGGCCGGTCCAATGAGACCACGCCGGAAGAGCAAGCCTTTTCGGAAGCGAAGGCCATGTGGACCTTCAAGATTGAGCGGAAATATAGTGAGACGATGGAAGATGCCCTAGAGGAAGTATTTCTTCCTATGTTGGCGGATAATTTCAAGAAGATATCACCGAAGAAAAAGGCTAGTATTACTTATCCGGTTGATGTTCAACCGAAGCTTGATGGTGTTCGCGCAATGGCATTTTGGGATGAGGATCGTGTAGTATTGTTTACGCGTGGTGGTAAAGAATGGAAAGCACCTCAACACATCATCAAGGAACTTGAAAGTATTATGCCGCGTGAGATGGTGCTTGATGGAGAACTATACATTCATGGGGTTGATTTCGAGTCTCTGACTTCCTGGGCAAAGAAGATCCACCCCGAAACGGCAGATTTGGAATATCATGTATTTGATATGCCTATCAGTGCTTTAGGACAACGAGCGCCCTGGAAAACTCGAAGAGATAATTTGGTATATTTTTTCGCGGTGCACCACGTCGCCAAAAAAATAGTAATGGTTCCAATTGTTTCTAAAGTTGCCAATGAAAAAGAAATTCTGGCGCTTGAAGAGAAGTTTGTGGAAGAAGGATATGAAGGTGCCGTGGTTCGTGAAAGTAGTGGTGAATATCTTTTTGGTCACCGTTCTAGTTTTCTTCTGAAAGTTAAGTCCTCGCAAGATGCGGATTACAAGATTGTTGATTTTACTCATGGTAAAGGAAGTCATGCTGAAGCCGTAAAATGGATTTGTAAAACACCGGCGGGTCTAACATTTGAGGTTAACCCCAAGGCGCCCATGAAAGTCAAGAAACAATTGTACAAAGATGGAAAGAAGCATATTGGAAAGTGGATAAAAGTTCAATTTCAAAATTATACTGTTGATAATAAACCAAGATTTGGACGCAGTTTGGGTTTCAGAGACAAGATAGACATGAGCTAAATAATGTCATGAAGACATTCCGTGACATTTACGACCAGGCATATCAAACAAAATTGTTGCGAGGCAAGAATTTTTCAGGCCCCGAAAGAGGGCCCGATGGCCACAATACATTCACGAATATTGAGTTTCCGGATCTTCAGGTTCTAATAGATCTTCCTGGCAATGAATGGCATATGATGGATCAAGGGGTGGTTCAGGTTGTTGGAAAATTGAACGATGATTCTCTTCATGATATTCTTAATGGCAAAGTAACAGGGGTCATGGAAACTGAAGAGAGAGATGATGAGCGTTTGGCGCGTGCCAGAATTTACGAGCCAGATGGTGGTGCTTCATCTTCATCTGAGAATACCAGTTCATCGGCTGGTACCCACAATTAAGGAGAAAACGAAATGAAATTTATAAACAAAGTAGGACACGATTTAAAGGTAGCCGGCAAAGATGTGGGAAAAGTTGCTCTTGGTGTTGCGGTTGTTGGTGCTGGTATAGTTTCCGGCCAGCAAGTTGATGTTTTTGCGGAAGGATCATCTGGTGAGCCGGATCATGAGGATCACAGAGACTATAAACACAAAAATCATGTAGGTCAAAATCTTCCGGCTCCACTAATAAAACCTCCAGTTCTCGTGGAACCAGTGAGCCTTGAAATTCCAGAACACAAGAAATGAAAGCAGGAACAAACATTGGTGATGATACTCGACCATATTAATGGTATAAAGAATGATAGTCGTTTGTTAAATTTACGATTATTGTGTCCGAATTGTAATAGTCAAACCGCGACTTTTTCGGGTCGTAATGTTAAACATGTGGGGAAATAGTACAGTGGTATAGTGCGACGGACTCTGACTCCGTAAACGATGGTTCGAATCCATCTTTCCCTACCAAAATGCGGGCGTGGTATAGTGGTTGTGCCCTAGCCTTCCAAACTTGAGACGCGGGTTCGATTCCCGCCGCCCGCTCCAAAGGAATATTATGTTTCCATATGATATAAACACACAATTATGATAATGTCCAGTTTTTGCTCAACAAAAATAAGGAAGAATACGGTTCTGGTTTGATCGGTGTTCATGAATCTTTGGATAATATTAATCTAATTAGACGGTTGGTCTTTGAAGGCCGGGTCGAAGAGTTTATGAAATTCGCCGGATACGAATCAGATATTGTTCAATAAGGATATTATGAGAAGATTTGATATTGAATTGAGAAATTACGAAGGTGGTGAAGGTTTATGGATTAACGGAATATGGCGATATGGTAATCCATATATAAGAGCTGATGCCAATACAGTAGCGCATATCATTGCTTTTGAACTTAGGGATAAATTACAAATTGAGGCCACTTATAAAAATAAGATGAACTATGAATTGCTATATACTCATGCGAAATGACACAGGACAATATTATCGGGGAAATAAAAAATCTACTTTCCAAGATCGGTGGACAATGAAAGGTGAACAAGCAAAGAAGTTTAAACGCAAAGGTGATGTGGCCAATGCTGTAACGACCATGAGAGAATATCAAGGAATAAATAATATTAAACGTGTAAAATTTACTGTGTTTGAATATTCTTTGGAGTATGTGGATGAATACTCAATTTATAGTCCATTGTAAAAAGGAAAAATTCGATGTTTATATTGGTCGTCCTTCTAAATGGGGCAACCCTTTTTCTCAGCTTCCTGGCAGTCTGGCTAATTATAAAGTCAGAACGCGCAAAGAAGCGGTTGAATGTTACGCCAAGTGGATCGAAAACCAACCGGAATTGATGGCTCAATTACATGAATTAAAAGGAAAAGTTTTAGGCTGTTGGTGTCACCCAAAAGAATGTCACGGGGAAGTATTAGTAAGATTAGCAAATGCGTAGAGTCTTTATTTTCGGAATACTATTTTCGGCGATAGGGTCAGGAGTGATATATCACTCTGGTGGAATAGTGCTTGTTGTCATAGGGATTGGCTTGTTGTTGTTGGCTTCATTGTCACATATTATATCCCGAAAGTACTAAATAGTAATGTAGTTAATTCAACTGGCTTTAAACAGACGGGCATTTAGCCAGTATGCCGAGAAAAGGAAAACATGATGTATCAAAGTGGCCTTGTAGCCGTTATTAAAGTTGGAGGAAAAGTCCTCCGTGAGAGCCAGGAAGTAACTTATCTTCCTTTCGGATCAGAATATTCAGTTCTGGTTAAAAACCTGCAATCAAAAAGAGTTGCGATTAGAATGTCTATCGATGGCACAGATGTATTCGATAACAAACAAATCATAATCCCCGCCAATTCAGAAGTGGAATTAGAACGCTTCATCAGGGATAGTAATTTGAATTCTGGTAATAAGTTCAAGTTTATCGAACGCACAGAAGCGATTGAAGATCACCGGGGCATTAAGTCTGATGATGGTTTGATCCGTATCGAGTATTGGGCAGAGAAAGTTCATGATCCGATAGTATTGGTAAACAATGCTTGGAGACATGAATTCGGTACAAACTATCAAAACCCGTGGGGACTCAGATCATTCGATAGTATGGATAATACTTGTATCTCCCGAGGACTAACTGGTTCAGTAAATTATTCAGTACAATATAATGAAACAAGTTGTGGGGTAAAATCTACTGGTAGAAGGTGCCATCTCCTTCAGTGTGGAAGACCTGAAACAAAGAACGATGCTGGTATCACGGTAGCCGGCGGCCAAAGTAACCAGAAGTTTGGAACATGTGCCTGGTTTGAAACAGAGACACAGAGCGAAGTCCTTATTTTGAAGTTGCGTGGAAACACAGTGACAGAGAGAGTAACAAAGCCCATTACGGTGCGAACAAAGAAAGTTTGCGTCACATGCGGAAAGAAAAGTCGTGGTGATGTTCAGTTCTGTCCGCAGTGCGGGACAGCATTGGATTTGATTTAAGTTTGTTCCGGTGTAATTCAAAGGTAGAATGCCGCACTGTTAATGCGGAAGTTCCAGGTTCGAATCCTGGTGCCGGAGCCAAAGATTTGTGAGAGATAGATAGACACGAACATAGAGAGCCCTTAAAGCCTAACAGTAAACTACGGAGCGCTCCGGAAAACTAATAACTGGCAGCATATAGCTGGGTCAATCGGCTTCGAAACCGAAATCTCAGGTGAAATCCTTTCACAAAAAATGTCAATAACAATATTGACATTTGGGGTAGTAAATGTTATAATGAATTATGTTGATTATTGAATTGCTGATTTTGTGGTATCTGTTGGGCCTGTTAGGTAGTTTTATAGGCGCCAAAAGTATACATTTACGGTGGAAAGATGACCCGATCTTTCTTTTGTCGGTAGCCGTGGCCGGACCATTAAATTTGTTGCTGATGCTTTTTGAATGTATACTGGTATGGCTAGGAATATGAATTCAATACATGTAGGATTTACTGGTACTCGGAAGGGTATGTCGGTTAATCAAAAATGTTGTTTGGTGGATATACTTTCTGGGTTGACCGGATTCCGGGCCGGTCGGGGACTTAACAATTATGTGGTTCATTTTCATCACGGTGCTTGTGAAGGCGCGGATGTTGAGGCAGATTTGATTGCTCGGAATCATGGATGTAAAATGTATATACATCCGTCAAACCACAAAACACGGGTGTATTGTGAAGAACCGGGAGATGCCGTTTATCCTCTTTTTCCTCCTTTAGTTCGCGACCGGAAGATTGTGGATGTTGTTGAGATTTTGATTGCTGCTCCTTTGACGGACACAGAAGTTCGTAGAAGTGGTACATGGACTACTGTCCGTTATGCTCGAAAACAGAAGTTGATTATCGAACAGATGAAACGATGAATTATAGCCCTGTGGCGAAATTGGCAGGACGCGCCAGTCTTAGGAACTGGTTCCTTCGGGAGTGAGAGTTCAAGTCTCTCCAGGGCTACCATACAATATTATGACTGGAGAAAATGTGGCCACCAAAAAAGTAGAAAAGCGATTTACTCTTAATGAGGTAGTTCCAAATACCGATAAGAAGAAAAAAGTCGGCACATACGATACCTATGAGGAAGCATGTGGCATAGTTGATCGTCTTCCAAAAGAAAGAATTCCCAATTGTTCCGTTGAAGATAAGGAATTCAAAATATGACGGCAGTTGATGTTTTCAAACGAGAAGTAAAAATTGGAGATTACATTGCCGCAGCTACCAATTCATATAAATCAACTCATTTGAGAATTGGAAAAGTACATAGTATTTCCAAAAAAGGAAATCCATCGATAAGATTGCCAGGTAGGAAATATAAAGACCTGTCTCAGATACCTGGTATTAACGATTTTCATTATGTGGATACGCTTGTTTCGGTATCAATTCAGGCTGGCAAATTTGTTATTATTTCACAGGACTCCTTGCCAAAAGAGTTCACAGATCAGTTGGCCTAAATACTATAGAGAGGATAATCTATGAGAAAGTTAATTCTGGTTCTTGTATTCGCAGTCGCCGCGTTCGCTCAAAGAGGTGGCCACTCTTCCATTCGCGTAGGTCACACCGGTATTCCAATGCAGCATTCCGAATCAGTTCAGCGTGGATGGCCAGTTACACATGGCTATTACAGACCTATACGGCCGGTCGGACCTATAGTCGTAGTTGTTCGTCCTGGACTTAGTAATTATTATAGTGGATATGGCTGGAATTATTATTTCGGATTGGGCTATTGGCCTTACTACTATGAGAATAGTGTCTACGGACCTGGTGGAATCACAGTGCCGGCATACCAAGCATTACCGTGTAAGAAAGAATCCTTGAAGGATTCGAGTGGTTCGAAACACGATGTATTGATTTGTGTTCAGCCAGACAGTAGTATAAAAGTTGTCGCTGATGGTGATATGTTGGCTGTTCCGAAATTAGAAGTAAAGCAGTAAGCAGTTTTCGCCTGTTTAGCATATATGGTAATGCCCCGGTCTGAAAAGCCGAATAAGTGGGTTCAAGTACCACAGCAGGCGCCATAGGAGCGTGGCAGACTGGGATGTAGCGGTCTCCAAAACCGTGGCGAAAGCCTATGAGGGTCCGAATCCCTCCGCTCCTGCCAAATATAAATAATATCATGGCTATAATCATAGAAGCACCAAGTATTTTCGCAAAAACAAAAGCAAATCAATTTGTAATATTTCTTGCCGGTTCTATTGAGAATGGCAAAGCAGAGGACTGGCAAGAAAAACTATCCAAAGTACTTGACCGCTTCGATAATATTATTGTCCTCAACCCTCGCCGAAAACATTGGGATCCAGAATTAGATGGTAAAAAACTTCGTTTCCAAATCGTTTGGGAACAAGAAGGAATTGATAAGTCTGATCTTGTGGTCTTCTACTTCGATCCTACCACACATAGTCCAATTAGCCTCCTTGAACTTGGCCAATGCCTTGGTACTCACAAGCATGTTGTTGTTTATTGTCCTCCAATATTCTTTCGTTATACAAATGTGGAAGTCACCTGTGGCAGATATAATGTAAAACCACATGCCGATTACAATACATTTGTCGCGGAAATCATTTCACACATATCGAGATTCGCATGAAACCACTCACACTAAAAGATTACCAAAGAGAAGTCCAAGATTTTCCAGGACCCGTGATTCTGTTTTTTACGGCACTCTGGGCCACGCCGGCCATTAAGACAGCAGATTTTTTGCGTTCCTCAAATCTGGAAATCAAAATTTTCTCAGTCGATTATGATACCGAACGCGAGTTGGTAGAGAAATTTTCTGTGAGAGATTTGCCAACTGTATTTTTCCTTCGTTATGGACACATTGAATCCTACACATATGATGGAGTTACCACAGAAGTCCAATTAAAAGCGTTAATCAAATGACACTAGAGAAGTTCCATATATTATCCAAAGCGATTTTGTGCCTCACATTTGCAGTTGTCCTTTTGATTACTCCATTTCTCATCAACTATCAATTGACAGCCTTACGAAATGATGCTACAATACAGTTGAATGCTATCAGAAGTGACTCTACAACGCTCATAGACGATCAAACAAGACACACAAGAGAGTTGATTACTAGTTTGTTTGATAAAACTAACGCAAGAGTAGGTTCCTTAGAAACTAAAACTTTCCTTTTAGCAAACAATCTTCGAAAGGATTCGGTCACATTAGCCGACAATATCAACAAAAATTCGTTCGGACAGATAACAACACTGAATGCGCATCTTGATAACCAGATGACAGCCTTAAACCAAAATTTGGATAATCATTTTGGTGTATTGAGTGGATCAGTTTCTAAAGTGGCGGATGCCTATGCTGGTATTCCGGCACGATTTGATAGGCAGACTGATTGTGAGAAAAATGGTTTGTGTTGGCAGAACCTGACAACAGATCTATTAACCAATTTCCGTTTTACTGGTAGAGATATTAGTGCTTCAACTAAAGTGTTTAATGATGGATTTCCTGTGATATTGACCGGTGTTCAAACTTCGGTTACCAATTTCGCATCAATCACAAGCAATATTAATCGGTTGACAACACCAAAGTGGTATGACAGGTTACTGGGATATGGATTGAATGGTGTGATGATCTATAGAAATTTAAATCCAGCAACGAATATAGTAGTAAGAGGAACACAATTTATAACAGCACATTAAGGAACAAATGCCAAAAATGTTAAAGAACACAGAACAAACTAAATATATCGTGGAGGAAAATTCTGTGTTAGAGCAAACATCCTGGATAAAAGTAAACAGTCGATGCTATACGCTTATCGATGAAGACTGTAAGGTTTTAGCGGTAGTCTTTACCAGTTATGATGAAGCCGACAATGATGAGAATTTTATTTGGGATGTGGAAATTGAAGGTGAGGAATTTGGATCATATGTAAGTCTCTATTGTGCCAAAATCGCGGTACAAACTGCCATCGCAGAATGGGATGCCAAGATTGCCGCGGCCGCCTCAAAGAAGAAATTAGCATCAAAGAAAAAGAAAGTGGAGAAAAAGAGTGTCGCAAGAAAATAATGATTTTGGTGGATATCGCCGGAGCCCTGAAGTATTAGGATTTTATAAGTTGAGTAACCAAGTTGTTACTCCAACTTTTGCTACGGAAGGTTCCGCCGCATTTGATTTGAGAGCCTTTTTGGACGGGACGGCCGTTAAAGCATACAACCGATACAATGATACATTTTTGGCTGGTGTTGGCCCCGATAATAAATTGTCTGTTCTCCCCGGTTGTCGGTATATGGTTCCGACTGGATTGATTTTGGATATTCCAGAAGGTTATTATGTCACGGTAAATATTCGTGGCGGTACGGGTTTAAAAAGTGGTTTGATGCTGGCAAACAATACCGGTATAGTAGATGGGGATTACACCCAAGAATTGTTTGTTTTGGTTTCCAATACATCTCAGGTGATTGTTGTTCTTGAAAATGGTGAACGTATTGCCCAGGCGAAATTGGAAAAAGTTAATCGGACTGTATTGCTTGAAATCCCGGCGCCGCCGGGCCAAAAGACTTCGCGCAATGGTGGATTTAATTCCACAGGAAAAAAATGAAAAAATATACGATTGTATTGCCGCCATTTGGAAAACGTGTATGGCTTACCGCAGCATCGTTTGAACATCTAAACGGTAGTTTAGTATTTTACAACAAACTCCAAGAAACTGTTGCCGCATTCGCAAAAGGATCTTGGTTAGTTGTTGCTGATGATTTTGATTAATTCCATCCTTGACATTTCTGCTGTGGTGTGATATAATAGATGTAATTGAGATTACTCTATTGTATTCTCGTGAGGTGCTTTTAAACCACCCCACAATCCCACCTAAAGATTAACTATGAAATTTTATACCAATTGCCAGGTATCAGGTAATAGCATCCTTTTAAAAGAGTTTGATAACGGTAAACGCAAAAGATACCGTGTTGAATATTCTCCTACTCTTTATGTTAATGGTAAACCCAACAGTACGTGGCACACATTAACTGGTGAACCAGTTGAACCACTAAAATTCAATACCATCAGAGAAGCCCGCGAATTCACCAAAACGAATGAAGGTATTACAGATTATCCTCTGTACGGCAATACACAGTATCAATACGCATTCATTGCTGATGAATATCCAGAACACGAAATCCAATATGATCTAAAGGATATTTCTATTTTCACGATTGATATTGAATGTGAAAGTGAGGCTGGATTTACTCAAGATGCGGTAGAAAAAACTCCAGAGCGTATTAATGTTATCACTTTGAAGGACTTCAATAAAGATGAATACCAAGTCTTTACTTTTTTGGACGGTGGCATTTATAATAAAAAGAACCGTTTTATTCCAAAGACGGACAACATCATACATTACGAGTATACATCCGAAAGAGAAATGTTATTGATGTTTCTTAAGGTCTGGCATACGTTAGATCCGGATATTGTCACAGGATGGAACTCAAGATTTTTTGATATCCCTTATCTCTTCAACCGTATTAAGATGCTGTTTGATGAGAAGACTGCCAAAAAGTTATCTCCCTGGAATCAAGTTAATGCTGAAGTCGTTAACTTTATGATGTTTGACCACAATTGTTATGCTCTTTGTGGTATCTCTCAATTGGATTATATCCATATTTACCGAAAGAATGTATTGGATCCCAGAGAGAACTACAAGTTGGATTACATCGCTAAAGTAGAACTTGGTGAAGGTAAACTTGACTGGCGAGAGAAATACGAAACAATGAGGGAGTTTTATACCAAAGACTTCCAGTGGTTCGTTGAATACAATATCCAGGATGTTAAGTTGCCTGATATGTTGGAAGCTAAACTTAAACTTATCGAATTGGTGGTTTCTGTTGCGTATATTGCCAAAGTTAATTATGTTGATGTGTTGGCACAAACACGTACTTGGGACATGTTGATTTACAATTGGCTCAAACAAGAGAACGTTGTTATTCCACAAAAGGATTTTCAAGAAAAGGAAGAGCAATTCATCGGCGCATATGTAAAAGATCCGCGCCCGGGCATGTATAACAATGTGGTATCATTTGACGTTGCTTCACTGTATCCGTCGATCATAAGAGCGTTGAATATCGGTCCGGAAACCAAGCGAAAAGATCTGAAGATGGTATGCCACGCAAATGATTTCTTGGCAGGGAATGATACTTGGGAAGAAGCTTTTGGAAGAGCCACAGGTAATGCTTGTACATGCGCGGCGAATGGTGTATTCTACAGTAAAAAGAAACAGAGTTTCTATAGTCGTATGGTAGAAACGTTGTTCACCAATCGTAAGAAGTTCCAGGCTGAAATAAAAGTTGCCAAGAAAGAATTGGAAGGTTGTACCAATTCGGCGCGCAAACAAGAACTTGCCAATACAATATCGAAATTCGATATCAAGCAGAAGTCCACAAAGATCATGATGAACAGTCTTTATGGAGCATTCGGGAATCAGTACTTCCGATTCTTTGATCTTGATAATGCTGAAGCGGTCACAATGACTGGCCAGTTTATCATCCAATTCATTCAGAAGGGGCTTAATGACCATTTCAATGAGTTGTTTGGAACAAATGAAGATTATGTTATTTATTCCGATACAGATTCGGTGTATGTTAGTTTGGATAGATTAGTTCAACATGTGTTCAAGGGGAAAACACCGGATATTGTCAAGTTGGTTCGCTTTATGGATAAAGTCTGTAAAGATAAATTAGAGCCAGAAATTGATCGGATGTTTTCTAACATCACAGATCTCTATATTAATGGTATGAAAGCCGAGAAACCAATCCTTAGCATGAAACGCGAAGCGATTGCGGATCGTGGCATCTGGTCTTCCAAAAAGCATTACATCCTTCAGTTGTGGAATTCAGAAGGGGATAATTATTTTGAGTGTTTGGATTGTCACAATAAGTTTTCTGGATTCTCTGAAGAAGCGCCACCATGTAATAAATGTGCGAGCGTAAATACAAAGAGAGTGTCTAAATTATACATCAAAGGATTTGATATGATCAAATCCAGTTTACCGCAATTTACAAAAGATGCTATGCGTAAAGCGGTAAATATTGTTATGACAGGAACACAAGAACAACTGGCAGACTTCATTGAAGAAACCAGATTGAAGTTCTTGAAATTACCAGTTGAAGATGTAGCATTTCCTCGTGGCGTCAACAACCTTGAGAAGTGGGAAGATGACGAGGATATTTACACCAAAAAAACTCCGATAGCAGTAAAAGGAGTTTTAATACATAATGAGTATATTGAACGTCTCGGATTACAATCCAAATACCCACAGATAGCATCTTCCGAGAAAATTAAATACGTACTTCTAAAAACACCAAACCCAATTCACGATAAGGTCATATCTTTTAATGGTAAACTACCGAAGGAATTTGGACTTCACAAGTATGTGGACTACAATAGTATGTTCGAAGGAACACTTATTAGACCACTTGAGAAGATCCTAGAGCCTATAGGTTGGTCGTCCGAAAGAGTAGTTGACATGGAACAATTTTTCAAATGACAACCGAAGAAATAGAAACCGAAGTAAAAAAATTAATACCACTTGAACATGATATAATGCGGGATGAATATCCTGATAATGACAATATTAAAGCCATATGGCCACAACCAGGTGATGTATCAGGAAATATCGCACCCGCAGGAGCAATGAGAGCATTCGATTCCGGTGCTACTAGAGATACAAAAGAGGGAAAGTTAGAATATGAGGAATGTTTATCACCTATCGTTTTAGAAGCCTATGCCGAGTTTATGCTGGAATGTAGTATTCAGTCTGACGGGCAAAAGCGACCAGGTGATAATTGGCAAAAGGGAATACCTATTGAGGCTTATATGGATTCTCTTTTGCGTCATACCTTCGATTTGTGGAAACTACATCGAGGATATAAGACCGTTGATAGAGTTACCGGCAAGCCGGTTACAATACGGAAGGCTCTATGTGCCATTCTCTTTAATGCGTTTGGTTACCTACATGAGTATATAAAGAAGGAATTATAATGGAAAAGATTGAACAATTAACTGGAGAAGCCTTGTACAACGACCAACTTGGCCCCGAAGCAGGACGTGGAAATTATAAAAATGGCGCTTATATGCTCACATATACGGGCAAACAATTTTATCCACTAAATCCAGATCCCGCGGATATTGATATAAAAGATATCGCGCACGCATTAAGTAATTGCTGTCGTTTTACGGGTCATGTGAGAAATTTTTATTCTGTTGCCCAGCATAGCGTAATCGTTAGTGAATTGTGCGAACCTGAGAATGCTTTGGCTGGATTGTTACATGATGCGTCAGAAGCATACTTAAGTGACATTTCCAGACCCGTTAAATACACTCAACAAATGGAAGGTTATCGAGAGATTGAACACAAGTTGGAAGAAGTGATTTTCGCTAAATTCAATTTGGATTTCCCGATGACCAAAGATGTGAAGTGGGCGGACGACACGGCATTAATGTCTGAAGGATATTATCTGTTCCATCCGGTTCCTGATTGGATTAAACGCAGATTGGCAGATAATAAATTGATCGTACCAGCATATCAACTGACAACTTGTTGGCCTCCGGCAATTGCTAAAGCGATGTTTATGAAACGATTTATTTTATTGTCACGTGGCATTAATACGGAGGCAACACAAGAGGAGATAGATGCCGCGACCAAAGAAAATTAAAGATAAGAAAACTAGAGATGTAACAAAAGCGCCGCGTGGGAAGAAAATCCATAAAGTAAAGAAGCAGTCTTCCAATGAGGATTTCTTTACTTCTATGGCCGCGGCGGCCCAAAATGAATTGGCAATGGCGGCATCAAATGGAATTGCTGCTGGTGATATTCGTGGTTGGATTGATACTGGCGTTTATATCCTAAATGGTCAGTTATCAGGTTCACTCTATGGTGGTATTCCAGACAATAAGATTGTTGTCTTCGCCGGCCTTGAAGGCGTAGGTAAAACCTATTTCGTTTTGAGCCTTGTCAAACACTTTTTGGATACACATCCAACTGGTGGCGTGATGTTCTTTGAAAGTGAAAGCGCCATTTCAAGACAGATGTTGGAAGATCGTGGCATCGATACGAAACGGGTTATCGTTGTTCCTGTTTCTACCATACAAGAATGGCGAACTCAAGCCCTCAAAATTCTTGCCAAGTATAAGAGTGTCTCGGAAGATAAACGCCAACCAATGATCTATTGTTTGGATTCTCTTGGTATGTTATCGACAACAAAAGAAATGGAAGATTCGGAATCTGGTTCAGAGAAAACAGATATGACCCGCGCCCGCCTAATTAAGGCGACATTCAGAACACTAACACTGAAGTTAGGTGTTCTTGGTGTTCCATTTATCATTACCAATCACACATACGAAACTCAAGGATTGTTTGCTAAGAAAGTCCAGTCTGGTGGATCTGGTGTGAGATATGCCAATTCTATGACTGTTATGTTAGGTAAATCCAAAGAGAAAGAAGGCGATGAAGTTGTTGGTGCCTTAATTCGTAGTAAGTTGGATAAGGGTAGAATTACCAAAGAACAAACCGTCGTCACTATTAAGTTATACTTTGATCGTGGACTGGATAAGTATTACGGTCTATTAGATCTGGCAGAGAAGTATGGCATCGCAGAGAAGGTCAAAGCCAAAAAAGAAAAAGATGGTAAAGAACCTAAAGTCGCCGGTTTCCTTATTGGTGGCCAGCAAGCCACTGAGAAGACTATTTACGCACATCCAGAGAAATACTTTACTGGAGAAGTAATGGCAGACCTCGAAATTGCCGCCGGTAAAGAATTCAAGTATGGAATATTCGTTGATATCCCAGAAGACGAAGATCCAGGAGTTGAAGTTGATGTCACAGAAGCAACCACCGACTAGTATCCTGCCGACAGGATATTACAAACGAGATCCGGGAAACCCTTATTTGGTGAGGCTCCTAATGGGGCCTTACCAGGGTCTCGTAATTCAGATTATGGAGAATATTAAGATCCGGACCGACTACTTGACAGGCACACCCCAATTGTGTTATGATTATAGAGTACTTCATTATGGTTCGTATGAATCTCGCGAGTGTGAATCCTCTGTTTCTCTTTCTCGAATTATAGCCGCTATTGCCGTAGAATTTTTGGCTGAAGAAATTCTTGGTGGTGCTGGCATAGAAAGTTGCCCATGTCCGAATCCCGCATTGAAAAAATAATACTCAAAAATCTATTTCATAACGATGACTATACGCGAACAGTAATACCATATTTGAAAGAGGAATACTTCCACAGTGAAGAGAAGATTATCTTCCATCATGCCGACGAGTTCATAACCGAATATAATAAATTGCCAACAGTATCTTCAATTGCCATAGCAATAGATGGTGATAAGAAGGTGGATGAAGATACTTATAAAGAAGTCCTTCAGTACCTTGAGCAATTAGAAACAAATGAAGTTGTTGATGAGAAGTGGTTGGTTGACCGGACCGAACAGTTCTGTAAGGATAAAGCGGTCGCTAATGCCGCCCGGAAGGCCGTCAACATCCTTGAAGGTAACGATAAGAAATTGGATAAAGGAGCCATCCCTGGTATATTTGAGGATGCTCTTTCGATATCATTTGATCCTTCGATAGGACATGATTACTTCGATGATGCCGAAGCACGATACGATAAAATCCATTCCAGTGAATATAAAATACCATTTGATGTTGATATCTGTAATAAGGTAACCAAAGGTGGTGTTGCCGCAAAGAAACTACACATTTTGGCCGGCGGTGTTTATGCTGGTAAGACTTTGGGGTTATGTCATATTGCCAAATCATATATGTGTATTGGCAAGAATGTCCTTTATATCACATTGGAAATTAGTGAAGAGGATATCAACACAAGAGTTGATTGTAATCTTTTGAATATGTCCATTGATGAAGTGGACAATATTCCAAGAGAGGTGTATTTGGGCCGTGTAGAAAAGGCCCGCGCTATCACACCAGGTAAACTGAAGACTAAAGAATATCCTCAAGGTTCAGTCCATGTTAATAATTTCCGGGCGTTGATCCACGAATTAAAACTAAAGAGTAAATTCATTCCGGATGTTGTCATTGTGGATCAATTGGGTTTGATGTTATCGTGCCGGGTGAAATCGAGTGAACCGACACATGTTAGATTTCCATCAATCGCCGAAGAGTTGCGCGGTTTGGCACAAGAATTAGGTATCCCCATATGGACAGCAGTTCAATTGAATGCTGAAGGTATGGAGAGTAGTAGTCCCGGAATGACAGATATCGCCGGTTCAAAAGTTGGAATCATTGCTACTTGCGATATTCTTTGGGTCTTGGTGGTCAGTGAGAAGTTGCGCGAGTTAGGCCAGATGCTTATTATCCAACATAAGAATAGATACAAAGATGCCGCAGACCACAAAAAGTTCTATGTTGGATTAGATCGTAAGAAGTTCCGTTGGTTCAATGTAGAACAGAAGGGCCAAACCGAACCGACTAAAGAGTCCGAGGAAGATAATGAGACGGCTATTAAACGAGCAGTGACCGAGAAATATGGAACAACAGCCTATGAATCCGGGTATAAGACTAGCCGCCAGGCAAGAGCATTCGGGCCAAGACCTGGATTTGGCGATTTGAAAGTATAAACGAATAACTATTACTATGGCAGACATAACATTACCAATCCTAAAGACTATCCTTTTGAGTTTTGGTCACGACCGCGTACAGACACTTCCTCTCAATAGTTCAAATCCAAAGACACTTCACATTGTCCTTAAAAGGACTGATGTTGATTGGAGAACCCCCATAATAAAACACTTGAAAGCATTTGAAAGTGTGTTCGGTAAAACCGAATTTGGCAATACAAGTAAGAAAACTCATAATCCAAATTGTGATTATATTGAGATTGGTAAGTATAAAATTTTTGCCAGTACGAAAGAACGCAAAACTATTGCCGTGAAGGCTGGCAAAACAAATGAATTGGTTCTTTATAATACCATACGCGAATATTTGAACCAATACGAAACACTGAACCTAAAGTTCCATACTGGGTCCAGAATGTTCCTTGTATCTGATGTTACGGACGCGATACATGTGGCCCATGATACTGCGGGAAGACGAAAAGCGGATGTTAATTTGCTCGGCGCTTTTAGTGGCGCTTATTCGTTATCGATAAAAGAACCGAAGTTTGTGGCCTGGGAAGCAGTAGAAACATATTGGAAAGATAAATCTAATGTTCTTGATTATGCTTTGGCTACTTTTCCATCAAAGGTTGATTTACACAAAACTGGTAATGAATATGTTTTGAGTCCTAGTATTTCGGTTAAATGTAATTTGAATGAAGCCAAAGATGTGATCTTTGGAACAGATATTCTTGGGAAGGGTTTAGTATTATCGCAGAGTTGGAAATCAGGACATTTCGATTGGGACGAAAGATCAAAAACATTATCATTGGTGTGTGATGATATTATCCATGCGATGAGTGATGTGGATAGTAAAATGTGGCCCCATTTTCAATTGAGAAATCATGGTGGTCACAGTTCTAAATTTCTTCCTGGTATAGCGGCCAATGCGGTTCCTTTCCAGGATCTCTCTTCTAATAATTTGATTTTACCTGATATCGCAAGGACATATATTCAAAAGAAGACGGCATAATTATGAGACATGATCGCCATATGGCTACAACATTTCAGATCGCGCAAGAGGTTCCAAAGTGTTCTGACCAGAAGGTGGCGGCCATAATTGTCTCCAAGAACAATGTAATTTCTGTGGGCGCAAACCAGGACAAAACTCATCCTATGGTGGCACAGAACCAGCACGATGATTGGTGTGAATATCTTCACGCCGAAGCCAGCGCCATTATAAATGCTTTGAGACAGATTGGACGGCGCCGCTTGGCCAAATGTGATATGTATGTTTGTCGAGCCAAGATTGTGGTTGGCCAATATACTTGGGGTTTCTCGAAGCCGTGTCCTAATTGCCAGAAGTTTCTTAAAGCGTATCCTGTCCGACATGTGTATTATTCAACAGAGGAGACCGGTGTATATGAGATTGACGATTGACAGTTTTGTTTCAAAGATGTATGGAATACCATACAGCAAAAAGTTTGAAAAGGCTACTGAAGCATTCTTATTATCCAATGGGGCCAAGATCATAAGAGAACCCAATGGCGGCAATACATTCCCAGACTTCAGAGTTACTATAGCACTCCGGGGTGGTGTGTATGGGTTTGACCTTGAAGAGAAAACAACACAAGGAAATAATAAACCGATTTTCAATGCCCATTATCCAAATCCAGATGACTTTTTTATCTATATCAACCCGAGTTATTCGGTTCCATTTTTAGGGAAACATCTACCTTTGGGTCCAAAAGAGGAACAAAAGCGGATGCGTAAGTTTTGGAATGAACAACAAAAACATTTCGATGAGTTTGCCGAGACCTGTAAAGGTTTTCTGGTTCCCCGTATGCGCGTACAATACACCCCAAAGAAAAAATGTAGTGTGGATTATAAATTGTTGTTTGCTGACCAAGATGTGTTAGAAGAAGTTTGCGAACATATCCGACAAAAAAGAATTGACTAGCTACATTCTTTGTGTTACGATGGGTGTAGTATGAAAAATCTACACATACCCCACATAGAAGATTTGTTGGTTGAAATGGATCCATTTGCTCCAGTAAAATATCTGGAAACAATGTTTCAGTTTCTTATAGGTTACAAACCAGAGAATGTAAAGGTCTCAGCCAAATGGGATGGTTCTCCAGCATTTGTTTGCGGGGAACATCCAGAAGATGGCGTATTCTTTGTGGGAACCAAGAGTGCCTTCACGGGCAAAGCCTGCCGAACTAATACAGACATTGACCGGTTTTATGGCAACAAACCTGAATTGGTATATAAACTGAAAGAACTATTGTGGTATCTTCATCCGCTTGAATGGAAAGGTGTAGTTCAAGGTGATCTTCTTTGGACAACTTATTCGTTGTTATTCGATGGTGACGCTAAAGGTTTTTCATTTCAGCCAAATTGTTTGAAGTACCACCAGCCATTCCATCGTGCCAGAAATATTGGTGTGGTGGTACATACCACATATACTGGTGAAACTTTCGAAGATATGGAAGCACAGTTTGGTGCTGTTGTGCCTTATTGGATGGGTCCTGATGCGTATGTCTTCCAACCTGAATTGGAAGTGAAGTCTCATATCTATCATAATTTGAAACACACACATGAAATCCAGTACAGCCTCATCATCCATTTCAATAACTTGAATAAGATTGCCGAGACGATTGCTCGGGCCCCGGAGGTCTTGGAAGCGTTGAAAGAACCGAAAGCTGTTGATTTATTTTACCGGTATACTAATCACATAGTAAAATGTCCGGGTGAAAAAATGGACGGAGCCGGATTTCTATGTTTCATTGAGGATCATTACAACAATCATATTTTGGGATTGAAGACTAAAAGAGGAATAAACAATTCGATCAATGAAAGAGAAAATATCATTCAATCAATCCATGGATATGAAGTGTGGTATCTGGATTGTATTTTATCTTTCTATGAACAAATTTCGGCCGTTAAGACCATATTGATTAATTACCTCGATTATCTTTTCGCATTCGATCCTGAATATGGTTATGAGATCCATCTGCCTAATGGTACTTTGTGTGGTCACGAAGGCTATGTTCTCACTATCGATAACAAACCAGCAAAGTTTGTGAAGCGCCAGATATTCTCGAAAGCCAATTTTGATATGGAGAGGGACTGGTAATGAAAATGACAACCGAAACCGCAGTAATGATCTATGGCCGATTTCAACCACCAACAAAGGCACATGCCGAATTATTTGATAAGTTGCTTGAAATTGCCTTCAGTACAAAGGAGCCGACAAGTGGTTATATTTTTATATCTCCGAAAGTCGATAGAAAGACTAATCCACTCTCTTGGTTTACACGCTATAACTTTCTTTGTAAGTTATATCCTGATATCGATTTTGTGGATCATTCTGATATTAAAGATCCATTTGGGGCAGTTCATTTCTTGGGTGGACTCGGCCATAAGCACATCATAGTGATTGCCGGTTCGGATCAGGCCGGCCGGCTTGAGAAACAACTACCTAAATATATCCGTCATCCAGATCCAAAACTTGCTTTCTTAAATGTAGAAACAATTAAAGTGATCAAGTTTGGTTATCGTGATCCTGATTCCTATGATTTCATCGAGTCTTTAAGTGCCACAAAAGCCCGACAGGCTGTTAAAGATAAACAGTTTGTCCGTTTTTGTGAAGCCATTCCGGTGTGTAGTTTGGAAGATTCAGAACAACTATATTGTGATGTTCGTAAAGGATTAGATAAATAGTGTGGCCGCGAGCCACACATGTATTTAATATACAAACACACAAATTCCATTTCTGGAAAAGCATATATCGGTTACACAAAGTCTACAATAGATAAGCGGTGGAAATCTCATTTAAACCGGTCTCGACATGGTAAGTATAATTGGAAGTTTGATAATGCCTTGCGATATTATCCAGTAGACTCCTGGACCCATGAAGTTCTTTTAGAAAATATTCCCACATTAAAAATTGCTCACCAAAAGGAAATAGATATGATTGTCACACATAATACATTGAACAATAGTTATAATTCTAAACCGGGTGGTCAAGGTGGTGATTTCAAGGAAAAAACAATAAATAAAATGAAGACAAGAATACCTTGGAATAAAGGTTTAAAAGGCGTTCAAGTTCCTTGGAATAAAGGAAAACCATTTTCTAAAGAAATACGAGAGAAGATGAGTAAAAATCACAATCATGTTGGCATGACGGGGAAGAAACATTCCGAAGAATCCAAAAAGAAAATGTCTTTGGCTAAAAAGACTAAATAGTATTGGAATCAATAATTAGGAGAGTTACCATATGAAATTAGCAAGAGATAGTAATTTCGGAGATCGCACCGCCAACGAGGAAATCTCTTCGATGGTGGAGAATGTTCATACGGCTCCATCATATAGTTTTGCGGCCTATTGTGAAGCCAAAGAAACAAAAGATCGAAAGAAATACTTTGATGAGGAATTTCATTTAGATGAATGCCGTAATGATATCTTCGGCCCGGACACCGGATGTAAAGGTTGCGAAGGTACCGGTTGGATGCCGGTGTCAAAGGCCTGTATTGATCCAAAGCTACATTCACTTTGGTCCCAGGCGGAAGTGGATACTCCAGCAGGTGATGGTTGGCATCTTGTCCCGTGTCCTTCATGTTGCCCATTAACCGAAGATCTTGACGAGCACATTGTCAAGACAGGTTCCGAATTCGAGTTAAAGAGTAAGAAATCCGGAAAGAACATTAGCAAGTGTCAAAGCAAAAACCTTCACGAGCGCGAGGCAATGCCTCAATGGTCCCCCGATAAGACTCCCGATACCCGTCCACTACCATGGAGACTTCACGAAGATTGGCCGCTACCTGGGCACCCACCAGATACGGGACACCCCGACACGCCTAAATCTAGTGGTCAATTCAAACGCGGCGTATCTGAAGCCATTCTTCCAAGCGAACACAATAAACAACAAAGTTCAGATAAGAAGGATAAGAAGAAGGCTTCCGAAACAAAATCTGATCCTAATAAATCTCCTGAAGATCGTAAACAGAAATCAAAAGAGAAGCGTGCCGAAAAAGAACAATTACGCAAATCCAAGAAATTACTTCCATATGAATTCACAGATCAAAAAGATGCTGACCGTACCGCCGGCCATCTAGGAATACACGGATCACATTCTACAGGAAATGGAATCTACAAACCAGGTTCGTCTGATTACTCGTTACGCGATGCCGTTGCCCGCAAGAAATCGAAACAAAAAATGCACGGTAAAGTACACGAAGAATTGAACGCGACTATTCCATACCCACTTGATAAGGGTAACTGCCATGAAGACCGCGATTATATGCACGGTGAAAATCCCAAAACTGACGGTAATAGAATGGCAGAAAACGTAATACAAAAAATAAAAGAATGTGTTTTCTGGGATTAAGAGAATAATGGTATCGTTAGGTAGAATGCGGGAATTAATTCTCGAATCGGTCAATCTTCAGGTGCCGAGAGGACAAGTAAGTATACCTCGGCACCAAATGCCACAAATAGAAAAGAAGTATTATCCGGAATACTTTGATCTTCTGAACCTTCGTGGTGTAGAAGTTACGAGAATGAATATTCCGGCCGATAGACTCCGGGCCGCCCAAGAAGAGATTGATTCGGAGAAGGTTTTAAAGTGGTCCAAATCCATGCCGAAAGGCGCCCTCGAAAAGCCATGTATTGTTTCTAAAGATTTCTATGTTCTGGACGGCAACCACACATGGTTGGCTCAACTTCATCAAAATTCAAGATCCAAGATTGATTGTTATCAAGTGGATTTAGGTATTCATGATCTAATAAATATTACCAAACTGTTTGATAAAGTCACGAATAAGACAGTTAAAGAGGAATTCAAAGGAGAAAATAATGTTGTATTTTGAAGATATTCCAAAATCTCTTTTATCTAAAATTAACCGAGTATTGAATGAGGCCGAAGAAGTCTTTACTACACAAACCACACTAAAGCAAGAACCCTGGATTAAGGCGGATAAAGAAAGATTTGACCGCGAAGCCGGTGCGCTTTTAGGTAAAGAAATGCTTCACCCAAAAACCTGGAATATGAGTAGTGAAGAAAAGGATGAAGAGGAAACAGAAGTGGATGAGGGCAAACATGAAAAGATTATCATGAATCCTGAAGTCCACCCAGATAGAATTAACGAACCCGATAAGGTTCAAAAGACTGTTTAAGGAGAAATAATATGTCACTATGGACAAGAACTAACAAACCAAAATTTGCACCACACGCGGTTGCTGGAAAAAATGGTTGGGTGCACCCGGTTTCAAATGAGATCTTAGAGTCCTTTAAGACCAAACCAACAGCGGTAGTAACGCCATTAGTAAATAGTGTTACACGCTATAACGGATTCGTAGCAGCAAGTGGCGAACCAAGAGTGGATACCAGAAAACACATTCGCACGAATGATACATTGGCATTTGCCGTACAATTCAATACCCAGGTTGTGGTAACAGGACAACCATATTTGACCGTTAATTTCAACGGTGTACCTCAGAAGGCTTATTATAAGCCGAAGAGTGGATTCGATGTCGGACAAAATGTGTCGGTAGCCACCGGTGGAACAGCCACACTTATATTCTATTATAAGGCGGCCTATACCGATGTTGCTACAACAAATCAGGTAACTTTATCCAGCCCATTGCTATTGAATGGCGGAACAATTAAGAGTCTCTTGAATGGCGATGTGGCTACATTAACATTTACTCTACCGTCTCTTGTAGCATTGGCAGTAAACTAAGGTGAACTATGTCCGCAAATCAAACATTTGCTTCTTTCTTAAAAGAAGATCTTAATCCAACATACCCATCACCAGGTAATGTGGTTATCGGTTTGGATCATGAGGAACAAGAACACTCATTGAAACTTCTTAATAGTATGTTGGCTGGCATTACAGATTCACCAGCATTCAATCCCTATTATTTGGTTGAGCGGATTAAAACCCGCCTTAAACTGGCGATGGGTGTTTCTTTTGATGATACCTATTTTGTGGGGGAGGTGGGTTCTTTTGAAAAGCCACTCTACGCACATAATGATGTTGTATCCGTAGAAGGTGGAATGCTTCCACCCAATGATAATTCCTGGTTGAAATTATTCCCGCATGGGCTGTTAATCAAATTTCAGTTCTTGAAAAGTGGAAAATTTTATAATGTGAATGCTGAGATTGTGGCACGACCAGATTATCCGTTACCACCTTCCATTTCAGAAGACTAATGCCATTAGATAATCTAACCGAGGAAAATCTCCAAATATTTGCCATAGACTCATATACAAATATTCATTGCCATGACCTTGGAGAATTTCACGATGATTTATTATTGATTAAGTATATTAAGAGGCTCTTTCGAAAATATAAAGAGATCGGTGAAATCGATAATACTCGGTTACGATTGGCATTAAATCACATCATTATTTTTTACAATGTCTTCAAGATTGAATCTGCGACTCGTATCTTATTTCTTAAACTTGAGCCGGAATTGTATTCCATCTTGAAGACATTTCTCGTATTCTTAAATTTAATGCCATCTATCGTCCACGGCATAAAAGGTCATGATATCAAATCATCAGAGATAAAAATGATTGTTGAAATTTCAGAGAGATTAAAAACTATATGAAAACCTACAAGCGTATTATGGAAGATATCGGATTAACAACCGGTGCCGGTATCGCTAATTATGATCCGGTATTACAACGAAAGCCACCGAAGCGTTATTCACTATTTGAGGCACTCGGTATTTGTGAAGAGCATATGAAACCCTTTACATATCATGACGGTAAAATGGAATGTGAAGCCTGCGTAGTAAGAGTGGCAAAATAAGTCCCTTGCTATCCATTTCATTTTGTGTTATACTATAATTAATAAGAGTAGACTTGATAAATGCCTGCCCCCGTCTTTGGTGGCGCCAGGACTATAGACTTATCAAGTCTATTCCGCGAATAGAATGCCCCTCTTCCTCGACCACAAATACATAGCAATAGTATCTTCCCGACTAGAAAAATTCAAACGCAAGAGCCAACGAATTTATAATTTCCGTTGTCCTATCTGCGGTGACTCCACCAAAAGCAAAATCAAAGCTCGTGGTTATTTCTATACAAAAGGAAATGACATGAGGTTCCACTGCCATAATTGTTTGGTAGATTGGCCATTTAGTCATTTCTTACAAGAGTATGCGGCCGATATTTACCAGGATTATGTATTTGAGAAATATAAAGAACTGGTAGATAGGGAAGAAAGTTACAATGAGTTCGATTTCAAGCCACACTTTGAGGAGAAGGTAAACGATGTTTCTATATTGGATGGGTACACTAGTGTTGATAAATTGCCTGTGGCTCATTTTTGTCGTTTATATGTACAGAAACGACAAATACCGGAAGTGTTCTGGAAAGATATCTGGTATGTTCCGGACTTTAAGAAACTTGTGGACCAATTTGAACCAGAGAATGAATACCAACTTAAACCGGAAGACGCAAGAGTTGTCTTCCCGTTTAGAGATCAGGAGAAACGAATCACGGCTATCCAAGGTCGGTCCTTCCAAAGCCGAGGTCTTCGCTACATTACTATTAAGGTTGACCACGATGCTCCGAAGATTTTCGGACTTGATAGGGTGGCCGCCAACCATAGAGTATACGTGGTGGAAGGCCCTATTGACAGCCTTTGCATTCCTAATTCTATTGCTTGTGCGGGATCCAATTTGGGTTCTATCGATTTATCCATTTTTAATGATTTGGTTTTTATTTATGATTTTGAGCCGAGGAATAAACAAATAATAGAATCAATGAAAAAAATTGCTGATAGTCCGGGGAAAAAAATATGTGTTTGGCCTGATGAGATGCCCGGCAAAGATATCAATGATTTTATTTTGGCAGGTATGACCAAGGAACGCGTAATAAATATAATTGATAAAAATATTTATGAAGGAATAAATGCGAGGATAGCCATTAATGAATTCAAAAGATGTTAAGCATGTACACCATATCCAACCAAAATATTTAATCGGTGTGGATAATTCTACTGATAACCTAACACCACCAATTTCAGTAGCATTACATGCGGCACTACATGAAGATCTTTACGAGCATTTGGGGAATACTGAAGATTGGATAGCTTGGAAATCTTTATTGGGTCAATCATTACACGGATGTCCTTTTACTCCAGAAGTTCTTGCTAAAATGTCTAAGGCTAAATTGGGTAAAACTTTAACCCAGGAACATAAAAATAAATTAAAAGGTAATAAAGGTGCTTTAGGTTATAAACACACAGTTGAAGAGAAAAGAAAATGAGCGAAAACCATGTAGGAACACCAAGACCGAAAACTAAAGAGTGGAAGAAAAATATGTCGTTGTGTAAATCTGGTTCTGGTAATCCTAATTTCGGAAAAAGAAGAACCGAAGAATGGAAACTACAACATTCTATAAAAATGAAACAGTGGGCTTTTGATAGGAAGGTAAATGTTAAATGAAAAACTTAGTTTATAACGCGAAGTTGTCTTATGGTAGAGCAATAGGTGATAATGACCAATCACAAATGCTTAATTTTGTTGCGGATTCCGGATATGAAAGATATGTGATTGCGGCGAATATTACACAAGCCTATGGTAAATTCATGTCGGACTTCACAAATGAATGTTCCAAAAAACATTTAAAAGATGATTTTATTCCAACCGTAACAAAACTTATCATAGAATTGTTATCAGTTCCGGTCGTACAATAATGAGTATACCCACAGCCAAGATCATTTGTGACTCCATAAGTCTAGACCATGTGAGATTGACAACAATGGAAGTAAAACTTCATCGTTTCGTCCTGGCAGAGTTAAACACACACAGAGTTTTTTCCCGCAATAGTGCCTCAAGCCGTGCCATCCCCATAAGTAAAATATTGGAAAGAGTTAAAACAGATCCAGCAATGCCTTTGTTTTGGGGAAAAAATCAAGCTGGAATGGTTGCCGCAGTTGAATTAGATCCTGATAAACAAACTATGGCAATTAATACCTGGTTAAATGCTCGTGATAATGCGATTTCTTCAGTAGAGAAACTTCAAGAAATTGGTGTCCATAAACAACTTACAAACCGTCTATTAGAACCCTGGTTATGGCATACGGCGATCATCAGTTCTACGGAATGGAATAATTACTTTGGACAACGCACGGCTATTAATCCGGCCGACGGTAAACCGTTTGCAATGCCAGAAATGTATGCTCTTGCCAAGGCAATGGAATTTGCATACTACAACAACGCGCCAACTGTTGTTAATTATGGTGAATGGCATTTGCCCTATATCACTGATGAAGATTTCGATTGGGCATATAATCAGAACCAGTTTTTGGATGGTGAGAATAAAAACGCATATCATTTATTGAAATCTATTTCCGCGGGTCGTTGTGCTCGTGTATCATACCTAACTCATGATGGCAAACGCGATCCTGGGGAAGATATTAAGTTAGCCGAAAAATTAGCATCAGCAAGACCAATGCACCCAAGTCCATTTGAACATCAGGCTACTCCACAGTATGAACTCGAAGTACTTGGAAATTTCCGTGGTTGGCACCAATTCAGACATTCATTCAAAAACGAAAATATTCATGATTTCGTTCCCGATCCAAAAGATATAGTATCAAGATAAAAGAGGAAAATGCTTCCAACAGATTACCAAAGTTATATTCATTTGTCTCGTTATGCGCGTTGGAGAGATGATCTTCAACGCCGTGAGACCTGGAAGGAAACCGTTCAACGGTATTTTGATTTCTTCCATATTCGTTTGTATGAGGCTTTAGAAACAAACGAAGAGTTACAAGATAAAATGAAATATTACCAGGAATTTAAGATCGTTCAACAAGCGGTATTAGACCTGGAAGTTATGCCATCCATGCGGGCCCTTATGACCTCTGGTGAGGCTTTAGAAAAAGATAATTGTGGTGGATATAATTGTTGTTATGTTGCAGTTGATGATCCGCATGTATTTGATGAAATCATGTATATGCTTATGTGTGGGACTGGGGTGGGTTTTTCGGTTGAGAAACAATATGTAAATTTGTTACCTACTATTACCTCCAAGATGTATCCAACTAATACTTCAATTGTTATTGAAGATAGTAAGATTGGATGGGCTTCTGGGTACCGTGAATTACTTGCGTTACTTTGGAATGGTAAAGTTCCAAAATGGGATATGAGTAGAGTTCGTCCCGCAGGTTCCAGATTGAAGACATTTGGAGGACGCGCCTCCGGACCAGAACCTCTTGATGGACTTTTCAAGTTCACCGTGACTTTATTTAAAACGGCTGCCGGCCGCAAATTGACAACTCTTGAATGTCACGATTTGGTATGTAAGGTTGCTGATATTGTGGTTGTTGGTGGAGTTCGTAGATCCGCGTTGATATCTCTTTCAGATTTGGAAGATTTGCGTATGCGTAATGCCAAATCTGGCAACTGGTGGGCAACTAACGGTCACCGCAGATTGGCAAATAATAGTGCCGTTTATACCGAGAAGCCGCCAATTGGCGTATTCATGGATGAATGGGTGTCACTATTTAAAAGTAATTCTGGTGAACGAGGTATACTCAATCGTGGTGCTAGTATCAAACAAGCGGCAAAAAATACTCGAAGAAAAGTTAAGAATGCTGACGGGTCCTTTATCCAATTTGGAACGAACCCTTGCTCCGAAATTATTCTCCGAAACAAAGAATTTTGTAATCTGTCGGAAGTTGTTATCCGACCGGATGACTCCTTCACAACGGTAGCCCAAAAAGTTAAGTACGCCACAATCTTAGGGACCTTACAATCCACATTAACAGATTTTCGTTATCTGTCGGATGATTTCCGGAAGAATACAAAAGAGGAACACCTACTTGGTGTATCGATGACCGGCATTTTAGATCATACGTTCTTTTCAGGAAAAGAAAAAGACTTTGAAAAATTATCCGATTCTTTCCCTGGTATGAAGTTGCCAGAGGCTCTGAATGCCTTAAAGCAAGTGGCAATCGATACGAATAAAGAGTGGGCGAAGGTTCTTGGTATTGATCAATCAACCGCAATTACTTGTGTTAAACCAAGTGGCACAGTATCTCAATTGGTCAATGCGGCTAGTGGAATACATCCCCGGTACGCTCATTATTACATTCGTAGAATAAGAGCCGATAAAAAGGATCCAGTTTCAAAGTTAATGAGAGATGCTGGAGTCCCTGTTGAGGATGATATTACAAGTCCACAACAAACTGATGTGTTTTCTTTCCCTATGGAGGCACCAGATACGGCAATTCTCCGTGATGATATGACCGCATTAGATCAATTGAAATTGACGATGATTTATCAGAAACACTGGTGCGAACACAAACCCTCAATTACCATATATGTCCGTGAGCCTGAATGGATGGAAGTTGGTGCTTATGTGTATAAAAATTTTGATGATATGTGTGGTATTGCTTTTCTTCCATATGATAGTGGTTCTTATAGACAGGCGCCATATGAGGAAATTGATAGGGAAAATTATGAGAAGGCGCTGGTAGCTATGCCTATCAATATTGATTGGTCATTGATTACCAAATATGAGACAGAAGATCAAACCACAAATTCAAAAGAATTGGCTTGCTCTTCTGGACACTGTGAAATATAGGTTGCTAATTTCGTAAAAGTGTGTTATAATGAATTTATGTTGAAACAAAAATTTTTTTACGCTTATAAGGATGATGTTGCCTTATTAAATGATGCTGTACTAGACTGTGGTACTGGTAATATTGATCTGTTCAATTTGAACCTATTACAACCCGATAGTAGCGCGCAATTGGTGAAAATTGAACTGAAGATTGTTGCTGTAGGAACATGTCATACAGTTTCCAAGTTTATTCCTAACAAAAAAGATCCGGCCGGACCGGCAGTCAAGGAAGTAAAAGAGGATGTCAAAAAATCAGAAAAAAATCGCTGCTATGATTAAGGATGTTAAATCTGAATTGGCGAGTTTTGAAAGAAATATTAGAAAAGCGCCATCAGAAGTAAGATCCCGATACAAATTGTGTGCGCGGAAACAGAAAACAAAACTCCGGGCATTAGAGAAATTGTTTGAAACCGGTAATTGGAAATTCGAAACTGAATAAATATAGTTGAAGGATTTCTTATGACTGTCGATTGTCAAGCATGTGGAATGAGTTGTCAGATTGTATCGTGTGATGAGGGGATTGGAATACATCCACTATTCTGCCCCTTTTGTGGTGAAGATTTTGGAGAAGAATTAAACCAGATTCAAGAGGGAGAAGCCGAAAGATACCTGGAAAGGATCTTTGAACCCGAACTTGGTATGTCACTGGATGATATGGACCTATTATAAATAGGTCCATGAACCCGTGGACATATAAAACTAAGCCAGTTGAAATTCCTCCTGATGGTGCGATTGGATTTACCTATCTCATCACAAATGAACTTTCTGGTAAACAATACATTGGTAAAAAGAGCCTTATATCACACCGAACAAAAAAAGTGGCCGGCCGGAAAAATAGAAAGCACACTATTTCAGAATCCGATTGGAGATCTTATTTTGGTTCTAATGAATTCCTAATTGAAGATCGTGACCGAGATGGCGCCGAGAATTTCTACCGTGAGATCCTCAATTGGTATTTCTCCAAAAAAGCATTAACATATGCCGAAGTGGAGGAACAATTCAAGCGAAATGTCCTCAGTGCTAAACTCTCCAATGGAACTCCGGCCTACTATAATCGCAATATTTTGGGCAAATTCTACCCAGATAAACTTGACAATCCAACCGAAGTGTGATAATCTTAAGTATGCTTAATATATTTTTGATTTTAGCGACACTGATCATAATCTTTGTCAGTTTCATGTGGGCAAGTTGGAATGGACTAAATCTGATGATAAAATATTTTTTTTCTTGGTTGCCGTCCTTGGCATCGTTGTGACGCTAGGACACTTGGGAATCATTATCGTTAAGTTTCTATAGATACGATCCCCGCGATTCCCAGACGATCCTAGACAGGTCCCAAGAGAAATACATAATAAGCCCCCAAAAAGTAATTATCCAACCAAAAGGAACCCAGATTATGATATTGGTAATACCCGATGTCCACAATAAAGTGGAACAGTTCAATAAGATTATGGCTAAGTTTAGCCATATTAAAACCAAAGTTTCTTTAGGAGACTGGCACGATAGTTTCGAATGGCCTGTTGGTCCCCAAATTGAGGAGACTGCCAGAGTTCAAGCGGATTTCATTTCAAATCCGGACCATACTTGTTTGATGGGAAACCACGACATACAATATGCCTTTCCTGATTTCAAAGGAATGGGTATTATGTGTTCTGGCCATGGGTTTTGGAAACAAGAACCGATCGATAAATGGATGAAATCTGAATGGTCGAAAGTGAAACTGTTTCAGTGGTTGACAATTAACGATAAAGATTTCCTTTTGTCTCATGCCGGTGTCCATGCGCAGTTTGCTCACCCAATTCTTGGATTGACGGAAGAGCATGTTTATGCTTTGTGTACTGAGGCGATGGCGGCCGTTCGTTACGAGAGCCGTGTTACTCCAATACTTTCAATTGGTCGTCGGCGTGGTGGTTGGGATCCGGTTGGTGGTATTACTTGGTGCGATTGGCGAGATTTCGAACCCACTGATGGTGTTAACCAGATATGTGGGCATACCATTAATTTTGATGTTCGCCAAAGAAACACATTGAATAGTGCCAATTTTTGTATTGATACCAACTTGAACCATGTTGCTATTATCGATGATGATGGCGAAGTAATTATTGAAAATGTTTAATTGACAACCAAAGGTCATTGTGCTAAACTATAATTGTAAAGTGAGAAACGATGGCCTTTCATAGACCGAAACCCCGCAAACCGACAACGGTATACAGTATTGAATCCGTCCTCATTACTACGCTTAAAGTAATGGAGGATCGTGGTGTTTATATTTCGAATAAAGCCGCATCCGCGACAGGGGAGGCTCCAACTTCTTCGTTTGTTCTAACCTCTCTCAAATTAAATCCTGAAATCCCATCAGCATGGAAAACAAAATTTGCTGATAAGGTGATGGAGATTACAGCACATTTCAGCCAACCTTCGAGAAATATGGATGATGAGTTCGCTCGGAAGGTATATGATTTAATGGCGGCCCGATCCGTTTCTGACCGAATGATTGCGTTTATTGTGGCATTGCCGTCGATGTATGAACATCTTCACGACCGGACAAGTAGTTTGCTGAAGATTGCCGAGAAGTATTCAACCAGTAATTACATTGGTGAGATTGGTGTCCGTGATACAATAATGGTGAAGTTGCTCGATGTTCATGAGTTCCATAAGGCGGATGATAGTGGAGTAGATCAATTACTCTACATTTACCGAATATCGGATCGAATAGGGAATATTGGATTGTTCTTTTCGAAGAACCCGCCGGCCGATAATACCACATCAACAATTACGAAATTGCCCATTAAGGTTTGGGATTGCTTTGAAATGAAGGCGACTCCAAAGAAACAAATGCCAAATCGTGAGACGGGGGTTAAAGAAACACAATTCACGCGAGTCCGGATTCTTGAGATGATTGGAACAGGGACGGAAGAATGATTTATCTAATACAGTTTGTGTTGTGGTATTTTAGTGTTGGGTTGGGATTTGCGCTTGGTCGGCGGCAGGAGGATATGAAATCCGAGATCGGGTCTTATTCATATCTTTTATTCTTTTTTGAATGGTTATTCTGGATAATATTTTTGATAGGAAATTAAAATGCTCACTAAAGCCTACGACAAAATTGGTCAAGAAATCACAAAGGGATGTTTTATCGCGTATGGCCACGCCCTTGGCCGTAGTGCCGGTCTCCGAGTCGGCCGTGTTGAATCTTTGAATTTCGCCAAAACGAAGGATCTTTGGACAAAAGAAACGATTGAAAATATCAGTATCACTGTCCTTGGAGTTGATGATGATTGGGACGATGAAAAACCAAAAATCCTGAGTAAGCGAAGTACTATTTTCTTTACTGATCGGACCGTTGTTCTTAATTCCATTCCGGAAAAACTCGCTAAATTATTTGAAACGGATTGTTTGGCAAACGGCAACAAACATAACTGGGAAGTTGTGGAAGATTATTACAAGAAGTGTACCGTGTGTGGGGCAAATAATTGTCCAAAATATTGAAGAGGATAATATGGAACTTAATGTACAGGAATTTCTTCGTCACCCATTGAATACTTCCGAAAAGATTTCCTATCTCAAAGGAGAACCTTATAATCTCAATATTAAACAGCATCCGGAATTTCCAAACCTCTTTCAATTTACTTATGACCAGATTGAATCGCCGAAAGTTGATCCGATTATTGTGGAGTGCCGTGGATTGATCCTGGATGAATCCGATAATTGGAATGTTGTTGCGTTTCCTTTTAAACGGTTCTTTAATGTGGGTGAATTCCATGCTGCTCCTATTGACTGGAAGACCGCGCGCGTGTATGAGAAGGTAGACGGCACACTTATTATCATGTATTGGTATAAAGATAAGTGGCGTATTGCTACTCGCGGTAGTCCGGACGCATCGGGTCCTGTTGGTGACTTTCCATGGAACGAAAATGGACTTAAAGTACCTCTAACTTTCTACCGTTTGTTCTGGCACAGTGCGGAATACTGGATGAAAGGTTTATGTAAATCTGGTGAATTATTGTCAAATTGTACCTATATGTGGGAACTAACTTCTCCTTACAATCGTGTGGTGTGCGATTATACTGAGCCGACCGTTACCGATAAAACTGGTTATGCCCAGGATGGTTCTCGAATCACTCTTACTGGTATCCGTAATAACCAGACATTTGAGGAATATCGCGTTGAAAGTTCCGATGCCTATTATCACACGAAGTCTTTCCCTCTTGGTAATTTTCAAGAGGTTATTGATGCCGCTTCGAAACTAAATCCTCTTAAGCAGGAAGGTTTTGTTGTAGTTGATGGTAATTGGAACAGAGTAAAGATTAAGTCACCTGCTTATGTTGCGATTCATCACCTTCGTGACGGTAATCCTCGGAAGCGTTTGATGGAGATCATTCAATCTGGTGAGAATGATGAAATGCTATCGTACAAAATACTGGATGAGTGGCCGGCCGAAAAGAAGATGTATGAGGAGATGCTTGCGAAGGTCGAAAAATTGATCTTGCTAACCGAGCAAATATATGATACAATTAAACATATTGAAAACCAGAAAGACTTCGCATTGATTGCTATAAAGAGTCCAATGGCATTTGCTTTATTTGGTATGAAAAAAGGTCTCCGAGACCAGAAGACCATCCGTCAAATTATACTTTCATGTTCGACGGATAAATTAATACACATAATCGATGAGATGTAACCCACCGTAGTTAAAGGGGACAGATTCCCAGTCTGTCCTCTTTGGAGGATTAAAAAATGACAACTGATATTGCCCGCCCCGAAATGGAAGTTAAACTTCCGTTAGTGAAATTGACCTTGGCTGACCTCGCTTATTTGCGAAGTTTGGCCCAAAAAGACGCGTCCGTAAGGTGCCACCCCTCAGAAAAAACTCTTGATAAACTCCGTTTCTTGGATCTAATTGCAAGGGCTAAAGTTCCTGTTACATCGGAAAAGGTTGAAGAAATAAACCTCGCAATTGAAGGTGAGTTTAACCGCCTAAAAGATTTATTTGAAACCCGGCAATGGAATGCGATTTCAGGATATAAAATGTTGAATTTGGAAAGACAATTGGAACCCACTGAAGAAAATGTCTTGACCTCAAAGGGAAAATTACTACTTCAGAATGGTGAAGTAAAAATCAATGTTCGGAAAGTTGGTTGTGTTTAATGACTTTAGAGCAAAAGATAAACGAGATTAGTGAAATCCGTTTAGAGATGTGGCCAGAAAGTGCCAATTTTAATATATTGGAATTCGACCACCTTATAGCCACTTTATTTGAAGAAGCCATAGAATTTCGTCAGGCTGCCAGATCTTATTTGGGACGCCCATTTAATCCAGAGAAGACTGACACAAAAGAGCACATGGTTGAGGAACTTGGAGATATATTGGTTCCAGTTATAGCCATGGCAAACCAAACAGAAATCTCATTACATGCGGCGTTAAATTGTGCCAAACGAAAGTTACTTGGGAGATTAGAGAAAAATAAGGAAGAGGAACGGATAAAACACATTATGATGACGGACGCAAAATACGCACCGCCATATGATGCCACAAAGACTTATCAACCAGGTATGGATAACGCGCCGACTTATAATCACCAAATGAAGTTTAGGGCCGAAGATCACCAACCAATTAAGTATGATCTGGATGATCCAATTAATGTGCAACATAACTGATTGGGAGAACCCGGCACCCGAAATCTGTCCTGTATGTGAGGGTCTCTTGCGCGACCATTGGAGAGAAAGACCTTGTTTGAGCCCTACTATGAATCCAAATGATAAAGTAAAGTATCCACATACGCTTCATTTTCCGTGGTCTCCTGGACTCCAGAATGATGACCGCGTGATTACAGATAACCAAATGGCCGGAAAGACTGTCATTATCTCTGAAAAAATGGATGGCGAAAATACAACGATGTACTGTGATGCTATCCACGCGCGTTCAAGAGAAGCAATGGCATCGCATCCTTCCCGAGGATATGTGAAAGCACTTCACGGATCAATAGCACATTTGATACCCCCGGGCTTCCGAGTTTGTGGAGAGAACTTATTTGCCAAGCACTCGATACACTATAAAGGAATGAATGCTCTCGCATCTTATTTCCAGGTATTTTCAATCTGGGATAAGGATAATAATTGTCTCCGTTGGGATGAAACAAGAATAATTTGTAATACACTCGGCTTGAAAACTGTTCCCGTTAAATTCATCGGTGTTTATTCTGAGGAGTTCCTCAAGAGATTTTATCTTCCATGGATGATAGATAGTGTAGAAGGGTATGTTGTGCGAGTTGCCGAATGTTTCCCTCAGAGTAAATTTGAAAATTATGTGGCTAAATATGTGCGTAAAGGCCATGTACAAACAAGCGAACATTGGCTGAATGAACCTATGGTTCGGAATGAATTGGCCTGCGAGTTTGATGATTGTGTGGATGATGAATGTACGAACACCTAAATATCCAAATTCCTGAACTTGCCGTACAAGAAACACAAGACGGATCAGGACAAAGACTTTATAGAACTCCAAAAGGAGATTTATATCCGAGTATCACAACCATCCTATCTCCTCTCAAGAAAGAGATAATCACCAAATGGAGAGAACGCGTCGGTAATAAAGTTGCCGATATTGAGTGTCAGTGGGGAAGAGAACGCGGAACTGCTATCCACCTTGCTGTGGAAGAATTCATAAAGAATAAAGGTTTGGTGGGTCAACCTCTATTAGTCCGAATGCTTGTGGAAGATTTGATGCCATATTTGAGGAAGATTGGTAAGATCCATTGCCAAGAAGTTCCTCTCTTTTCTGATCTCTTTAGGACGGCCGGCCGGTGTGATTGTATTGCGGAGTATAGTAATAAACTTTCCATTGTCGATTTCAAAACTTCAAAACGACCAAAGCGCATTGAATGGATTGAAGATTATTTTCTTCAAACAAGTTTTTACGCCTATGCCTATTGGGAAAGAACGGGATATAAAATTGAACAGTCAGTGATTTTGATTGCTACCGAACAAGGACAGGCACAAGAGTTCATTGTGTATCCTTGGTTGTATTGGAAGAAACTTAAAGATGTGAGAAAAGATTATAAGGATGAGTTTGGTATATGAGATACATTCAATTGAAACCCAGGAAATATTTTGTTTCTGCTTGCGGTCAGTGTCCTTTTTTTGATTTTGAATACGATAGTTTTTATGGTGAGTACCATAAATGTAAAGCCGTAAAAGGACTTATTGTCGATATTAGAGGAATTCCTGAAAGGTGTCCGCTTGAAGAGGAAACAGAATTGGAACCAGAGAATTCGTATGCGTGTCACGTCGATGGGTCAAGGGGAGAATTATGGCCAGTATAATTGGAAAAGATAGTACGATCACAATAAAGGAACATCAAAAGGAAGTTATAGACCGGTGTAATGAGGCCTATGACCGTGGTGGCGCCGATACTTTGCGAATTGTAATTGAGGCCGCAAGACAAGTGGGAATAGATAATCCGGAATTTCGAGAACACGCCGGATTTGCCATCTATTTGGTTGAAGGTATCCGGCAGAAATTGGCCGAGGCCGTTGATGCCCCCATACATGATGAGATGCCAGAGGAATCAAAAATCATACAAGCCTAAATATTACCACACAGAGAGGAAATTATGTTAAGTTTGGTTCTTATTCTTGTTCTTGTCGGTGTTTGTTTATATTTATTTAACAACTATGTGCCAGCGCCTGCCAGTTTCAAAAATATTCTGAATGTTGTGGTTATTATTTTTGTCGCCTTTTGGTTATTGTCTGTTTTTGGAATACTCGGCACATCAATAGCACCGCTACATTTCCATCATCTCCACCTATTAAATCGCTAAATGAAACCAGATCTTCATAAGTGGTTTGATATTCGTGTCAACCACAAACACCGCCACGAATGGGGCTCCTGGATTCTTATGGTTAATGAAAACATTAATTATAACCACAGAATGGTACAGGGTCAAAGATACACAACACAACGAACCTGTACCACATGTGGCCAGATAGATTACCAAATAACCGAACGAAAATTAAACTTGACTTCCTAAACGCTATCATGCTATCATTGGCCTGATAGCGTTTTTAATTTAGGGAAAGGTTTGCGGAATGAAACACAAACGGACCGACCAAATGGCCATTTTGACTATTGGACTGCCAGGTTGTGGTAAGACAACATGGGCAAAGGAATATGTGGCCCACGCATTCAATGAAGGAAAACAGGTACACCGCATCAACAACGATGACATCCGAGAGGAATTGAATGGTGGAACTTTTGACCATGCCACATGGACACCGAAATTTGAGAATAAGGTTCGTAAACTCCGTTTTGAGCGTATGACGGAGGCTCTGAAAGCCGGTGAGGATATCATCGTTGATAACACTCATCTGAATACCAAGACTTTGGCGAACCTGAAAACTTGGTTGAAACAGAATTTTCCACATGTCATTGTTGAAGAGAAAAACTTCTGTGATGTGCCTCTCCAAGTTTGTTTGGATCGTAATGCTGCGCGTGTTGCCCGCGGAGAACGCGGCACGACTCCAGAGGTGATTCATAAAATGGCTAAAGAGGCCGGCCTATTGTTTTTGACGCCTCCGTACCCAATTGATTGGGAATTGCCGTGGACCATCATCTGTGATTTGGATGGCACACTTGCCCGTATTGGCAAACGCAGTGTGTATGATTGTTCCCAGTGTGATCTTTTGGATACTCCAAATCTTCATGTGTTGAATTTGTTGCGGACATATCAGGACGCCGCAACTCTTACCAATTCAAAAGTAGGATATCTTTCTTATGGATATCCTCATGTGTCCAAAATTCACTTCTTCAGCGGCCGGACCGACAATTACAAAGTGCCGACCACGAATTTCCTTTTGAAGACATGTGGATTCGATGTTGTTAATGATCCCTATTTTGAAATGGTGATGCGTAAGACTGGTGATAGCCGACACGATGAAATTATCAAAAAAGAAATGTTTGACTTCCACATCAAAAACAAGTATAATGTATTTGTGATTGTTGATGATAGACCGCGAGTAGTGCGTATGTGGCACAGTTTGGGTCTGCCTGTCTTTAATGTCGGTGATGGAACAGAGTTTTGATATGACCACAGAACACAAAGAGGAACTAATTCATTTAATTAAAGAGTATACCTATCGTTCTGTAGTCGTTCGCACCATGAACATAATTCAATTTGGAGAGGAAGAAAGTGTAAAGGAACGAGATAAAGCCTGGAGAAAATTGAGGAAATTTATCAATGAATTATGAACCCAAACACGAAGATATTGTGGATATGTTTCTCACGCAACATTCAGAGGAGCGTATCCACATAAGATTTCCTGGACTCAAGTTTAAGTATAATTTGAAAGTATTTTTATCCTATTGTGAAAGTCCAAAAGCCGAGCCCATGTGGGCGATTCCGATAAGTGGCGGTTATGTAATAGGTAAATGGATTGCTGCGCGGCCCGGCAGTTACATTAAAGGCATATTCATCGCTCAAACGGCACTACTCAATTGGCAATTCAAGCGTTCTGGGTTCACCAAGATCAGATCGGTACAGGTGCAATTCCGTCGTATAAATAGCCAGATTGAAAATAAATCAAAATGTGGTAAAGGAGAAGTCCATGTTGTGGAAACGCCAACTCGAAGAGATAGCGATAAAGTTGACCGAAGTGCCGCCAGCACCGTGGGTTGTATGTACTGACTCAAAGAATTGCCGAGTTGTTCGTGACGCGAATGGAAATGACATTATCAAATTAGAGCCTGTTGATGGGGAAGTTAATCCAGATAATTTTGCTCAATCGCTGGGTCAATGGAAACTTTTGGAAATATATGTTCTACTTCGGAACAACTGTGGCCAATGGTTTGATGAGATGAAAGTCGCCGGAATAAGTGACATTGTATTGCCGAAAAAGAAAATAAAACCACCGATTCCTTTTGTGCCATTGCCGGTGGTTCCAACAACATTTTATGTGAGTGAATTTTTAGGAGACCAAGATGACCGCAACAAACGAACGTCCGAACCTGAATGAAACTCTGATTGCTCTACGCGCCGGAACCTGTAATCTTATTTATGTGAAGTTGACTGGTGAGACTCGGGTTGCCGTTGGCACTTTGAATTTGGACTTTATTTCGAAAGATAAGTGGCCAAAGAATGTAACGGCACAACATAACCAGACCGAAGAAGAAAAGAACCCGGATTTGGTCCATTACTACGACCTGACCGTCAATGGCTGGCGTTGTTTCTGGTTGGAAAATTTGAAATGTCTTTCTTTGAGGGTTGAAGGATAATATGATTTTAGAACAATTACAAAAAGTCTTCCCGGACGCCACCATTGAAACTTGGCATCAACATCCTAAAGGTAATGGATGGATCCAAAATACCGCCACTGTAGATGCCTCAGTAATTATTAGTGAAGATGCCCAGGTGTCCGGAAATGCCCGGTTGTCCGGAAATGCCCAGGTGTACGGAAATGCCCAGGTGTCCGGAAATGCCCAGGTGTCCGGAAATGTCCGGGTGTTCGGTGATGCCCGGGTGTTCGGTGATGCCCGGGTGTACGGGGATGCCGTGGTGTCCGGAAAGGCCCAGGTGTCCGAAAATGCCTGGGTGTCCGGAAATGCTCGGCTGTCCGGAAATGCTTGGGTATCCGGAAATGCCTGGGTGATCGGTGATGCCCGGGTATCCGGAGATGCCCGGGTATCCGGAGATGCCCGGGTGTCCGGAAATACCCAGGTGTCCGGAGATTCCTGGTATACATCACCACTCCAAATTCAAGGTACAAAACATTTCCTAAACATGGTAAACAAGACTATTCTAAGAATTGGGTGCCATGAATATCCAATCATGTGGTGGTTAGAAAATTACCAGGAGATTGGTGAAAAAGAAGGATATACCAAGGAACAAATTGAGGAATACTTTAAATATATCAAGTTGTTTTCGGAAATTTACTTGTAAAGAAAGGAGACTTTTAGTCCCCTTTAACCTTTTCAGCCAAGTATTTTAGTTTTGCTATAATCCACTCTTTGACGATACCAGATCTGATGATATCTTCTTCGTCGAATTCCACAAAACTGAAACTTTCACAGGTTTCAATGATATCCAAAAATTGTGGTACTCCACTCTTATCGTATTTGCTCCGATAAAGATCTGACTGGTCAATGTCACCACAAAAAATAACACGACAATGATTACCTGTTCTGGTAATAATTGTATCCAATTCCTCGAAATTCATATTCTGGATTTCATCTACAATAATGATTGTATCAGTTAATGTTGTTCCTCTTAAGTGAGATGTGGTAAGGAATTCAATTAAAAACTTTCCTTTTAAGATATCGTAGGCATCTCCACGACAAAACAATTCGGAACAAATCTTCTGATAGGGTATTTCATAAACGGCCATTTTCTCACCGGCCGTACCGGGCAAGAAACCCATTTCTCTAGATGGAACTATACTACGAATAATGGTTACTTTCTGGTAGTTTCCCGCCAGGACTTCTTTAAGTGCCAACCATAATGAGATATAAGTCTTCCCTGTACCAGCAACACCATGAAGAACCAAATTAAAGTTCTCATTGAAGGAATCTATCGTAAGAATTTGATTCTGGGTTTTGGGGTCCATCTTTTTCATTATAAAAGATTTCTCTGGTACAGGTTTTGCTTTTTTCTTTGCCATCCGTAGTTTTTCCTTTTTATGGGTCAATGCGGGGTGGATACCATTATGTTTCTGTAGTCGTTCCTCCCGGCGCTGGAGTTTATATTTTTCCTGAGGTTCTATTAGTTTCACACAAGTCTTCCTGGGCTGTATCTGGCTTTATTGAAGTCAACGAATTTTCTTTTGATTTTACCATCTGTACCGATGACATTTTTATCTGGGACTGAATTCTGCATCCGTCCAAGTACTCCGTGGAGAAAGGCATCCGGCGGTCTTGTTATACCCAATTTAATTGGGTCACCAATAGCCGGTGGAGAACTTAAATAGATGTGGATACAATCCTTCTCTTGGCATTCGGGACAGGGAAATCTTTCTGGTAGAAGATAATCTACCATTGGAAGTTTGGCTTCAATAATAGTATCACAGTTGGAACACATGTAATTATAATACGGCATAATATTTCTTTCTTGTTTCAGACATTTTCTTTTTGGTTTCTTCGGAATGTTTCTTATCATACATGGGATTATTTTTTCCGGAAACATCTTTATGGTGTTTTGATTGTTCGGATCTATTTTTACCATAACATGGATGATTTTTACCAGAACATAAATTCCTATTTGTTAGTGAGATACATAATCTATACAAGTATTTAGCAATAATACTTGACAATTGTTGTTATTTCGTATAAACTATAGTCATGGGCAGACATAAAAAAGAACGCATTTCGGGCTCTAAAGACGGTGATGCCGTTTCACGGAAAGCATTGAAAGATTCGGCAGTAGTTGCTTGGGGTAGTGAACCAGAGGCACCCAGATTTAATCCGTTACTTACGGTAGATGAGAAAAAATTTGAACTCTCCTTGGCCATGAGTTTGGCTTTAAACTGGTATAATGCTATGTGCGATGAGAAAAACAAAAAGGCATTCCTCATCGAATATTGCGAAAAATTCTTCCCGGATCTAGCTCAGAAAATCAAACATGTTCCACTTGATTACTTTACTTGCGGTGAAGGACATACTCGTGCTTCCCTTGCCCGCATGATCCTCCGTAAGTGGTCACTTCCGCAAAAACACATTGACCGTCTCGAAGAAATGATCCGTTATTTGGCAAGAGGTATTGAAATTGGTGATGATGCTCCTGTCGTAGAGAAAAAGAAGGCCCGAGATCCGAAAGTAACCGAATGTATTTCTCTTGTTGATATCCAACTGGATGATTTCGGATTCAAACCACGCAAAATATTCCCAGATTTAAGTATGGCTGATGCCGTGTTAAAAGCCGGCGCAAATAACGGACAGAGAACGAAAGTCCACGAACACTTTACACATTTGATTCTTGATCTCCAAAAAGCCATTCAGGGTAAAGATGACCAGATTAAAGAGGCATATCAAGGAAATTCAAAAGCCATCCTCAAAAAGGTCTATGATTGGCTGACTAGTTTACCGTCACAAGAAGCCCTACAAACAGTTTCAACAAAAACGAGAAAAATTCGGAAGAAGAAAGCCAAAACCACGGCACAAATCTTGAAAAACTTCAAGTGCCAGAGGTTCGATGCTGATCTAAATATTAATTCGATTGAACCGGAAATGATTATTGGTGCTCAACAGTTGTGGGTATTCAACACAAAAACTCGCCGGCTTGGTGTATATTATGCGGCAGATGAAAAGGGACTTATCGTCTCTCGTATGTCCATAGATAACTACGATGAAGCCGCGAGTTTCAATAAGAAGATCCGAAAGCCAAAAGAAGTTGTTCCTAGTGTTCTCACAGCCGGTAAAGTAGCCTTGCGCCATATGTTGGATGAAATTCGCGCAACAAAGAGTCCGATGAAAAGTCGTGTCGGTGAAACTGTATTAGTTTTGAGGGCAACGAAATGAAACGCTTACCATTTGTAAGAGGCGATAAAGTTGAATATGTGGAAAAACATGGCCATATTTTTCCACCAGATCAAGGAGAAAAAGGAATAGTTGAGGAGGATTTCAATAACAAGTATTCCGTGTTGTGGGAAAAACATGGGTGGCAGGCATGGTTTTATCCTAAAGAATTAAAATTTGTATCATCTAGAACATTTAAAACTCTGAAAATAGTGGAAAGATTTAGAGATGGATGTTAGAGAAGACTGGATACAATATATGATCCTTCACTACAGGAAGATTTTTCCTCGTTACCGTGAAGAGGATTATCGGCGGTGGGCATCCGCCAGAGTTGATGAGGCCGCCGAAAAACTTGGAGACTATTTTAGTAGGAGTCGTTATGAAAAACCGAAATATATTTACGACAATGCCGAAAAAAACTTATAGTGTGGTATGAGTTATTCTGGAATACTCAACGATTTTGGAATCAAAAAGGAAGTAAAATATGTACCTCGATGATAAGGATGATTTTTGCCCCATTTGTGAGAGTGCTTTAGATTTAGATGGTACTTGTCCAAATGGGTGTGACGAAGATATGGATGTAGATTTGTTGGATGAAAACGCGCCGCGTTATGCGGATGATTTAGAAGATGTTATCCCCGGAACAGATTATTTGGAACAAGACGATGAAGACTGGTGCTGATATTCCAATCAGTGATGTGGCCAAGGCCGCCGGCATAGTTGGTGCTTGTGGATTACAAATCACTGAAGATAAGAAAATTGAATACATTATCATTGATCCAGAAATCATGGATGACGATTTCATTGCCAAAGAGGCCAGATCTTTTTGGATACTGGCTAAATATTTTAGTAAGATTGTGACCAATGAACCTATTCCGAAAACTTCGTAAACTTTTCAAACCAAAACAAAAATTGATTCATGTTTCTCCAGAAGGTGCTCCTACCTACAATGTTCATGAGGGGCGTATGGTGGATTCATTTCCTAATCCAGATGCGTTCCAAATGCTAACGAGAGTTCAAGGAGAATGTATTGCTCCACTTGATGAAGATACAGCAATAGATATTGCCGGTATGATGAGTTCGGCTGCCTGTGACCATGAATTCTCAAGAGTTATTGTTTATCCCATTGACCATGATCGCCGAATGGAAGTTCTTAGATTGATAGAAACGGATCACATCAATTATCCAATGTATGAATACCGATCAGCCAATGTTGTAGGTAATGATGATCTAAATTCCAAGACAATCATTTATAAATATTTTGCGAAGACTCATTATGCCAAACCTATTTAAGTTTATTGCCAAGATCCGTCGTCATTATACTAAACGGCCTACAGGCCTGTGGATGCCACCACCAGATGATTGTACTCTTATGGTTTATCATTTTGAATTGAAGTGTGATATTCAATCTGTGGCTGTATTCCATGATCCTTTTATCTGTAATGGTAAATGTCCTCATGGATGGAAATATGGAATTGTAGAACGCGAATCAAATAAAATCTATTGACAACCAATAGCAATTTGTTGTATAATGATGTAAAGAGAATAATATGATTTTGATTGATTTCAGTCAGGTGATGATTAGCAATTTGTTTGTGCTCAAACCGGCCATGAAAGTGGGGCCTTATACCGCAAGCATATCAATGGAATTACCTGATGGTAAGAGTAAAACTTCCACTTTGAATTTTCCTGGTGTTCCTGATAAAACTCCAGAAATCAATGAAGATCTATTGCGTCATATGGTTCTCAATAGCATCCGTTACTACAAGATGAAGTTTAGTGAAAAGTATGGCCGGTTGGTTATCTGTTGCGACAATCGACACTATTGGCGAAAAGATGTTTTCAAATACTACAAAGCCGGACGAAAGAAAAATCGTGACAGGTCGCTATTAGATTGGAATTTGATTTTTGATTCATTGAATAAACTTCGTGGAGAACTTGCCGAGTATTCACCATACCAAGTTGTTAATGTTGATGGTGCCGAAGCCGATGATTTGATTGGTGTGATTGCCAAGAGGAACCATACCGCCGAAAAGATTTTGGTCCTCAGCGGAGATAAGGATTTTGTCCAACTTCAGAAGTGGCCGAATATAGAACAATATGCTCCCATTCAAAAACATTTTATCAGCACCGATAACCCCACCACAACACTCCGAGAACACATTATGCTCGGCGATGCCGGCGATGGCATTCCCAATTTCAAGTCCCCGGATGATACCTTTGTCTCTGGAACCCGTCAAGTTACGATTAGACGGGTGGACCTGGAGCGGTGGATCAAAGAATCCAAACCTGAGAATTTCTGTGATAGTAAGATGTTACGAGGTTACGGACGAAACCAAAATCTAATTGATCTGGATTTCATTCCAAAACCAATACAATCGGCAATCGTAACTGAATGGGATAAACCATTTACCGAATCTCGGAAGAAACTCTGGGATTACTTTGTGAAATTTAAGTTAGCCACGCTGGCCGATCACATCGGAGAATTTTGATGGGCCACATCTATAACCACAAAAAGACAAAATTTCAAGATCACCACAATCCTTATATGTGTTGTCCATTTTGTTCTGGTGATGATGTGTGGATGGTTCCCCCATCTTTGGGACAACCTGGAATTTACTATTGTTCCGATTGTATAACTTCAATAACACCAGTATCAAAGAAAAAGAAATGAAAACAATAGAGGAGCTTATGAGTATAAAATTAATACCTGAAATTTTGGATGAAGTTCGAGGGTGTAAGACTTCCGATGAAGTAAGGACAGTTTTATTGGCCAATCAATCACCGGCAATTAAACTGATGTTTCAGTATGTTTATCGTCCTGACTCTTCCTTTACCATAAAAGAATTGCTAGAATTCACCCCAGATCCGGGCCCGCTCGGCTTGAGCCCTTCTAGCCTGTATTACGAACTTGGACGGTTCTATGTCCTCCAAGACGCGAAGGTGCTAGGATTGAAGAAGAAACAAGAAATCCTTGTTCGAATTTGCCAGAGCATTCATCCTTCTGAAGCCGCATTGGTCGGACAGATCATCAAAAAGGATCTTGAGATTCCATTGCTGACTCGTGAATTGGTAGAGTCATTATGGCCTAACTTATTCTGTGATAGCAAAGGACATCGAATTTAAGTTGGATAATTATGAAAAATTTAGATGAAATTTTTGTGTCTATTGATATTGAGGCTGATGGAGTAATTCCAGGCCTCAGTTCAATGATTAACTTCGGCGCCGCATTTTACAATAATGGTGGAATACTCATTAACACTTATGAGGCAAATATTGAACCTCTTCCTTCACCGGCTCAGCCAGATTCAGATACCTCGAAATGGTGGGAACAACAGTTTGCTAGAAATAAAAAACTAAAGGAACAATTGAGTGTCAATGTCCGGCCCGCGAATATTGTGATGCCAGACTTTGTGAGATTCAGTGAAAATATATATTCTAAATACAATATGTCAATGACTTGTATTGCCTATCCGGCCGGGTTCGATTGGACTTGGATGTATTGGTATCTCATTCGATTTGCCGGTAGATCACCATTTGGTTTCTCTTGTCTGGATATCAAGACTTATGCTATGGCAAAGATGAATTGTGGTTATCGGGATGCCGTAAAGCGTAATATGCCAAAAGAGTGGTTTGATAAAAAATTGAAACATAATCATACAGGCCTGGCCGATTGTATAGAACAGGCCGGTTTGTTCTTCGCTATGCGTAACTCATAAATACCTGCGTGCTACCAATTTTAGAAAAAATAAATGAACCTGGAGAATATATTGCCACATTTAAAGACATTCGACAGTGGCATTCTATTTTAAATGCCGCAGTTTTTGGTGGTGTGGTTCCTAAATTTGGTGATATAGAGATAAAATTTCGTCGGGGACAATTTGCCTCGGCAGTTGAGGATAACAAAAAAAGAAATCCAGATGATAGATGTTGTCCTTTACGAATTAGTCCATGTTTCCCCAGTTTCAAAGTGTTCATAATTATTTTGGCACATGAAATGATTCACGCTTGGGAATGGGTTGTTATCGGCAGAATGTCACACGGTAAAACATTCTTTCAATGGAAAGAAAAACTTGCCGAACAAGGAATTCCTTTAAATAAAAGATATCATCGAAAGTTTCTTGACATTCCAGAGTACTTGTGATATCATCATTACATGAAAGAAATTGAACTTTTATTGACACGAGAAGAGGTTACTTTCATTAGCCACTTGTTGGATAGGTGGGTTAGTGACCCGACGGATAATTTTTTTCCTGAATGTGAAACTCATCTAATCCTTAAAATACACAATATTTTGGAGAATAAATTGGACTTCTGAGAATGATAATCATTCCCGATCTTATTAACGGCGCGTTCGAAGCCTTTGGTGGAGTATTCATTGTTATTAATATTCACCAACTTTTGAAGGACAAAATAGTAAAGGGTATCCATTGGGGTAGTACGATCTTTTTTACCATTTGGGGAATTTGGAATGTGTATTATTACCCTTTCCTGGGTCAGTGGATTAGTTTCAGCGGTGGTCTTTTCATCGCAGTCGCCAATATTATTTGGATGTGTTTGCGAGTTTATTATTGGAGAAAACGACTAAATAGTTCTAGATAAAGTTTCGGAGTGTAGCCTAGAGGTCAGGCACTGGTTTTGGGAACCAGTTCACGCAGGTCCGATTCCTGCCACTCCGACCATTTGGGGTTTTAGTTTAAAAGTTGAGAACACCGTCCGTCACGACGGTAGATGAGAATTCACGATCCTCAAGCCCCACCAAGAAAAAGAGAGGATATTTTCCAAAGGAAAAATATTATGAAATTTACAGTGATAAACGAATCAAAGGAAATGTTATTTCCAGATATTTTTGTTGGTCAATTTTTTCGGTATTTAGACTCTAAAGAGTTTTATCAAAAGGTAAGTCCAATTTCAGCATTTGGTGGTAGTAAACAACTCTGGGAATATCCCTCGCATTTTAGTAATACTAAATATTCTGTCTATGATGGTATTGAAATCCAACTTCAACCGTGCAAATAACGACCTGACTAAGGAGACTTTAAATGGCACGAAAAAGAACAGTAATAACATGTGGATGTCGCCGTTGTTCTTGGGGAATGCACCATTCCTCATGGGGTAGATCCCTGATGCAGGACACAGTTCAGGCACTTCGTCACCAGACCAAAATAGCATTACGAAAAGGTGATTACGAAAAGGCGCAGGACATAATAGTTGTTAGCGCCGGTTATTTGGACTAAGGAAAGGAGTAAAATATGAAAAACTTTAAAAAGATATTAATTGGAACAGCAATTATATTGTTTCCGTGTATGCTTCTGGCACAGCCGGTCCTTTCACCAACAGGATCTTCGAATTTTGTCCGGCCGGGACAATCTATTACTATTGGACAAAAATTTACCGATTCTGTTCCACCAAGTGGTGTGACAGCACTCCAATGGACATTGGGAATCCCCTCATCTTTGACAGGCGTAACACTTTCACCATCTGTAGTGAGCCCGGGTGCACCGACCGATACCGTATATTGCGGATCAACTAATCTGGTATGCCTTGTAACCGGAATGACACAAACATCTTTTGTATCAGGTGTTGTGGCAACAACAACTCTTACCGTGCCTCTTGGAACACCAGTAGGGACTTATCCTTTGACTTTGCCTATTGATGGTACCACAGGCATTACTCTTGGTGTCCTTGGGGCCAATGCGCTTGGGAATGCTGTTATTTTTTCGGCTGGTCTTCCTTTTTCTTTAACCGTATTATCGAAGTATGATTTAAATGGTGATGGGACCGTCAACGATGGTGATGTTCTACTGTGGATTAATCAAATCCTGGTAGTTGGTACATGCACCCCATTATTTGATGTTAATGTTGATGGCAAGTGCAATGTCCAGGACCTAGCCCTGGTAGTCGCGGCAGCCAACGGTAAGATTCCGTTGTAAGAATTAAGGAGCAAAATGAAAAATCTAAAAAAGATGCTGGCAGTTGTAGTATTGATGACTTTTGCGGCAACAGCAGGATACAGCCAACAGGGTATTACTTTACAGCCTTATCCATGGGATACAGGATGTGTTTCTTTCTCGTGGAGTTGGCCACTTATCAGTTTCAATGATTGTGGTGAGGCTGCCATCGCGGCCGTTGAAATCGCCATGATGTATTATTTCTAAAAATTATGGTGGCTTGGTCCAAGAAAGGGCATTAGCCCATACCAATATGGGGCTTGAGATATTTGGTGAAATTCCAAATAGCCATCACTAGAAATTATCGTATAGATCCATATGGACTCTTTTTCGGACCTGGGTTCAATTCCCAGCAGGTCCACCTGAATGCTCTTGTGATTTTAGAGCCTCGTGATATAACCGCCGATATCGTAGGCGGGATAAAGTTCCAACTTCGTGGCCGAAGTATAACGGAATCTTGGAACAAGAGCATTCAGGTGGGCCTGTACCGGTTTCGACGGGATTGTTGCGAGTATGGTGCGATACGTGAAGTGCTCACGCTAAACAGAACAAACAAAAGAAAAGACGATTCATTCGTACTTCCAATGGCTGCCTAGGCAACATTGACCGGTTGGTGCACCTAATGCAAATTAGATTCCGGGTCCTCAAAAGCACCTTAAATTCAATACTTGCAATCCATTCTTGAGTATGCTATAATATACCCATGAATACGATTTCGGTGCAAAATGAATCGGCGTTTGAGACGCTATTTATAGACCACCCCTTACACCAAATGAACTCCTCAACATTCGCACTTGAAATTGAAAAACTCGTCCTAACAGAAAAAATTGATTATCTGGATGCTGTTTGTCAATTGTGCGAAAAATACGAAATTGACTTTTCCGCGGTACCCAAACTAATCACACAAACAATGAAGGACAAGATTGACGTGGCAGCTACCGAAAGAAAATATAGGATAAGATAATGAAATACGATAAACTTTATCTTTCAACACCAACTAATGATTTCCTTGAAAAAATGTTTGACCATTTAAAAGAGGATTATGATTATTTTTGGGAAATAGAAAGTGATGGCAAAGAAATAAAGATCCAGTATGTCGCAGGAAAAATGCCTGAAGGTGGTTTCCATTATGACAAAGATATCGTAGTTGCCACTGTAAAGGCGGCCTTTCCACCAGATCGAGTGGATCAAGTATTAAAAGATGCGGGTTATGGGGAATAGGATAAGATAATGAAAAACAAGATTTTCAAAACGGTAAGTGCCGCCGATGTTATTAGTGCGGCGATTAAATATGCCGCATCCCAAGTTGATGATACTGGCAAAGAATTGCATTGGGTAATAGAAACGGAAGAACCGGGACAATTAAAAATTACTTTTTCCGACAGCATTAAAATCCTGGAAAATTAAAATGAAAATAACATTTGAAATGGATAATAAGTACGAGTTGGCTGGAGATGTAATGCTTGCCGCTTGTGATTTCGCATATAAAACCGGTAAGGAAAATTTTGATCTCACATATGTCGGCTTTATGGGATGTGAAAAGAACAAAAATTTCACCATTATAATGGAAATCAATGAACTCTGATGAACGCCTTCGAAAGTTACGAACTGTATATTGCCGTAAAACAACACTTCACACAGCCGAAATATGACTTCTATAAGTATAACGGCAAAACAACCGCCTCAGTTTCCAAATTCGAATCCCGCCCAGATAAATCTTTCTTCTACAAAATTGCCAAGCATTATTCAAGAGCCAAATTAATCGATCTTTATGTTGCCAACTTTGTTGACAACCCAGAACTTTGGATAGGAGATCTATTAGACGAAACCGCGGAAACCATATACACCGAATGGCAGAAAAAGATTGAAAGTCTTTCATACCATTTCACAGAACAATGTGATGGCCTTCTGGCTTGGGCCACCTCAAAGAGTATGAAGTTCAATGAGTTATTTCAAGTCTACGATGCTGACCACCCAATTGTCCTTAAAATGGCCCTTCAGCGTATCCTTACGATGGAGTCTTTTTTGGTCCTCAATAGGATATTGGATTTTGGAAAGAACTTCAATAGAAAATTGGATGATATAATCTGGAAAGACTTTTGGTTTCGCGCCTGCAAATATGAGCCGTTCATAACTATAGACAGGGAAAAATGTAAAATGATCCTAAAGTCTAAAATAGAAACGGAATACCCCAATGTTGTATAGCGATTTAGTGGACCACTATAATTCGATATGTTATAAGAACCACGAACTAGAAGCCCAAAGGAATAAAGCCATAGAGAAAGCCAATGATACCATTGCTTCCAAGGGTTGCCTTGAAATTGAATTGGCCGGCCTGAGGCAAGAATTGAAACGAGCCTACCAAGAAATCTCTGATTTAAAATATGCCAAATCGTGACCATTACCATTACAAAATCGAAACAAATTGCAGAAAAGGAACTTAAAAATGCCAACAAAGAATAAAGTTTTCACATTACAAACCTCGGATGAGGTTTTAATTGATCTCATTTCTAATCTGGTAGCAAGTAATCCAGAACTAGAATTTACCATAACAACCACAACAAAAAATGGAACTCACACCCTCAATGAAGTAGTTTATGATCGTGAGGATTCTTTTCCCATTTAGTCCTTGACAATCCCGCGGGATTGTGATATACTAGATATAATCAGTAGCACCTACATTATGTTTCCGTGAATCCAAATAAACAACTAAACTAGGAAACAAAACAACTACATGTCATTCGCATCTTACAAAAAATCAAGAACAACTGATCTTACCAACTTAAATAAAAAAGTAGATGAAATTGCCGAGGGCTCAAAGAAGTTCTCAAAAGATTCCCGTTTCTGGAGACCGACTGTTGATAAAGACGGTTCGGGTTCCGCCAAACTAAGATTCCTACCTGCCTCAGAAGGCGAAGACCTACCCTGGGTCCAATTCTACGAACACAACTTTGATGTAGACGGAACATATTTCGTTGAGTACTGCCCCACATCTCTTGGACGTGACTGTCCTGTCTGTAAGGCAAATGGTATTCTATGGAAATCAGGTGCCGAAAAGAGTCCAGAACGCGATTTGGTTTCAAAGCGTAAACGCCAACAGCGTTACATTGTCAATATCCTTGTCACAAAGGATAAAGCCGCAGCCGAAAATGAAGGCAAAATATTCCTGTATCAATTCGGTCCAAAGATCTTTGAAAAGATTAAGATGGCTTTAAAACCTAAGGACGATGATGATCCTGCCGTAAATGTATTTGACTTCTGGGATGGCGCAGATTTCTCATTAGATATTGCCAAAGTAAAGGGATATCGCAATTACGATGAAAGTAAGTTCCGTGTACCGTCCGCATTACTTGGTGGCGACGATAAAGAACTTGAGAATATCTACAAGCAATTGTATCCACTACAGCCTTTTGTGGTCGAAACAAAATTCAAGACCTACGAAGAGTTGGAAAAGAAATTAAATGACGTGTTATCTGGAGTAAAAGGGAAGATTCAGAAGAAGGCTGATGAATTGTTTGATACCAAGATACCGGAAACTACACCAGAAAAAAAGGTTGAACGGAAGCCAAAACCTGAAGACGAAAGCACACCACCTTGGACAGAAGAAGCAAAGTCCACCCGCAAACCAAAAGCAACAAAGACAAAAGCGGCGGCCAAGGCGGCCGCCAAAGCAGACCCAAAGGACGAAGATGTTCCAGTGGGGTCTGATGATGCCTTGAACTATTACGACAAAATGGCAAATGAAGAGTAACCCGTAACCATCGGGAAAGCAAAAGGGGTCATTCGGAGAAATCCGGGTGGCCCCTTTTTTATTTGTGCTTTAAATGATCGTTTTAATTGAAATCTGTCTCATACCCCGACCCTATGCGTCTAAATGCAGCCTACCCCACTAGGATCGCTTGGGATCGTACTTCTAAATTAAGTGTTAACACTGTTTTTGTATCGTGTGTCTCTAAAAGTGTTATCGTTGTTGTGTGGAGTAGTTGGAGAAGTGAACACTGATGTATTGGCAATATTTGTGTTCGTTGGTGCCACAACAGTAGTTCCCGTACCTTGATCTGTATCAGAAGCCTTCTTGTCGGCAATATCTGAATTGGTTTTTAGTATATCTGCTCCTTGATTTGATGGAGTTTTTGCGGCCATAACCGCCTCTGCTGGCGGTGGTGTTGCTAAATTCATTCCGGAATATGTGTCCACCTTACTAATATCTTCCTGGACAAATGAATTTTTACTATTGCGGCTCAATGCGTGGCCAGCAACAGAACTTGTATATGCGAGGTTAATATCATCTTGCGTTCCTCTATCCAAATCGATACCCATAGATTTTGCCATTTGACTTCCTCTGGTTTTCATCCACCAAGTTAAAACTTTTAGGGCAACATCTGATTGGTCTACTAATTCTGGATTTTTAACAAGACGATCATCCCCGAAAATATCTTTCGAGGCATTTGTATAATTATCCCGGCCTGTGATTTGTATGTAACCACGACCACGGAATCTTAAACCGTCACCTTCTTGAGTATTTCCCATTTGACCACCATAAAGGAATTCGGCAAACTTCTTTTCATCTTTAATGAGATCACCGATTTGTGCATTAGACATTCCTTTAAATCTTACCCCAAAAACAGTCTTCGCGCGGGCAACATTATATACGAAACTTTCTTCTTTGTTGGTAAAACCTGTTTCTTTTCCGACATTACCGAGTATGGCATTAATCTGTTTTTCATTCATTCCTTGCTGCGTTAATTCGGTTCTGATTGTATCAATGGTATTTTGTTGCTCTTTAGAGAATTTCATAGTTTTCTTTGGTTTTATTAATTTTGGAAAATTAAGTGCGGTTTTCGCGCCTTCCCATAATCCACTTATAGCATTTTCTGTTGCTGTTGGCGGTAGTGGTACTGGTACAGTTGGTGGTGTATTTTTAGTTCCTGGTGGTTGGTCTTGGATACCACCGCTTTCAGTTATATAATCGGTTTCCGAAAATGATTTTTGGTGTGCGGGATTCTTATCCTTGGTTTTAGCTTCGGCACCCGCTTTAATTTCTGTATCTGTGTATGGTATTATGAGTGTTTTTGGACCAAGCATAGCTTGGGCATGATCTAATTTTTTAGGATCATTTATTGTGCTCGGTGTTTGTAAATTATATGCTCCAGTATAACCTGCGGGTAATCTTCCTTGTTCTATAAGTTTGGCACGTTCTTTGTCTTTTTCTTTTCCTCCCTCATATGCTCCATAGGCCACGACGGATCCAACAACAGCAATAGTAATAGGAACAGCCGCTTCGCCTACCGCTGGTAAAAACTTTAGCATTTTTTCACCTAAAGCTTTAACGCCAGCAAATATTCCTTCACCTTCTAAAACTTTATGGATTATGTTATCATTCTCACTTTTTTTAGTTCCTTTTTTACCTAGTCCATCAGTATCACCTTTTCCGGAACCCAATAACTTGATGGTATCAATTAATTCTTTGTGTTCTGCCTTTTCTTCTTCGCGTTTTTCTTCTTCAACAATTAATTGGTCGTCTGTTTTGGATTGAGTATCATCGTGGAACTTTTCTAAATCTTCTTTAATTTTAATTGCGGTAATTTTAAGAAAACCAAGATCCGTTTCTATTAATTTTGTGTCTTTATTCTCATCTGGTGTGGCCTCAGAGGTTTTAGATTCCGCAATTCCACCAAAACCAGGAGTTACTCCTTTTTGTTTTGGAACAAAATTATCTTCTTCGTAACCTTTGGCGAAGTGTCCTTTTGTGTCTTTATTCTCATCTGGTGTGGCCTCAGAGGTTTTAGATTCCGCAATTCCACCAAAACCAGGAGTTACTCCTTTTTGTTTTGGAACAAAATTATCTTCTTCGTAACCTTTGGCGAAGTGTCCTTTTGCGTCACGCTTACGCTTGAGTTTTCCGGGACCCAATTGAAGAGGTGCTTTTTCTGGCTCTTGAGGTGGTGGAGTTATAATTGGTGGTGGAGGTGTGATGATCGGTTCGTTAGGGTCCCGTGGTGTTGGCGCTGCCAATTCTTTTGGAAGTTCTGGATGTAATGATTGATTTCTAGCGTTCTCTTTTGCCTCTTCATCCTTATGACCTTCTTTATCATTGATTTGTTTTGGAGAAGGTGGAACTATATCTTCAAATTCGGCATCTAAAATATTAGGTTTAGGGGCATTAAATGCGCCTGGGGCTGCCATTCCAGTTTCAATATTCTCTGGTTCATCTGGAGTCCCTGGCCCACCTGGACCTGGTGCACCTGGAGTTTTCTTTTTTCGTCTTGGTCTGCGGGCTTCGCGTTCTTCCGCCAATCGTTTTCTGCGGTCGGCCCGCTCTTGATAAACCTTACTCTTGACACCATAAAGATGTTCCAGATAATCCAAATCTTCTGGTAAACCTTCTTGAGCCTTTTTCTTTTTCTTGCGTTGAAGGAGATATTTTAATCCAAGTCCAATTAAAGGAGTATTTTGTGTTAAGGAATCAACCATATCCTCAGTACCATAACCGTGACGGGCCGCAAAACTTTTTGGTTGTTTATCCTCATTTTGGGGATTTTGTTTTGCGCGGATTTGTCTTGTAATTCTGTTGATCTCAGAATTTATATGGCGTATATCCAGCCACGCTAAATCTGTATCACCGAAACGGTTATTTTTTGGCATTTAAATTTCCTCTATTTTCAAGGTAATATCTTTCTCTTTTTCTGAAATTATTTTTGTTTTCCATTTACTACCTGGTAATAAAATAACTTCTTCTTCTAAAGCATTTTTTGGATCATGAACTTTTCTGCCAGTCTTACTATGAACTTCAAATAATATACCATAAAAAGTTGGAGGAAAATCTCGTCTCCTTAAAGAGATAAAATCTTTGGCATTTTCAATATTTAATGACGCGGACGAACATAAGGAAATGACAAATTCACTTTTTGTTATTAATTCTTTTTTTTCTGGTGAATAAAGTCCGCCCCGAAAAACTATACCAATATAAAGAGGTAAAGTTTTTAGCACTGACATGAATGTATCTCCTAATGTTGTTTTAGGATTACGGAGTTTTTCATAGTCATCGGAATAATTTATCCATTGTGATATGATAGCCTTTGTATTATCTTCCGAATGTCGAATATCTCTTATGGTATTTGCGGCCATATTACTTTACCTGTTGTGTATTATCATCCAATAAAGTTGCTGCGGTTACGGCAGCGGCCGCCTTAGCGACAACAGCATCAGCAGTTTTTACCGTCTTTCGTTTTTCTTTTGCCACTTCATAATCACTAACTTTCTTAGCACTAACGAATGTGGTTAAAGCAGTAGCGAATGTGTTCCATACCTTATCTTGTTTGGTATACACACCAATGAATATTAACGAGGCAAAAATTAAAATGATGGCACCAGAAAGGGAAAATCCATCCAAAAAATGGGCCCACCAATTGTTATATCTATTATCTCCCATGTTGCTTACTGATCCTTGCCTGTTCCTCTTTGACCCATTTTGAAACCAATTCAACATATACTGATCGCTCCCACGGTAACATTTCTTCTAACTCCGTCAATGAATACTTGTAATGTAGCATCATTGCGTGATTGGTTAACATCATGTTCCCAAGAGTTTCGTGACGGAGTCCCATTCTAAAAAATTTTGTGTGCCCTCAATAGTAACCTCTACCTCATATTTACACTTTGGACATTTAAAATGTACTTGATGTTTCATTGTTGGAAGAGTTTTAAAGAAATCCACAATCTTTAAGAATTGTAATTCCGAAAGTGCTTCCAAAAATTCTTTCATTTCTGTTTTATCTACATGTTCGCGTTCGTATGTTTTTCCAGAAGCATCATATATCATCGAAATACATTCCAATGCTACATTGAATATTTTCTCAACATCATTTGTTTCCAGTACCGCATTCAATGTTTGAAATGTTTCGAATGTTGGATAACTCATAATGATCCCAATTCCATCTTGTAACTCAATTTTTGGATTATTTTCGGGATTCTTGGAAACCTCAATCATATCGAAATTGATTGGAACATTTACTGTTGTTCCACAAATGGTGTCACCAACTTTATTTTGGCATTCAAAAGGTATAGTAACAATTTCTTCAATGGATTTACTTCTAAGTTTTAACCAAATATAATCTAGATCAAATGTAGGTAACTTGAATACATCTAAGTTTCCCGTTATCAAACAATTGCCAATGATTTGCCGCAATGCTCTGATTCTGGAATCCTTATCTTCGTCAATTGACATCAAAAGTATTATTTCCTCTTTGACTGTAAATGGACGGTATATAATCTCTTTACCGGTTGACGGTAAAATTAATGAATAGGTTTTGGTTTTTAATTGTGGTAGTGTCATGATTTCTTTACGGTTTGTTAATTATTGTATTGTTAAAAGTAGACGGTCCGGAATTACCGGTTTCAATTAATGTTGGTGAACTCATATTGATTTGTAAATTTGTCCATCTACGATATTCAAATGTTACTGGCAATTTGTGATATGTGTTGAAATTTTCATAGGATAATTCCATTGCTCCAATAGCAATCGGCCAGCATTGAAAGAAACGGATACCATATGTGGCTTGATCGTTATATTCAGTCAATTGAAAAATATCCATAGTTGTAGAATAATCAGCCACATAATTGAAATCTGATGTTTCTGGATCTTGAACCAAATAAGACCACGCATCAAAAAACTTTCTTTCGAACATATCAAGACCACAAATGAATTTCAATGTTATGTTAGCATAAAAATCAATATAAGGCATTTGGAAGTGAGAACCATAAGTTCTAACACTTGATGCTCCAAATCTTTTTTCTGGTAATTCAGCATTACAACACATAAAATTTAAACGGGTAGGCACATAACCTTCAGTTACACCCATTATTGAGAAGTAATCTGGAACATTACCTATTTGTTGTGTTACACCATTTAACGCCGCAGAAATATCTGGAGGTACAATTTGTACCGAATATCTATTTGGTCGTGATAGACCACCAGCCTTCGTGATTTGAGAAATAATGTCTTGTACGTGTGCCATATTAACTCTTTGTTGGTGATCCGTTACTCGGAGCAACTTTTGCTTTGGTTGATGTTCTTTGTGAATCCTTTGGTAGACCAGTTGGAGCTTTTTGTTTTCCGGCGATAATACCCTCGGAATCGTCCCACACAAATGTTTTTGACTTTTTGTAGAAATTTTCGACTGGAAGGAAGATCGAAGTTTCCCAATCGGGAGCCTCTATTTTAATGAAATTGGACATAACATGCTTATTCAAATATCGTTTAAGACATGGTTTAAAGGCTTTGAAACGCGCCATACTACGCAAAGATCTATATGCCATAACCAAACGAGCCTGTGGATTGTTTGGTGCCTTATTGGCAAGGGTCATTAATTCATTGAATAGTAATAACCGACTTCTATATCCAAGATAGTGAAGGTTGATTCCTAAGAATCCATCATCATACAATTGGATCGGAAATACCAGTGGAAATTTATCATAATAAGGTAATTTCTTTTTTAATTTTGGATCATATACAAAAAGATACATTAGACCGCGAGATGTATTTGTTTTAGATCTCTGGGAATCTCCTAACAGTTCAGTTCTCAATCCCGATCCTCTTGAATAGTGGCCATGTGGATCATTAACGGCATAACCAGATAATTTTCTTATTTGATTTTGGTACCATTTAATGGAATCGTCTATGGATCTGGTAAGGGGTTGCTTGGCCAGGGTGGCTCTCACCTTATCGAGAATACTAATTTGAGGCATATACCATATTTAGTTACTATCCATAAATATGGTGTTCGGTCATAATGCGCCAATCCCAACCTTTGGATTTACAGAAGATTTCGGCAGCTTTCCATTTTGCCATATTTACAGCGTAACGCATACACGCCGCCCAGTATTTCTTTGTTTTCCTTTTTGGAACCGGTGGTGGTATGGTTTGCTTTTCCGGCTTAACTTCAATCATTGTCACCTTATTCTTACCATTTTTTGTTTTCGCGTAAATCACAAAGTCCGGATAGTACCTGCGTTTCTTCTTTGAACTTGTTGGATCTATTGGAGACTTATAAGGAATAGCAATCTCTTCACTTGACCATTTCAGTACTGCGGATGCCGAATCGAAGTATTTCATCAGAGTTCGTTCCCACAAGCTACGATAAATAATCTTAGTTGGGTCTCCAATGTACTTCTTTGGGTTGACCGGTTTATAAGTTCCTTTGTAGCTCAAGATATTAACCTTTATAGATAGGAATATGGCATCAATAGTCTATTGTTATACCAATAAGAAAAATGATAAAAAATATATTGGAGTTACCACCAAAAATTTAAACCAGAGACATCACCAACATATTTATGCGGCTTGTATAGCACAAAAAGATACAATATTTTATAAAACTATTAGAAAATACGGTCAAGATATTTTTGGATTACCGGAAATTTTGGAACAATCTGATTTATGGACATTAAAAGAACTTTATAAAAAAGAAGAAGACTGGATTAAAAAATTACATTCTCATCTTTCAGAAAACGGATACAATATGACTTTTGGTGGAAGATGGAATTATCCAGTTTTAAAGGGAACACATCAAACACCAGAACACATTAAAAAACGAACAGAAAAAAGAATTGGACAAAAGCATACACAAGAAGCCATCGAAAAGAATAGACGATCCAATTCTAAAATAAAATTTAAAATTATTTCTCCTAATGGTGAGTTTTGGGAAATTTTTGGTTTTAAAAAATTTTGTGATGAACATAATTTAAATCCATCAAGTTTTGGTGGATCTCTCAGAACTCATAAAGCTATTAAATTTGGCCCGTATAAAGGCTGGCAAGCCATTCGATTAGGTATGGTAGGAGAATAAAATGTACGCTGATTTGCTGCTTTACACCGAACCCCGACGTCCAATGATTAATCCGAAATTCGATCTATTCGCGTGGCTTGATGTGGATATTTGTCCTGTAATCTTCCCCGCAAAAATGGTGGATAAGATACATCTAACTCTACCAGAAAAATGTAAAACAATGACACGATTTCCCGATGATATCTGGGATTTTATTGTATGGCAAGTAGAAGAAAAAGGATATGCGGTCAATAGAGAGATTGATACCAATTGGCTATATTGGGCAATCTTAGCAGACAAATTCACTTTACTGTTTAAAAAATCTGTTCCATTATTAGATAAATAGGAATATCTATGTCACCATTATCTCTTCCGACAGATTTAACAACTCAATTGCCAATCAATAATCCATTAACAGCTTTGGCCAATGATGGATATAATGTTAAGAGTTTTACTTATCCAATTGATTTGGCCAATGATCCTGGCGAAAGTCATATGGTGGTATTTTATATCAATGAACAGACGCAAACTGGTTTTCCAACAGTGAATCCAACAAATTTTACCTATAATAGTAATACAGGAGTTACTTTTAATAATAATAACCCCACCGGTGTAAGTAGATATAATATAAATGGTGGTACAGGTGGGGGTTCAAATACACCAACTAGTAATGATCAAGCTTCAAATATTTCCACATATAATAGCGCGCCAATTAATCGAGTTGCAACTACCATCGCTTTATATATTCCACCGGTGGTACAAACAAGTTACAACACCACTTGGGGAACTGCGGATTTAAATGCCACTGGAGCAGCATTAAAGGCTGTTAAACAAGGTGATTATGTTCGTGCTATTACAGAAGGTTTAGCAGGTACCGTTGCCGGTCTCTTACAGAGCATTACATCTACATTGGCAAGTAAGGCAGGAGTATCATTTGATACTGAATCCGCAATATCTGCCGGAGCACACATTGTGAGAAATCCAAATACCGAATTGTTATTTCAAGGAATAGGATTCAGAGAATACCAATTTGATTTTAAATTCACACCCCGTTCAGAACAAGAAGCCATTCATGTCCAGAATATAATCAAAGCTTTTAAATTTTATGCTTCTCCAGAAATAAAGGTGGATAAAATTCTACCGAGATATTATATTTGGCCGGCCGAATTCGACATCGAATTTTGGAGTAATGGAAAATTGAATACTTTCATTAACAAGATTGCCACTTGTGCCTGTACTAGTGTGTCTGTTAATTATACTGGATCGGGACAGTGGTCAGCATTACGTCCTGGAAATATTAATGGTATGAGTGTGGAAACAAATCTTACACTCAGATTCAAAGAATTGGAAATCATTACCAAGAATAGAGTTTCACAAGGATTCTAATGTCACCTTATTTTTCTAAATTTCCTAAGATGGCTTATGATATTGACGGCACCGGAACTAACAAAAGGATTGTTGTTGATATCATTCACCGTGCCAAATTTATTGATGTTGTGCGTTCTAATGCCCTGATTTTTTATCCCTACCACACGCAAGAGGGAGAAACACCAGAAATCGTGGCATCTAAATTGTACGGCTCGCCTCAGTATCATTGGGTAATTTTATTTGCCAACAACATCTTCGATTTATGGAATGATTGGCCATTATCATATGACCAAATGGTTCAATATTTAATAAAACGATACGGATCAGTACCAACAGCCAAAACAACTGTCGATCATTATGAGGATAAATTTGGCAATTTTATTGACTTCACCACATACAACAACACATACTCACAAGGAAGTATTATTGTTTATGCTGATGACTACGCAAATCAACTAAACGAAATAAAGAAATTAATTCAATTACCAGATCCACGATTTGTGGGACAAATAGAGAATGAATTGAATGGTCTCATGGTAACAAACTAATGAACAATGCCACAGATTTTGAATTAACGGAAATCGTTATTGAGAGTACTAATGGAACCGAAATTGATATTGTCGATTTGATGGTAGAATTGAATGTTTATGAGAACATCCACAATTCTTGTATTTCGGCTGATATTGCGGTATATGAATCCTTAAACATCGTCAAACATACTCCAATCACGGGACATGAATGGATTCGGTTCTCTTATAGAACTCCAAACCAACAAGTCATTTCCTTACGATTACGGATCTTTAAAGTTAGCAACAAACAAATGGAATCAATGCATAGCCAGGTTTTCGTTCTGCATTGTACCGATAATATTGATTTTTTGAATGCGCGTACTAGAATTAGTAAGGCATATAAAGGGAAATTGATTAGCGATATAGCACAAGATGTCCAAACCAATTTCTTGGCATCTTCATTTAATTTCCTTGAACCAACCCAGAATTTACACCACATTATACCGGGATATTGGACACCCTTCAAAACTATGAATTTTCTGGCCTCAAGAGCCAATAGCACCCAGTATGCCGGATCCAATTTTGTTTATTATCAGACTGTAGATGGTTTTAATTTTTTGTCGATTGAAAAATTATGTGACATAAAGCCACTAAACACATACATGTTACAACCGGCCAATATTCGAGACACTACCGTTTCTGAAGGTTATATTCCAAGAACAGTTGATAGCGACCAAAAGGCTATTCAGTCTTTCAAATTCGAAAGTACATTTGATACATTGGAGAACGCAACTCACGGAATGTACACGAATGATCTATTGTGGCACGACATTCAGAAAAAACAATTTGGTGAAAATGTCTTCAATTATCCAAACAGTTATGACAAATATAAACATGTGGAACTCAATAATGTGACAGGTGGACTTTCTGAATTGTGGACAACACCGTCAGATTTTGACAATGATTCCTATGGTGAAATGAGATTCATGCCTATTGGATTGCCAAATCAGGAAAATTATACTACACAATGGATTCAACAGCGCATATCTCAAATGCAGCAACTCCAAAATGTGAGATTAACGGCCGTCATTCCCGGAGATAGTACCCGTAGAGCCGGTGATTTAATTCAAATTGTATTACCATCTCCAGAATCTAATGTTCAGGATCAAATCCAACTTGAAGATTATTTCACCAATCGGTACCTTGTTGTGGGTCTTCGTCACCAGATAAATCGTACACAATACACAACAACCATGGAATTAATCAAAGATTCCGTCTATAAAGCCTTCCCGTAAATCTATGATTCTTAGAGGGATAAAATTATTCCTAAAAACACTTGACTTTCATCTTGACAGATGCTATAATGCCTGTGTAGCCTATTTATGGGTCTATAAAGAACCATATGAAACCACTAAATGAAATGGCCCTTGAAGAAATCAAAGATCTTTATGAATACTTGGACTGTTTGTTGGTATTAATAAAGACCAAGATAAAAGAATATTATGAATATTGGATCTGGTAACGCATATCCGGCAAATGCTTTATCGAATTTTGCACCGCACCCATTCTTTATAGATGAGGTATTATGTAATTCAATGGAAGGATTTCTTCAGTCATTGAAATTTGACAAGGAACCTGTCCAAGTCGAAGTGTGTAAATTGGTCGGCCGAGCCGCCAAATTTCGTGGAAAGAAACGAAACAGAGCGTGGCAAAGCAAACAAACATTATGGTGGAAAGGAAAACCTTATCTCCGTGATAGTAATGCCTACCAAGGACTTTTGGTCGAAGCATATATGGCGATGCTTCATCAGTCTGAATCCTTTCGGAACGCATTGAAGGCCTCCGGCAACGCAGTTTTTACCCATTCCATGGGATCCAACAAAGAAGAAAAGACCGTGTTGACGGAACGAGAATTTTGTGCTATTCTATCTACATTGAGGTTTGTATGTGTATGATATCTTATGAAGAAGCCGTATCATTATATGAGGAGTGTTTTGCCTTCTTTAATGGTAGTAGTTCTGTTGCTTATGATTCAGTGTTAGGAAAGAAATCTGAAGAGTTATTCGGGAACTTCGGGAAACCTTATGCGGGCCTAAAGTCCGTATGCCTTGAGGTTTTCTATATTATTGCCAAACACTACATGGATCTTCGAAAAGAGGTTACATAATGAAAAAATTCTGGTTGGTTATCTGTGGACGATGTACCGAATGCGGACAAAAGAAGCTTTGGTTTAAGCCGTGTTTGTTGTGTATGTTCCATTTTGTGAATTATAGTAGTAAAAACTTAAGATAAATAAAGTTAGGGTGATTATTACCCTTAAAAGGAAAAATGAAAAAACTATTAACAGTATTTTTACTGGCAACAGGAATGATTTTCGCACAATTTTCAGTTGGTGTCCATATTGGCCCGATGCCAAGAGTACGTGTTGAACACCAATCACGTCGCCCCAATGCGCGTTCCGTTTGGGTTACAGGACATTGGGATGTTGTAAACGCCCGTTATGCCTGGCATCCAGGATATTGGACCGAACCACCATATGACGGTGCAATTTGGTACGCACCAACTCATGATGGTAATTTATATCATGATGGATATTGGAAGGGAAGAGACGGACGTGTAGAACACGATTCAGGTAAACATCGTTACTAAGGAGAGAAAATGTTACTATTATTAATTTTGTTACTTTTGTTATTTGGTGGTGGTGGTGGATATTACGGTTATGGTCGTTGGGGATGGGGTGGCGGCGCCGGTATTGGCCTTGGGACAATTTTGATTATTATTTTGGTTGCGGTACTCTTTTTCTGATAAAAAGAGGTATTGTGGGCCTTTGATACTCTGATTTTGGTATAGGGAGTTCATGTGAAATTTGAAAATGTGTGTATAATTTTTATAATTGCTTTATTTCTATCCCTAACATATTCCTGTGAACATTGGAAATACAGTGAATGTAAGAAAGTCGGACATAGTACATCTTATTGTGTTTGGCAGCGTTTTGATGGGGACTCCAAATGACAGAATATCAAATCATTCTAAATGTGTATCTACCAACCCAAGGCGGTAGAACCGTAAAGAAGATTGTACGAGGATCTGACCGCGACAATATGGTCACCAAGTTTAAATACATTGGTGACCTTGTCATGGATAAAAAGAAAGCAAGAGAACTTGCCGATTGGTCACAAGATAATGATATTGGTGGTATGATTACTGGCACCGATGGATTATTCGGTGTGTCGTACATTAAGATACTGCCGTGAAGGTACTAACTAAATAGTTACATGACGCCTTCAGTACCACAAATAACTCCACCAGGATTATCGCAGTTACCACCGATACCGGCTTTACCTTCGGCAGTAACACTAACAGTTTTTTCTAAATCGTTAACTCCCACTTTGCCTGCGATTCCTGGATTACCAGCCATTCCACATCCTCCAATTTTTATAGGCTCATTTGGAATAATAGGAATATTGGCTGCTTTGGCGACTCCAAGATTTCCTTCTATTGGACCATTATTTGGAAAATTATTGGCGATGAAATCCAAGGCGCCGGCAACATTTAGCAGTAATTTTTCTGCCTTAGGAGGAATTCCAAGTCCCTCATCGTTATTTGCTTCACTTACGGTCGGGCTACCTAAACTGCCGTCTGCGAGTATACCTGTATTTCCAAGTGTGAACGTTTTAATTCCAATACCACCAATATAAATAACAATATGAACGAACCAAATTACATGGGCCGTGATGGCTTTATATGGTTTCATGGTGTGGTAGAAGACCGTCAAGATCCTGACATGCTTGGAAAAGTAAAGGTCAGAATTTTAGGTTACCATACACAGGACAAATCATACATTAAGACCGAAGATCTCCAATGGGCTTATGTGGCCCAAGGAATAACTTCGGCAGCAATGAATGGGTTAGGTGAAACTCCTTTAGGAGTAGTTCCTGGCACATGGGTATTTGGATTCTTTCGAGACGGAACAAATTGTCAAGATCCTTGTATCATTGGTACATTTGGTGGAATACCTCAAATTGCTCCTGATCCTACAAAAGGTTTTAATGATCCACGCGATTCTTCAGGAACCACAGAACTATTAGGAACAGCACCAAGAAAGATTGCGTTTCGAAGTTACCCTTTTGATGGTACAGGAGCGGCATTTATAAATGGTGTTCAGGGGCCTCAATATCCTCAAACGGATTATTTGAAAGAACCAGACACAAACAGAATTGCTCGTAACCAAAAGATAGAAAATACACTTCTCCAAGTAGTAAAAGGAACACAAGATATTGGAGTACAAATTGCTTTCAATGGAACATGGGATGAACCGGCTCTTTGGTATAATGGAACTTATCCATATGTTCATGTATTTGAAAGCGAATCGGGACATGTAAAAGTAATAGATGATACTCCAAATCATGAAGGGCAATTAGATATTGATAGAACCGGAACATTTCGTCAAATTCAAACAGACGGATCGGAAATCCACAAGATAGTCAAAAATGGCTATACGATAGTGTTACAAGATAACCATATCCATATAATGAATGACCAACACACATGTATTGGAAACAATTACACATTAAGTATTGGTGGTACATGGAATGTAGAGGTTGTTGGTAATATCAATATAAAATCTGATTATGGTGGCGCATTTATCACTGTAGAAGGTGACGCGAATATTAAAGCGAGAGGAGATGTTAATGTTGAATCTTGTACTGATGTTAATGTTATTGCCTCAAGAGATGCCTCGGTTAATTGTGCGGGGAATTTAACATTAACGGCAATGGACAATATTAATTTGGTGGCAGGTAATGCTATCAATATGGATGCCGGACAAGTTTGGATAAATTCGCAAATGTCAATGCCGGCCGAGCCGGTTCATGCGACAGAACCACCCCAATAAATACTAATATGCCAATACAACCGTGTGAAATTGGACTTATCGAACGTTTCATTATTAAGAAGTATGATGTGGATATGAAACTCATAGAGTTAATGGTAATCCAAGGAAATAAATTGATAGAAGTAATAACAGACAAGGAAAAATTAAAATGCCTTTAACAAATGCGGGGACTATTGTTATAGCCAATGCTCTTGAGGGCGCCGCATATACGGCCTATAATGCCGCAAACTCCTATATTGGTGTTGGAGATAATAACGCAGTATTCGCAAAAACACAAACAGATCTCCAAGCATCTACAAACAAAATTCGTAAACCTATGGATGCTACATTTCCGACATTGTTGGGAAATGTCATAACATTTCAAACAACCTTTGGACCGACCGATGCCAATTTTGATTGGAATGAATGGGGCGTATTTAATGATCCAACTACTGGAACTATGTTGAATAGAAAAATGGCATTTTTAGGGACCAAGACCAGCGCTCAAACATGGGTACTTGTAGGAATTCTTACTGTAAATAATCCATAAGAGGAAAAATGTCAATAGAACTAATAGCTGGATTTGATACAATCACACAAGATTCGAGTTTAGATTGGAATCCTGGTTCGGCATATTCACCAGGCACTGGGCGTTTGGGTGGATATAGTGCTCAAGGTGTTTATCCGGCCAATTATACTGTCCTACAAAAAACATTACCTAGCCTTCCTACTCGATATTGCGGGTTTGCGTTTAATGTAAATGTTTATGAAACTCTTCCAATAGTAGAATTTTTCGATAATGCCACGTCGCAAGTACAATTGACAACATCCGGTATAGGACAGTTTCAAATTTATTCTGGGTCAACATTAGTGGCCACCACATCACCATATTTTTATAGAACTGATGCCTGGTATTATTTGGAATTTGGAATAACTATTGGATCTCTTGGATATTATATATTACGTGTTGGAGAGCAAGTTATTTTATCTGGAACAGCCGGCACGCAGCAATCTACTAATTCATCAACAAACGTTATACAGTTTACTATCCAAAACAGCCTTTTTGGAAGAGCACAGGTAATTGATGATTTGTATGTTTTGAATGCTTTAGGATCAAAAAATAATACCTTTTTAGGAGAACAAAAGATAATTACGTCCGATTTGAATTCTGATTATTCTATACAATTTTCTCGAAATTCAGGAATTAGTAACTACGGTCAATTGCTAACAGAAGATGGTGATACCACTTACACAAGTTCGAATGTTGTGGGAAATAAAGATTTGTTTGGTATTGTTCCATTAACAATTACAAATAATAATCATGGTCAATGGTATTGGGGAAATGATATAGTCTGTACTAAAGCCGTGATCGTGGCAAGAAAAGATGATGTGGGATATAGAAATATTGGTATAACGGTAGATTCTGGATCTACTGAAAGTATTTTTCCTTTCAGTGTTTCTAGTGCTGGTTTTTCGGTTTATTTTATTCCATTATTGACAACCTATGAATCATCGTCGGTTATTATGGAAAATGATCCGAATACAAATGCAGTATGGACTGAAGCGGGTGTAAATGCTATTAAATTAGGCTACCAACTACTTGGATAAAAATGAGTACCATCATTACTGATTCGGATACTTTGGCGATACACGTGGACGACTCGTTAAGTTATTTTACAAATCTAGGACCTCCAATTAATGGTGTGCGAATTACTCAGGAATTCTATGAGTCTTTAGTTGACGGCATGCCTAAAGCTTATGTGACCCAAGAGTTCCATGAAACTTTAGTTAATGGAAAACCCAATGTATATGTAACTACTCTTTATTGGGAAATTATGGTTAGTATTAACCATTCTACCCAAATTGAACCGGATGCGTTGAGTGTTAGTCTCCAAGAAGTTACTAAACAATATATTCACGATTTTGATAATTTGGATGTTGTGATTGGTGAGAACCACCCCTCTGAATTGATCGATATATATCCAAAAGTATTGCCATTAAATCAACCTTTTGTTCTACTTTATGCTATAGGATTTGGATTCGATAACACGAGCCAAATAACATTTAAAGGAGTACCATTGCCGACAACATTGGTAGATGTTAACACATTAACTGCTAAGGTACCAAAATCTTTGATTGTTCCTTTAGGAAGAGTAAACGTCGATGTCATTAACAGCTAATATAGTTGCACCATTTGCGGTATGTAGATTGGGAGATATATCTTCAGGACATTATCCGTGGCCAGCGCGCATCAATGATACAGCATCTACCGATGTGTTTGTGAATTCATTAGGATGGCATCGTACTGGGGATCATTGGGTTACACATTGTGCTCCGGTTGGTGGATGCCATGATGGTGTTTTAGTTCATGGAGCACCCGGAGTCTATATCAATAATAAACCGGCCGGCCGAATTGGGGACCTTATATCGTGCGCTCCCCATGATGAATTTGCCGATCAAGGGAGTCCAGATACATTTTGTGGTAACAATGTCGGCTCATTACCTTTACCCCCTCTTGGTGCGGTTATTGATCCGGTAGAGACTGTTCCTATTACTGTTGAACGAGAAGATTATGTTCAATGTGATCGAGCACCATTCCCGTGTGAAGATGTAGATCGCCAAATACACCAAATTTAATCATAAATAATACCATGGCAGATTACATCATCATACAACCATCAGATTTAGTCAATTCATTACCAGGTACAATCAATTATAATTTTTCCATTATTGATGGAAAATTAAATCGGTTCATGCTTGCCAATGAGACTTTGATTGGCCCGCCAGGAATCATATTTCAAGGAATATATGACCCGCTAAAAACATATACTCTCGGTGATGGTGTTCTTTTTAATGGATCTACTTATGTTAGCAAAAATGTAAGTAATCAAGGAAATCAACCAGATACAAATCCTTTATCATGGCAATTAACTGCCTTAGGTGGAACAATAGGAGCCACTGGCGCGTCTGTTATTGGTAGTTCTGGTGCTCAAGGCGCGAGTGGTACACCAGGACTTACTGGTTATACTGGACCTGTCGGAGCAACAGGCGCACCAGCAATTACATGGCAAGGAAATTGGGATCCGACTATTAATTATGTTGTCGGTGATGGTGTAGAACGAAACGGATCAGCTTTTATTGCGGTGATGCCTAGTTTTGATTTGGATCCATCTTTTAATCCGACATTTTGGAATATATTGGCATTAAAAGGTGACACTGGAGTAACAGGAGACATAGGAGCAACTGGTACACCAGGAGCCACGGGAGCCACAGGAGCCCAAGGACAAAGTTTAGTGTATCTTGGTCTTTGGGATCCCGGAACTACTTACAATATATTGAGTATGGTTAACCATGCTGGCCAGGCATATGTTTCTATTACAGGTTTAAATACCGGATTACAACCTGATCTGTATCCAGGAAATTGGGCCATTATTACGGTTACAGTTGTTGGATCTACTGGAGCCACAGGGGCAACTGGATCAGGAACTACTGGTGCTACTGGACCTGTAGGAGCATCGGGATCACCTGGTGCGACAGGATCAGGTGCCACAGGTCCCGCAGGAGCCGGTGCAACTGGAGCCACTGGTCCTGTAGGGGCATCGGGATCACCAGGAGGAGCAACCGGTGCGTCAGGGGCAACTGGATCGGTAGGAGCGTCTGGATCACCAGGAGGAGCAACTGGAGCAACGGGAGCCACCGGTCCTTCTTCTTCAGGTGGTGGTATTTTAAGTGGTACGACTGATCCTGAGGCTATCGTAACTATCGTTCAATCGGCAATTGATACACCAGGTACATCACCATGGGTAACAGGGTTAACAGTAACGGCGGGAAATTTATTGTTGGTAGCTATTGCAGGTGATGGGACGGGAACGGCAGCTATAACTGACAATATAGGCAATACTTATACATTAATAGCAACTCAAACCTATGTCGGTTCAACTTGTTTCTTATGGCGTACAATTGTAGGAACTTCAGGTGCCCTTACAATAACGTTTACCGGGACGATGCCGTTAACCTTTCCAAACAATCCTGGAGCAACAAATGGTGGTAATCTTTATGTTGTCGAATTTGCAAATGTAGATCCAATAACACCAATAGCTTCAATGATTCAGGCTAATAGTTCCACCGCGGCATTCCCATCTTATTTGTTACCAGGACAATTGACAGCAATTGTTATTGCAGAACAATATTACAATATCGGTCCATTTATTCCTAATTTTTTAACTAATACCGTATTAGTTAGTAATGAAGTTTCGGTATTTGGAACTTCAACATTAAATTATTTGGGATATACAACCACTTCCACTTCCTCTGTGTCAGTGGCAGTTGTATTGAATCCTAAAGCAAATGGTATACCAGGAGATGATGGCACTTTTTATTTCAATACCGTTTCTGGTGCGTCTTGGGAGCAAGTTTCCGGTGTGTGGGTTTTTAGAGGTTTTACATATGAACCACAAAATGTTCGTACGGCGTCTTCATTGGGAGCAATTTTAGATTGTAATTTATTTACCGGTGGAAATATAACAGGAATAGGGAGCGCGACGGATAATACCTCAGTATTACAGGCATTTTTAAATACGGCTTCGCCTATTAATCCTATCAAATTAATTATTGACGGACCCTCATTGATAACTGGATTAGAAATTGTTGTTAGTGGATACACATCAATTGAAGGTTTGGGACAATATTGTGGTTTTTATATTGCAAATGGTTCAAATCAAAATGTCATTTATGTAAATCGGCCTGTTACTATTCCAGCATCTCGTGGAAAATTTATTAATCTTCAGAATTTTTTTGTTAACGGAAATGCTGCGAGTGTAAGTCCAAGTACTACATGGTATATGGGAATTTACATTTGTAATATGGATTATGTGATTGTAAAAGATGTAATAATAATCAATACATATAAGTTCCATATATTATTCGAAAACACAGGAAATGTTGTTTGTGATGGATTAAAATTAGAAGGAAATGGTGTTTTACAGGAAGATGGTATCCATTTTTATGGGCCAGATAATGATATTAGAATTTCTAATTGTTCTTTTCATAATATTGGTGATGATGCCATTGCATTTAATGCGCCAGAAGGATATTATGGATATATTTCACGCGCGGTTGTTACCAATTGTACATTTGATACTGTTGTATCTATTGCCAGAATTTATGGTGTTTATGGAATAAATACCTATACTACCGATAATATCGCTTTTTCCAATTGTGTTGCTTCTTTAGGTGGTCCTGGATTTGCTGTTTTGGCTGGATTTATTTTAGGATTTGGTGGTGGTTTTACAGGTTCTGATAGAGAAAGACACATTTCTATTTCAAATTGCCGAGTAGAAGCTGGTGGATTTGCCTATATTACCGAAGATATTGGTGATTTAGATATTGTCAATTGTAGTTGGAGTCCTTTGGGTGGTGTTTATGGTATACAAATAGTAGGAACAACCGTAGCACATTTGAATATTGATGGATTTACAATTTTCAGAGACGCATCATTTTATAATTTCAATACATTTTTACAGTTGCTTTCTGGTGGAACAATTACTCAATGTTCGCTTCGTGGAATTGATGTTGTAAATGATAGAAATTTAGCTTTTGCCAATTTTGGATATTTGTTTGATTTGAATGGAGGTACAATCTCAGATTTGTTAATGTCTGATATAAATCCTTTACATTTTAACCAATTAACAAATGTATATACTAATATTTCTTCTATTAGTGGTACAGCCTGTGCATATTATCAATTACCTGATGGTATAGTTAAACCAGGAACACTATATCTTTCTTCTACGGCCGGTGGTGTATTATCATTGATGACGAAAATTGGTCCTAAAAGAATCAATGAAGTGCCAGGAATTTTACATTCAGGAGCAACAGATCCTGGAATTCCATTAATTACAGTTGTCCAAAAAATTGGAGTATCAAATGATCCAGGAGCAGTACCATTTCCTTCAAATGTAACTACTGGTAATCTTTTGATTGCTGTAAAAGGTTCTGCTTACGGACATATGAATGCGGTGCCGGCAATATATGACACATTAAATAATATTTGGACAGAAGTGGATCAAATGTTTAGTCCAGGAGGAGCAAATGGTACTGGTATTGGATTATGGTGGGCAGTTGCAAATGCTTCAGGTGCGGATTCAGTAACCATTCAGGATTTTGGAGGTAATGATGCTGTTGTTATTATGGAAATATCAGGAGCAACACCATTAATTGATGCGTTTAATGCTGGAATAATCACACCAACATTGACAACCACATATCCGTATGATTTAATATTAACCGGAAATTTCTATGATTCTACAAGCTCATTAACTGTTTCTGGTTCCGAAATTTTAGAAGTCAATATAATTGGAGTTAATAATTCTCTTGGTGTTTCTTTTCTGTTGAGTAGTGTTGCCGGAGCATATACAAGTTCTCTTTCAGCATCTAGTTATCCGGCATATATTTCGGTAGCATTTAAATCCAATTTAATTGGCAGTGATGGTGATTGGTATTTAAATTTAACATCTGGACAATTATTTGGACCAAGAATAGCAGGTGTATGGCAACCAAGTGGTTGGAGTTTAGGGGGAGATAATTTCCCTTCACTACCCATACTAAATAATCAAGTGTTAGTGTCCGACAATACAACATTGACAGGTATGAGATGGCGAGATGTTCCAACCCATTCTGAATCACTGACAGATGGTTTTGGTAATTTTATTTTTGCTGGTGGTGATATTATTACTGTAATAGGAATCCCCAATAGTTAAAGGAAAATATGAGTCTTTTAGGAAGCGTTTTAATACGAGATTTAATGGTAAATATACCTGTAGCAGGTATTCCTGGACGATTATTTTTTGCCAGCGATGTTGAGTATGGTGCCTATGATACTGGATCATCCTGGGATGCTATTGCGATTACAGGAAATACTGGAGCTCACGGAGCAACCGGAGCCACAGGTGCTGGAGCAACTGGAGCTTCCGGTGCCGGAGCATCTGGTGCAACAGGCGCGAATGGAGCCACAGGAGCCACAGGTGCAGGAACTTCCGGAGCAACTGGAGCCACAGGTTCTGCGGGATCTTCTGGAGCTTCAGGTGCCACTGGTTCAGGAGCAACAGGTGCCACTGGAGCGGTAGGAGCCACTGGTGCGGGAGGAGGTGGTGGTAGTGGTTCTGGAGCAACAGGATCAACTGGAGCATCTGGTTCAGGAGCAACAGGCGCCACTGGAGCGGTAGGAGCCACTGGTGCGGGTGGTAGTGGTTCTGGAGCAACAGGATCAACTGGAGCATCTGGTTCAGGAGCAACAGGCGCCACTGGTTCTAGTGGTGCTGTTGGTGCCTCTGGAGCAGAAGGTTCTAGTATGTTGAGTGGACCAACAGATCCACAAACTGTAGTTGGGCTAATTCAGAGTGCCATAGGATCAAGTAGTCCTTGGAGTACAGGATTAACGGTAACTATGAATAATTACTTGTTAGTTACTGTTGCGGGACAAGGTTCAGGAACACCAACAATTTTGGATAATTTAGGAACATCATATACTTTAATTGGAAGTGCTACGGAAGGTAGTGGTAGTGGATCATTATCTTATATTTGGGGTGGTTTTGCTCCTTCTACAGGCGCTATAACAATTACTGTATCTGGAGTCACTTTATCAGCTACCGTAACTGGTACAGGAAGTCAAATTTATTTGGCTGAATATGTGAATGTTAATTCTTCAACTCCTGTTAATTCAGAATATAATTTAGGTACTAGTGGGACTCTTTCACAGGCATTTACAGTAGCAGGTGGTGCCATGTTGATTTTATCTGGAGCTCAATCCTATTTCGACATTGGTGTGTGGAGTCCGGTAGGTTTAACTATAATCGAACAACAACTATCTTATTGCTCTGCATTTTCTGATTACTCTACTGGTGCCGGCGGAACAATTACAATTGGTTTAGTTAATCCTGGCGGCGGCCCAGTTTGTGGAGTAGCAGCTTATTTGAATGTTTCAGTATCCGCATTTGGAAGTGATGGTGATTTGTATATAAATGTTGTTAATGAAACTTTATGGAAAAGAGTTTCCGGAATTTGGGCATTACAGACATCTTTAACTGGACCAGCAGGAGCCACAGGAGCAGGAGCCACTGGAGCCACAGGAGCAGGAGCCACTGGAGCCACTGGAGCAGGAGTCACTGGAGCCACAGGTGCTGGTGCCACAGGAGCCACAGGTGCTGGTGCCACAGGAGCCACAGGTGCTGGTGCCACAGGAGCCACAGGTGCTGGTGCCACAGGAGCCACAGGTGCTGGTGCCACAGGAGCCACAGGTGCTGGTGCCACAGGAGCCACAGGTGCTGGTGCCACAGGAGCCACGGGTGCTGGTGCCACAGGAGCCACGGGTTCTGTTGGTGCTACAGGATCTGGAGGTGGAGGCGGTGGTTCATCTACAGGTTATGTATTATTGGAAAAACATACTCTCAGTTCGGTAACAGAAATTGCCTTTAATACTCGTAATGTAACTGGACAATCTGGGGCATCATTCCAGAGTGATTTTGATGTTTACCGGCTTGAGTTGCAAGATTTTATCATATCGGCCGCCAATCTCGCATTTCAAATGTCCACAGATGGTGGTTCAAGCTATGACACATCTGCTAATTATGCTTGGAATTCATATTTAGTCTATATTGGTGATGCTGGCGGTGGTGCTTCCAATGGAGATACAGATATAAAAACATTACAAACTGGCAGAACCACTTCAGCCAATGGTGTTCTTAGTGGTAATTTCGAAATTTGGAATCCATTAGGTTCCAAAGAAAAAAATATGGCTGGATTGGTTTTATTACATGATGTCACATATGGATTATTAACTTTTTCAGTTTGTGGAATTTATTATTCAACTTCTGCGGTGAATGCATTCCATATAACTGCTGGCACATTCAGCGGCACTGCAAGGCTTTATGGTCTATCGATATAAATATCAACAAGGATAATTTAATAATGAGATTTCATGTTACGAGTCTTCCGCATACCAAAACATCAAAAGAGTATTGCGCGTGCGCCTACACACAGAAGGTTTTGAATTTTTGTAAAATGATGATGTCTTTGGGACATGAGGTAATCCATTATGGTGCCGAAGGCAGCGTAGTTGATTGTACCGAACATGTACAAATAATCAGTGACGCCGAACAACGCCAGTTTTTTGGTGATGTTGATTGGCATAGATTTTCTTTCCCCATTAAGTGGGATGCTAGAGAACCATATTGGAAACTAACTAACACAAGAGCCGCAGAAGAAATCAATAAACGGAAACAAAAGAAAGATTTCGTTTGTGTTGTTGGTGGTAATTGTCAAAAACCCCTTGCCGATGGTGTCGGTGATGATATGACCATTACTATTGAACCTTTTGTTGGTTACTATGGTATATTTTCAAAGTTCCGGGCATTTGAAACATACACTCACCAATCTTGTGTATACGGTACAATGTCCAGCGATCCTAATGGTCAATTTTATGACTGTGTAATTCCGAATTATTATGATCCGGTCGATTTTTCAGTGACACATGACCGTAAAGATTACCTCCTTTATATTGGTCGCCTAATTTCACGAAAAGGGATAAATGTTGTATTAGAGATTGCCAAAGCAACTGGCAGAAAATTAATTCTGGCCGGCCAGGGTGCCAAGAGTATTGAGCCCGATCATTTGATTACAGAAGAAGGCATTTATATTCCTTTGAATGACCAGATTTCATATTATGGTTATGCTGGAGTAAAAGAACGCTGTAAGCTTATGAGCGAGGCTCATGCCGTTTTGATGCCTACATTGTTTATGGAACCGTTTGGTGGTGTGGCTGTAGAAACTCAATTTTGTGGCACACCAATTATCACCACAGATTACGCTTGTTTTTCAGAAACAGTCAAACATGGTGTGACGGGTTACAGATGCCACACATTAGAACAATTCAAGTGGGCAGTAGAGAATACTGATAAATTATGTTCTCCAAATGAACGTAGAGCCATTGCTGTTGAAAACTATAGTATCCATAGTGTAAAATACATGTATCAAGAATGGTTTAACATGCTTTTGGGATTGTGGGGACAGGGTTGGCCCGATGTTTCCGATACGAGCCGAAAAGATATGAGTTGGCTATATAAGTGCTAAATAGTAGTAAATGGCCCAAGCACCAAAATATAAAGATGTTTCGCTTACTTTTCGAGCAAATCCTGTAACTGGAGATGTCGTAAAACTTTATGATACGGCAGCGGTCCAAGCCTCTGTGGTCAATTTAGTTCTTACGATGAATTATGAGATTCCATTTCATCCTGAAGTTGGATGCGCTGTACAGAGATCTCTCTTTGATGAAATCGGACCAATGACTGCGATAAACATAAGACGGTCTATTTTGGATGTTCTACAGAATTTTGAACCAAGAGTCCAGGTTGTGTTAGTTCAGGTGACCGCGGACCCAGATAATAATGGTTATGATGCCTTGATTGTTTATCAAATAGTAGGACAGCCAATGACTGCATCCGTAACAATGTTCTTAAAGAAGACGAGATAACATGGCAAATTCATCGACCTCAACAAAACTTAACATTTCGGAATTGGATTTTGATGCTATCATTCAGGCACTAACCGTCTACCTCCAAAGTCAATCTGAATTTACCGATTACAACTTCGCCGGCTCAGGATTAAGAGTAATTCTCAACATTCTGGCATACAACACACATTATCTCTCATACTATTTAAATATGGTAGCCAATGAAATGTTTTTGGATAGTGCTGACCGCAGAGAGAATATTGTATCAATTGCTAAACAACTTGGATACACACCAACATCAAGAAAGTCCGCTCAAGCCACAATCAATTTAACGATTACACCGCCAGTAAGTCCAACACCACCGGCAACACTTACGATTCCTCGTTTTACACCATTCAACACAGTGGTAAACGGCACATCATATACTTTCGTGACCGTTCAGGCGCTTACAGTAAATTACGACGGTACCAATAATCGTTATGTCGCCAATAATGTCCAAGTATTTGAAGGAATTCCATTCACTTTCAGATACACAGTAAGTACCAGCAATCCGGTAAAGTATGTTATCCCAAGTCCAAACACCGACACAAGCCAATTGAGTGTACAAATTCAGGATAGTTCAATGAGTTCTTTATTGACTACTTTCAATTTGGTGAGTGATCTGAATGTTTTAAATGGAACAACAAATGTCTTCTTTTTACAAGAAGGAGACAATACACAGTATGAGGTCTACTTTGGTGATGGCATTCTTGGCAAGGCTTTGGTTGATGGTAATGTTGTAAATTTGAATTATATTGTTTGTAGTGGAGACGCACCAAATTATGCCAATGTCTTTACTGCTGCCGGTAATATTGGAAGTTATTCTAATATTGTTGTTAGTACGGTTAATCCGGCGGCCGGCGGTGCCGAGCGCGAAACAAACGACAGTATCCGTTTTACGGCGCCGCAAAATTACCAAACCCAAAATCGAGCCGTAACTGCCGCCGATTATGAAACTATCATCACTCGTGAATATCCAAATGTAGATAGTGTGGCAGTTTGGGGTGGTGAAAAAAATGTACCACCACACTACGGTACAGTTTATATCAGTTTGAAACCAGTATCAGGATATGTGATAACAAATTTGACCAAACAGAATATTGTGAAGACCATATTACAATCCAGAAATATCGTTTCTATTGTGCCTGTAGTTGTGGATCCGGATTACATATTTCTTCTGGTAAATTCTCTGGTAAAATATAATGCTCAGAGCACTTCATTGAGTTCTGGACAAATACAGTATGATGTTATAGCCACGATACAGAATTTTTCGGAAACTAATATAGGACATTTTGGAGATATTTTCCGTTACTCACAATTGACAAAAGCAATTGATGGAACCGATTCATCTATCACAAATGATTTAACAACCGTTCTAATGCAGAAGAGATTTATTCCAGCTCTGAATGTGATAGACACCTATACTTTATTGTTTTCCAATCCATTAGTTCCGGGAACATTGACAAGCGCAACTTTCATTGATACTGCCGATCCAAATTATGTGAGTGGTCAGGGGTATCAGTTTGATGATAACGGCTTAGGAACTATTAGAACCTACAAGTATGTTGGACCAACAAAGACATACACCAATCAGAAAGCCGGTACGGTAAATTATACAACTGGTACGGTAATATTGACATCATTTAGACCTTCTGCTATTATGGCTACATCACAGAATTTGGATATCACAGTACAACCGGCAATAAATGATATTGTACCAGTACAGAATAATATTATCGTAATTGATCCAGCCGATATCACAGTCAATATGATGGTAAATTCATAATATGTCAAATACAATTTCACAATACGTCCATAATCAGCCAGGCGCAACACAGAACGTGCGCGACAATTATCCAATAGTATTGGATTTTCTTCAGGCCTATTATGCCTGGATGGAACAAACGGGTCGTGCTGTTAGTGGAATATTTACAACATTGGACAATCGTGATATTGATAAGACTTTAGGTGCTTTCTTAAAGTATTTCGAGTATGAATTTCTTCCGGATATTCCAACAACTATGCTTGCTGATCCAAGAAAATTGGTAAAACGAGCAAGAGATTTTTATCAGGCCCGCGGCGCCGAAAAATCATATCAACTATTATTCCGAATACTGTATAACGATTCTGTTGAGTTCTATTATCCAAAAATTGATTTGCTTAAACCCTCTGATGGTAAATGGTCGGTAGATACAGTAATTAGAACAACAACCGCAAATGATACCTACCAATTTATCGGAAGACAAATTGTTGGAGTTACATCTCACGCAACCGCAAGTGTTGAGAATGTGGTCAAATTGGCATTAAATGCCACAACAGTAAGTGAGATCTATATTTCCAATCTTTCTATAATCGGTGAATTTCAAATTGGTGAACAAATCAGTGTGTTATTGCCAAATAATACAACAGTCAATGAAACTGTTTATGGATTGGCAACAGGAATTACCCTCACTAACCCTGGTACAGCATACAAATTTGACGATCTGATTACAACTCCTGTTCCTTCTGGTGGTTCTGCGGCTTTATTTTCTGTTAATGTTATTGGTGGTACAGATACTGGAAGAGTAGTAAGAGCACGCGGCGAAAATTATCCGCAACAACCACTAATTCAAGTGGCGCAGAAAGCCTCAACAATAAATAATTATTACACCGGAATGGATTTGACGATTACAGATGGTTCAGGTAGCGGCCAGGTAGTTATGGTTACTAACTATGATGGTGGACAACAAGTAGCCAATATTAATCCAAATTGGCAGATTGTACCCGATATTACAAGCCATTATAGTATTTCTCTTGGAAATATCAAGACGATAAAAGTGAAAGATTTTGGATACAATTATACTACTCCGGTGGCGGCCGATTTCACATTATCAGGAGATGGTAATGCCTCGGGTACAATTACGGTTGGTGCGGTTGGTCATTATGCGGGTAGATATGTAAATTCCGATGGGTTCGTGTCCGACAAGAATAAGATACAGGACAGTTATTATTATCAAGATTTCTCATATGTCCTAAAGGTACACGAGACATTGAGCCAGTATGTGAATGTGGTAAAAAAGATATTACATCCTGCTGGGTTAGCATTGTTTGGTGATGTTATTGTTGATGGATTAAATTTCGCAAGAAAGACACATACACTTTCTTCTACAATAATATCTACAACATTCTCCGGCACACCACCCGTAGAGAATTTATCGGCGCAATATTCTATGTTGGTAGATACGAATCCACAATTGGTATATGATGACAGCGGTGTATATCCAACAGGATACAATGCTACACTCGGAGCATTACAGGTTTCAGATATCAATGATCCAACGTGGGAATCTGCGGGTTCATTATTTGCTAACACGTATGATAATTTTAGTGTGTTGCCGATTGATTTGAGCCAACAAACAATGGTTGTAGTAGCAAAGGCAAATGCGTTACAGGACAATTCTGGTATTGTGGGATGTATCGACAACACGAATGACACTGGTGTATCTGGATTCCAAATCAATGTTAATTTTGATGGTAGTATAACATTCAGAGCGCAGAAAATGAATCCACTGAGAAATGATTTGCGAGTTAGTTATCCGGCTGGATCAGTTAATACCTCGGATTATTTTGTCGCATCATTGCGTTATTTTAATGATACGGTTGTTGCCAATCTAAATACTCAACCATCTATTTCAGGAAGTTTCGGCTACGATGTTGACGGTACAACCATTACGAATAATTCGCGCGGTTTCTATTTAGGTGTGGGTGGTTTCCATCCGAGTATGGATTCGTATCCTCCGTTGTCTGGTATCGGAGGGTCACTTCCAGGATCAACTATCTCAGGTATATCACCTTCTGTCATTCTTCCTGTAACGCTAATGAGAGGATATTTTAATGGTGTTATTAGTTATTTCTTCCTGTATGACCGATTTTTAATAGATCAGGAAATTCTTGATGTTTATCAATTCATCAAAGGTGTGATGGTGGGACGCGGCATATCATTGCCATAAATATAGATGAGCGAGGTTTCCATCAGGTACCCCGATAAAGGAGAAAACTAATGCGCAATGAAGAAAGTGTGGTAAAGCAAGTACTTATGAAGGTCATCAAGAAAATTGATCCCTCTCTGGCAGACGAAACGGTCCAGAAGTTAGCCGACGGTCTTCACGCACACCACTACGCACCATCGAGTGGTATCGGTTCTCAGACCGAATACTTGGCGTCTAGCCGCTAAGTGGGTAAGAAGGATCTCCACGAGATAATATGTCATTAACATCCATAGAAAATAATCAGTTTAGAATTTATACCGCACAGAAATTCATTGAAGGTTTACAATCACAATCTTCCGAGAATAATCTGTATGTGTGGATTGGAAAAGTAACAGCGTGGTCAAATGATAGTACACCACCACAACCCCAAGATACAGTAGCGGCCAGAATATCCTCTTTTGCTGATATGATGGTAATGAAGAGAGTTTCACCGGCAGATGTTTGTTTGGTAATTCCACGATATAATTGGACCTCGTCTACACTTTATTCTCAATATTCCGATTTGGGTGCTGTTGCGGGTGGAATATATTACGACCAATACGAACCGTCAACGTTAGTTGCCCCATTTTATGTTATTACTACCGATAACAACGTTTATAAATGTTTAGATAATAATGGTAATTCAGCCTCATCGGTAATGCCTACTGGTACAAGTGTTTCACCAGTTACTCTTGCCGACCATTATACTTGGAAATTTATGTTTCAGGTGAGTTATTTGGACTCATTGAATTTTTTATCTGATGGATGGATTCCAATTCACCAATTGACATATAATGATGGTTCGGCACAATGGGCTGTACAAACTACAGCGGCCCTAACGCCTGGTACCATAGAAAAAATTCAGGTGATAAATGTTGGATCTGGTTATACAAGTACTCCGACTGTTACAGTTCTTGGTGATGGAGTAGGGTGTAGAGCAACGGCAGTTATTTCCGGTAATACAGTTATAGGAATAGCAATTGTTACCAAAGGTCACGGATATTCACACGCAACAGTGACAATAGGCGGCCCGGGTTCAAGTGCTACCGCTCACGCGATTATTAGTCCTCCCGGAGGTCACGGTTCTAATGCTCTCGCCGAATTGGGCGCGATGTATGCGATGGTTGATGTTTCGTTGAATTATGGTGAATCCGGTAAAATTACAACAGATAATGATTACCGTAAATTTGGATTACTTTTGAATCCTTTGTTTTATGGTTCTCAATATTACTATTATCCGTTGATCGGAACAATGACAACGAATGTAACTTTGACCAGTGTTACAGGAACTTTTGATCCTGATGTTTTGGTAACAGGCGTAACAAGTGGTGTTACTGGAAATGTAGTAGATTATAATATTGGTGGCACAAATGTTTTGCGTTTAAATAATGTTACCAGAAATACGGCGAGTGGATATTTAAATACTGCCAGCGGTTTTATTATAACAGAGACACTAACGACACCGAGCGGAATAGCAACAATAACAGGTGTTGTTCATCCGGATGTACAACCAAATACAGGACTTATCCTTACAACAGAACACACAACACCGATAACACGCACGGCAGCCCAGTCTGAGGATATAAAGATTACAATTCCGTTCTAAATAGGAATGAAACACAAATATGCCACTACAGTTCAATACAGCGCCTTATTACGATGATTACGATGCCGCAAAGAAGTTTTATGAAATTCTTATACGCCCGGGATATGCTGTCCAGGCACGAGAATTAACACAACTCCAAAGCATCTTCGGTGAACAATTAAATCGCATCGGACAGTACATTTTTAAAAATGGCGCGATGGTAACCCCAGGCCAAATCACATATGACCAGAACCTCGCGTATGTTAAAGTCAATTTAACCTATTCATCCATACCTGTTGATTTCGATTTGATCGATCCTCTTGTAGTCGGAACAAATGTCCAGATCAAGGGGGCAACAACTGGTATTGTGGCTCAGGTCGTTCAAGTAGAACGCAGTGTTGGTACATTGTATGTCAAATATGTGACATCCGGAACAAGCAATACGGTAGCAACATTTGCGGACAATGAAGTTATCAATATTCTTCCCGGCAATACTGGTGTATGCCAAGCAATTACTACTGCCTCAACTGGTGTCACAGCCCAGGCTTCAATTGATAATGGTATTTACTTTATCTTTGGTAAATTCTTGAATGTGGATTCACAAACGATACGCTTGGCAGATTATAACCAATTTCCTTCAGTGAATGTTGGTTTAGAAGCCGTAGAGACCATCGTAACTCCTGAAGATGATGTTACTCTAAACGATAACGCAAATGGTACTCCAAATTATGCGGCACCAGGAGCACATCGTTACAAGATTGTTTTGAATCTCGTGGCATTACCTGCTGGTACGGTATCCGATAGTGAATTTACTTCATTGATGGTAATTACAAACGGAACTATTCAGGCGCAAGTCCAAGTAACAGCATTGAGTGAAATTGCCGATACATTAGCACGTAGAACATATGACGCTAATGGTAATTTCATTACAACACCATTTGGCTTTGATATTCACGAAAGTCTTTTGAATGGTGACAATGGTGGAATCTACACTTCAGGACAAGGTGGCCAAGAAGCCCAGTTAGCATTTGGAATTGAACCTGGTAAAGCATATGTCCAGGGATATGAAATCAAGACAATTGCCAAGCAATTTATTCCTTTAGATAAAGCCCGTACAACCAATTTCTTCCAGAATAGCCACACAAGAGCGTATCTTGGAAATTACATCTATATCAATGAACTATTTGGTCTTCCAAGTTACGATACCTGGCCTTCTGTAAATCTGTATGCCACACCGATTGTTACTGCTGGTTTGGCACCATCGACTACAATTGTAGGTACTGCCACAATTCGAGGACTACAGTTCCAAGAAGGTTCATTCCAGGCAATTGGTGATCCCGGACCAATATTCGAGTGTTATTTGACCGATATCAATATCACGGCACCAAACACATCATTAACAGATATTCGTTCACTTGCCGTAAATGATGGAACATTGACAACAACAGCAAATATCCTAACACAAGTGGATATTGTGAATGTTGTTGGTAGTTTCGCAATTGGTTCGACAATTACAGCCGGAACACTTACTGAAAAGGTGTATGCGTGGGATACAACCAACAATATGTTGTTGACACTACCTGCCACAACATCAATTCCGGTAAATTCACCGATCACTTCAAGTGCGACCGGTTCGGCCAATATTTTACAACGTATAGCGTTATTTGATCCCGCTGATAACATCCTATTGTATCAGTTGCCACAGAATACAGTATCAACAGTTCGTGATAACACGAGTGCTATTACCACATCGTATTCTTACCGTAAGGTATTTACGCCTGTTGCGGCAAGTTTAGGTAAAGTTACATTTGTCACCAGTACAAACGAAGTTTTTTCTTCAATGGATGTAACAGACTATGTGGCAACTATTGAGAGTGGTACAGGTGCAGGTACATTAATTGATGTTACAAGTCAAAGTCCAATATTTACATCTGGATTATCACAGATAACCTTTAATGCGACAAACGGCACAACGGTTAAACTTTCCGCTACGGTTGATAAGTCTGTTGCCGCCGAAAAGGCAAAATCACTCCAGACACAAACTTTGGCAGTTACATCACCAGTCGGTATTTTGAATTTGGGACACGCTGATATCTATTCTCTTGATGGTGTATGGAAAGGAACCGATGATACAGGAGTTGATATCACATCTTGGTTCATTTTGGATAAAGGACAACGCGATAATCGTTATGATTTTGGAACATTAACCTTGCTTCCTGGATATTCACTACCATCATCGATTTTTATCCAATACAAATATTTCTCACACAGTAGCGGTGATTATTTCAGCGTCAATAGTTATTTGAATTTCGATGCCGCATTACCGAATTATATTGCAGGTGTAACTTATTATCCATTGATACCAAATTATGGTGGTTCAAATGGAACAATTTACTTCTTGCGCGATTGTTTCGATTTCCGTCCACGTGTAGACGATAGTGCTACTTGGACAAGTGCTATTGCGAATGCCACAGTACAAACACCACCAATATATGTGACACCAGGAAAATTAGTAAAACCAAACGATGATATCGTTTCGGATTTCTCATACTATCTCGCACGCATTGATAAGGTGTATTTGGATGAGAATGGAAACTTCAAGGTAATAGAAGGAACACCATCATTAGCGCCATTAGCACCTCCTGATCCTTCTTCGGGAATGATCGTGGCAGTTCTTGCGTATCCACCATATACTTTCTCACCAAAAAATGTAAGTATCAAGACCATTCAAAACAAAGTTTATCCAATGGCAAAGATTGGAGATTTAGAAGGTCGTATTGCCAATTTGGAATATTATAATGCTTTGAATTTACTGGAACAGAAAACTGCTAATATGCAGATTCCAGATGCTACAACAGGACTGAATAGATATCAGTCTGGTTTCGTTGTTGATAATTTCGTGGATAATACTGTTTCTGACTATACAAATCCAGATTGTCATTTTTCATTGGATGCTCCAAATAACATTATGCGCCCAACATATAATACAAACGAGATTAAATTGGGGTTTGATGCGATACAGAGTTCTAATGTTGAATTGAACATAAACAAAACAACAAATACCATAATTACATTACCATATGTTCAGGCGCCAGTAATAACGCAGCCTATGGCATCTCGCCAAGAAAATTTGAATCCTTATAATGTATTCCAGTTTGTTGGATCATTAACATTGAATCCTTCTACCGATACCTGGGTAAGTATAACTTATCTTCCAGATATCACAATAACAGGTTCATCACCATATTCAGCAACACAGGTGCCCTCCAACAACACATTAGGCACAGTATGGGATTCTTGGACCACAGATTGGGTTGGAATTCCATCTGTCGTTACACAACAGTATAGTTCCGATCAAGGAATCGCACCAGGTGCAACTGCTGGTATCTCACCTTTTGGTGTAATTGGTGGTGTGGCCATTACAGAAGAATGGATGCTCCAATTAGCAAATCAACAAAATGTATCACAAGGTAGTATCGTTAGTTTCCCGATAAGTGCTATTACCACAACAACTGACCACCAATCACGAACTGGAACAAAAACAACATTGGTCAATGTACCTACAACAACTGTAAATGGTGATGTCACTGTCAATACAGGTATTGTGCCCTATTGTCGTGCCAATGTTATTACATTTATCGCTAAAGGGTTGAAGCCATTTACTCAATTCTGGCCATTTTTGGATATTACTCCAGTTGGCGCATATTGTACGCCTTCACCGTTAGTAACAGACGCTAATGGAATGGTTACAGGTACATTTAATCTGCCTGACCCAACAGTATCCGGTGATCCTTCATTTAGAACTGGAACAAGAGTATTCAAGTTGTGTAATGATGTTAATAATGTGGCAGCCAATATTTCATCCTATGCCACAGCAAATTATATCGCATCTGGTGTTTTGGATACAAATCAGAGATCCGTTACTTCAGTGATGACTCCAGAAGTACAAACACAAACCGTATCGGATACACGCACTATTGACCAGGTAACAACAACACAGGTTGGATCAGTTCCGATTTTGTATATCGATCCTCTTGCCCAAGCTGTACTTGTAGGAACACTACAGGGTGGATTCTGTGTAACATCATTGGATGTTTATTTCGCAACCAAAGATGCTAATATTCCGGTAACTTTACAGATCCGCGAAATGCAGAACGGTACACCAACGCAATCAGTTGTTCCATTTAGTACTGTGGTTTTAAATCCAAACCAAATCAATGTATCTAATGACGCAACCGCACTGACCAATTTCTCTTTCCCATCTCCCGTATATTTACAACAGGGTGTCGAATATGGATTAGTTTTGATGTCCAATAGCAACGGTTATTTCTTATGGACAGCCCTAATGGGAGATTATGTTTTGAATACAGACATTTTAATCTCACAGGTTCCATATACTGGTTCAATGTTCAAATCACAAAACGCAAGTACATGGGTGCCTGCTCCTGCTGAGGCGTGGAAATTTACCCTTTATCGTGCCGTATTCGATTATCAGGTTCTCGGAAAAGCGATAGTTGAAAATCCAGTATTACCAGTTACATATCTTCCTGATTTGTCATTGGTGACATATAGTGGTTTGAACGCCGTAAGAATTGAAACATCAGTATGCCACGGTATGCCTGTTGGTAGTTTAGTTACGATTACTATCCCTGCCGGTGCAGGTAATGCCAATTGGGCTGCCAGTTATAATGGTATCGCAGTGACCAGTATTGTTCCAACAACCGATGGTGATATGAGAAGTTCAGGAATTGCTGATACTGTTCATGGATCCAGAACATATGTGGTAGGTAATGTTGAGTTGGATAGTTTCACAATCTTTATTGTTGATGGTAGTGGTAATCCTGTTAATGCGTCCGCATCTGGTTTGACTGGTGTAGAATTAACGATTACACAAAACTATCCTTATGATGTGATGATGCCGATTGTAAATGAATTGAATTTCTCTGGAACAAATACCAACTATTATGTTAGAGGTATAACAGAAACTTCAATCCACGGAACACAACAGCCATATCAAAGAACCTCATTGAGTAGTTTCCCATTTACGCAATTTATTCCGAATCAGAATTTGATTTTGACCGCACCTCAATTGGTTGCTTCGGCGATTAATGAAGCCCAACTAATCAATAAAGGAACCGCATTCTCTAACAAGAGTTTGGTATGGGAAATTGATTTGACCTCATCATGTGATAATCTTTCACCAATGATCGATAGTACAAGATTATCCGCATTGTTGATTAGTAACCAAATTGATTTCAGAAGAGATGCCACAACTCCTCCTTCATCACCTGCGGGAGCAGCCGCTGCCTGGATAACCGAAATAGCACCATATGGGGCTACAAATTCCGCTATTTACATTACTCGTCCCGTTTCATTGGTGAATGCTGCAAATAGCATTCACTTCTGGTTGACTATTATGTGGCCATATGGGGCCCAGGTTGATGTGTATTATAAGATTTTACCAACAAATACTAATACTACATTTGCTGCCGAAAATTATGTTCTAATGGCACCAGATCCAAATACAGATTTTTCACCAGCCCAAAATTTGAGTGACTTCAAAGATTATTATTGGACAAGTACACCAAATCCTAATCCAACCAATTTAACCGATAATGTTGGTGAATTTACACAGTTTGCTATTAAGATAGTAATGAGATCGACAAACAGTAGTGCCGTGCCACTCTGTAAGCAATTGAGAGTAATTGCATTGGAGACATAATGACAAAAAATATTGGCGCCTATACTGCACCGGGATGTAACTATCCGGAATTCATATCGATCAATGAAGATACTGATTTAGGATATGTTACAGTGATTGTCCGTTCTTGCCGAGATATTGATGGTAATTGTGGGGAATCAGCCCAAATACAAATGACACGAGAATTGTTCGATTTGTTGATTGTTGAAGTTTGTAGGAAAAGATTGGATTTGGAAGTAGATAAATGATACCTGAATACATTACAATCGACAAAACTCCGGGATTGGCGCGCCACACAAAAAGTATGGGTGTTGTCAATACTGACAGCCAATCTCGAACGAAATATATTATCCAACGAGATAAAATTTTCAAAGAAAAACAAATAATGGAAAATGCTTTGCGTGATATTGAAATTCTTAAAAGTGATGTGTACAAACTCATGCTAATGGTCCAAACTCTGAATGCTAAATAATACAAGAGGGGTATAAGATGAATTCGTTAAAACAGTATGATTTAGTAAAATCACAATTGCGTGCCGGTGATTTGGTTATCTTTTGGGGTGTTGGTCCGCTCTCTTGGACAATAGAAGGCTTTGATGGTGGCCCATCACACTCGGCTGTAATTAGACGACCATGTACCGATCAAGGTGAAGATGCGAGGCTCATTCAAAGTACAATACAAACCTGGAATGGCAAATCAATAAATGGGGTTCAATCTGAACCATTAGGAGAAACTATTTCCGGATATGATGCTGGTGGTAGTATTGCCGCTCTATTGTTAAGGGACGATATTCATGATAAACTTGATTGGTTCAAATTTTATGCCATGTGTGGTGCCTCGGATGGTTTCATTGGTTATGATACTGCCGATCTATTTGAATTTTTGGCACGTTCTATTCCAATTCTAGGGAATTATGTGTACCAAAAAGAGCACCCAAATAAAATGGTATGTTCTTCTTGGGCCACGGCATTATATGAAGTGGCTGGTGTATTAACAGGATTAAACTACACAAAAACAATGCCACAAGATTTGTTAGAAAAAAATATATTCAAAGGACATGTGACATTGTACGGAAAACCAAACTTGGTAAGATTCAATACAATATAAGGAAAATATGAGACAATTAAGAAACATTTTGATGCCCCTGATATTTGCGGCAACAATATTTGGTCAAACAACAGCAGTGAAACCAGTAGTTGTTACTCCTGTACCGGCAACCGTAACATCGTCAGTTCCAGTAGCGGAAGTAACTTTACCACCTTATATTGGTGCTGGCGCATCTTATAACCAATTCACAGGTGTAACTGCGGAAGTAACAGGGTTGATTCCAGAAACCAGTAAATTGGGCGGATTGTACGGATCAGTAACAGCCGATTTAAGCGCTACTAAAATTGTATTGGCTGGCAAATCTGGTTATGTTTTGAGTCCTAACTTCAGAGTTGGACAACATAAAGTTGTATTCAATGATGGTAAAAATATGATTACTCTTGGTGGTGATGCCGGCGCATCGTTTTCCCAAAGTGCCGGCTCAACAGCCACCGGATTGAATATTGGTTTGGCTGGGTCATTTACAGCAACCTATATTCGTAATTTAAGCGCACACTTTGCCGTTGGCGTACCTTTAAGAATGTTATATCTTTCTGGTGCAGGGCCTGGTGGTGTTGGTGTGTGGAACCCAGTTGCCGAAGTTCTAATAATTTGGAAACTATAATTTGGAAACTAAAATGAAAAAAATTCTATTACTAATATTATTCGCGGTACTGATCGGCGGGCTTGTGCCCACCGCGCAGGGCCAGGCGTGTTTCAGCAATCCATCGAAAAGTATCTGCACATCTATGAGCTTGGGCGGGTGTAGCTTCGGCGGTCAACCCGGCAAGTGTCAGACCACGGCTGGCGTCTGCGGCTGCTTATTGAGCCCAGCCACAACTGTCTTCGTTTCGCCAACCGTAGGTTCTATCACCGCTGGCGGGCAAACTCAGCAGTTCACTGCCGCGGTGAGTGACAATGCCGCGGTCACCTGGTCGATCAGTCCCGCAGTGGGTAACATCTCCAGCACTGGCCTTTACACTGCTCCTAACTTGATAAGCGCTGCGCAAGTAGTAACTGTCACCGCGACCAGCATTGTCAATGTAACCATCAGTGGTTCCGCTACTCTTGTACTAACCCCACCTGTAGCACCTGTCATTACCCAGTCAGGTTTTCGTAATATTTATGGATGCCAAAGTCCTCAGGATTGGTATTTCAACGCTCCCGTCGATAAGCTACCCATTGACCTGATGAGCAATTCGATGATTGCGGCCATCGCGTCCATCCGGCTTGGGGCGGAACCTGAGTTCATTGCCAATCAGGTAACCAATGCCACGCCCACCGTTCCCAGTTATCAGATGATCATAGGCGAGAATAATGGAGAGTCTGACAGCGGCAATTTTCCGATCGGCCAGCAGACTCTGGTAGGCTACTACACCTTCGGCTTAACGCCTTCTATAGCAGCGGCTCCTGCGGGCGGATGGGGTGTAAATCAGGATGATCACGTTACGGTCATTAACTCGGACACGTGCAACGACTATGAAATTTGGTGGATGCAGAGCAATACGCCGCCGTACAAGGTAGGGAGCACCGCAATTTACAACTTAGGGACGGACTACAAGTTGCGCACTGCGGTGAAGGTTTCTCAGGATACCGGCGGGATGATAGACGGAGCGGACGCGGCAGGAGTACCAGTAGCTCCAATGTTGCTCACACACGCTGACGCCTTTTCAGGAAACGGGTTTTCAGGCATGACACGATTCACACTGGACAATAGTATTGGTCAGTTTGGCTGGCGTTGGCCCTCTACGCATAGCGGCAGGGTTAGCGGATCTTCCGGGATTGTCGAGGGCACCATTTTCCGGCTCAGAGCGGACTTCGATATCGTTACTTGTCAACAAAACGACAACAAGGGGAAGGCTTATCCGGCCTACTTTGTGGCGGACTTAAAGAGCCTTCAACACCGCGGTTTGATGTATGCGGATGGTGGTGGGAATGGGCTACTTAGCGCGGATGCAGATCAAGCGTGGGGAGATCCTAGTCTGTCTACCAGCGATATTTGGGCATTTAATGCCTGGATGCATTGTATTCCAGGTAGTGCGTTAGAGGTTGTTGACCCTCAGGCAGAAATCGTTAGTATATTCAGCGGACAAGTTAATCTAAATCCTATTCCAAGATAACCTTGTCGATCTAATAGCGTGGATCTAAGCAGTTCTAATAGCGGTTCTAATAGCGTGGTCTCGGCCGTTCTATTAGAACCGCTTTTTATTTTACTTGACATCCATTTCAATGTGTGTTAACCTACATATATGCCTAATTCTCTTCTTCGATATTTACAATCGCTTTCTTCTGACGAAGTGAATGAACTTAAAGATTATTTGGATGATAATTATCCGAATGATGTTGTTTCTGATATTTTCCTGGAGCTAAGAGAATTATGAAATGCCGGGATTACAAACACGAAATGCAGTTGATTGCCGAGGACCTCGCCCAAAGCAAATATAGCCGTGAATTTTCCGATTTGTCGGCTGATACACAATTTCGCCTTTTTCGACGCGCCGAAGAAGCCTGGTCGGAGGGTCGCATGGCAGAAGCGGAAGCCCTGGCAGATAGGTTGAATGACAGATGACCGACACTGAACGTCTGGATTACTTAATTGAGACTGGATTCCATATTACGGATCGTTTTGTATTTGGAATTTACGGGCAAAATCGGTATAGTGTAACCACACAATATGGCAATTATGTTGGAACAGGCTCGACTCCGCGAGAAGCCATAGATGATGGAAGAACATGGAATTTAGGAGAGATACGGAAATTTAAATAATTTCTAACAAACGAAAACGCACCCTTAATATAGGGCACTTTCAGAGTAAAATTTTGGTTCTCCAACCAAAAAGGCCTTGACTTAGGGCCAACAAGGTGATAGGATTGATTATGTGTGAATTAGACGGTGATTTTATTTTAAATGTTGGCAAATATACTGCCTTCATTACTTCCGGTGAGGCTGGTGTTATGGCATACGTAATGTCCGATACTGATCTCACTTACCAGAATTTCCCGAATGAGGATACTGCCAAAGAATGGTGTGAAATACTGATTGTCGTGGCACTACAATGGGACATCTTCGAAATCCAAGAGGATATCAGGGACCTCATTTTCCAGTTACTCTCTTAAATAAAATCGACCGGGCCGCAAAATCCACTTGACAATCGCGGCCCGGTCTGATATCATGGTTCTGATATGACATTAACACTTTCGACACCCAAATTTAAGAGATTGCCAACTGTAAAGAATTTCGCCATCGCGCCCGGCGTCAAATTCACAGGATCGATTAGTGGATCCTATCCTGGAACCTACATGAAGGTCACCATTTATGATATGCATAACACCATAATGCACCTGATTGTGTCCATGACGGAACATAATGGTGTCGGTGACCACGTGTGGGCCGGCAATTGCAATGTTGAGGATTTCCAAATTTTGGACCTCCATACTACCGAGTAATACAATTTTGGCTTAATAGGAAACGGCATCCGCGTGGACCTGATGTTGAAACAAGACAAGGAAAAACGCCGTTTAAATGGACGACCGATTAAGTTCGGTGGGACATAAGTTTGTAATTGAGCCAATCTGGATGCTTGCCAACGAAGGTTGTATAGTAGTTGGAGCGCACCTGCATCCAGAATAATCTCTGGCCGTTTGGGACGCAATGGTCCGGCGGCGGAGTGGTGCAGGGGCATTGTTAACCGACAGTCCCCAACCGTCCATACGCGCCCTCATGACGTTAAAAGGCGGGTACCGAGCGTATATGAAGCCGGGCCGACACATCCATTCGTTAGTCGAAAAATGAAAGAATGGAAGAGGGACAAGGTAAGCTTATCTTTGTAAGGTAAGAGGCCCAAGAAGCCGCCTTGTCCTTTTTATTTGATTTGAAGGTCGAGTTATGATAACGCCTTCCGCCTTGACATCCATATATCTGTATGTTACCCTACCATTATGATTAAAGTATACGAAGTAATCACGGGCAAACTTATCGGCACCTTTTCAACTCACACGGCTGCCTACGAAGTTCGGGACCTATGTCAAGAGGAAGCCTTCCAACGTGGTGAAACGATGTCCACCGAGAGGTATGGCATTCGGATCTGATATGGAGAAGCACATCTGCCTGACCTGTAAGACCGTGTATCCCTGGTACACGCAAGAATTCACTTCGTTCTGGAAACTTGTTTGGCATTGTTGGAAATGCCACAAACCCTGGAGAAAGTATTAATATGAAATTGGAGCAAATAGGATTCTACACACTTTCGGACAAACGGGCCGAGAATGCCAGTGAATTCTCCAGGCTCTCACGGTGCGAAATTCTCCTGACCGGCCAATGTAACTTCCACTGCCCGTATTGCCGAAGTGTCGGCGGGCCCGATAAGCCGTTTGAGGAAGCGGCCACATTGGTCCGCACCTGGGCGGCAGATGGATTGTATGCCATTCGTTTCAGTGGTGGCGAACCTCTGATGTATCCGCGCCTCAAGGAACTGGTTGAATTGGCGAAAGCAGAAGGTATCCCGAAGATTGCTATATCTTCCAACGGGTCCTTTCCTCTCAAGAAGTATATGGAATTGATTGCCGCTGGTGTAAATGACTTTTCCATTTCTCTGGATGCCTGCTGTGCCGAAGATGGTGATTTTATGGCCGGTGGCATCAAAGGCGCATTCGACCGGGTCTCGGCGAACATCGAAGCCTTGTCCAAAGTTGTGTATGTCACGGTAGGTATTGTCCTGACCACAACCAATGCGGCGAGTGTTAGTGAGATTATCAAATTTGCCGCGCGCCTCGGCGTTCAGGATATTCGTGTAATTCCGGCCGCCCAGGCAGGAGATAAACTCGGTGAGGTTGTGGTTTCGGCAGAACTCCTGGAACGCTATCCGATTTTGAGGTATCGCATCCAAAATTTACACGATGGCAAACCTGTCCGGGGTCTCCGTAGTTGTGACAGCCACTCCTGTGGTTTGGTACTGGATGATATGGCGGTCAGTGAAGGCCACCATTATCCGTGTATCATCTATCTCCGTGAAGGTGGTCTGCCAATCGGAAGTATAACGGATCCCTATGTTCGCCACGACCGTGCCTCGTGGCATTTTTGGCACGATACACACAAGGATCCGATTTGCCGTAAGAATTGCCTGGATGTTTGCGTAGACTACAACAACCGTTTTGAATCTTTCCGTGATAAATAAAACTTGACATCCAACGGCCGATTTGCTATCATTTACCTATGCGTGATAGAATCGTAAACGATAGTACGGAATATGTGATTGCGTGTTATTCCCGCGGTCGCCTTTTCTCCGAACACAAAACGGCTAAAGGTGCCAAGAAGAAATTGAACAAGTATTTTTGCTTGGATCTGGATGATTACGCTATCTATACCCGGCAAGAATGGGAACTCAATTTTGCACCTGATCCACCCAATAAGTTGTATCCGCTGCGTGGCCCACTTGGTCCGGTCAGACCGAGTGGTTCGTAAGGAGAATTTGTGCGCGATAAGATTCAAAAAGATTCAACAGAGTTTGTGGTTGCGTGTTTCTCCCGTGGCCGCCTTTTCTCCGAACACAAAGCCGTAAAGGGTGCTCGGAAGATGTTGGATAAACACCCTTGCCTGGATTTAGATGATTACTGTATCTATTCCCCGCAAGAATGGAATGACGAATCCGCATTTCCGACCGTATAGAAAAGAGTAAAACTATGTCAACGGAATGGATAATAGAAAACCGAGAACTATTGGGTCTGACCGTTCTTTGTCCGTGTTGCCACGATGAAGTACCGGAAACTATCAGATGTAGCCAATGTGTCGGTTGGGGGTATGTGCGGCCTGGCCTGGACGCCACATGTATCCATGAGTGGAAAGAACTCACCCAAGCCGCTGCGAAATCGTTAGGAATTTATCACGCCGGCATGTGTTACCATGTGTATATTTGTACGGAATGTGGTAAAATAAAAAGTGAGGATTCGAGCGGCTGATAAATAGGTGTAAGGAGATACATTATGTTTTTAGGTATAATCTTGATCGCGTCACCATGCTGGTGCACCCTTCTGGCAGGAATTCCAGGTATTATTGCTGCTATCCTTAGTTTTATGGTGTTACGGGGCTGCCGTAACCGAGTAATGGTCCAAGACATCCAGGCGGTTATTGATAGACGAATGGACGAAATAATAAACATTACACGGGAGTTTGCTAAAGGATGCCAGGGAAGTATCTTGGCAGCAACATCAGCCATGCCAATTTTAATTCCAATTGTCCCCGATCCAATAATTCCGGCGGTGGCCGGATCCTCAAAATACCGTAAATTCTGGCATAAAGCCACACACACGAATCCCCGTGATACCAGTTTCCGAGTTATTTAATTGTTGACATCCAGCCCGCAATTTGCTATCATAGTCCTATGAATGAAGCATTAACATTGCGACGGCGATCCTCAATGAAGGGCCGGAGTGCTTATAGGCCATCCCCACCGGAAGTTATTACCAATAACACCAATCTTCCCATCGAGGAAGTTCGTACCTTACAGCGATATGGTGGTTTCCTAAATCGCTGGCGCAACCGTTATGTTGATGTTTATCAACCATCTGTGGAGTTTCTCCAGAATCACCCCGAAACAGTTATTACCGTCGGCCACAATTCGGAATCGAATGCTACCTGGATCTGTGTAGAACCCGCGTCGGTATACAGCCACCAGATTGCCCACGCCGATTGGCAAGACAGTTATTAAATTTCAGGAGACAAAAGACAATGGAACGACTAACGCGCAAACATTTGGATCGCCAAGTTTGGTGGCTCAACAAACTTGGTGTTACGGATATTTCTCTCGACCACTACAACCCGGGTGGTAATAGGTACACCTACCGTGTGGAAAACAAAGAAGGATCTGTTGGCCTGGGTTATTCTGGCCGTATGAGCACAAGAGAATGCTGGTTGTACCTTCAGGCGATGATCTTCATGGTAGAAAAAGCGTCTTGGCCAAAAAATTGGTAAAAGGGAGAACGACACAAAATGCCCAATGATGATATTGATATTATGTATCCATTCAAATTCAGGAAGGAACGACAAGCCCGGGAAAAGGAAGACCGGCAAAACAACCTCAATAAAATGGCAGCAGAATGTGGATTCACCCGAAGACAGTCCATATTTCTTATTGCCATATTTGAAGCACTGTACGAAAAATCGGATCGCTTCATTTAATCGGCCCAGCGGCTTGACATTCCGCCCGCAGTTTGCTATACTGGCCTAAATAAACTAAAAATGACACAAGGAAAACATGCCAGCGAAAAAGTCTTTTGAGTCCGCAGTTGGAGATCTTGTTGCCAAATTTGGCAAGACCATCCACCGTAAAGATTTACTTGCCTATTGTGCCGAACACAATGTTTCCATTCCAGCAGTTATCCGATCTTATAGGGTCGGCCGGGGTTGGTTCAATCTTGAACCACTGTTGAATATGGCACAACAGTCCAATGCTCATCAAGTTTCAGACCCGGTGCCGCCGCCGCCCGAAATGACGGATGAAGAAATTGAGTTGGATATCAATTCTCGCTTTGCGAGCCTGGATCTGATGACCTACGGAGTAGTTAATGGTGATTTCCGGTCGTTGATTGTGAGTGGTAATCCGGGTACGGGGAAAACCTTTACTCTCGAATCGATCCTGGATGCTGCGGCGAACACATCAAAGATCCTTTTTATTCCGATTCGCGGCTATGTCCGAGCCACCGGTCTGTATCGTCTCATGTGGGAAGCACGGCACAAGGAATGCGTATTACTCATGGACGATGCCGATTCGATCTTCCAGGACGAAGTAGCATTGAACCTCTTAAAGGCCGGCTTGGACACAACCAAACGCCGCCATATTTCGTGGCGGTCAGAGAAAAACTTCGAGGCGGAAGATGGTGATGATATCCCCAAGGAGTTTGATTTCAATGGCGCCATTGTGTTCGTTTCCAATATCAATTTTTCACGGGAGATCGCCCGCGCCAACAAAATTTCTTGCCATCTCGACGCTCTAATGTCCCGGTCGTATTACCTGGATTTAAATCTCTTGAGCACACGGGAACTCATCGTCCGTATCAAGAGTGTTGTGGCACACTCCAACATCTTGAGTGGCATGAAAGTCAATAAGAAGGACACTGAAGTTATTTTGGAGTATCTCATTACCAACAAAGATAAGTTCCGTGAACTGTCGCTCCGCAGTGTAATCAAACTCGGAACAATCTGGAAAGCATCGGCCGGAGATCGTATGAAATTCGAGACCATGGCAACAGCAACTTGCTTGGTGAGGGGAAGATAATGCGAATCAAAATACATTCCCTCGAAGAATTGTTCCGGGTAGTGGCCTATCACAACTCTCGGATGGCAAGACTGATAGCGGATAAAGGTTTCCGTGTAACTGAAGAGGATACGAAAGACATCCGAGATACGCTGTATAAGGAATTACAGACCCTCGGCATCGCCCAACATTTCGATTGGAGTTAACAATGCAGATTATATTGAGAGGCGCATCACAGTTGATATGGAATTTAAAATGGACCTGTAGCGGGTACAGTATGGCCAATCCCGGATGTGGTGCTGTGTTGCTTGTGGAAGAAAATGATTTATTCAAAACACGGCCTGGCGGCGCTTATGGTGCGGATGAATATGAGGTCACATTCGAGTGTCCTTGCTGTCACACGTGGAATGATTTGCCTCTAAAGGCATACGGGCATGTGGAACGGTTGGTATTGCGGTGGCCAGCCGAAAAAGGAAAGATTTACAAACCTCCGACAACTGGTTCTGGACTGACTGCGCCTCATTAGGAGAATAATATGGAACAAAATAAATACGAGATCTCGCCAATTTGGAATTCCGGGGACAACAGTAACACTCTTTCGGGTGTAAAGTTTACGGACCCGGAAACTGGCCAGGAAATCAAAATTTCTGTCCACTTTAACTATCCCGGATATATTACTATTTCTGGTGATAGCCGCATTGAGATTATGCCGTGGGCGACCAATATGATCCGTGTTCGCTCCACAAAAGATTAATTGACATCCGTGCTGTGATATGCGACAATTGAACTATGACAGACATACAAGCAAGAACGCTCACCCTGGGCCGCCAGGTCATGGTTGTCGGCATTACATATTGCATGAAAAAGGATCAGCGGCAAGGGCCGGTGACCGGCCTCAAAGAACGTGGAAATATCGGTCCTCTTGTCAATGTTCAATTGCCCGATGGTCGTGATATGGAGTTCGATTGCCATTGGATCCACACGCGGGAAACTCTGGGCGAATTGCTTGAGGATTATCTTTTGTTTTACCGGGACCTTACACCAGTGGAAAGGCGCCAGGTGAACACCGCTATAGAGGAGATGAATTGACACACGAACAAAAACGCCAAGCCGAGGGAGTATCTATTCCGTGTACCGCGGCCCATGTGGCTCCTGGTGGCAAGTGCCTCAATTGCGGCTGGGAGTCTAATTGGCAGCAACAACAGCATTTTGATGCCGTAGCGGAATTCAAAGAGCGTCGTCCATATATCTGTTGCCCGGAAACTCTCGACACCAGTAACCCAAGTTGTCGAAGATGGGAGTCCGCATTGCTCCAAATTCTCAATGGCATGGAACTGTATGCCAAAACTTATGCTACCCAATATGAGGATCAGATCGGCTCCGATGGTCTTTTCCGTCCGATATTCGAGGATATGGTGGATGGTTTCAGGCAACTTTTGAATGGTGAAATGGGCCGGCTAGATGGCGCCGAAATGAGTACCATGCTCCGGAATTTCTCGAAGGAAAATAATCTGTCGGAGTATTTCGGATGAAAAAATTGTGGATGAGGTTCCGTAAACGCTACTGTAAAATGTTCCACAAGAACATTATGCACCCCTATAGCGCCCGTTATAAGTGCCGGACATGTAAATTGGAATTCCCTAATCCGATCGTCGAAGGTCCAACCAGGATACCACCGTGGGGGAATTGTCGATGAAACTGAAATATAACAATTGACATCCACTCTCGCATTTGCTATAATGGTCTCATATGCGCCGACGACACACACGTTGACCCGGACAAACCTAATTGGTACACAAAAGCCAGGTTGCGGCGGTTTGAACGGAGGAAAAATCATATGGAAGAAAAAACTTACGAACAAGACACGGAGAAATTGTATCACCGTGTGCCTCTTTCGACCCGGTGGCTTGTGGAGAACAACCTGTTGGTTTCGGCCTTGAAGGTATTCTGGCCGGATGCGGTAGTCGAATCCACCGATCGGTCAGGTGTTACTTTTACCCTTCAAGGTGTGTCGGAGATGTTGGAATGGGATGAGACTTTCTTTTTCACCCTTCGCCAACTGTCTACGCTTGGATTCATTTAAAGGATTAAAATGGCTGCAAAAGAAGAAATGCTTTCGAAGGTGCTCGGCGACCAGGTCGCCGTCACCAAGACGTTTATAACCGACGACGATTTCAAGCCGTACACGGTGTTCACCGTCAAAATAGACGTTGAGGCGACACAGAACTTGCGGGCGTTGGGTATGGATGAAGCGGCGATTCATTCGTACGTGCTCTTACAGATCAGTGACGCCCTGAAGAAGGATAAAGATGACGACGAAAATTGAAACGGTAACAAAAAAGGTAATCCAACTTACATTGGACGAAAAAGAATTTGCCCTCATCCGACACGCACTCGGAAATACTGCGGAATGTTCCTATGCTTCCGAAATATCGGCCGGCGCCAATACGCTGTTCAACCAGGTGGATCGGTTTTTCGTGGAGATGAATCTACCGTATTCCTGGCGCTAAATTAGGAGAATATATGAAAATAACCTCAATAAAATCGGAGACGGTTATCACATTAACCATAACCGAAAAGGAATTAGCAATTTTAATTGTCGCGGTGGGAAAGGTTCCCCGATGCGAATATCACCGGGATTTAGAAAACATGTCTTTCTCCGTGTACAGAAATCTCGAAGAAACTGCCACTAAATTGGGCATTCCAGAACAGTGGCTAAAGTATCGGACATAACTATGAAAACACTAACGCAAACTCTCCTTCTTCTACTGGTGGCATTCCTCTCTTGCTCTGCCTCCACAATCGAATACGTAACCTTCGTTAACGCCACAAACCCCGATGGCACATTCACTAACAATGGCACACCGAATGTATATGTCGGACCCTATCATCTAACCCTCTTGGATGAAACCAGTTCTATTCTGTCCGATGTCTACGCGCCATGTATGTCCGATAATCTGAGCATCAGTGGCGGCGAAACCTGGTATGGCACCAAAGACTCCCTCACAGGCTTTCCTTGGCCCAGTACTCCCATTCTTAACGCATTACACCAAATGGCATGGTTGGACACGCAATTCGCGGCCGCCGAAACTGCCAATGACTCCCCCAATGTTGCGGGAATCCAACAGGCAATTTGGGATTTGGGTAACCAGATTTCCGGCCTGTCTTTTACCTACACCGACCCTACCACAGTGGCATGGGTTAACGACGCAATCGCAAATTATGGCGCTCAGTCTGTTGCGTTTTACAGCCAATTCTCAGTATTGATTCCAAGTTCACCCGATACTGTCAGTGGCGCAGCACTTCCAATCACAGATGTTGGTGGCAGTACGCCAACCGGCACACCGCAGTTTTTCATGGTTGAGGTTGGTGATACACCACCTGTCCCTGAACCAGCCACCTTTGTGCTGATCGGCTCTGGCCTGTTGTTCTTCGGCCTCTTCAAGCGCCGCAAGTCCGCGTAATCCACATTTAGAGCGGTCCGACTTCGAGCGGACCGCTCTAACAGTCAATTTAAAAGCACGATCCCCGACGATCCTAGACGGGTAGGCTCAATTCTCCCCCATAAGACGTATAAAGCAGCGTCCCCCGTAATATCCAGCCAAAAAGAACTCATATTTGACATCCAGACTTTAATGTGTTATGCTGTAAATATGCTTACTTTTCGATTAGAGCGCGCCTATGAGCAACTGGCAATTGCCAAAGATAATATTGCCATTCTGGAGGAATTATACGAATGCCAGGAGCGGTGCCTTATCCTTGAAGAGCGTTATGAGGAACAAGTCCAGGCTGGCCAGGATCGATTAACCAGTGACCTTTCACCTTTGAGGACAAAATGATTACAGTTTACGGTGTATCAAAGCCAGAAGAAGGTAGTTTCCAGGTCATAAATCCACTGTGTGATACACGGATTTGTCTTTGCCCGGATAAGGACATGGTCACATTTGCCGAGTCCATTTGTAAGGCGATGGCGCGCATGTTCCCTGGCGAATTGTATTACTGTTGGGATTCCGAACCTGCTATTCCCATTGTCACATACACTTTCCTGGTCAACGAAGCGGAAAATAAGGACAAACGAAAAATATATTTAAGAGGAGAAGACCTCCTGGCCAGGATGGCACAACGATGATGACACCAATGGCAATTCGTTGGGTTATGATTGATGTCCTTCGCCTCGAATGGACAGCGGAAGAAGCAATTGAGTGGCTCCTCGAAAGGGGAGCCACTTACGAACAGTTGGTAGCCAATATGATGGAGTATCACCATGACTAACGAGATCGAACAGGCATTGGAAGATTTGAGTTCCCTAATTTCCAGGTACCAGGATCATCTATTCAACTGGACCGATTCCTACTCGCGTGAATCCGCCGAGAAGGAAGTGGAATCGGATCGTGCGGCATTGCGTACTATCAGACGCGTTTTGGAAACCCAGGAGTATATGGAGTATCGGTGCACTTGGTTGGAGCGGATCGCCGGCCAACTGTATCCTTTCTCCGGACGCATCCGTTATTCATTTGCGGATGCCCAACATGAAGCCGCCCACAAGGATGGCGTATACAACTATTTCAATGTCCTTATCGAATGCCGGGAAGCAACCGACGGGCCGTGGCCGCCAAGAGAAACATAAAAGGAAATTTATAGTATGGATCAGAAAGAGCAGATAGCAAAACGCTTTGATTTACTCCAGAGATTGGATGACCTGAGAGGTGATGGAGTAGAAAAGGATAACCTAATCGACGTCCTTTCCGGTTTCATTGTCGAACGGGAAATAATGGTTATCCAATTCGAAGAGGCACTGCGTGATTTGGATGTGGCAATAAAGAGTATCGACGGCCGGCTTGAAAAGGAGTAACTATGAAACGCCTAACAATAGCCGAAGCGGAAGATTACACCCGGCGATGTACGGAGAATATCCGTATAGTTTCACTATTCGCCAAAAACCACGGATGGATTGTTAGATCTTCGGATGAGAGGGACATTGAAGGTATGGTGTTATCCATTATGCGGGCGGAACAGGAGACCAAATGAGCATGTTGTTCGATGACATAAAATACCAGTTATCTCTAATGAAAAGAAAGCCAGACGAGACCAACCTCAAATTGGCAAAAAGACTTTATTATTGCCAAATGGATATCTGTTCCGCAAATGCTGGAGGGTATCACTATAACAGTTTTGACTCCATCGACCCAAAAACACAGGAACAATGGATAGAAAAGGCAAAGGAGTATAAAGTTGTTGAGAGTGTGGTGAAACCTGGAGAATTCGAAGAGGTCCGAATGGCTGTCCAGTATGCTGTTGATGGCATCAAGGACACCGGGCTCAACCAATGGACATTCAGCAAGGAGATTGTTACCAAACTCCACCGTATTCTGGAAGAACAGGAGAAACACAATGCGGATCATAAAGTTTGATGTTGGAAATGAAATTCGTGCCATTGCCAGGGAACGCATTGGCATTATACCTCGGCGCCGGGTGATGGTACCAAAGAACCGGAAGCCTCCAAAGTATAAGGAGAAATATGAAGGTCACGTTATCATAACAAATACTTATTGACATCCACACCGCGGTTTGCTAAACTGGGTCATATGAGATTAGAAATTGACCTCAACAAAGACGGGGACACCGTTGAATTGAATGGTTTGACTATTCATTTCACCAATGTTCCTTATCCATATCAGGCGGCCGCCCTGGATGACGCCTATACCGACATCGACCGGAAGAATGAGGAACTCATCGGGCTGAACGCCACCGTGACAGAGCTCCAGAGCGACAAGGCCCGCATCTATAAGGAACTGGATGACGCCATTGCCGCTACCGAACGGAAGAATGATGAGATCCTTGTAATGGGTAGAGACTTGTCATTTCTACAGGAACAAAAATCCAGATTCTACTTTCAGGAACAGGATGCCTACAAAGCGTCTCAGGATGATGCCTTAAGGCAAGCCAACGAAACGATTTACAAACTCAACAAGGAACTGTCCGACGAGAGGCTCGGGCGAGCAATTTCCGTTGGGACGGATCAGTATGTTCTTGTGAACTTGCTCCACGATATCGATAATGGTGAAGTGATCAGCAAGGATCAGAAAATCAACGTCATTAAGATGGTGAGAAAATTGACTGGCTGGGGTTTAAGGGAATCCAAAGACTTGGTAGACAAGGAATGTCCGAACAGCCGCCTCAATACCATTTACTAACATCAATCTCTGGCAAGATTCCTTGTCTATGGACAAGTAGTTTTCTTAGCGCAACCTATGTGGCCACCGAGTAGGGGAGAATCGGTGGCGTGATCCGGAGAGCTTACAATGCTCTCCGGGTTTACCAAGGCCCCGTTATCATAACAACTCTCCGGCCTTGACATCCAGGCCCCAATTTGATACCCTGGTCCTATGACTGAACGTAGTGTAATGCTCTCGCCGCAACAAAACGCGGTCCTGGACTTTACATCTCCCACCGGCCACGGTAATTGCCTGATTACCGCCGTTGCCGGGTCGGGAAAGACATTTACACTTTTGAAGGCTGTTCCGGGCTTGGAAGGCTATATCGCGGTCTGTGCTTACAATACCGCCATCGCCTATGACATCGAAGGTAAACTCCAAGGCATCCAGTTACAGGATGGTAGCCGCGCCTATGTTGGCACAGTCCATCGGTTTGGACGCAAAGCATTAGCGAAAGTATATCCCAAAGGGAAATTGCCCGAGAAGGGACAGAAATCCAAAATCGATCAGATGATGGCCGCCATTGTCCACCCTAAAACGAAAGAGGTGGGTGTACCACAGCATCTCCAGAGTTTCACCCGGAAGTGCTACAATTTGGCGCGCCAACAGGGCGCTGGTGTTCTTCCCGAATTTCAGTTTTCCAATCAGGCTGCGTGGCTCGATATGGTCGAGCACTTCGACCTCCGTGATGACTTCGCCAATGCTGATGGGGATTTGCCAATTGATGTTGAGCAACTCGTCCGTGACGGTATCAATTGGTCTTGCCGTCTTATCAAGTATGGCATCACATTGTTGGATAAGATCTGGGATTTCGAGGATATGATTTACGCTGTCCTCTATCAAAATCTCCGCATCGATCCGAATAACTGGGTGCTTGTGGATGAGGTTCAGGATATCAATCCAACCCGGCGAGCCTTGATTAAGAAAATGCTTGCCGTTGATGGTCGTGCCATCTTCGTTGGTGATCCCCATCAGGCGATTTATGGCTTCACTGGCGCTGATGCCAATTCGTTCGCCAACATCCGCAAAGAGTTCAATTGTGCGGACTTGAACCTCACGTGGTCATTCCGCTGTAGCAAAGCCGTTGTCCGTTTCGTTCAACAATGGGTCAGCCACATTGAATCGCATCCGGATGCTCCTGAGGGAGAAGTCCTCACGATGAATGAGGAGCAAATGTGGCTGCCAGAACCCCAGGGTGTGAATGTCGATACTCATGCCGAAGCGACCGTGGCGCCCTTGAATGCGGATGATTCCATCCTGTGCCGCAATAACGCTCCGTTAGTTGATATGTTTTTCGCCCTGTTGAAACGCGGCATCGCCTCTCACATCGAGGGAAGGGATATCTCCGAGAAACTGATTAAACTGGCTACCCGTTGGCCCTCTCTGAAGTCTTTGTCCACCCTTGAAGCCAAGATCACGGAGTATAAAGAGCGACAGATTCAGAAGGGTCTCCAGAGCGGCCGTGAGGATAAGGCTGCCGATATTGCCGATATCGCCGATGCGGTACTCGCAGTGATCTCCGGAATGCCGTTTGGAAGCAAAGTGTATGACCTGAAGGCGCGTATCCTTTCGATGTTCGAAGCGGCAGATGGTAAGAAAGTGCCGAGCGTTACACTAACCACGATACATAAGTCCAAGGGTCGTGAATGGAACAGAGTGTTCTGGTATGGCCGCAATCGTTACAATCCTTCCAATTACGCGCGCCAACAATGGCAGATGGAGCAGGAAATCAATTTGATGTATGTGGCCGGTACGCGCGCCATAACCACATTGATTGATGTGGTAGTTCCGATCCCTGTGAGGAGATACAAGTAATGCCAGCCCTTCTAACGGAAGACCGAGAGTTTAAGGTGAGGTGAGGAGATAACATGCGTCGAAAATGGTTTGAAAAAACAATCGCTGAACAAAGGATATGGATCCACGATTGTGGCGGCAATCTTACGGGGTATATCACTTTGTACTCCGGCACATGGGGCCGCCCAATGGAAGAAGTTTTCCAGATCTACATGGCAGACACGGAAGCATTGAAGTCTTTGGAGAAAAGATTGGAGATACTATGTCCGTAATGATAACCAACAAACGGCTGGAACAAATGAGGTATTGGAAGGACATGGATAATTATCCGGTTGACGATGATGAAATCGTCGCCATGGCTATCGAGATCCTTTCCAGTAGGAAATTCATCAAAAAGATGGTAGAGGCCTTAGGGATAACGGTGACACCATGATATTACAATCGTTTCTGTGGATGATCTTCGTGTGGATTATCTGTTGGATTACCAAGATTTTCTCTGATGGTATACTCCGCGAAAGATCTTTTGTTTGGCTCATATTCATCGTACTCAATGCCATTGCTGTTTTGATCCTGTTAGGGGCTATCGGTTTGTTCCTGTGGCATGTTGCCATTTGGGCTTGGCCGATAATGTGGAAACCGGTTATTTACGTAACAGTCACGCGATGAACGCAGTGGCGGGAATAAGGAGATAAAATGCCGCAACTTGGATTTACCATCAACGTGACCATTGCCCAAGGGCAGGGGTATCGTGTCGGCCAGTGGATATATTTTGGTGGAAAGACCATGAAAGTTATGGCTATCTACCCGTTGGCCGATGGCGCACTGATTACAGGATACGCTGTAGTATTAGGAGACACATAAAATGAAAACCACATTCACAGAGGGCCATCGGGTCCATTACAACAGTCCGGAAGGCGCCGATGCCTATATCGTGAGATATGATGGCGAGGGATTCTATCTGGTTAGCTATTTGCCAGATGACCAGCGTTATCTGGTACATGAGGACGACCTGGCAGAAGGATTCAGAACGGAACGGAACACTTGCGACAGGCATTGTGAGCCGGAGATGGATGGTCACTCCGAGGAGTGTATCAAAGGAGATAAACCCCAATTGTCCAAACAGCAATGGATTGAAATGTATGGCGGCCGGGCACTCCTTGATTTGGAAGATTTTGAAGTTGTCCGTTGCCTGAATTGCGAAGATTCCATATGTCACGGTTGGAAGGTCGTCAAAAAGGTCGCCAAAGAAGTAGAATCCTGTTTTATAGGAGATGAAGGGGGCTGGTTACCTCGCCATTGATTCCATGCCCTGGAAATTCAGGGCAAGGGCCTGTTATGATAACGCGGCCTTGGACAGACCCTAGGTTCGATCCTCCATATGTGTGTGCTCTGACCCCCGCACCCCACGGGAGGATCGCTCATATCGTCTGCCTACGCTCAATTCGAGTACTGTATTGATTGAATAAATACTATCATATGCAACCTACAAGCCGCGCCACATTTATCGAATACTGTAAAGAGAATTTAGGTGATGGTGTTATCCATATTGAACTTACCGATGTACAGGCGGATAACTGTGTGGATGATGCTCTTACTATGTGGAGAGAATTCCACTACGAAGCCACCCAACGGACATACCTGAAGCACCAGATAACTGCGGATGATATGATTAACCACTGGATACCGTGCGATGACTCCATTATGTCCGTAGTTAAGATTATCCAATGTAATGAAGGAAACCTGAATATCTTTGATATCCGTTACCAGTTACGCCTACAGGACTTCTATAACTTCTCCAATGTCTCCATGCAACACTATGTGATAACAATGGAAAAACTCCGTTTGATTGATTGGCTGTTGAATCCAGAACCAACAATAGCCTTTGAGCGCCTTACCAACCGGATATACATTAATGCGGATTGGGGCTACCGTGTCAAACAATCCGATTACTTTGTGTTCGAGGTGTACCAGTATTTGGATGAAACCACATATCCTCGTATATGGACAGATAAGTGGCTCAAAGCCTATGCCACATGTTTGATGCGCCGTAATTGGGGTTCCAACCTAAAGAAATTCAATGGCATCCAAACCCTCGGTGGTGTCCAATTAAACGGACAAGCCATATATGATGAGGCAATGGAAGAAAAGGAAACCCTAGAAGGAATATTACACCAAGACTACCAAATCCCTTGCCGTATATTCATTGGGTAATCTACTTGACATCCATTATGTGATTTGCTACCCTGGGATCATGAAAGAACCCAGTCAATTGAGTTATTCCGTTATCAATAAACTTGGTATGGATATTGGTTATATTCGCGGACTGGTTGAACGTGATGACCGGACCGGCGCCCTTATCGCGCTAGTAAGACTCCGCACCTATATCGATACCATCCGCGCCGTATCCAGCAGGCTGATCGAGGAATAACATGACAGTTCAAGAACGCATCGCCAAGAACCGTGCCATGGAAGCAAAGATCGCGCCTATTCTGGCATTCCAGGCGGCCCTGAAATATAACAACACAATCCGCAAGGCGGACCGGGCCCTCAGGTCCGCGTTTATGGAACTGGCGCCGGCCGACCAACAAGCCATGATTGACCTCGTGGAAGACTTCAATCGATCTATAGAGAAGCGATAATGGAATACATTACTATACCTGTTGCACCTATCCTTTCCAGAAAGAAAAGGAATATATTGCTTTTCCGGTCCTGTAGAGAGGAAGCCTGGCAGTTTTTTGATGGTGTAAATCTCACTAGCCCAGGCGGCTGTGGTGAATTATGGTGCGGTCGCCAATTGCCACTGTGGCGTGGCGCACCACAAGAGGCTCAGGATGCCGCGCACTCTTCAAGTATGTAGTGGTTGCCGGAGTATATTAATATGGAAAAGGATATAATATGTGGCAGATTACATTGCTCTCCCGACCTTATCTCTTTCCGTGGAATGATGATTTCTTTCCGCGTAAATTCTACTACAAACGAGATGCCGTTGCTCTCCAGGTCATGGTCCATGTAAATGGTGGCAAAACGGAACTAACCAGGGTGAAAAAGTGAAACTCACATTCCAGGAACGGCAATTTCTCCTTTCTATCCTTTCGGACAAGATCGTCCAACTCCAATTCTCGGCCATCTGGGCGAAAAAGTATGTCAAGCCGATAGATGCCCGCCGGAATAAATATCGGGAGATAGAAGCCCAGGTGGACCTGGCAACCCAATTATTGGAGAAGATATGAACCGTGTTACATGTGGGAAGGAATCGGGTGGCTGTGGTAAACCAGTGGAAAAATGTAAATGTTGGTCCACCGTAGCACATCCATGGAATTGTGAATGCCTCCGGTGCTTTACCACCAGTGAGCGTGTCGCAAAGGCCTACCAAAGGAAGAAATAGGGGTGGAAACACCCATGTATGCGTTATGATAACGGGACCTTCCATAAATAGTATTTGACATCCACACCTCTACTTGCTATACTGGTAGAGTAAATGAAACGCAAACACGTTCTAAAGGAAGAAAAATATGTTTGAGGATTTCTATTGGCCGGAAATGTACGATGACTTCGAGGAGGATCGATTCCCGGAGACCTTTGAAGAGCCTGAATTCCTTAGGGATGAGGATGATTTTGATTCCGACGCGGCCGCTACGCAGGATTACTACGATGAGGAGGATTGGTTCTAATGATCTGTCCCATTTGTGGTGAGAAAATTACATTGTCCTCGTTTCGGACAGTAGGAGACTGCCGTGCCATCGGCTCATGTGGTGACGCCTTTATTTGGCCAAATGCCACAGTTGGTGACCCGGCGACAATCAATAGCGGCCGTCTCGATACAGCCACCTGGCGTGTCAACGAAGGTGGTTATCGCCTGAAGGGATGTAAACGCGGATATAGCCGGGTCAATGTCGGCTTCCGGCGCAAGTATATTGATCCAAGTTTTTAAAAGTACTTGACATCCAACGCGCCGTGTGTTAAGATTAATCATACTCGAAAGCAGTATAGGAGAAAACAGAGTTATGTATATGCAGTATGGTGAAACGTACAGCAATTACGACGATTTCGATTATTGTGATTATCCCGATTCCCTACCCGATGTTGTTCCGGTGGATAAGGAATATCTTGACAAGATCGATCCGGCCTTCCGCAAGATCGATGCCATCAAGGAACTCCGTACGTGGGCAGAGAAAACCATCACCTGTGGTTGTGGCTTGAAAGAGGCGAAGGATTTCCTGGAACTCCTGTGTGCGCGTGAAGCCAAGGACAAATTGGTCAACACACAGAACGCAAATGACAAACTGCTCCGCCGGCTCCGGGACTCGATTCAAACGGCCGGGCTGTCCTATGCGGAATACATGTCCGTGAAGGATCAAATAGTTTCTCTGTAATACCAAGTTTGGAGCCGGCCGTCCATCGGTGAGACGGAAGGGTCGATGACCCGTAAGGCGGTCGACTCCAATTCCCTGGAAGAATTAAGGGACATGAAGTGCAAGGGGAGATTTGAGGTATAACGTGGACGTTGTGGGGTTGCTAAAAAGGCTATCCGTACGAGGAACCCGTATTGGGTAATATTCCCACAACGTCCACGTGATCTCTCAAAAAAGGAAAACTATGTCATACGTCGATCCGAATTACAAGACCAAGAAGGAATTCGTCGCTGCCGTAAAGGGCGGGGTAAAACATGACACATACAATCCATCTGGCATGTTCCCGGTGACCCAGAATGGTTCGGATGTGGTCGAAGGGCCGCACTATCCGAAGCCTCACAAGTGGTACGCGGCAGTTAAGGTTCAAAATGGCGTAGTTGTTTCTGCCAAATAGAAAAGGCGGAGTCGCCGTCGCTCATACGGATTCGGAGGCCGTTGTGAGCCTAGAGCGGCTCCGCTACTCCGCGAAGGCCCCGTTATCATAATACATTCACCTTGACATCCATATAATACTCTGATACCCTAGACCTATGATTGATGTTGAAGTGAAATATAATCTTGAGACTGCCGTGGCTGCCTGCCGTACCAGGGGCATTCCGCTTGCCGTGGCGCAATTCAGCCATCCCAGCGATGGATTCCTTTTCGTGGTGCTCATTGAATTGGAATGGGAATATGTCGTATGGACTCTGAATGTCCAGACTGGTGGGTTCTCCTACGGTTCGTATTTCCCCTTCGACCGTCGTGACAACCGGAACATCAAAGTGGAAGCGTTCCGTCGTTATGAGGAACGCATGTCGGCGGACTTCCAATTCCTTGTTTCCTGCTCTAATTAAGGAGAAACCATGAGGACACTCACCATCGTATTACAGGATAACGGCGAACTGGCGATCTTGGTGGACAGCATATGCGAACGGGCCGCACAGTTGGAGGATGACGGCCGAGAAGGAAATCCGGATGCCGTCGTGCTCTGGAAGGTTGTCAAGCAGTTGCGGAAACAGTATCAAATAGGAGGAGAAATGTACCATGTCCAAAAATCACAGTAATTTCGTGACCGTTATCGAAGTGCCGAGAAGTGAACAGGTAAAAGAAACTCGTTTCGTGGAGATTCCTAACCATCAAATTTTCAGAGGGGAGATTGGTGGTTATACCAATCGTCTTTTCGTGAAAGTGGATGCCCGTATCTATCCTCTTGATGTTGAGCCTGCGGGCGCACTCTACGATTTCTGGAATTCGGTGTCGATCACTAATTATCAACCAGTACAGCACATCCATGTCACTGTGGAAGCCCTAAAGTAATTTGGATAGGCCGGCATTCTTCTTGGGAGTGCTGGTTTCCCAAGGACCTGTTATCATAACAAAGGCCCCATAGTATGACGCACCCCCACCGGAGGACGCAGCCTACCCGTCTGGGATCGTCGGGGATCGTGTGTTTATTAGCGTATTATGCTGTATGTTTGTTAGCGTATTGTGTTGACATCCAGATCATATTTTGATACCCTGGTCATATGATGAAACGCAATGAGAAGCAGGAAAAGAGATTTTTGGCCCTTGCCACTAAGATGGGCCTTACTGTGGAAGATGCCGAAAGCATTTGCCGGTGTGCCCTTGCGACCTGGGATTACATCGGATACGATTGCCTCATGACAAACGATGGCAAGGATATCCCGCGCGCCGAGGTTATCGAGTGTGTGATGGATGCCGACCACACGGTCACGAGGGGCGGTTTGATGCTCACCGTGGCCGCCAAGGCCGTGATCCGCTCCTACGATTATAGCGACCCAATCGCCAAACTCCTCACGGAATTTGCGTTTCCCTATAGCCGTTACGGGATGTAATCCAATGAAGAAATCCATCGACACCTGCTCGAAACGGTCCGGCGGCTGCGGCAAGCCTGTGGAAGAATGTAAGTGCTATTCCAACGCCTGCCATCCGTGGGATTGTATGTGTTCCAAATGTAAGGCGCAAATGGAAAGGGCCACGGCCAAATTAGTGGCAGCAACCAAATCTTCAGGAAAATAAAAATGACCATCAAGGAAGCAATTGACACGGTAATGAGTGGTGAAGTGGCCACCGTCGATTTGAACTGCGGAACGGTACTTACCATTACTCCGCAAACCAACATCTATCATGGAGGGGTAACTCGGGTTGACGGCTTCAAGGTGGAAGCGAAAGATCCTTTCCATTTTGCCACAACGGATGAGGAAGAAAGTAAATCTTGTGGCTGTTACAGCCCTTACAATTCCGATTATGTGTGTTTATATATCGGCGCCGATGCCTTGCCGGTCTTGGCGTTACTGGTCTCCGGCCTCAATCGGAAAGTCTATCGACAGATAGCGAAAAACGCCGACACGGTGTAGTAGGAAGACCGGAGAGGCCATCCTCTCCGGTCTTCCTCATATCAAGGCCTTGTTATTATAACGCATTCCAACTTGACATCCACATATGCGTATGTTATACTGGGGTTGATGCCGGTGCCCCACCCAAGTTTAGCGATGACTAGGCCAGCCGTCCTAGTGTATCATAATTAACGGATGACATCCGAGGGTGGGGTACGCGGCAGGAATAATCAGGAGAATATGTCACAATCAAAAGAATCCGAATATCGGAAGGCTTTAGAGCGTATTGCCAACCATTTCAATCATTGCGATCTCTCCGATGATCGGTCTGCCATGTGTGTGGTTCAGACCGCGGCCTCTGCCCTGGGTTGGAAAGTCGGTCGTGACCGATACGAACAAGTTGAATTCACAAAAGGAAAGAATGCCACCGTTAAATCTTAACGATTATATCGCGGCAGTGGGTCACCCAGGATCCGGCCCCCTGGCAGACCTGTGGCTTGAAAGGCCAGCCGCCCTGGTAGATGATCTTATCTATGAGATCCAAGAGCTCCGGGCCCGGATTGCGCCGCTGCGGACCACACTGTACATTTATTCTGATCGGAAGGAAAATCGGTGGGGAAACCAGGTGCGGTATTTCCTGGCAACTTTGGAGTCGGCCGGTCTCATCTATTACCGCTCCGGTTCGCATGTGCTCCATGAATGCGCGCCCACTTGGTTTGATTCCAAAGAAGCGGCCGTCCAGTCGGTAATAGATGGTGGTGACTATTTCATGGTAAAGGACAGTATATGGTAAAGGATCTCGAAACTCAATACGGTGAGGTGGTATATGACCAGTACAGCCGAGTGGCCGCTGTTATTTGGCGGCCACTATATCGTGGCCATACCAAATGGCGCGCAAAGGATTTTGCGAGCAACAATTCGCCAGAAACCAACCTGTTTGATACCCGGGAGGAGGCGCTCGAATGGCTCAAAAAGCGTTCTTCGGCCTGGTAATGACCACTACCGTAGTATTATCCACACTCCTTGCCTACATTTTATTTTGGGTGTGGATGTTCCGACCGGTAGCCGTGGCGATCCTTATTCTCGGAAGTTATGTGACCTATTTGGCCTACAAGAGGAGTAAATGATATGGTAGTTATTGTTGAACGGTGGTCGCCAGAACTCTTTCCTAATCATAAGGATAACGCGGTTATTACGGTAACTCCTCATCACCATTTTGATGTGACCACCACAGAGCCGAATCCTTCCGGTTGGGAAGAGGCTGGCGTAGTAGGTTTTGCTTTTCCATCAACCGACAGCCACCCGAGCCACCGCTATAATATCCAGTTTGTTGCCGGCCGCGGAGGCTCGCTATCCCTTATCCATGAGGATTGTTTATGATGTCAATTGAAACCCGCCGGCTATTGGCTTGCCGGGCCGCTGACCTGGAAAGAAGAGAATCATACAAGGAATTGAATGCCGCAAAGGTCCTTTGGGCCGCCATATGGCATCTCGATCATCCGGATGTAATGGAACATTACTTTATATTCGGAACATCCACTGTGGATAAGCTATTACTGACACCAGCAGATTTCCTTACCAAGATGGCAGTGGACTTGGAGAATTCCGATGAGTCCCAAGCCATCTGGGATGCCGCATTGGTCCTTCATGCGGCATCCTGGCATCTCAATTATCCGGATGTAATGGAACATTATTTCTTACCTGGACCCTCTACTGTGGATACTGTTTTTTGAGTGGCTGATGATTGTTTCCTTTTTCACCTTGGATACCTTGTTCCCCTTGATGACCTTTAATGCCTTGAGTTCCTTGTTCACCTTGTTCTCCGTGTAAACCTTGAGTTCCTTGTTCTCCATGTTCACCATGTTCCCCTTGTTCTCCGTGTACACCTTGTTCCCCTTGTTCTCCGTGTA